>Ga0070709_10000995_pt1 | contig 15629 bp, 15 predicted proteins | sample LARL51metaG_FD_65449 | JGI IMG/M metagenome (GOLD analysis project Ga0070709, IMG submission 65449) | Corn, switchgrass and miscanthus rhizosphere microbial communities from Kellogg Biological Station, Michigan, USA - LAR L5-1 metaG | ecosystem: Host-associated > Plants > Roots > Rhizosphere ...
GCAGCCCGCCAGGATGCAAAGTCAAACGACACGCACGATCCGATCGACCAAACAGATATTCGACGCTCTGCAGCCGATCCCCGGAGTGCACCAGCGTGTGTTGAGTCGGTGCGGTCGTATACGGTTCGTTGTAAGTCAGCTTCGCGGTCTCGGCGACAAGTGGCAGCGAGACGATTTCGCGAATGAATACCACGCCGTGCCTCGATTCCTGCGGCAGCTCGCGCCGGACGTAGAAGCGCAGATTCACTTCCTCGAAGCTCTCGTGGAAGATCGCTGGAAAACCGAAGAGATGGGTGTCGAGAAACAGAAACCCGACCAGGCTGATGTAGTGTCGGCCGGCTTCGTCGTCGAGCAGGGTTCCCTTCGGCACTAGCGGCGCTAAAACAGCGGGGTCAACCTCGTAGTTGAGCATCGCGAGGTAGCGCCACTGCGCTGTCAGAAACGGTCTACCCATGTCCCTGCCTGATTCCTACCGACAAAAAAGGTGCGGACCTAGCCGCACCCTTCTACCCACTGGACTTCCGGCAACTCTCCTGCTCGATACCGGGTCACCTTTTTGCCGTCGGTCTCGAACACTATCGCCTTGCCGGCGCTCGCACTATCGCCGAGCACCGTCATGTAGTGCCAGCCAGCGTTGTACTTGTGCGGGGTCACTTTCACATCGTCACCGTAGATGTTCTTGATGCGGTCTTCGGTGTCACCGATCTTCGCGCCGTCGTCAGTGGTTACCGCACCGGTGTCGACGTCAATCCGCACGACTTTGCCTTTGACTACCATCACGCCGACGTTCTCGGGCACGCCGGCGCCAACCGCCGGATAGACGTAATCGCATTGCGTGTTCATGTTGGGATTGCGATTCAGCAGCCCCATGTTGACGGCGTCGTCGAGCGTCATTCCGATCTGAATCTGGCCGAAGCCGTCTTCATTGACGGTGACGTCGCTCAATGTGTCGTGAGCAGCAGCCGGGCCATTTTTCCCGCCAGATGTCTTCTCGTTGCCCTTACATGCGTACGCGAGCGCGGCAACACAGATCAACGACGCGAATCCGAGCAACCTGAAGTCCGCGCGATTCAGCATCGTTGTCCGTCCGGCCGTCTGCCTCGAGGATTCACGTTCCGACCTGATGGTATCGCTCCTGATAGCGTTCGATCGATTCGTTGATCACGCGCGCCGCGACTTCGCTCTTCTCCCAGCCAAGGATCTCGACGCGTCTGCCTTCCAGGTCCTTGTAGATATGAAAGAAATGCTCCACCTCTCTCAAATAATGCTGAGAAAGGTCGGCGATGTCGAAAAACTCGTGGTAATAGGGGTCGTGACAGGGCACCGCGAGCACTTTGTCATCGGGCTGACCGCGGTCGAGCATCTTCAGCACGCCCAGCGGACGGCAGTCGATCTGACAGCCCGGGAACGTCGGCTCGTTGACATGAACGAGAACGTCGAGCGGATCGCCATCCTCGTGCAATGTACGCGGAATGAATCCGTAATCTCCCGGATAATGGACCGCTGAATAAAGCACGCGATCGAGCCTGATCATGCCACTCGCCTTGTCGAGCTCGTACTTGTTCCGGCTGCCGGCGGGAATCTCGATCACAGCCGTGACGTTGTCGGGGGGATGGATGCCGGCGGGCAGCTCATGCCAGAGATTGATCACGCTGTGATGCGCTCCATCGTTCCCTTGTAGGCCATCGGCTCCTCGTCTACGCCAAAATTGCGCCCGGACAGATCCGCGACACGCTGCATTTGCGCGGGCGAGAGATCAGGCTTGTCCGAAGCCTCGGCGAACTCCTTCAGCTGATCGAGATCGTAGATGTTCGGCAGGGTCGTCACCACTCTGGGCTCGGCCAGCAACCACTTGAGTGCTGCCTGACCAAGTGTCATCTCGGTGGTGAGAAAATCCAGCGTGCGGATCTTCTTCAATCCGTTCGTCAGCCACGATCGCGGGCGATGCCGACGGTGGTCGTTGCTCGGGAAGACAGTGTCCTCGGTGTACTTCCCTTCCAGCATGCCCGACGCGTGAGTGACGCGGATATTGAAGGTGCAGTTGGGAGCATAGCTCCTCGCAGCATCGATCATCGCACTTCCGGGATGCTGCTCGAGAATGTTCCAGATCATCTGGATGGTGCCGACGTCGGCCTCGCGCTCGCAGAGCTCCACAGCTTCGTACAGCCAACCGATTGCCGGACCGAAGGCGGCGCCCCAGACGCCGATGATTCCTTCATCCTTCATCTCGCGCAATGTCTGCCAGATCGAGGCGTCGCGGACGTGCTCCATCTTGATGTTGTGGAGCTGAAGGACATCGATGCGATCCGTCTCCAGCCGTTCGAGACACTGTTCGACTGCAAAGCGCATGTAGTCGCGATCGAACTTCTGCGGCAGCTCGTTCTGGCCGCGACGCGCATTCTGGGCGGCGGGATCATAGATGTCGTATCCGATCTTTGTCGAATACACCACATCGTCACGCCGACCCCGAAACGCAGTCGCCAACTGGCGCTCGCTGCGACCGTTTCCGTAGGTGTCAGCGGCGTCGAAGAAGTTGATTCCGTAGCCATCGAGCGCGGCACGCAGCATCGCGACGGCTTCGTCATCCGACTTCTCGCCCCACCACCCGGTGGAAATCGTCCAGGTGCCGAATCCGACTTCGCTGACGCGAATTTTGGTGCCGGGAAATTCTCGATAGCGCATGCTGGAAATTAATCGCGGAGACCAGTTCGGGCGGCGTCGGTAGCGAAGTAAGTAACAATGAAGTCGGCACCTGCGCGCCGGATCCCGAGCAGCGACTCCATCATCACTCGCTCCTTCTCGATCCAGCCACGCTCGGCGGCCGCGCAGATCATCGCGTATTCGCCGCTCACCTGATAAGCGGCGACCGGATAGCCTGTTTCCGCTTTCACACGCGAGACGATGTCGAGATAAGGACCCGCGGGTTTCACCATCACCGCGTCTGCGCCCTCCTCGATGTCGGCGCGCACTTCGCGCATCGCCTCTTCGACGTTACCGGGATCCATCTGATAGCCGCGCCGATCACCCGACTTCGGTGCGGATTCGGCGGCTTCGCGGAAGGGACCGTAGTAGCCCGAGGCATACTTCGCAGCGTAGCTCAGAATCGCTGTGTTGGTGAAGTCCTGCTCGTCGAGCGCAGTCCTGATCGCTGCCACTCTGCCGTCCATCATGTCGCTCGGCGCAACGATGTCGGCACCGGCGCACGCGTGAGACAGCGCAGCGCGCGAGAGGAGCTCGAGCGTGGCGTCGTTATCTACCTCGCCGTTCCGCAATACGCCGCAATGACCATGGTCGGTGTACTCACACATGCAGACGTCGGTGATGGCAACGAGCTGGGGAAATTCCCGTTTTAGCGCACGAACTCCCAGTTGCACCGCACCCTTGTCGTCCCATGCTGACGTTCCGGTCGCGTCCTTCGTCTCGGGCACACCAAAGAGAATTACTCCGCCAACTCCTGCTTTCGCCGCCGCTTCCGCGTCGCGCAGCATTTCATCGACCGAAGTCTGACTGACGCCGGGCATTGCCTCGACAGCGCGACGGATTTTGTTTCCAGCGCGCACGAAGACGGGCAGCACCAGCTGCGACGGCGCGAGGTGCGTTTCGCGAACCAGGTTTCGCAACGCGGGGGTGCGACGCAAACGGCGAGGACGATACTGCGGAAAGGCCAAGACTACTCCGGCTGGGGCGAAGGAATATTGGATTGCTGACGAAGCTCGACGAGGAGACTGCTGCCACCTCGCGAACGGATTTCCGCCGCCAGTGTTTCGCCCGTCGCTTCCGGATCATTGGCGTCGAGTGCCCGTGAGCCACGGACAATGTGCTTCCCGGAGAGATCGGCGAGCATACCATATAATGTAGGCGTGCCGCTCACTGCGCTGACCAATGCGCCGATTGGCACCTGACACCCTCCTTCCAGCGCCGCCAGAAACGCGCGCTCGGCGCGCGTGGCCAGCGATGTCCGTGGATGATCAAGCTGCCGAAGGAGTGCCTGCGTCCGCTCGTCATCCTTCCGCGCCTCGATGGCAATCGCGCCCTGGCCGGGGGCCGGCAGCCAATCCGGCGGCTCCAGGAAAACCGCGATCCGTTGCTGCACGCCGAGTCGAATCAAACCGGCTGCGGCGAGAACGGCGGCATGGACACTTCCCTTCTCGACTTTATTGAGTCGGGTCGGAACGTTGCCGCGGAGCTCGACGACTTCGAGATCAGGCCGACGCGCCATCAGCTGTGCGCGGCGACGGAGACTCGACGTGCCGACGCGGGATCCCGCGGGTAAATCGTCGAGTCCCTCAGCGCCTGTCTGTCGATTGACAACAAGAACGTCGCGCGGATCCTCGCGCTCGAGCAGCGCGACGATCTCCAAATCGTCCGGCAGATCGGTCGGCAGATCCTTGAGCGAGTGAACCGCACAATCGACCTTGCCCTTGCTGAGCGCAACCTCGATCTCATGGGTGAACAAACCCTTTGCGCCGATCGCTGAGAGCGGCTCATCGAGCTTCTTGTCGCCAGTCGTCCTGAACGTGACGAGCTCGGCGTCGATACCCCGCTCGTTCAGCGCAGTCTCGACCAATCTCGCCTGGCGCAGGGCAAGTTCGGAGGCGCGCGTGCCGATGCGGATGATGCCGCGGTCTGCCTGTTCCCTAGACGGCACTTAGCACAGCGGCGACGAGACCATCGAGCGTCGACTCCTCAGCTTCAGCTTTTACCTCGATGCCAGCCTCGCGCAACGCGGCAGACGTCTGCTCGCCCATCGAGGCCGCGGCCACTTTCTGCGCGAGGTCGGTTCCCACTGCGTCGACGAAACCGCGCACCGCTGAACCCGAAGTGAAAGTCACGAGGTCGATGTCGTCGCTCTCGAGTTGTCTGGCAAGCCTGTCGGCGCCTTCACCGTCCGGGATCGAGCGGTATGCTTCGATCACGGTGACCTCGGCGTTTAGCTCGCGCAGCCCACGCGGAAGCACGTCACGCGCTCCTTCCGCGGTGACGTACAGCACCTTCGATTGCGCTACATCATCCCGGGCACGGAGCACATCGAGCAATCCTTCGGCGACGAATCTTTCGGGAACGACATCGACGGTGATACCACGCTCCAGAAGAGCGCCTGCTGTCGCCGGGCCAACCGCGGCGATTTTCAATCCCGCGAGAGCACGAGCGTCCCGAGCTTCGCCGAGGAGCTGCTCCCAGAAGATCGAGACGGCGTTCTGGCTGGAGAAAATCAGCCAGGTGAAAGTCGGCAGTCGGTGAATCGCATCGCGCAGCGGCTGGAGGTCGAGTCGCGCAATCTGGGTCGCTGGCATCTCCACCACGTCGGCGCCCAGCTCGCGCAGCTTGTCGGTGAGCGCGGATGCCTGCTGGGTTGCACGCGTGACCACGATTCGCTTTCCGAATAGCGGCCGAGTCTCAAACCATTTCAACTCGTCTCGTAGCACCACGGACCAGCCAACGACAATGATTACAGGCGCAGTGAGCTTCTCTTTCTCCGCTCGCTCGGCGATCGATTCCAGAGTCGCAACCACTGTCCGTTGTTTGGGATGCGTGCCCCACTGGATCGCGGCCGCGGGAATCTCGGCCGGCATGCCGTTCTTGATCAGCGTCGACGCGATCGTTTTCAAAGTCTTCGTGCCCATGTAAAGCACAATGGTGCCACCTGCCTTGGCGAGTGCGCTCCAGTTCGTCTGCGAATGCGGCTTCGACGGATCTTCGTGCCCGGTGACGAAGGTGACTGACGTCGAGAGGCCACGATGGGTGACGGGAATTCCCGCGTACGCAGGCGCAGCGATGCCTGACGTAATTCCAGGAACTACTTCGAATGCAACCGATGCGTCGTTGAGTGCCTGGGCTTCCTCGCTGCCACGACCGAAGACGAACGGGTCGCCGCCCTTGAGTCTCACCACCCGTTTCCCTTCGCGCGCCAATCGCACCAGCAGCTCGTTGATTTCTTCCTGTGTAACTGAATTCTTCTCGCCACCCCGCTTGCCGACGTAGTAGAGCTCAGGCCTGCCGGTCTCTCTGGCGCGCGCGGGCAAAAGCGCCATGTTCGCCAGTGCGTCGTAGACAACGGCGTCGGACGAGTCGATCAATTGTCTGCCGCGCACGGTGAGCAATCCCGGATCACCGGGCCCAGCGCCGACCAGAAAAATCTTTCCTTCGTTCACGATCGATCAGGCAGCGTCGGGAGAGAGACCTGCTCTTGCCGCCCACTCTGCGTAGACAACCGGCGAAATCTCCGACGGCTTGATCTCGCTCCGCCCGCCCCAGAACACGTTGGTGTACGAAACCGGAATGCCCGCCTCTTCGAGGTGACGATCTATCGCGGCCTTGTGTTCGAGCACCAGTGATTTGTCGGTGCCATGCGCGACAGCCATCAAGTTCACGTTGCTGAACTCGGGGCCGCCCTCGCGCCAGTAAGCGTGGGTGAGAATGTGATGACGGCCGACTTCGCGCCCCGCTTCGATCTCGCGGTCAGGCGGCACTCGCCAGTGGAACAGCGCGTTGTAACGCGTGACACGCTCTCCGGTCGCCGATGGCTTCACGTGCTCGAGGAAAGTCGAGAATCGTCCGATCACTTTGCGATCGTGGAGCGAGCGCGCGATGCGCAGAAATTCATCGTACGAGATCCCGGCTTCTTCGGAGCGCTGGCGCCACGGGTGGGGATGAATCTCGTCGACCTCGAACTCGCGTTTGAGCGCGGTCAGCACTTTCCATTCGGCGGCAGTGAGCTCTACGACATTGGTGTCGATCACGCGACCCGGTTCTTCGCTGCGCGAGCCTGGCTCGATGCCGCGACGTCGCACGTGTCCGACTCCAAGCGCGAACAAACACCTGGCCGGCATCACCCGAAACCCTTCGGCACCGACTTTTGCAGCCAGAAACTGGCAGTGACGGTCCATGGAGAAACCGACCGGAACCTTGAGAGTCGTCCACAGCCGATAAACCGATCCAGGCGTCGCGGCATCAGTCGATCTGATGACGACATGTCCGGAGAAGGGATCCTCTCGGAACATGAACTCGAACGCTGAATCGAGCTTCTCGCTTGGAACGCGCCACGCCACGAGTGCGCCGGGCGCCAGATTGGTCGCCATCAGCGTCTGCCGGATACGACGCACTACCCCGGCATCGAGCATCGCGCGAAGCCGCTCGATGACCGTCTCTTCAGGAAGATCGGTCGCTCCAGCTATATCAGCGAACGGCTCCTCGACGAAGCCTGGCAGCCGGTCCTCCGACACTGCCAGGATTCGCGCGTTGATCGGATCGGATACCTCCGTCGGGACGGCAGATAGTGGTACCGAGGTCACGGCTGCCTCAGCTTCTTTCTGCGCATCCAGAGACTCACGGCGTAGAGCGTATAGATCGACAGTGCGATCGTGTATGCGATGTGGTAGTAGGTTGATGTCTCAGGCATTCTCGAGCCTCGCGGTGCGCGCGTCGCGCTCGACTGCATACGCGTAGCGACTGCGCAGAAATGCGAAGTAGAGCAAGGTAAATGAGAACAGCGAGATCATCAGCGTCATCAGCATCTCGCCCGGCAGCGACGGCTTGCTCGGCTTACCGACAATCGGCATCGGATGCATTGTCGAGAACAGGTAGACGCTGAGGTGGATGAATGGAATCAGCAGCGCGCCGAGAATGCCGAGCACGGCGGAGTATCGCGCGCGCAGATCGGGCGAATCGACTGCGCCGCGCAGCACCAGATAAGCGACGTAGATGAACCAGAGAAATAGCGTCGACACCAGTCGGACATCCCACCACGCCCAGAACGTCCCCCAGATCGGTTTCGCCCACAGCGGTCCCGTAATCAGAACGACGGTCGTGAACACGACACCGACTTCCGCGGAGCTCTCCGCGAATCGATCGAGTCGCTGATCGCGCAGCCAGAGGTAGACACCGCTCGCAACGGCAACCAGGAAGAACGCGAGGAACGCGACCCACGCCGCGGGAACGTGCAGGTAGAAGATTTTTTGCGCTGCTCCCTGCTTTGCCTCGAGCGGTGTGAAGAACGCGGCCCTGATGATGGTGCCGACCACCGCCACTCCTGCAGCAATGGGGAGCCAGGAGATTTTCATGGGGAGAAATCTACTTAGCGGGGCGGACGTTTACTTAGAGCCGCTGTCGATTCCTCAGCATCGCGAAAACTAAAGTCGGCAGCTTGCAGTTGACTGTCTGCAGTCCCCAGTTGTCATACACGCATTCGAAGCGCGTCTCCCCAGTAATGCCTGTTTGACAACTCCCAACTGCGAACTGTGAGACTGCCGACTGCCGACTCTAGTTTAGTCCGCAGTCATCAGTCCTCAACGGTAAACGGGTATGCCAGCGCGCATGCCGCAACGAAAACGATATCGAATGCGATTAGTAGTTTGATCCACGCAGCGACCTCGACGACAGGACGCCCGCCGATCAATTTCGCCGTCGCCTGCGCTGCTCCAATCACGATCGGCACGAAAAACGGCAGCGCCAGCATCGGCAGCAGCAGCTCCGCGAGTCGGGTGTTGACCGCCATCGCGCTGAAAAGCGTGCCCACCGCGGCCAGGCCGATCGCCGCGAGAACAGCAATCGCGAGCAGAGGTCCGGCGACGGTGCCGAGCGGCAGGTTGTAAAACACCACCAGCGCCGGAATCGCGATCAGCTGCACTGCGATCACGAACACCAGGTTCGCGATGCACTTGCCGAGGAAGATTGCTTCGCGACTCACCGGGGACGCGAGAATGCCGTCGATTGCGTGATCGGCCATCTCGACTCCAAAGGACCGATGGAGTCCCAGCAAGCCTGAGAAAGTGAAGATGACCCACAGCACTCCCGGAGCGAGATCGGTGGTAGTAACTGCCGTCGGATCCCAGGCGAAGTAAAAAATCACCAGACCCAGCAATGCGAATACGACGGCGGACAGGAAAGCGGTGCGAGTGCGGAACTCGATCGCCAGATCCTTGCGCGCGATCAACCAGGCGGAGGACATGATGTCACCCACCGGCTGCCAGCGCCTCGCGATAGAGTGTCGCATAAGTTGCCGGATCGATGCGAGCCGCGCTCTCGTAGCGGATGAACTTCCCGCGATTCATCACTGCTGCGTGGGTGGCCAGCGATAGACCTTCCGACAGATTGTGGGTGACGATGACGATCGAAGTCCCCGCGGACAGCAGCTCGCGCAACAGAGAGGTCAGCGCGCGTGCACCGCTGTCATCGAGACCGCTGTACGGCTCGTCGGCGAGGACGATTTGGGGCGAGTGGACCATCGCCCGCGCGATCGACACTCGCTGCTGCATGCCGCGGCTTAGCGAGCGTACCGGAGTATCGGCTCGCTCGAGCATCGACATGCGTCGGAGTGCACTGTCGACGCGTTCCCGCGGATCGCGCACACCGTAGAGTCGCGCCGCGAACGATACGTTCTCTCGCGGCGACAAGGCATCGTACAGCATGGTGTGGTGAGAGATCAAACCAACGCGTGAGCGCGCGAGCGATCCCCCGGGCAGTGGAATCCCTGAGATGCGCGCTGACCCCGAAGTTGGCTTGAGAAGACCGGCGAGCACACGTAGCAGCGTGGTTTTCCCCGCTCCGTTCGGACCGAACAGCGCCAGACACTCCCCCGCCGCAAGCGAGAATGACACGCCGGCGACCGCCGGCCGCGATGCGAAGGCGCGCGTGAGCGCGGCCACCTCGACGACCGGTGGTCCCGATTGAGAGATTGTGGAGGACATTCGTCTAGAACTTGCCACGCTGGAAAGAGCGGCGCAAAATCCAGCCTCGACCGTTAAGCGTGCAATAAGCCAATGACTCAAGACATCGACGTACTACTCGAAGAGAATCGAACCTTCGAGCCCACTCCCGAATTCCGCCGCCAGGCGAACGTGCCCGACGCGAGTATCTACGAAAAAGCCGCTCGCGACCCCGAGAAGTTCTGGGCCGAGCAGGCGAAGCAACTGGATTGGATAAAGCCGTGGGACAAGGTACTCGAGTGGAAGCCGCCGCACGCGAAATGGTTCATCGGCGGCAAGCTCAACGTCGCTGCCAACTGCATCGACCGGCATGTCAGCGGCGGACGCGCCAACAAGACGGCGCTGATCTGGGAAGGAGAGCCGGGCGACAGTCGCACACTGACGTACGCCGACTTGCACCGCGAGGTGCAGCAGTTCGCGAACGTCCTCAAGAAACTCGGCGTGAAAAAGGGAGACCGGGTCGCGATTTATTTGCCGTTGATCCCCGAAGCCGCGGTATCGATGCTCGCCTGCGCGCGCATCGGCGCGATTCACTCGGTGGTGTTCGGCGGATTCTCGCCTGACTCGCTACGCGATCGAATCAACGATGCGCAAGCGAAGCTGCTCATCACCTCTGACATCGGATACCGGCGCGGCAACCTCGTTCCGCTCAAGAAAAACTCCGACGTCGCGCTGGAGGGAACGGAATCGATCGAGCACGTGGTCGTCGTGAAACGCGAGTTGTCGGGCAAAGGCCGACTCAACGTCGCGGGAATCGACAGTGCCAAGCCCGCCACCGGCGACGCCGGCGCGACGATGAAGCCGGGCCGCGACTTGTGGTATCACGATCTCATGAAAGACGCCGCCGCGAAGTGCGAGCCCGAGACAATGGATGCCGAAGACGTGCTCTATATCCTCTACACTTCCGGTACGACGGGAAAGCCAAAGGGCATCGTCCACACCACCGGTGGTTATCTCACCGGCGTCACGATGACCACCAAGTGGGTCTTCGATCTCAAGGAGGACGACGTCTTCTGGTGTACCGCCGATGTGGGTTGGGTCACCGGACATTCGTATCTGGTGTATGGTCCGCTCGCCAACGGCGCGACCTGCGTGATGTACGAAGGAGCACCCGACTGGCCGCAGCGTGATCGGTTCTGGGATATCTGCGAGCGCCACAAGGTGAGCATTCTCTACACGGCACCGACGGCGATTCGCGCATTCATGAAATGGGGCGACGAGTGGCCCGCGAAGCACGACCTCTCTCACCTGCGTCTGCTTGGGTCGGTTGGGGAGCCCATCAACCCCGAAGCGTGGATGTGGTACCGCGAGCATATAGGTGGAAATCGTTGCCCGATCGTCGACACGTGGTGGCAGACGGAGACTGGCGCGATCATGATATCGCCACTGCCCGGTATCACCGCCACGAAGCCAGGGAGCGCCACCAAAGCGCTGCCCGGCTACACCGCGGATCTGCTCGATTCGACCGCGGAGCGAATCGAAGTCGGCGGCGGTTTGCTCGCTGTGACCAAGCCGTGGCCGTCGATGCTGCGCACGATCTGGGGTGACGACGATCGCTACGTCCAGACCTATTTCTCCAAGTGGCCTGGTCGCCCAGATCTGTATTTTCCCGGCGACGGTGCGAAGCGCGACGACGATTCGTACTTCTGGATTCTCGGTCGGGTCGATGATGTGCTGAACGTGGCGGGCCACCGCATCGGCACGATGGAAGTCGAGTCAGCACTGGTCGAACATCCGGCGGTCGCCGAAGCAGCAGTGGTCGGAAGGACACACGATCTCAAAGGCCAGGCGTTGGCGTGTTTCGTCACGCTTCGCGATGGGCGGAAAACGAGTCCGGAATTGCGCGAAGAGCTGCGCAATTTCGTCGCGAAAAAAATCGGCGCGCTGGCGCGTCCAGACGACATTTTGTTCACCGCTGATTTGCCCAAAACGCGCTCCGGAAAAATCATGCGGAGATTGCTGCGCGACATCGCCGAAGGTCGCGCGCTCGGCGACACGACAACGCTCGCTGATCCAAATGTCGTTGCGAGCCTGAAAGATCAGTACGAGGAGAAGGAGGGCTGATTTTCTATCAGCTAAACGAGCGGCGAGGTTCTTGCCTGATCTACTTGTTCGACAAAGCGTTAAGCGATCAAACCGAACAAACGCCGACGCATTTCATTACTGGCATAAAGTGCAAAAATATTTCTTGACTAATCAGGGGAAACCACTAGATTACAATAACGTAGCGCGGCTTAACTAGTAGCCGAAAACGCACGAATCGCGGACCCAATTTCCGCGGATAAGTCAACGGATTTCTCTGGCAAAACTCCGTGAAAACACGGTTGCTGGAGGAGTCCGTTTTCGTCTTATACATGCAGTCCCAAACACGCTTGAAAAGGACCGGTTTCAGCACCCCTTTGCTCGTTGCCGGCACCATCAAATTCTCGGAGAAAACAACACAATGAAGGCGACCCGTTTCCTGGCCGCGATGGTGCTTGCAACTGCCATCGGCGCGACCCAGGCCAATGCGCAGTGCAGCGGCAACGCTGGTAGCTGCAACACCACCAACACCGCGTCAGTTACCGTTGGCGCACTCGTCAAGCTCGTCATGAGCTCGGCGACAACCACGTTGACGAACCCGACCGCGGACGACGTCGATGCCGGTAACGTGATTTCTGATAACGGCCCGACGTTCACGGTCAAAGCGAACAGAAGCTGGACCCTGAAGATCAAGTCTCAGAACCCAACGAACTGGACGTACTCCGGCGGCAACTCCGGTGTGAAGCCGATTAGCGATCTCGCATGGTCGTCGGCTTCGAATGGCACTTTCGCCGCAATCACCGGCAGCGATGCGACCGTCACTTCTGGAGCGGGCGCGAGCAACGGTGCACCGGCGGCGGTTTTCTTCAAGACGAGCTGGTTGAACGACTTCTCGAGCGCAAGCAATGCTCCTGGTACCTACAGCTTGCCGATCGTTTTCACCCTTACTGCTCCGTAATCTGATGCAGAATTCTGGCTCTCGCTCGCCCGCAAGGGCGGGCGCAGAGCGCAGAGGGCGAGTACGGCGTACCGTGCTCGCCCTCTGCGCTGTAGGGGCGGTGGTTTCACGCCCCGCCGCGGCACAACTGCTGGTGGATCCGCTCGAGGTCTCGATTCTCGCGCCAGGAACCGATCGAGTTGCCGCGAGTTTCTCACTGACCAATACGTCCGACGCGGCCGTGCAGGCGACGATCTCACGCTCCGACTGGGACCGCGTCGAGAATGGCGACAATCGCTTTCTCCCTGCCGGGTCGACTGGCAAGTCATGCGGACAGATGTTGACCGTGTCGCCGCTGTCTGTGCGCATCGAGCCCCACACCTCGCGAGTCGTCAGACTCGGCGTACAGACGAACGCGGCGCTCAGTCGCGAATGCTGGGACATCGTCTTCATCGAAGAAGTGCCACAGCGTGCAGCGACCAAAGGCAATTCGCTCCAGTACATCTTCCGCACCGGCGTGAAAGTCTACGTTGCACCGCCCGGACTGCCGCGCGATGGCGCGATCGAGAATATGGAAATCGTCGATGCGCCGACGAAGCCCGCTGCAACCGCGCGACCAGCGAGTACTGCGGCAATCCCGGCGAAGAAGCAGGTTGCGATCCGCTTCCACAACACCGGTGGCACCCATCTCGTTGCCAAAGGACATCTGGAGTTCCGCCGCATCGACAACTCGCTGGCACGTGAAGTTCCGATCGAGGAATTCCCTACTCTCCCCGGCGCAACGCGTCGCGTGCTCGTCGATATTCCAGCCGATCTGCCGGCGGGCGACTACGTCGTGTTGGCTCTGATCGATTTCGGCGGCACCGAGCTGGTCGCCGGCCAGATCGATTACCAGGCGAAGTAGCAACCGATGCGCGCGCAGCGACTCCGCGGCGTTAGCACCAGCGTCGCAATGGCGCTGGCGATAATTGCCGGGCCCCTGCAAGCGCAGAACCCGAAAACCGATCTGACTCTCGGCGGCAGCACGGTGACGTTCCCTGCGCCAACCGCCACTGATTACGTCAACGGCTACGTCTACTCGACGACTGGTGTGACCTACACCATCAACGCGACGAACGGCGCCACATCGCACACGACCACCATTTCGCTCCGCGCCACATCGGCGAACCTCGGCGGCTCCAAGCCGCTCACCGATCTGGAGTGGCGGCGCTCGGATCTGGCGGCGTGGAATCCGATCTCCAGCACCAACACCCAGGTTGAGCAGAAGATCGTCGTTCAGAATCTTCTGAACGATCCGTGGAACAACACGATCTTTTTCCGCATGAAATTGAGCTGGACGGCGGACCCGCCGGCGACTTACGCGGCGAACTATCAAATCACTCTGTCGCAGACGGTTCCGTGAGTAACGACGTAGCGCTTCGCAGGCTGCGACTCGCGGCGGTTCTGTCGCTGTTCGTGTCGGCGCCAACTCTCGCGCAAAGCGTCGCCACTACGGCGACGCCGAGCGGGAGCGCTGCTGCCTCCCCGGTCGCCCGTGATTCCAGCAGGGCCGAGATCGAGATCGCGTTGCCGTCAGTCACTGTGGCGGGAGCGCCACGCAGCTACCAGGTCGTATCGGTTCCTGTCCCAGACGCGATGGCGCAGTTGTCCGACGTGCAGCTGGTGATCATCCCCCGCGGCGAGTTCGTGGTACTCGGCCCCCGTAGCCGCGACCTCAATCCGCGCGCACAGAGGAAAGCGAGAATGGCGGTGACGATTGGCATTCCAGCGAGCGCACTCGCTGGAAGAGTCGTTGCCGCGGAAGCACGGTTCTCCTCGCTCGGAGCGCCGACCCTGATTGTGCCGATCGAGGTAGACGTCAGCCTGGTGCGAAAAATTCTCCTGAGTGAATCGAAGGCTTCGCTGACCGCGCAGGCAGGCAGCGATGTGATTCTGCCGATCGAGATTGTCAACGCCGGGAACGCGGTCGAGACGATCCGCCCCGAGCTGGAACTGCCGACAGGCTGGGCGACGAGGGAAGTTCATCAAACCTCACTAGTCCTATCGCCGGGCGAAACAACCAAGCGCCGTGTTCGGCTCAAAGTCCCGGCCCTGTCGAGCACCGGCTCGTCGTTCGTTCACGTCATTCTTATGGGCGGTCGCGATACGCTTGCCGCCGAGACGATGACAGTCGAAGTCTTCAACTCGAGCTCAATCGGAAGAGAATCAGGTCCGCTCATCACATCCGCTGTCTCACAGGCGATCGATGAAAACGGGCGCCCGAACCGCCTGCTTACTCTGAACGCGACTGGCGCACTATTCGATTCAGTGCACGTCGACGCCCGGATGTCGGAGGGTTCCGTGCTTGGCGGTGCGGCCAGCAATGCGTTTGCCCATCTCGGCAGTTATCAGTCGTCCGCGTCGGTCAACTTCACCGCGCCTTCAACGCAGCTCAGTCTCGGCAACACCGGCACTTCCTTCTCGGATGTGACCGGCCTCTATCCGTACGGCCAGGGCGCATTGCTGCATCTCCAGCACCCTTCGTGGAGCTTCGTCGGATTCGCCGCTGCTTCGATGAGCCAGCCCGCTTTCCCTCAACGCAAGCCGATGGTTGGCGTGCGCGCAGAGCACCAGGTTGGCGTGGCGCAGGTGAATGCAGCCGTGACGCACCTCGAGGACGCCGGAGCGTCGCCGAGGAAGCTCGATGCCGCGGGAGTTGGTGCTGCAGTTCCCGTTTTTCTCGGCAGCACGCTCAAAGCTGAAGTTGCTGAGCGGCGATTCGAGGGCGGCAACGGAATCGGCTGGTCGAGCGAGCTGGAGCGAATCGCAGGCGAAGGAAACGAGCAGCTTCGAGTGACCCATGCTCCGGGCGGCAGTGATGCTTTCGCGCGCGCGACCAATGAGGTCGTCGCGAACGTCTCCGAGCGCGTTTCTTCACGCGGATTGGTGAGCGCGAGCGCATGGCGTACAACTGACGAGACTTCGGT
>Ga0070709_10000996_pt1 | contig 15626 bp, 15 predicted proteins | sample LARL51metaG_FD_65449 | JGI IMG/M metagenome (GOLD analysis project Ga0070709, IMG submission 65449) | Corn, switchgrass and miscanthus rhizosphere microbial communities from Kellogg Biological Station, Michigan, USA - LAR L5-1 metaG | ecosystem: Host-associated > Plants > Roots > Rhizosphere ...
CGGTTCTCAAAGGACTTAGGCGCAATCCCGGCAGCCTCGATGGCCGGCAACGCACGCCTTGAAATAGTCACGGCAAAGTCCCGTGTCCAGTTTCGCCCAAAGTTCAGATAAGTCGTTGCCCCGGCTTGGCGCACAGACAATACCTTGCCTTCGACTATCGTGAACCGCCCGATCCCGGCCAGAATGTCACCGGAACTTTCCGCGTTTTTTATGACATTTGAGTCGTTCCAGATACCTTTATGAGCCCGGCGGCCCTCGGCCTCGGCGGTAGCCAGGGCCGCGGCGCACTCCTTTTCGCCGATCTCGGTCGAAACCAGCGCCTGCCCTTGGGCGAGCAGGAGGCCTTGCACGGGTGTTTCCGATGCGCCGAGAAAGGCAAACGCGGACTGCCGGCCATAGCGGTCCGGCGTATCGTCCAGGGCGCGCAGGGTGACATCCTGACCGAAAAGCATGGCTGCGAGTGCCGCCTTGTCGGTCCCAGCGGTCTCAATGCCCGCGAGACGGATCTCGCGCCCGTCATCCAGCCGGAAACTGCGGGCATCCGTAATCTCGGCAACCCGGCCCTCGCCGATCGGCTCGAACAGACAGGGTGCGGCGACCGCGCCACCGGACGCGCCCGTCAGCAGCAAGGCGCAGCAGGCCAGCGCGGCCATGCGTTGGATTGGCTTCATGACGATGGAGGCCCGCTGCCGGCGTAAATCGACGCCCGAAGCCTAGCACATCGCGTCTTCCATTTTGCGGAAAATGCACGTGGCGCACGCGGGATGCCGCGTTGCTGCATGGGGCGCAAGCTTGCCGGGTCATGATGCCTGCGGCATGATCGCCGACAAGGCTCAATGCAACGACAAGAATGTCCGCGACAAGCGGATGTCGGTCAGGGAGGTTCTCTTGCACAAACCCGTTCTTTGCGGCGCGCTTGCCGCATGGCTTGCACTTGCCGCGACAGCGGCAACGGCGCAAGGCCAGCCGCCGTTGCGGATCGGCGGCATTCTCGACATGTCCTCGCTCTATGCGGACATTACCGGCGCCGGCAGCGAGACCGCTGCGAAAATGGCGGTGGAGGATTTTGGCGGCGAGGTGCTCGGCCGCAAGATCGAGGTGCTCGCGGCCGATCATCTCAACAAGGCGGATCTCGCCGCCAATATCGCGCGCGACATGATCGACAATCAGGGCGTCGAGATGATCTACGACGTCGCGGCCTCGGCGACGGCGCTTGCCGCCGGCGAGATCGCGAAGGCGCGGGGCAAGATCGTCGTCTTCAACGGCCCGGGCTCGATCCGGCTCTCTAACGAAGCCTGCGGCCCTTACACCGTGCACTACGTGTTCGACACCTATGCGCAGGCCAATGTGACCGGGCTCGCTGCCGTGAGAAGCGGCCTCGATAGCTGGTTCTTCCTGACCGCGGACTACGCGTTTGGCCAGGACCTGGAGAAGGACACCACCAATGTGGTGGTCAAGAATGGCGGCAAGGTGCTTGGCAGCGTGCGCCATCCGCTCAACACTTCCGACTTCTCGTCCTTCCTGCTGCAGGCGCAGGCTTCGAAAGCCAAGGTGATCGGGCTTGCCAATGCCGGCGGGGACACCATCAACGCGATCAAGCAGGCCGCCGAATTCGGCATCATGAAGGGCGGCCAGAAACTGTCGCCGCTGCTCGCCTTCGTCACCGATATCGACAGCATCGGGCTCGAGACCGCGCAGGGCCTACTGCTGGCCGAGGCCTTCTACTGGGACATGAACGACGATACGCGCGCGTTCTCGAAGCGCTTCATGGAGCGCATCAAGCGCGTGCCGACCTCGGCGCAGGCCGGCGTCTATTCCTCGGTCACGCATTATCTCAAGGCGGTCAAGGCCGCCGGCACCACGGATGCCGCGTCCGTGATGAAGGTGATGAAGGACACGCCGATCAACGACATGTTCGCAAAGAACGGGCACATCCGCGAGGACGGCCGCATGGTGCACGACATGTACCTGTTCGAGGTCAAGAAACCATCGGAGTCCAAGGGCCGCTGGGACGACTACAAGCTGCTGGCGACCGTACCGGGCAATGAGGCGTTCCAGTCGCTCGAGCAGTCGCGCTGCCCGCTGGTGAAGAAATAGTCATCGTCATGGCGAGGAGCGAAGCGACGAAGCAATCCAGTTTGTCCGCTCGTGCAGCTCTGGATTGCGTCGCTTTACTCGCAGTGACGGCACCCCATCGAAATTCCGCGAAAACCAGCAACGACGAAAGCAAATCCACATGAGCACGAATGACATGGTCCTGCAGCTTCTCGAGGCGGGCCTCCTCACCATCACCATGAACCGTCCAGAGCGGCGCAACGCGCTCAATCCCGACATGGTCAGCGGCCTGGTCGAAGCGGCGCGGCGTGCGGCGGAGGATCACGACGTCCGCGCGGTGCTGCTGAAGGGCGCCGGCGGCACCTTTTGCGTCGGCGGCGACGTCAAGGCGATGGCGGAAGGGCGCGCGCCATTGCCGTTCGAAGCCAAGCTTGCGAACCTGCGCCGCGGCATGGAAGTCTCTCGCATCCTGCACCAGATGCCAAAGCCCGTGGTGGCGCAGCTCGACGGCGCCGCGGCCGGCGCCGGGCTCTCGATCGCGCTGTCCTGCGATCTGCGCGTCGCCAGCGAGGGCTGCAAGATCACGACCGCGTTCGCCAAGGTCGGCTTCTCCGGCGACTATGGTGGCACCTATTTTCTGACAAAGCTGCTCGGAGCTGCGAAGGCGCGTGAGCTCTATTTGCTGTCGCCGGTGCTCTCGGCGAACGAAGCGCTCGCGCTCGGCATGGTGACAAAGGTCGTTGGCGACGCCGAGATCGACGCGGCCGCGCGCGACCTTGCGCTGTCCCTGGCGCAAGGGCCGTCGGTCGCGCTCGGCTACATCAAGCGCAACATCAACAATGCCGAGGAGCTTTCGCTGGAAGCCTGCTTCGATGGCGAGGCGATCCACCACACCCGTGCGGGCGAGACTGCCGACCACAGGGAAGCGGCCAAGGCCTTTGTCGAGAAGCGCAAGGCTGCGTTCGTGGGGCGCTAGCATGATGTCGAGTTACGTCCGCTTGCGGCAGATCTGCCTGGTGGCGCCGCGGCTCGAACCCGTCGTCTCCGACATCTGCGCCATCATGGGCCTCAGCGTCTGTTACCGCGACGGTAACGTCGCGAAATACGGTCTCGGGAACGCACTGATGCCGGTCGACACCATCCTGCTGGAGGTCGTGGCGCCGAGCGAGCCGGGCACGGCGGCCGGCCGTTTTCTCGACAAGACCGGCGGCCACGGCGGCTACATGGCGATCTTCTGCTGTGACGATCCGGACGCCCGTGGCGCGCGGGCCAACGCGCTGGGCGTGCGCACGGCGAACGTCATCGATCACCCGCCATATCATGGCGTGCAGCTGCATCCGCGCGACTGCCGCGCCGCCTTCATCGAGTTCAACCATACGAACGGCAGCGACGACATTCTTGGTGCCTATCCACCGGCGGGACCCGACTGGCAGAAAGCGATCCGCAAGGACGTAGCGCAGGCGCTGACCGGGGTGGAGATGCAGAGCCCGGATCCGGCGGGACTTGCCGAGCACTGGGGCAGGATCATCGGCGTTCCCGTCAGCAAGAGTGCGACGGGCGAGGCGGAGCTGAGGCTGCCCAATGCCAGCTTCCGTTTCGTGCCCGGCGACAGCGAGATCATGAGCGGGCTGACATTTCGTGTCGCTGATGTCGCGAGAGTCTGCGATGCCGCGCGTGGCAATGGATATGCTGTTTCGGAAAACGCCTTTCTTCTGGGCCGCGTCATGTTTCGCGTTGCAGCCTCCGCATAGAACCGTAGGGTGGGCAAAGGCGCGTTAGCGCCGTGCCCACCACGTCTCCGCAAGCGTTATGCTTGATGGTGGGCACGCTTCGCTTTGCCCACCCGACAGGTCGAAGTATGTGGCAAGGTTTGCAATAACAAGAACAAGAGGTCATTCGCATGCCGCATCCGCTCGACAGTTTTTTCGCGCCGCAAAGCATCGCGCTGATCGGCGCCTCGCGTGACCATGAAAAGATTCCGGGCCGGCTGCTCGCCATGCTGCGCAAGAACGAATATCCGGGCCGGCTCTATCTCGTCAATCCCAACTATTCCGAGATCGATGGGCTTGCCTGCTACAAGTCGATCGCCGATCTCGGTGCTGCCGTCGATCTCGCGATCATCGTGATTCCGGCTCGCGCCGTACTTGCTGCGCTCGAGCAGTGCGCGGCAGCGGGCGTGAAGAATGCCGTGATCATTTCCTCGGGCTTTGCCGAGGAAGGTGGCGAGAGTGCCGCGATGCAGGACGCCATCGCGGCACTCGCGAAGCGAACGGGGATACGGATTTCCGGACCGAATGCGGAGGGCTTCTACAGTCAGGTGCAGCGCGTCGCCGCAACCTTCAGTCCGGCCGTCGATGTGAAGCCGGACGCCATGCCGCTGGTCGCGACCACGCGGCGGATCGGCATCGTCGCGCAGAGCGGCGGCATCGGATTTGCGATCTTCAATCGCGCCAGGGCACTGGGGATCGCACTCAGCTACGTCGTGAGTGCCGGCAACGAGAGCGATCTCGGCGCCGGCGAGTTCTTAGACTATTTGGTGCAGGACGTTGCAACCGACGTGATTCTGCTGTTCATCGAGGGCATCCGCGACGTCGACAAATTTCTCGCCGCCGCCGGCCGTGCCGCCGAGCTGAAAAAGCCGGTCATCGTCGTCAAGGTCGGCCGCTCGCAGGCCGGCGGGCGCGCCGCGGCGTCGCATACCGCCAGCATGGCTGGTTGGTCCGCGGCCTACGATGCGGTGTTCGCCAAATATGGTTTCATCGTTTCCAACGACCTCGACGAGGCCGTGACGACGGCGGCCGCGCTGGCAACCAGTCCGTTGCCGGTTGGTGATCGCGTCGCCGTGCTCACGGTGTCCGGCGGCGCCGGCATCTGGGGCGCGGACAGCGTCTCAGTGCAGGGGCTGCAGGTGCCGGAACTGTCCCCGGCGGTCCAGGCCGAGATCATGAAGCTCTTGCCGTCCTACGGCACGGCCAGGAACCCGATCGATGTCACCGCGCAAGGCGTCAATTCCGGCGGCCTGCAGCGGAGCATCGACCTGCTCGCCGCTTCCGATGAGGTCGACGCCATTCTCGTCGTGCTGTCGCTGTCGAGCGATGTCCGGATGCCGTTCAAGGAGATCGAACTGAAGCCGCTGATCGCGGCGCAGAAGAAGCCGATCCTGTTCTATTCCTACACGCTGCCCTCCGATTTCGCGCGCCGGACGCTTGCCCGGTCCAATGTGGTGGTGTTGTCGGGGCTCACTCATGCCGCGGTCGCGTTGCGCCAGCTCGTGCGCTACGCCCGCTTCAAGCTTGCGGCGGCGGCCGATGAAACATTGTTGCCGCCGCGCGATGTATCCGCACATCTCGATGCGCCGGCATTGTCGGAATATGACAGCAAGGCGCTTTTGCGCGCGGCTGGCATCGCCGTGCCGGCGGAGGTGCTGGTGCCGGAGAAGAGCGGGCTCGACCAAGCCATCGCACGCGTCGGTCTTCCGCTTGCGATGAAGATCCAGTCGCGCGATCTCGCCCACAAGAGCGAGGTCGATGGCGTGCGGCTCAACATCGCCAGCAAGGGCGAAGCGTTCATGGCCTGGCAGGCGTTATTTGACAGTGTGCGCCGGCATCGGCCGGACGCGGCGATCCAAGGCGTTCTTGTCTCGTCCATGGCAAAGAAGGGCGTCGAGATCATCGTCGGCACGTTGCGCGATACGACGTTCGGCCCGATGGTGATGGTAGGGCTTGGCGGCGTCACGACAGAACTGTTTCGCGACGTTGTCTATCGTCCCGCGCCGGTCGGCGCCGACGAGGCCGTCGCAATGCTCGACGAGCTGAAAGCCGCGCCGCTGCTGCGGGGCTTTCGCGGCGCGCCAAAAGCCGACGTCGCGGCATTGGCGCAGTTGATCGCACAAGTGTCAGTGCTGGCCGCGCGATTGCGCAACGATGTCTCGGAGATAGAGCTCAATCCGGTGCTGGTGCACCCCGAAGGGCAGGGCGTCACCATCGTCGACGCGCTGGTGGTGAAGGGGAAATCGTAGGGTGGGCAAAGGCGCTCTTGCGCCATGCTCACCATGTATCGACCGAGGTTGAGCGGAATGGTGGGCACGCTTCGCTTTGCCCACCCTACACGTTCCCCGCAACGAGAGAGGAACGATCGCGCAAGCGAAGAGAGCCGCGTCTCACCGTCCCCTGAAATTCGCGGCGCGGCGTTCGGCCGTGGCCTTCACGCCCTCCTTGAAATCCTCGGTCGCGCGCAATTTCGTCTGCTCGGCGAGCTCGTGATTGGTCGCGGCCAGCACGCGCTCGGCGAGGCCCGCGCGCATCGTGGCGCGCGTCGAGACGAGGCCAAGCGGCGAGCATTCGGCGATCTCCTGCGCGAGCTTCATCGCCGCCGAACGGACCTGGTCTTGCGGCACCAATTCGTTGGCGAGCCCCCAGCGATAGGCCTCCTCGCCGGTGACGCGGCGGCTGGTATAAAACATCAGCTCGGCAATGTTCTTGCCGATCAGCTCCGGCAGCGTCGCCGTGAGCCCAAAGCCGGGATGGAAGCCGAGCTTGGTGAAATTGGCCGAGAAGCGCGCTTCCGGGCAGGTGACGCGGAAATCCGCCGAGACCGCCAGCCCCAGCCCGCCGCCGATCGCGGCGCCATGGACGGCGGCGACGATCGGCTTCTTGTTGCGGAAGATGCGCACGGCCTGCACATAGAGATGGTTGATCGGCAGGTTCGCCGCCGGATCATTTTGCGCGCGCGCTTCCTGCTCCTGGCGCGCCGGATCGCTAAAGTTGGCGCCGGCGCAGAACGCCTTGCCCTGCGCCGCAAGCACCGAGGCGCGGATCTCGATGTCGCGGTCGAATTCCTCCAGCGCGTCCGCGATCTGGTTGATCAGCGAAACGTCGAAGAAATTCAGCGGCGGCCGTCTGATCTCGATCAGCCCGACATGGTCGTGCGTCTCGACGCCGATATCCGTGAAAATGGTCATAGCTATCCTCGCTGAATTACCGCAGTCCCAGCCCGCGGGCGATGATGCCGCGCAGCACCTCCGTCGTGCCGCCCTGGATGGTCAGTTTTGGCGCGGTCTTGATCGCAAACGCAAGCTGCTGCTCCAGCGTCTCGCGGTTGCCGGCATCTTCCTCGACAAAGGCGGCAAGCTCGCGCACGCGGTGCGGCAATTGTTGCTCCCAGACCGTACCGATGTCCTTGACGATGGAGGCTTCCACCACCGGCTCCTTGCCGGCCTGCAGCATGCCGGCGACCGAGACCGACATACGCCGCATCGTGTGCAGTTGGGCCACCAGCCGCCCGATGCCCTCGGCGCTGCGGGTATCCGGCTTGTCGCCGACCGCGCGCACGAGCTCGGTGAGCACGTAATAGGTTTCCAGGAACCGCTCCGGCCCGGAGCGCTCATAGGCGAGCTCGGATGTCGCCTGCTTCCAGGCGCCGTCGATCTCCCCGAGCACGTGATCATCGGGAATGAAGTGGTCGGTGAACACCACCTCGTTGAACTCGAACTGGCCGGTGATCTGGCCGATTGGATTCACCTTGATGCCGGGCTGTTTCATCTTGACCAAAAACTGGGTCAGGCCGTGGCGGCGGTTCTCCTTGGTCGGCTGCGAGGTGCGGAAAATCGCGATCATGTAGTCGGCGATATGCGCCGAGGAGGTCCAGATCTTGGTGCCGTTGATCAGGTAACCGCCGTCGGTCCTGGTGGCGCGCGTCTTCGCCGCGAACAGATCGGAGCCGGAGTTCGGCTCGCTCATGCCGATCGAGAAGCACAATTCCCCGCGGCAGATGCGCGGCAGGATATCCATCTTGATGTGTTCGGGCGCGTATTTGAGGAGGATCGGTCCACTCTGCCGGTCGGCGACGAAGAAGCGGCGCGTCGGCGCATTGGCGACCCGCATCTCCTCGGTCACCACATAGCGCTCCAGGAACGAACGCTCGTGGCCGCCATATTTTTTCGGCCAGGTCATGCCGATCCAGCCGCGCTCGCCGACCCTGCGGCAGAACGCCGGCACGTCAATATCCTCGCGGTTCGGCTTGAACGGATTGAAGGTGCCGCCGGCGATTTCCTCGGCGAGGAAGGCACGCACTTCCTTGCGCAGTTGCTCGCATTCGCCGGGCAGGCGGATCGGATCGAAACGGAGGGCTGCTGTCATGGCGATCTCGTTTGTTCTGTGTGCCCTGTTCAGCGGGAAGCGACCAGCGGCCACAATTCGTCGGCGCCGCGCGCCGCGATGCGGTTGCCGAGTTCGACGGCCCAAAAACTCTCGGAGCCGAAATCGTCGCGCCAGGCGAGCGCACGCAGCGAATAGCGATGCAGGATATGCTCGATGGTGAAGCCGATCGCGCCATGCACCTGATGCGCGATCGCGCCGCCCTTTTCGGCCGCCTCCGCGCAGCGGATTTTTGCCGATACCGCTTCGAGGAAAACCGCATCGTCGAACGCGTCCGCGCTGGCAATCGCGTCGGCTGCGGAGGTGGCGGCGGCCAACGCGGCGGCGGATTCGCCGGCGAGTTTTGCGAGATTGTGCTGGACCGCCTGGAATTTCGAGATCTTCTTCTCGAAGGCGACGCGCTCGTTCGAATATTTCACGGAGATGTCCAGCATCGATTCCAGCGCGCCGGCGATCTGCAGTGAGCGCACCACACCGCCCATCAGCATCAGTGTGGTCTGCTCGAAACCCGCGGGTGCGGGTTTGCTGATCTTGGGCGCGACTTTATCGAAGATCACGGTGTCACTGTGGTCGCCGCCGAGATTGAGGCCACTCTCGATGCGAAGCTCTGCCGCGTCCACCAGCGCGATCGAGATGCCGCCCGCGCCATGCGCCAGCACCGCAACATGCTTGGCGGCTTTTGCAAACGGCACGCCCCGTGCGCGACCCGACAGCGTGCCGTCGGGATTTTGGGTGATGCGGTCCTTAGGGCTTGCCGGCGCGACCGTCATCTCGCCGCCGGGAGAAGCAATGTTCGCCTGGGCCAGCAGCCAGCCGGCGAGCATCGTCTCCGCCAGCGGCACGGCAAGCGCAAAGCGGCCGGCGGCGCCGAGCACGGCAAAACCGTCGGCGAGGCTTGCGCCTGCGCCGCCCAATTCCTCGCTCACCCAGGTGAGCGGCAGCCCGGCCTCGGTGAGCGCCTGCCACAGCGGCGCCGTCCACGCGCCCGTCTCGTCGCGATTGATGGTTTGCGCGTCGGCGAGATCGGCAAAGATTTTCTCCGCCGTCTCGACGACGATGTTCTCACTCTCCGCCACAGCGCTCCCCGTCTCGTCAGCGCGGCCGGCTCGTTCATTCGTGAGGCGGGCGCGATCTTGTTCTTGGCAATGCATGATGAGGAAAAGCGCATCCCCTGACAAGCGTCATGCCCGGCATAGCGGCATGCGGCGCGTCGCGGCAATTCCGCGGTGCGAAGTATGGTTTTCCGCGGCGAGGTTTTCCAGAAATTTGCGGTGATCCGCCCGCCCGATGTGGTAATTGATCGCGGGTTCGAAACAAATGAGGAAACGGCGATGTCGAAGGATGGTTTTTGCGCAATCGTAACCGGCTCGGCATCGGGTCTTGGCGCCGCAACGGCCGCGCTCCTGGCCAGGAGCGGCGGGCGCATCGTCGTGAACTACGCATCGAGCAAGACCGAGGCCGAGCAGACCGCAGAGCTCTGCCGCGAGGCAGGCGCCGAGGTTGTCGTGGTGCAGGGCGACGTCTCGCGCGACGAGGACTGCAGGAGGATCGTCGCGGCCGCCGCACCATGGGGGCGGCTGGACGTGCTGGTGAACAATGCCGGTACCACCAAGCATGTCGCTCATGCCGATCTCGACGGGTTGTCGGCGGAGGACTTCCAGCGCATCTATGCCGTCAACACAATCGGTCCCTTCCAGATGATCCGGGCCGCACGCGCCCTCCTGGAGGAAGGCGCCAACGCATCCGGCCGCGCGGCGGCGGTGGTCAACGTGTCGTCGATCGCGGGGATTTCCGGCAACGGCTCGTCGGTAGCTTATGCGGCGAGCAAGGGCGCGCTCAACACCATGACGTTGTCGCTGGCGCGTGCGCTGGCGCCAAAAATCCGCGTGAACACCGTCTGCCCGGGCTATATCGACACCGGCTGGTTCACGAAGGGCCGCGGCGAGGCCGGCGCCAAGCAGGTCCGCGACGCCGTCGTGGGCCGGGTGCCGCTCAAGATCGCCTCGTCGGCGGACGATATCGCACAGCTGGTCTGCTTCCTGGCTTCACCTGCGTCAGGCAGCATGACCGGCGAATGCGTCCGCATGGATGCCGGGATGCATTTGGGTCAGTGACTGACGCCGGGCGCAAGGATGGGGCGCTTCGCGGTCACCGGTTGTAATCGCGCAGCATCCCGCTCGCCACCAGGCGGTTCCAGATGAACAGCACCACGACCGCGCCGATGGTCGCCGTGATGAAGCCTGCGCCCTGATCGGGCCCGTAATGGCCGACCGCCTGGCCGACCAGGGTCGCAAGGAATGCGCCGGCAATCCCAATGATCGTGGTGAGGATGAAACCGCTGGGGTTATTGGCCCCGGGTGAGATCAGGCGAGCGAGGATGCCCGCGATGAAGCCGACGATGATGACCCAGATGATCCCACCCATGTTCGTCCTCCTTCGAAAACAGCAGCGTTGAGAAAGCGCCGCCTCACAGCCGGCCGGCGAGTTCATTGTCGGTCGGCAGCCGGCCCTGCGGTGTCAGATGATCGACCACCTGTGGCAGATATTGGCTGAGGCCCTGCAGCAATTCGTCGCGCGACATGCCGCTTTGCGACGCGACCTGATCGAGCTGGTCAGCGCCGAGCGCTTTTGACAGGTCGTCCGGCGAAACCTGCTTGTTCGGGCCGCTGCCGACCCATGAATTGGCGGCATCGCCGAGCCCACCCTGCTGCAACTGTTTCATCAGGTCGCCGAGCCCGCCGGTGAGCGCTCCGCTCGCCGCCCCACCGCCGAGCAGGCCGCCGAGCCCGCCGGCAAGGATGTTGCCGAGCCCGCCGCCGGGACTTGCCGGAGCAGGCGCCGGGGCCGGCGCAGGCTGCGCGCCGGACTGGCTGCCGCTGAAATGCTTGACCGCCTTCCATGCCAGCAGCGCAAGGATCGCCATGGTCATCGGCGACATGCCACCGTTGGACTGCGTCGAGGGATGACTGGGGCCGTGCGGGCCGTTCTGCATGCCGTTGAGGACGTCGAGTAAACCCATCCTTATCTCCCAAAATATCAGCCCCGAAAAACTCCGAGAACATATTGGCGGCTCATGCCGGTTACAAGGCGGGTCGGCGGAGCCGGCATCCCATTTGACATCGTCCTGCAACTGCGGCCGTGTGGCAGCGTTCCGACCTCAGCGTGCGACGATCAAGGGAGTGTCAAGATGAGACCCATCGCGATGGTTCTGGTTGCCCTGGCGTGCGGTGCCGCGCTCGCGCAGGCCGAAGCCGCTCCGCCGACCGTGACGCCGTCGCCCGGCTATGATGCGCGGCTGAAGGAGGAGCGCGCGGCGCGATCCGCGCGACCGCAAGACGAGAGTTCGCCGCAGGCCCCGGTCCGCCCGCATCCGCGGCGGATCCGCCACCATCAGTACGCGCGCTGATCCGGACCATGTCGGAACGATCGCGCCGGCTCGCCGTCTGGTCGCGATCTCGCGCTAACGCAGGGTTCGGGTCGGCGTGACCGGACCGGCGGTCCCTTCGTTGGGCCGGTTGGAGGTCAGGTTGAACCACTTGGTCAGCTTGCTGAGCCCTTCGGAAAACCGCGTTCCGTCGAAAAACGAGTAGGAGCATTGCAGGTTCTTGTCGCGATACTTGACCTGGCAGGCGGCGGCGAGCGCCGCAGCCATCTGCGCCTTGGTCGGCCGCGGCGGCGGCAACGGGACCCGCTCGACGTCACCGCTCAGCGAGGCCGACTGGGCCTGCTCCTGGTCCTGCTCCTGTTCGACCTGGATCTGCTGCTGTTGCTGCTGGGCTGCGAAGGCGGCCGCGATGTTCTTGCGCCGCTGTTTCTCTAGGAAAAGGGCATACTGCTCGTCGATATATTTCTGCTCTTCAGCGGTCGGATTGGGCCCGGCAATATCGAAGGTGCGGTCCTGCATGAAGTCGTAATAGGTGTAGCCGCCGCTGACCTTGCGCCGCCCTGCGAACTTGGCGTTGCATTCCGCGAGCGCGTCCGTACGCGCTTCCTTGGCCGTCAGCTTCTCTGCGTTGTCGGCACATTCCTCGAAGTCGGCGGGCGCGCGCGACCACCACTCCGCCGCGACACGAGCGGGCTGGAGCGCAGCAAAGCCGGCCGTCGCGTAAACAAGGAGCACGGACTTACGCAGTACAGTCACAGAAATGTCCCCGCTTAATCGAGCAAACGATTGCCACGAATTGCCACCATTTTACGGCGGTATTTCGGCCCGGTCCTGATGTTTTCCCGAAGCTGCCGCCAAGATTCTTTTTTAGGCCGCCGATCTTAATTTGTCGCGTGCCGAACTGCATCACTTGACCACGAAACGCCGTGACCTGCCAGCACCGGGTATCATCCTGCCGTCGCGCGTCGGTTGCAGAAGTGCCGCTCTTGAGTAGCCCGTTGGCCTTGTTTTCACGGGCTGATTGACATCGTCATCCTTCGCTTTTGCTTCGCTGCTACAACCTGCGAACGCACTCATCGCTTCAATTCGACCACCGTCAAGGCGGAACCCGCGAGGGGCTCGACGGCTATCTCCGCAACCGCCGGCTTTGCGCATCCCTTGCCCGGCACCGGCCTCTACGATTTAGCCGCCTCCAGCGTCCCGACCGTCTTTATATCGACCGACCATGAACCGCATGCGAAACCTTGCCAAGGGACTGCCCTGCAGGGGGCCCTCGCCCAGCGGGAACAGCCTCACGGCTGATACAGGTATCGCAGCAGCGTGCGGCCGACAGCCTCGAGGCTCTGCGCCGAGCATTTGTCGAGCGTATCCGCCGACGTGTTGAAGTAAGGCTCGTACTCGAAATCGATCACCAGAAAGCTCGGGATGCCGGCCTCGTTCAGGGCGGTGTGATCGTCGCTGATCGGATAGGTGATCTTGGTGTTGAAGGCTTTTGGCGCGATCGCGGCGCCCAGCTCCCAGAATTTCTTCACCTCGGCCGGCGCGGACTTGACCGAAGACGCCTCCGGCATCAGCAAAAGGTCCTTCTTGCAGACCATGTCGAAATCGACGGCCTTTTCCGGCTTTCCGTTCGGATAATAATCCTTCAGATGCTCGACGAAATGCGGCGAGCCGATCGGATGCCAGTCCGGATCGCCGGCGCCGAGCGATTTCGGCCCCTCCTCGCCGTCGAAAAAGATCAGGTCGATCCCGACCGGCGGCTCTGGCGAGGCCGACAGCACGCGCGCGGTCTCGAGCAGCAGGGCGACGCCCGAGGCGGAGTTGTTGGCGCCGGGCATGGGTCCTTGCGGGTTTTTGGGATCGCGATAGGCCCTGATGATGCTGTCATAATGGGTCGCAACGATCACCCGGCGCGGATTCTCCGGGTTGAGCCGCGCAACGATGTTGAACAGCGCGAGCGACTTGCCATCGCCCCGATAGACGAAGTTTTGGGTCGTCACCGCGGTGACGCCGGACTTGGCGAGCTCGGCCTTGATGTAGTCGATGGTCTTCTGGTGGCCGGGCATGTCCATGGAGCGCGGCGTAAAACGCAGCTGCGCCTCGATATCGGCCATCGCGCGGCTTCCGTCCCACCGGGAAATGTCCACCTCCGCACGCGCAGCGGCTGGCGGCAGCAGCATGAGCGCGGCGGCCACGGCGAGCGGTCGAAAATGCTGGAGCTTCACGGCGAGCCTCATGGCAGTCCCGAGCGGATCAGGATGTTCTCTTGCCGGTCGGCAGAAACAGGATGCCGGCGCAGCAGGCAAGGACGATGGCAAAGACGTAGGTGATGGAGCGCGAGCCGATGGTCGGGATCAGCGTGAACGTCGTGAACAGCGTGCCGACCACATTGCCGATGGTCGAGACGCCGTAGACCAGCCCCGACACGCGTCCGGCCTCGGCGGCGGTCCGGGTCAGGATCGCGACCGCGATCGGCGAGAAGGTGCCGAGCAGCGACAGGGGCACCAGCAGCAGCGCGGTCGAGGCGAGCAGCGTTGCTGACGGACCATCACCCAGGCTTTCGAGAATGCCCGACATCACGGGATCGGCCGACAGCGGCACGAAGGCGAGATAGACGGCGGCAACCAGGATGGCGAGCGCGATGGTGCGGGGGGTGCGGAGGCGGTCGTCGAGCGCGCTGGCGCCGAAATAGCCGATCGCCAGTGCACACAGCACGGTCGAGATCAGGCTCGCCCAGGTGCCGATGCTGCCGCCGAAATAGGGGAACAGATAGCGGCTGCCCAGCATCTCAAAACCCATCAGCACGCCGCCGACCACGAAGGCGCAGAGATAGATGCAGAACAGCAGGGCGCGCGAGACGCTGGTCAAGGCAGTTTCCTGTTGTGCCGCTCGATGTTCTTCAGCGTCTCGACCGGGGCGAAATCGTCGGTCAGGATCTTGGCGTTGGCGTCGATGACCTTGCCGCCATCGATCTGGATGCGCCGGCGCTGCGCCAGCATGTCCGACAGGCTGTAGCGGAGGCCGAACGCCGCGTCGCGCTCGCGCGCGGTTGCGGCGAGATCCTCGGCGCTGCGGGTCGGCGCATTATAGGCGACGGTGACGATGTTGCCGTCGGCGCGATAGAAGTCGAGCTCGGGGAAGACGGAGGCGATGGTCTTGACCGCGGAGTCGAACAGCATGGTCGAGGGCTCGACGTTCTGCGCGACCACGCCGCCGGCGGCGAGATGGTCCTTGACGATCTGGTAGAATTCCTTGGTGAGGAGATGGAAAGGCACAAAGGGTCCGCGATAGGCATCGATCAGGATGATGTCGTATTTGTCCTTGGACTCCGACAGGAACAGCCTGCCGTCGCGGTTGACGACCTGGAAGTTCGGCTCGTCCTTGATGCCGAAATATTTTTTCGCAAGCTCCAGCACCGCAGGATCGAGCTCGACCGAGGTGACCGGCACCTTTGGCAGGAAGCGGTGCAGGTACCACGCGGTGCGCCCGCCGCCGAAACCGATCTCGAGGATCGCGTGCACGTCCTTGGCGTACATCAGGCTCGCGGTCATGTAGCGGGTATAGTCGACCGGCAGGTCGCGGTCGTCGCCCGTGTTGTACATGCTCTCGGTGTAGATCCGCTTGTTGTGACCAAAAGTCATGCTGCGGTAGGGCGGATCCTCGTACACGTAGATGTTATTGTAGAGCGACTCCTTGGAGTCCAGCAGGCGGCGGGTGTCCTGCGCAGGAGCAGACGTGACGAGGCAGAGGCTCGCAAGCACGCCAAAAATGACCGATCGAAGGATCATCAAGAGTCTGTTTCCCTTGAGGGCTGAAAGCTTGCGGGTGCGGCTCGGCGGCCTGGCCGGAAGGCTCAATGAATTGTCCGCTCTCATAGACTATTGCGCCCTGTTGGAATAGAAAAACCTCCACTCCGGCCGGCGGACTTATCGACCGGGCGAGGAGGCGGATGATCTGGCGTGCCGCGACCACGATCGGCGGAACTGGACGCGCCGCGCAGACACCGCCGGAGCTTGCGCCCTTTTGCGACG
>Ga0070709_10000999_pt1 | contig 15600 bp, 15 predicted proteins | sample LARL51metaG_FD_65449 | JGI IMG/M metagenome (GOLD analysis project Ga0070709, IMG submission 65449) | Corn, switchgrass and miscanthus rhizosphere microbial communities from Kellogg Biological Station, Michigan, USA - LAR L5-1 metaG | ecosystem: Host-associated > Plants > Roots > Rhizosphere ...
CCGTTCCGTATCAATATCTCTATACGATTGCGCAGTGTGATGCTTGAGGGGCAGGTGTACGTTTCCGGGGCGAATGATCGGGGCATGTCCGGCTCATCAGAGCAGTCCGCGGGACGGGCAACGGGAGGTGAGTGCATCGAGCGTCGTCCTGCTCCCGTGGGCACCCTCAAGCGTCGCGACCGCCCGCTGGCAACTCTCCGCTGACCTGCGGGAAGCCGGTCTGGTCGGCACCGCGATCGGCGATGCGGCGCTGGTGCTGAGCGAACTTCTGAGCAACGCCATCCGGCACGCCACGCCGCTGCCGGGCGCCCTGGTTCAGGTGTCGTGGGCGCTCGGCGATGGGTCACTCACAGTATCCGTGCGCGACGGCGGCAGCCGCACCCGCCCGCACGCCGGGCATCCATCACCGTCCGCCGTGGGCGGGCGCGGCCTGGCCATCGTGGAGTGCCTCGCCAGCACCTGGGGGGTCCAGGACTCCACCGGCGGGGTGACCGTGTGGGCCATCCTGCCTGCGCCGCCGTGCCGCGGACACGGCGCGGTCAACGGCCATGCTCAGACCGCCAGCGAGGCGTAAGCCGCAGGTAAACCGGTGATACTCCCAGCGACGGGATGTCCGGCCACGGGCCCCCGGCACGCAGAGCGGGGGTTTGCTTGTGGGCCACATTCATGGCGTCGACAGCGAGGTCGGGCGACTCAGGACGGTGCTAGCCCACCGTCCGGGCGCTGAGTTGCTGCGCATCACTCCGCGCACCAAGGACCGGCTGTGCTACCCCGGACTGCCCTGGCTGGCCCGGGCACAGCAGGAGCACGACATCGCGGCGCAGTGCCTGCGCGACCGTGGCGTCGAGGTCCTCTACGTCATGGAACTGCTGCAGGACGTGATGGAGTACCCCACCGCCAGGGCCGAGGCGATCGTGGCCGTGCTCGGCGCGCAGCAACTCGGCGACCGGCTCCGCGCGGACCTGGGCAGCCACCTCACGGGCCTGGACCCCGAGGACCTGGCGCACGTCCTGGTGACGGGGCTGTCGCGGGAGGAGTTCCGGCTGGGCCACGGCGTCGTCTTCGGGCTGATGGACCGGCACGACTTCGTGATCCCGCCGCTGCCCAACCTGATGTTCCTGCGGGACTCCCACCTGTGGATCGGCGCCGCGGTCGCGATGGCCAGCATCGAGGGGCCCAGGCGGCGCGAGGCCGCCCTGATCAGGACCCTGTACCGGCACCACCCGAGGTTCGCCGGGGTGGCCTGCGTCTACGGCCCCGAACAGGAGCCGCTCGACGCCGGTGACCTGCTCCAGCTCGCGCCCGGGGTGATCGCCGCGGGAATGGGCGAGCGGACCACGGCCGCCGGTGTGGAGTCCCTCGCCAGCCGCCTGTTCCAGGCCGGCCTGGCCGCCAGCGTGCTGGCCGTGCCGCTGCGGCAGCTTCCCGAGGGCACCCGGCTGGACACCGTGTGCACCGTGATCGACCGGGACACGGTGCTGATGTTCCCCGCGCTCGGTTATGTCCTCCAGGCGCACGTGATCACCTGCGCCGACGGTGAGCCGCGGCTGTCGCGGCCGATGCCGTTCCTGGAGTCGGTGGCCCAGGCGATGGGCGTCGAGGCGCTGACCGTGATCAGTACCGGGGTGGACCCGCCCGCCTCGTCGCAGCGCCAGTGGGACGACGGCGGCAACGCACTGGCCGTGGACCGGCGGGTGATGCTCAGCTATGAGCGCAACGTGGAGACCAACACCAGGCTGGAGGCTGCCGGTGTCGAGGTGATCAGGATCCCGGGCAGCGAACTCGGCGCCCGGGGCGGGCCGCGCGCGCTGTCCTGCCCGGTCAGCCGGGACAGTCTGGCGGCGGTACCGGCGGCTGGCACGTCGGCCCTGACCCTCGTCACGGCGGAAGGCGGGACCGCGGCGGAGGAGACCGCCGCGGTGCCGGACATCCTGCCGCCGGCACCGGCCGATGCCGAGACCGCCCGCCTGGCCGAGCTGTCGAGGGCCGGCGCCCGGGCGCGCTGACCGCGGGCGCGGACCTCGCCCGGGGTACACAGCCGGATGATCTGTGACAAGCCGGCCCGCTCACAGCGTGTCTTAAGCCACTCCTGAGCGGAGGCTATGGTCGCCGGATGCTGGGACCGGTAAGGTGCGGCACGTGGAGTTGAGAGTGTCGAGCCGTTCCCAGGGGGATCACGTTGTCCTCGCCCTCGCTGGCGAGATCGACCTGTACACGGCGCCGAAGCTGCAGAGTGAACTCATGTCCGCCCTGGCAGCGGGCAAGACAGCGCATATCGTGGTGGACATGTCCGCGGTCGAGTTCTGCGACTCCACCGGCATGAACGTGCTGCTGGCCGGGCACCGGCTGGCCAACGAGCGGGGCGGGGACCTCACCCTCGCCGCGCCGCGCGCGTCCGTGCGCAAGATCCTGGAGGTGACCGGCCTGGAGTCGGTGTTCACCATCCACGACGACGTCCCCGCGGTCACCGGCCAGTAGCGGCCGATCTTCACCGGCGCCGGGCGCACGCGCGCCCGGCGCTCTAGTATCTGCGCATGCCAGTGAAGGGGGATGGCGAGGCGGGCGGGGACGTCGCCGTCGTCATTCCGGCCAGGAACGAGTCCGACCGCATCGAGGCCACGGTGGCCGGCGCCGCTGGGCTGCCCGGGGTCGACCTGGTCATCGTGGTCGACGACGGCTCCGCCGACGACACCGCCGCACGGGCCAGCCAGGCGGGGGCCACGGTGCTGCGGCACAGCCGCAACCGGGGCAAGGCGGCGGCGATGGAGACCGGCGCCGAGGCCGTCCGGCTGCTGGAGGCCACCGACGCGCCGCCCGGCGCACACCGCGCCCGGCACCTGCTGTTCCTGGACGCGGACCTGGGCGAAACCGCGAGCGCGGCCGGCCCGCTGACCGAACCGGTGCGCGCGGGCGACGCCGACATGACGATCGCGGTGTTCACCGAAAGGGTCCGCCAGGGCGGGCACGGGCTGGTGGTCGGGCTGTCCGGCGCGGGCATCGAGCGGGCCACCGGCTGGCGGCCCGCCCAGCCGCTGAACGGGCAACGCTGCCTGACCAGGGCCGCGTTCGAGGCCGGCCGCCCGCTCGCGGCCGGGTTCGGGGTGGAAACCGCGCTCACCATCGACCTGCTGCGGGCGGGGATGCGGGTGACCGAGGTCGAGGTGCCGCTCGCGCACCGGGCAACCGGGAACGACTGGGCGTCCCAGCGGCACCGCGCCCGCCAGTTCGCCGACGTGGCCCGCGCGCTCGCGGTCAGGGAACCGGCGACCCGGGGCCTCGTGGCCGGCCGGGGCGGGCGCGGCCCGGGCAGGCTCCGTCCAGGGCGTTCGTGACATCCGGGCCGCCGGCCGCCCGGGCCACGCCGCCGGTGGCCCGGCCCGTGCCGCCGGTGGCCCGCCGGCGTGCCGGACTCGCGGGCGGGGCAGGCCTGGCCGCGAGCCTGGCCAGCGTCGTGCTCACGTTCGGCGTCGCGGTCGCCGGTCCTTCGGTGATGGAACCGGCGCTGCCCGGCGCCGCGGGCCAGCCGCCGTGGTCGGCTGCCCTGCACCTGCCCGCTGGCCTGGCGATGGGGCTGGCCGCCGCGGCCCTGGCGCTGGGTGCCATGGGGGTGGGCCTGTGCCTGTACGCCGCCCGGCACGGCTGGGCGGTCTCCCCGCGCCTGCTGCTCGGCGCCGGCCTGATCGCGGCGGCGGCGCTCACCCTGGTCCCGCCGTTCGGCTCGGCCGACCACCTGAGCTACGCCGCGTACGGCCGGATGGCCGTGACCGGCCACGACCCCTACACGACCACGCCCGCGATGCTGGCCGGGCTCGGCGACCCGGTCGCCCGTGCGGTGCAGGACTGGCGGCACTCCCCATCGGTGTACGGCAGCGCGGCGACCGGCCTGCAGGCGGTAGCCGCGGCGGTCGGCGGCCGGTCCGCGCGCGGCATCGTGTTCGTGCTGTCCCTGCTCAACCTGGCCGCGTTCGCCGGCACCGGCCTGCTCGCCCACCGGCTCGCCCGCGGCCGCCGGGACCGGCAGCTGCGGGCGGCGCTGCTGTGGACCGCCAACCCACTGCTGTTGCAGGTGCTCGTCGCGGGCGCGCACGTCGACGGCCTGGCGGTGTGCTGCGCCGTACCCGCTCTGGGGCTGTTCTCTCTTTCGTTGCGCTACGCCGGCCGTGCCACCCTGACCCCCGCCGAAACTCTGGCCCCGGTCACCCCGGAACCCGTCCCGCCCTCTGCACCCACATCCGGTCGGCTACCGCGTTCCTTCCTGATCGCCGCCGGTGCCGGCGTCCTCGCCGGACTCGCCTTCGGGGTCAAGATCTCCCTAGTGCTGGTACCCGTCGGCCTGGTCATCGCCGCCGCCCTGGCCGCGTTCCCACCCGACCGGTCCCGCCGGCAATCCTTCGCCGTGGTAACCACCGGGCTGCTGACTGGTTTTGGCGTGACAGCCGCCGCATCCCTCATCCCTTGGGGGTTCGGGGTGCTCGGGCCGGCGCTGCGCGCCGGAAGCTACGTCTCGATCGGCTCACCCTGGCGGCCGGTCAGATCCGCGCTGCGCCTGGCGATGGCGGAAGCCACCGCGAACGACCTGGTCCGGGCCGGCGCGGTGATCCTCGCTGCGGCGGTCCTCGCGCTGTTCGCCCGCCCCCTGACCGCCCTGGCCCGGCGCCACCAGGACCGCACAGAGGCACTCACGCTGGTGGCCGCGAGCGTGTTCGCCGTGGTGTTCGCCTGGCTGGTGGCCTGGACCTACGTGCTCCCCTGGTATGACGGCCTGGCCTGGGCGCTGCTCGCCCTGCTGCCCTGGCTGCCCGCGCCGTGGGCCGCGCTGGACTGGCTGGTGCTGGCCCGCACGACCGTTCTCGCGCTCGGCTACCTGCCCGCCCGGGGAATCGCCCTGCCACCCGGCCTCGACTGGACCCGCACGGTCGTCCGTTCCGGGGTCACCCCCCTGCTCCTGCTCGGCACGGCCGTGCTGCTCGTCGTGGTGCTCCGGTCTGGGGCCAGGAGCGTATTGCACGCTAAATGACCTGTCATTGGCAAAAGCCTGTACTCCGTGACGCCGGCCTGTGCGTCTGACCCCCGCCCCTTCACCGGCCGCCCCGCTGCCGGCTTGGGGCCTGTCTGGGCTGGTCAGTCGGCTACGGTTGGGGACCGTGGAAGGTCAGAAAACGGCAGACCGTTACGCCTACCTGGGGCCGGAGGGCACGTTCACCGAGGCGGCCCTCGCGGCCTTCGACCCCGCCGCCCTCGCGGGCGCACTGCCGTGCGCCACGATTCAGGCCACGCTGGACGCCGTGCGCGGCGGAGAGGTGGGCCGTGCGATCGTGCCGATCGAGAACTCGGTGGAGGGGGCGGTCAACGCCACCCTCGACGAACTTGCCACCGGCCCCGACATCGTCATCTGTGCGGAACTCCTGCTGCCGGTGACCTTCGCCCTGCTGGCCCGGCCGGGCACCTCGACCGGCGACGTCAAGACCGTCGGCGGGCACCCGCAGGCGCAGGCGCAGTGCCGCCGGTGGCTGGCGGAGAACCTGCCCGACGCCGAGTGGATGCCCGCCTCGTCCAACGCCGAGGCAGCCCGGCAGGCCGCCGAAGGGCTGATCGACGCGGCGCTGGCCGGGGCCTTCGCCGCCGACCGGTACGGCCTGGCCGTGCTGGCCAGCGAGGTCAGCGACGTGGCCGACGCGGTCACCAGGTTCGTGGTGGTCGGCCGACCGGGCCCGGTGCCCGCGGCGACCGGCGCCGACCGGACCTCGCTGGTGGCGTTCTTGCGTGAGGACCACCCCGGCGCCCTGATGGAACTGCTCACCGAGTTCGCGGTGCGCGGCATCAACCTGACCCGCATCGAGTCCCGTCCCACCGGCGACGGGCTCGGCAAGTACTGCTTCTCCATCGACTGCGAGGGTCACCTCGACGACGCCAGGGTCGGCGAGGCGCTGATGGGCCTGCGCCGGGTGTGCGCCGACGTAAGGTTCCTCGGCAGCTACCCGCGCCACGACGGCGGCCCGGCACAGGTGCGCCCGGGTACCTCGGACGCCGAGTTCGCCCAGGCGGCGGCCTGGCTCGGGCGGCTCAGATACGGCAGGGTGTAACCCGCTGGCCCGTGGGCCGGCCCGTTACAGGTAGGGGCCCGATCCCCGGGGCGGCTGGCCGCCCTCCTCGCCGGGGCCGGGCATCATGGTGCCCGGAGGCAGGGCCCGGCGCATTTGCTCAAGCTGCGCCCGCGCGGCCATCTGCTGGGCGAACAGGGTCGTCTGGATGCCGTGGAAGAGGCCTTCCAGCCAGCCGACAAGCTGGGCCTGGGCGACGCGGAGCTCCGCCTCGCTCGGCGCTTCGTCCTCGGTGAACGGCAGCGACAGCCGTTCGAGTTCCTCGGAAAGCTCGGGGGCCAGCCCCGACTCCAGTTCCTTCACCGACCGTTCGTGAATCTCGCGCAGCCGTACCCTGCTCTTCTCGTCCAGCGGCGAAGCGCGGACCTCCTCGAGAAGCTGCCGGATCATGCTGCCGATCCGCATGACCTTGGCGGGCTGCTCGACCATGTCGGCGAGCGGCCGCTCCCGGTCCTGGTCGCTGTCCGCGCTGACGGCCATGCCGTCCGGCCCCACGATGACCATCCTGCCCGCGGGCATTCCGTTCCGGTCGGTCGGCTCGCTGCCACTCTGCTCCGTCATGGCTTCTAGTCTGTCCCCTTTACTGCGGTGCCAGCACCACGGGTCCGCTATCGGGCACGCGAAGAGGCGTCCTCACGCTGCGCGGCAGCGAAGGTTCACTGGCCCATCGGCGCGCAGCACTTCCCTATGGGACCGAACAGATGACCTCCACGCGTGGTGTGGGGCTGCCCCCGGCCCGCGCGCGGACGGGGTGTGGCGCCGCACACCGCATCTCATGGTGACCGGCATGCACCCGGGGGCTCTGCCCGGTCAGATGGTAGATGCCCGGCGGCAGCCACATCGTGAAACGGCCGCTCTTGCCGACGGTGCCGGTAAAGCGCCGCCCTGCGGTATTGGTGGCAACTATGCGCCCGGGCAAGGGAAACCTGGCACCGGGAGCCGGGCCGCCCACCATCACGAAAACACCCGGCACCTTCACGCCGGGCACGGCTGGAGACGGGCCACCCTGGCTGGGGTTGACATCGGTCCCGATGCTCATGCGCCAGACGGACGGCCCGCCCATCTCGATCATGTTCTGGACACCCAGCCGTTCCGTGGCGCCATCGGCGTAGGTGATGATCACCGGGACCCAATCGGTGTCGACCAGGGCGGCCAGGAAGGTCACCATCGGCCGCCCGCTGCGCACGTCGGCTGAATGCTCAAGGTCGGCCCCGGTGATGCGGACAGGCGGGGTGGTCGGGGCGACAGCTAGCAGCCCCGCGGTGTCGCGGTGCGCGAGCGCCCGCAGATAGCAGCGGACCAGCCCGGCCTGCGCTGGAGTTGGCTTCCCGCGTATCCGCAGGGACCAGGAACATGACGGCGTACTGTGGCTGCTCCCGAACGCGGCCCACGCGCGGTGCCCGATCCACACCGCGCCGGCCGCGGCCGCGGTGGCCGGGCGTGAACTGCTGGCCAGCGGCGACGTCGACGGGACGGTGCGGATCTGGGACCCCGAAGCCGGCGAGCAGCGCGCCGTCCTGGAAGGCCACAAACACTGGGTCGAGGGCGTGTGTGCGGTCACGGTGGCCGGCCGCGAACTGCTGGCCAGCGCCGGCGACGATCGCATGGTACGGATCTGGGACCCTGGCACCGGCGAGCGCGTCACCATGCAAGGCCCAGACTTCATCGACGGCGTGTGTGCGGTCACGGTGGCCGGCCGCCAGTTGCTGGCCAGCGGCGAGGGCCACGGCGGCACGGTGCGGATCTGGGACCCCCACACCGGCGAGCCGCACGCCGTCTGGCCCGGCCAGCAGGGCCAACTGATGGGCGTGTGCGCGGTCACGGTGGCCGGCCGCGAGCTGCTGGCCAGCGCCGGTAGCGACGGCATGGTGCGGATCTGGGAACCTGGCACCGGCGAGCTGCGCGCCTCCTTGGAAGGCGACCGGCGCGAAGTCAGGGGCGTGTGCGCGGTCATCGTGGCCGGCCGCGAACTGCTGGCCAGCGCCGGCAGGGATCGCACGGTGCGGATCTGGGACCCCCGCCACCGGCGCATGCTTGCTGACCGTGCCCGTGTACCACCCGGCCTGTTCCCTCGCGTGGGTGGCGGGATCGCTAGCTATCGGCCTCACCAGAGGAATTCTTGTGATCCAGCTAAACGCCGCCGTATGAACTCTGTGCGCCAGAGTCTCAGCTGATGCAGAACTCGTTGCCTTCCGGGTCGTACATGACCACGTCGTAGATCGGGTCCTCCGGATCGTCGTGCCGGGTTCGGCGCTCCACGGTGGCTCCCAGCCGGATGAGTTCGGCCGCTTTCGCCTCGACGGTCTCGATCCGCCGCTGCATCGGCAGCGCGTTGTCGCGGCCAGTGGGGTAGAGGTCGAGATGGAGCCGGTTCTTCCCCGCTTTGTCTTCCGGCACTTGCTGAAACCAGATCGGCGGGCGCAGCCCGGCCGGGTCGAAGATCCGGTCGTCGAAGGCCGCATCGTTTCCCAGCCGGGTGCGGTAATGCGCGTGCCAGGTCGTCTCTGGCTGTGCCGGCGGCACCGGCTGGTAGCCCTAGGATCTTCTCGGCTACCCCTCGCGCGAGCGCGACATGTCGGTTGCCGCGGTTGTCTTCACCTGCCAGCACGACTAAGCCGCAACCGGCTGGACAGAATGGCGGGCTCGGCCAACAGGGCCGCCGTGAAGCGGACCCCCCCTGTACTGCTGGTTCGGCCCTGCGCAGGCCTCGCCGATCGGCTAGCCACCGAAACGGCCCAAAGCCATCATCCGGCAGCCGTTGATTAATCCAGGCGCGCTTGGCCGATTGCGTCTCGTCAAGTGGTCTGAATCCGCCCGCCCGCGCGAATCGCGGGCTCGCACCGCTCGCACACATGCGCACCTTCGCGCGCGGCCGGTGTGCACCCACAAACACGGCCGATCAGGCGCTGTCCCAGCAGTCACAGCCGCACCGGCTGTCGGGTGAGCCACGCTCTGCGCCGGTCCCTGATGCCAGCGCTGGCGCAACCACCACAGAAGAGTGCCGCAAGCAATGGAACAATCCAGGCCCGGCTGGTGAAGGGGGCGCCTAACGGTCCTCCACCCGCGTGCGCGGGAACCTCTGCGGCGAAGAGGGCGTCCAAGGACTGGCCGCCGGCTGTTCGCGGGGAGGTGCGCCATGCGGCTCGGTGCGGCTGTGGCAGTAGCGGCGGGGCTGGCCCTCCTGACCGGAGCGTGCACCCACACCTACGCCTGTGCCTCGGCGAGGGTGCCCGGGGGGCCGGCCAGCACCAGCCCACCGCGGGTTGGGGCGTGCCCCGGCGCGCTGCGCGCCAGTACGGCACCGCCGGCTCGCGCCCGGCTGTCGGGCTCCGGGCAGCCGAACCCGGTCGTGGCGGTGGTGGGCCAGCGCATCATCGCCACGGTCCGCAGCCCGGGCCTGCCGCTGCACTCCGCCCCGCAGCCATCCAGGCCAGGCGTACTGTGCTACGTCAGCGCCGTCCCGGGTGCGCACGCGGCCACCGTCGTGTTCACCGCCTGGCATCCAGGCTCAGTGCTGGTGCTCGCCTATGCCGGGGTCGGCGGATGCGGCACGGAGGAGCTGATCTACGAGGTCAAGATTGTTGTGCAACGGTCGCTGAGATGACCGGATCGGCGTCCGTGTTGTGACAGCCATGACCAAAGAGGGTGTCACGAAGAAAGGGCCAACCCCACTCCTGCTGACCAGGGCCGACGCCTCACGATCGAGTGGACCGCAGACGTATGAGGTCTTTCCTAGAACAGCGGTAAACGCAACGTAGCCGTTGCCGGCGTCCGTGACGGCCCGGACCGCGCAAGCCATCACAGGAAACGCACGGCCCGGCCGTCCCAGATGTCGGCAGCATCGCTGCCGACGGCCTACGGCCGAGAGCCTTTCGCTGGCGACCCCGTCTCCGGCCACCCAACCGCGCCGCAGCTTCAACGCAAGCCGGCGGTTATACAGCCGTGAAGATTTCCCCCCTGCAGGGGGATGGCAGTTGCGATGCGCCAAAGTGACTCTGTGGTGGATGAGGGACCGCTGGTGTTATGAACCGGCCGTGATCGCGGCCGGCAGGGTGAGGAGGCGTGGTTGATGCCCGCACTGGAGAGGTCGCACGCGCTGGATCACATCGTGGTGGTGCTGTTTGAGAACCGTTCCCTGGACAATGTGCTCGGGCACCTGTACGGCCCGGGGGACGGCAAGAACTTCGACGGGGTCATCGGCAAGAACCTGGCCAACCCGATCCCCGGGTGGGCGGAGCACGGCGCGGACCGCAAGGTAGTCCCGTACACCGTGGCCACCGATATGGATTCCCCCAATCCGGACTCGGGTGAGGAGTACTTCCACACCAATACCCAGCTGTACAACATCCTCGACGACCACAACCGGTTCAAGATCGGTGAAGGGGAGGCCCCGTGGAATGCGCCGCCCCGGGGGGCGGTGCCGACGATGGATGGGTTCGTCACCGACTACATCTCCACCTTCACCGGCGAAACCGGCCGCCAGCCCACCTACGACGAGTACGCCCACATCATGACCGGCTGCACTCCGGCGCAGCTGCCGGTGCTCAACGGCATCGCCCGCGACTTCGGGGTCTTCGACCACTGGTTCTGCGAGGTACCGTCGCAGACCTTCATGAACCGGTCGTTCTGGATGGCGGCCACCTCGTCGGGGCTGGTCGTGAACAGCCCGATGAGGAAGTGGTTCACGAAGAACGACGCCGAGACGATCTTCGACCGGCTGGAGGCCCACGGCAAGACCTGGAAGGTCTACGTCATGGAGCCGATGCCACTCTCGTTCACCGGGGTGATCCACTTCCCCCGGCTGAAGGACCGCCTCGCCACCCACTTCGTGCCGTTCGCCGAGTTCGAAACCGACGCCGCCGCGGGCACCCTGCCAGACTTCTCCCTCATCGAGCCGAACATGCTCGGCGGCCACGGCGACTACCACCCCGCGTTCGGCCGCTCCTTCTCGGCCACCGTCGACCTGGCCATGGACAGCCCATCCTCGATGCTGTCCGGGGAGGCCTTCCTGGCCCGGGTGTACCGCGCCTACCGGTCCGCCACCTCCCCCACCGGCGCCAACGTCTGGAACACCTCCCTGCTGATCGGGTGGGACGAACCGGGAGGCACCTACGACCACGTCCCGCCCGGGCCAGTCCCGCCACCAGACCCCGCCGCGCCTGCGGGCGAGTTCGGCTTCACCTTCGACCGCTCCGGATACCGGGTACCAGCCATCATCGCCTCGCCGTGGGTCGAACCGGGATCGGTGTACAACGAGGAATACCGCCACACCTCCCTGATCGCCACGCTGCGGAAAACCTGGGACCTGGGCGAGGCGTTCACCCAGCGGGACGCCGCCGTCCGCACCTTCGACCACGTCTTCTCCCGCACCACCCCACGCGACCCGCACACCTGGGCGGCCCCCGTCCCCCGTCCCGAGCCCGCATGGACAATGGACCACGAAGTCGTCGGCAGGGCCCTGAGCACCCTGGGCAAAGGCATCGGACCCGCCCTCATCACCAAAGCAAAAGAAATGGGCCTGCCGCTCCCGGCCGAACTCAACAACCCAGAAGCCGGGCTAGAACCCCGGCTCATCGTCGGCACCCTCCGGGGCGTCGCCGGCCACTTCTTCCCACTCCTCGCAGCCGACGCCGCAGACTCCCGATGAACTCAGGCCCGGCGCAGCTTGACCAGAAAAGGCGCGCTTCGGCAACACAACACGCGAAGAAGTGAGCTCTAAAACTGACGGACATCGTTGACAGGTGGGGTCTCTGAGCACTAGGAGACCCGTGTGACAGACAAGGAACTGGACAGGAACGCTGCGCGGCGGCGGGCGCCTACGGCCTAGGCGCGGACGTGGAGCTTCACGGGCATGAGATCTTCCATGCTAAGAAGGCCTGGAGTGATGTGCCCGTTCGTGCTCGGATCGGTGTTTTTGACGACGTCATCGAGGCGGTGGCCGGACAGGACGTCTATGTGATCGCCAGGGCGATGGACGTAGTCGGCCAGAAGGCCCGGTATCACCGGCCCGACGCTCCTCATACGGTGGTGCTGCAGCACCTGCTGGAGCGCGTGGACGAGTGCGTCACCAGCCTTGGCGAATACGCACTCGTCATCGCCGATGAGGTCGATGCCCAGGCGGTGCATCGTGCCGACTTGTCGAGCTACCGCGAAGTAGGCACCCGGGGGTACCGGAGCCGCAAGCTGACCAGGATCGTAGACACGCTCCACTTCGCGCCGAGCAACGCCAGCCGGCTGGTCCAAGCCGCCGACGTGATCGTCTTCCTGGGCCAATGAGGCTCTCTCTGATGACCAGGGCCGACGTCTGATTATTGAGTGGACCGCCGGCCTGGTTAGCCGCTCAACGGCACCTACGGGTCAGGTCGCGGGCAGGGTGAGGCACAGCACCTCATTGCTCAGATCCAGGTAGACGCGGCCCGCGGCGACCACGGGTGGCGTGAAGTCCACCGACGAGTCGGGGTAGACCGCCGACGAGAACACGTTCTGCCCGGTGGCCGTATCGAAGGCGACGGCCTGGGCGTCGGAATCTGTCGGCTCCACAGTGGCCCACGTCAGGCTGCCGAAAGTGGCCAGCCCGCTCAGCACCGTCACCCGCGGATGGAACGGGGACGTCCACCGGACAGCGCCGCCGGGCCGGGCCAGGGCGACCGGCTCTGTGGCGTCCTTAGCGCCCGCGATCACTATGCGGCCGGTGACCGACAGCGGGAAGAAGACCATCCCGGCGGACGGGCGGGTCCACTGGATGGCACCGGAGGCCAGGTCAAGGGCTGCGACGCCGTTGAGCAGCCCAGCGTAGACCGTGGTGCCGCTGATCGCGGGAACCCAGTTGTCGCCGCTGCCACCGCACCCGCCGCCTAGGTTGTCCTGCCAGGCCAGCGTCCCGTCGGAGACGTGGAGCGCGGACACGTATCCGCCGCCACCGCCGACGACGACGAAGCCGCCGCCGACCGACGGTGCGGAGATGTCGCACACCGCACCCGCAAGGACCGGAGATGCCCAGAGCTGGAGCCCATGAGCCATGCCCAGGGCCAGCACCTGCCCACTACTGATGGATACGTAAACCCGCCGGGGCGTCGTAGTGACAGATTCCTTTAGCAGTTGCGCCCCGGAAACTCGGTGGGTCCAGACCACGGCGCCCGTGGCGCTGCTGAGCGCGACGATGAAGACCCGGCTGGAGGCCCCGTGCCCCTCGTTGTACCCGGTGATCACCAGGCTGCCCTGCACCGCCGGGGTGCTGGCTATCGTCCCAGGAAGCGACGTCTGCCAGAGTTGGGCGCCGGTGACCGCGTTCAGTGCGGTCACCGTGGAGCCTGACGCGGCATACAGCGTCCCGCCCGCCACGGTGAGATCCGGCGTACCGACCGGGCTGGGCAGGGGTGCCGTCCACGCGACGCTGAGCTGATTGACGTTCGACGAGGTCACTGACGTTTCCCCAGGCTCGAAGCCGGTGTGGGCGGCGTTGCCCTGAAGCTGCGGCCATCCGGTCGTGATTCCCGCCTGGACGCCGCCGGTCGCGAGAGCAGCAGGCGAGGCTAGCGCCGGGCTGACGGCGGCCACTAGGCTTGCCATCACCGCCGTGGCGATGACAGCCAGCCGGGGAAGCGAGACGATCATGACGTTTCTCCTCCAGCAGCAAGGGGTCCCGGCAGATAGACGCCGAGACCGCCGCGGCCGTTGACAAGTCAGCCGGAAGGGACTTCCGCGATGCCGGTGGCGGTGACCACGGTGAGCGGCTCGGCCAGCACGGTCGAGGTCGACGGGCCGCGGGCCGGGTCGAACCGGCAGATCACCCAGCCTCGAAGGCGAGATCCGGGACTTCCAGCACGTCCCCGGCCGATACTGGCGTCCGGAACTGGATGTCGGAGTAGACGGCGAACAGCCCCTCGTCGCCGCCGGTCCTGACGTACACCTCACGACAGAGTGTGTCGGGGCGAATGGGACAATCATGCCGCTGCTGATCAGGGCCGGCGCCTCACGATTGACTGGACGGCCGATCTGTGACCGCCGCCATGAGCGCATCTGTTGGTCAAGGGGTAAGGGCAAGCAGCCCGCATGGACCGCCCGGAGGCAGCACACGGGCTACCCGGGCGATCTGGGCGCGGCAGCTACGCCGCCAGGGGCCAGGCCAGCGCGGCTGCAAGACGCCGACGTCACCAGCCGGTGCGGGCGATGCCTCTTCCTCGCCGCACTTGACCCGTTGCTGATGCCGCGTTTGGCTGTTTAGCGTCCCCGCGCTGGTTTCCTTCGAGAGGGGAAGGACTGTGAGAATCCCGCGCCCGGTGGCAATGTCGGTGGTGCTGGGTCTGCTGATGGGGGGCGGGGTGGCCTGGACCCCGGCCGCGTCCGCGGGCACCCCGCGGTGCCTGGTCATCAACGCCGTGTCCGCTGCTCGTTATACCAGCTTGCAGGTCGCCCAGAACGCGGCGCACGCCGGGGCCACGCTGTGGCTTCGCGGCGCCTGCACCGGCACCAGCAAGATCACCAAGAACCTGACGGTCACAGGCCAGCACCGCCGCGGCTTCACCGCGCCCACCCTCAATGGCGCCGGGCAGGACAGCGTGCTGAAAATCGACTCCGGTGTCACCCTGGCGGTCAACACCCTCGCCATCACCGGCGGCAACGCCGTTAACGGCGGCGGCATTCTCGTGAACGTCGACAGCTCGCTGACCCTGAACAACGTCACCGTCTCCGGCAACACCGCCAGTGCGGTCGGTGGCGGCATCTTCAGCCAAGGCAACGACACGCTGACGCTGAACGGCAGCACCACCATCACCGGCAATACGGCCGCGAACGACGCCGGCGGCATCCTCAGCCAAGGCGCCCACTCCGTGGTGACGCTGAACGACAGCGCCACCATCACCGGCAACACCTCCGGTCGCCGGGGCGGAGGCATCTTCAACTGGGTCGGCACGGTGACGCTGAACGACAGCGCCACCATCACCGGCAACACCTCCGGTCGCCGGGGCGGAGGCATCTTCAACCTCTGCGGGACGCTGCACGGAACCAGAGGAAAGGTCTTCGACAACAAACCCGACAATCTCGACTCCGTCTGCGCTTAGCAGGCCGGACCGTGGAAGACAGGGGCGGGCCAAGGTTCCCGCCCCGTCTTCCACGCCGCCTGCGAATGGCGCGAGCAGCCGACGGCTGGGCGCTGACGCAGGGTACGGGGTGCTCTGGCGGCTGCCGGTGGGTGCTAGCCGGGGCTCGGGAGGCCATGCGCTCGGCGGCGCAGTGACAGCCGTGGCCGGGCCGATAGTGGCCGCCGGGGCGGGCGCCGCGATTGCGGTGGGTGACGCTATGAGCCATATCCGGCAGCCCTGACCCTCGCTCGCCCCGCTGGAATGGCCTTTCACACAACCCAGAGTGTGTCATGACGAATGGGACAATCCCGCGCCCTGTGACCAGGGCCGACGCGTGATCATTGAGTGGACCGCCAGCCTGTGATGTGGTCGGCGGCACCGCGTTTGTCAGCCTAGCCATCGCTTGGGCCCGGCGGCCC
>Ga0070709_10001008_pt1 | contig 15550 bp, 14 predicted proteins | sample LARL51metaG_FD_65449 | JGI IMG/M metagenome (GOLD analysis project Ga0070709, IMG submission 65449) | Corn, switchgrass and miscanthus rhizosphere microbial communities from Kellogg Biological Station, Michigan, USA - LAR L5-1 metaG | ecosystem: Host-associated > Plants > Roots > Rhizosphere ...
TCGTGCAGCAGCGCGGACACGCGCGGCAGCGGCAGCTCCGAGAGCTCCGCAAGCGCGACCTCGAACAGCTCCAGATTGCCGGACAACAGCGCGCGCAGGATCAGCCCTGCCGTGAGCTGGCCGGTCAGGCGCAGATGCTGCACCAGGCCGCAAAGGTCATCGCCGCGGCTTCGTGCGGCGATGTTCATGGTCGAGCGGTCGCGCGCTTCGGCGGCGATCCGCCTTGCCCGGTCGGCGCTGAGCCAGTTTCGGGCCACCACGAACTGCGCCAGTGTCTCGGACAGCTTTGCGACGAGTGCCGCGCGGGTCGCGGCCGGCAAGTCGTCGAGCAGCAGCATGGACTCGCGGATCGCTGCGAGGTGGCCGTGGCGTTCGACGATGCGGTCCCAGGAAAACGGCGCCAGCTCGGCACAGGCGTTCTCGATCAGCTCGAGCGCAGCCGCGGCGGAGCCGACCTCGGCGATCGCGGCACAGACGGAGGACGGCAGCCCGATGCGGCGGGCGATCGCGCATTGCATCTCGCTGTTGCCGGTTGCCACGATGTCGACGAGGTCGGCATCGATCAGCAGCGGAGAATGTTCGAGGACGGAAAGCGCGACGGACGGCTGGTCGAGCGAGAGCGCCTGGACGATGGCAGCGGGCGCCTCGGTCGAGCGGGCAAAGACCTCCGCCATGGCCTGGCGCACCAGGGGCGATGGATCATCCAGCAGCATCAAGAGCGCGCCTTCCGCGGCGGCGCGATCCTCTGCGGTAAGATCCGAGATCAGCCACGCCCGCGCCAGCGACCGTGTCGCCTCTGCCCGCTCGCCCGCGGATGCGGTCCGGACCCAACTGATGAACTGCCGAACGATCATAGCCCTGCCGGCTTACGCAACTTGAAAAACAGACCGTGTGCCGGTCCCAACAAAACCAAAAATAAACCACGACGCTTAACAAAGCGTTCACCCTAAAGGGCTGGTTTCATTGAGATTTTGTTAAGAGCGATAAACCCTGGGGCGAAACGGTAACAGAATCCATCCGCGCGCGCGAACCGGTCAGCCGCTGAAGGTGCCGTCGGGATCAGAGAACAAGCCGAGCCCGAAGGGCGCTGGAGCAGACGCGGAGGCTGCACCGTTGCCTTGCGCGGTTGGCTGCGTACTTGCCACCGATGTCAGCGATGATGACTTGCCCCACAATTCGTGAACGGTGGACGAGACTGGCGGCGAGCGCCCGTCGACCTGGAACAGCGAGCGGAAGATCGCATCGCTCGATGCGGCCTGGCGGTTCGGCGCAGCAGCCGATGCAACGGTCGCCGGCGCCGTCGAACGGGCATCCGGGAAGCTGGCGAGATAGGCCGCGTTATCGACGGCGCGCGGCGCCGAGGGTGCGGCGCTCGCGACCTGCGTGCTCGCCGGCGCATCGCCATAGGCCGCGAGCGCCGTGCGCGTCACCTGCGAGCCAGCCGCGCCGGCATAGCGCGCGTTCAGCACGCCATAGACCTCGGAGACGCTCCGCGCACTTCCCTGCCGGTCATAGAAAATCGAGCGGTTGGCGGCGGCGGCGCTCGGAAACATGCGCGCGGCAGAGGCATTCGGGCTGTCCTCGGCACCCGAGATCAGCTTGGCAGCACCGCCGACGCCGAGAAAGTGCGCCATGTAGAGTTCGCCGTCGCTCGGACGTCGGCCGATCTTGCCGGTGAGCTTGAAGCTGTTGGACTGGGTCAGCGCAGCCGCCATGGCGGACGCGGCGTTCGGATCGTCGCGCAGCTTCAGGATCTCGCGGCGCGCAGAGGGATCGCTGACGGTGTAATCGCCCGAGGATGTCTTGGTGATGGCGTCGGCATATTGGCCATAGCCGACCTGGCCACCGGCTTCCTTCACAGTGGCGAACCAGGTCTGGTCGATGAACTGGTAGAGCCCGTGCGCCGATGAGGTCGAGGCGCCGGCGGTCGGATTGAAATCGGACTCCATCTTCGCCGTGGCGAGCAGATATTCAAAGCTCGTCCCGCTGGCGTCGGCGGCCTGCTTGATCGCGCCGGCGACCTTGAGGCGCGCGCCACCGGTCCCGGCCAATGCGGTCACGTTTGTTGGATCGACCGCCATGGTCCCTAGGGCCCCGCTCCTTCGCGCGGCAGATGCACCGGTGATCGGCGCCACTGGGCTCTCACCCTGCGGCGATTATGGTTAATGGGGCGTTAAGGCGCGGCTTCCGCGTCATTCCGGGATGATCCGAACGCTGTGCAACCAGTGGCTGTCCCCGCCCACGACGCGGGCGCCCACAGGGGGCGCCCCTGCGGGTCCATCGATGGTCGGGACGACAGCTCCGTCGACGGTAGGGGCGACCCTCGTGGTCGCCCCGCTGGCGCGACTGGGCCAGCCCGGAAGGACGGTCTCACTTCTGATACATCGCCTTCGGGTCGAACAGCCGATCGGCATCGACGAAGGAAAGCTTCGCAGCGCCATCGCTTTCCGTCACGGCGCGGTAGAAGCACGAGCGCCGACCGGTGTGGCAGGCGGCGCCTTGCTGCTCGACCTTGATCCAGACCGCGTCCTGATCGCAATCGACGCGCATCTCGACCACGTGCTGGGTCTGGCCCGAGGTTTCGCCCTTGCGCCACAGCGCATTGCGCGACCGGCTGAAATACCAGGCTTCGCCGCTTGCAATGGTCTTGCGCAGCGCTTCGTCGTTCATATGCGCGACCATCAGCACGTCGCCGGTCCCGGCGTCGGTCGCGACGCAGGTGACGAGCCCGGACGAGTCGAATTTGGGCCGGAGGATCAGCCCCTCCTCGCGCTCTTCGCTATCGGTGGACACCGCTGTTCTCGCCAGGACAAAGGCGCGAGGTTACCGCTGCTGGGCTCGCACCATGGACAGGAACCGGGACTGCTCCGCCGGATTGTCGCGGAACATGCCGGTGTAGCGGCTCGTGAAGGTGGTCGCGCCGTGCTTGGCGACGCCGCGCACCGACATGCAGGTATGCTCGGCCTCGACCAGGACGGCCACGCCACGCGGTTTCAGGATCTCATCGATCGCCGCCGCGATCTGCGCGGTCAGATGCTCCTGGGTCTGCAGGCGCCGGGCAAAGATATCGGTCAGCCGCGCCAGCTTCGACAGCCCCACCACCCGCTCGACCGGCGTATAGGCGATGTGCGCCCTGCCGTAGAACGGCATCATGTGGTGCTCGCATTGCGAGGTGAATTCGATGTCCCGTACCAGCACGAAATCGTCATAGCCTGCGGTTTCGCCAAAGGTGCGGTTCAAGACCTCGGCCGGGCACTGGTGGTAGCCCTGATAGAGTTCATCAAAAGCCTCGACGACGCGGCGCGGCGTGTCCAATAGCCCCTCGCGGGTGGGATCCTCGCCGATATAGGTCAGCAGGGTCTGCACCGCGGCTTCCGCCTCGGCGCGCGAGGGGCGCGGCTGGTCGGCCCGCACGGCGGCCGCGAGAAATTCCGACGGATCGAGTTCGGCGGGCCGTGCCTCCGGCAGCTTCAGGTCCGGGGATTTCGGATCGGAAGACCTGCCCTGGCGAAGGGATTGTATCTTTGCGTCCATGTCAGCTCCGTTCGACGGCTCGCCTTGCGAGCCGGAGTGTCACCGGCAGACGGGGCGGAACTGCCGCCGGACGCCTGTGTTGCAAAACCCGTCGTCATGGCGTCGACTTGCCTTGCTCCCGAAGGCCCTGCCAGGACCCCGTCTCGCAATCAGGCTACCATTTCCGCCATCTCGGCCCATATATAGGTTCATCGGCACCGGCCGCCAAGGCCGATCCCACCCCAAGGGCTTTAGAAGGTCCCGAGACCGCGATCCATGCTGAATGACATCTACAACAAGCGCATCATCGAGCTGGCAGGGAACATTCCCCGCTTGGGTCGGCTAGCCAATCCCGACGCCAGCGCGACCGCCCATTCAAAGCTGTGCGGATCGACCGTGAAGGTCGATCTCAAGATGGATGGCGATGTGGTCACCGATTTCGGCCACGACGTCAAAGCCTGCGCGCTCGGCCAGGCCTCCTCCTCGATCATGGCGCGCCATGTCGTGGGATCGAACGCCGGCGAGCTCCGCGAGCTCCGCGAGACCGTCCGGAAAATGCTGAAGGAGAACGGCGCGCCGCCCGACGGGAAATGGGCCGACATCGCGCTTCTCGAACCGGTGCGCGATTACAAGGCGCGCCACGCCTCGACCATGCTGACCTTCGACGCCGTGGTCGACGCGATCGGCCAGATCGAGGCGAAGGGCAGCGGCGCGACCAGACAGCCGGCCTCGGCCCAGGGCTGACCCCTCTTCCGGTCCGGATTCAGGTCCTACTGTGCCGGCGCCGCGGTCGCAGCCGTGGCCTCGGCCGTCTTGGTCGATTTGCGCGGCTGCGGATCAGGGTCGGTACCGCCGGCAAAGCGGTCGCGGACGGACTTGGCTGCGAGGGCGCCGGTCGGCGCCGCATCGGTCTGCGGCAGAACGTCGGCGATCACATCCGTCGTCACAAGGTTGGTCAGCCGCAATTCGGTCTGCGACAGCTCGTGCAGGTCTTCCCACGGCGGCACGTTCAGCGATAGCGACAACAGATCGCCCGCCCCACCCATCTCGAAGGTGTATTTGGCCAACCGCCCGATGTCGCGTTCGACGATCATCAGATCCTGTGCAGTGTAGCTCGCCGCCTGCGCATCGTCGGCACGATCACCCATCCAGATCTGGTGGACGCGCACATGGGCAGCCTGGGGAACGAAGCGCATCTTGCCGGCGAGCAGCAGGTAGGCGCACATCGATTCGCAATAGGCCTCGGGCAGGACGACCGGCCGATCGCCTTGCGTGGTGTGAGCCTGGATGCTGATGCCGACCGTGGTCCGCATCGAGAGCTGGCGGAAGCGCCGTCCGAGCGTGATCGAGTCGTTGACCGAGCCGCCGCTGGAGTCCAGCACGACGGTTATGCCTTCGAGATCGCGCCCGCGGGCAAACGCCTCGAACTCGCCGGGGCTGTCCGCCGTGACGATGCCGACGGCGCTGACCCAGCCGCGGCAACTGGGCTGGCAGGCGACCCAGCTGAACTTCATCGGCATCTTCCTCTCCTCGAGGGAAGATCCGGCCTGCGCCTGAAAATCGAAAATCGTGACTGTAGCAGCGGTGACGGTGAGCAGGGCCAGAGCGCCCTTCAGGAACCAGCCACGAATGTCAGGCGACTTCATAAGCTTCAATTAGTCCTTCCAGAGCGGCGGTACGGGCGAGCACCGCGTCAGCAGCACCCGCCCGCCCATACGCGCAGCGCGAGCCCCCATCGACGCTATAGGAGTGCATCTTATAAGCGTCGCGAAAATGCTATCCGGATCAATCCGGGTCCGTCTATAGCGACCACAGCCTTGTGGGCAAATCACAATTCGAATTTTCACAGGTGTGGCGGAAATCTCATGTTGCAGGTTCCCCCACCCTGGAACTCTGCGGCGCAGCGCTTATCCTCAAGACCCTTCGGAGAATCGCTCCGCGCTGTTACGGATGATAGCAACTGGGTGCCGGCCACATAGTCATCATGACGGATACGACCTCACATACGATCGTATGCCTGGTTCTTCGATTGCCGCGCAATTTCGGGCGGGCGCTGATCTGGCTCTACCGTCACACGCTGTCGCCGCTCGTCGGCTACAATTGCCGTCACCTGCCCACCTGCTCGGTCTATGCCGACGAAGCGATCGACCGCTTCGGCCTGTGGGGCGGCGGCTGGATGACACTCGCCCGGCTCTTGCGCTGTCATCCGTTCGGCACCTCGGGGATCGACAACGTGCCGAAGGAGCGGCCGCCCGGCGCGCGCTGGTACCTGCCCTGGCGCTACGGACGCTGGCGCGGCGTCAATGCGGCGTGACGCAGGACTGCGACAAGGCTGACCGGAGGCGTCGGCGGTGTGCTCCTCTCATTCCTCGATGATGGCGACCTAAACGTCTTTGGAGAAAATGAAATTGTTGCAGTAGTTCTTTTGCTTCCAGAACCACTTGCCGTCCTGCCGCTGATGGCTTGCCACACTGAACGTCGAGAGCGGGCGGGCCGCACCGTCGCAGAAAAAGCGGCCGCGGTAGCCCAGGGATTCGAGGTAGGTAAAAACGTCACTGACGGATTTCCCGGCCAGATGTCTGGCTTCACATTCGAATAGCAGAGCCGGCGAGCATCTCTCCAAAATCCGCCTGGCCCCCCGAAAGACCTCCAGCTCCGCACCCTCGACGTCGACTTTCAGCAGAGATATTCGCTCATTTTCCTTGAAATACTCGTCCAGGGAAACCACCGGCACCGGGACGGCGTCAAATTCGCTCGAACAGGGACTCCGATTGAGCGACGCTCCGGGCTGATGTCCATGAGGGACGTAAAGTTCACCGAAACCGGACGAGGAATGAACGGCCTTCGCCTCGACCCTTACATTGCGCAAGCCAATGTCGGCGCAAACAGCGGCCAGACGGTGAGCCAGGCCTGCTTGAGGTTCGAACGCTATCAAGCGGCCGTCTTCCCCGCACCATCGTGATAGCCAGTACGTGAAGCTGCCTTTGTTGGCTCCGACGTCGCATACGACATCGCCAGGCCGGATGTGGCGCCTGATCGCATCGAATTCCGGCCTGTGGTCGCGGAATCGACCTTTCAAGGCGCGGACATAGAACCGGGAAATCTCGGCGAAGGAAGCAACCTGATGGTCGGCCAGGTCGTCCGACGTCCATTGATCTGCATAATCCATGGTCGTCCTTGGATTGCCGCGGTGGGAGGAGATGCGTTTTAGGAGGGGGCGCCTGAGCGGAGGGGCCAGGTCGTTATTGTCATATCCATTGTCATGCAATCCCAGGGTGCAATTGATAGAAACAAAACCGAACTACAAAATGCGAACGTCGACGCCGCGCGTGAGACCCCGGCCGTCCAGTCGTTCATTACGACGCTACTTAGCTTCAACTACGAAGGGCAATCCGTGAAAATACGCGCTTTCACGAGCAAGCCGCCTCCGGCAACGGCGGAGGAGCTTTGGTATCAGAGTGAGGTGCCACCGCAGGGGAAGGCTGCAACGAAGCCGCCGCAACCGTTTCGAGCCAAATCTGCGCGCAAGCCCGGCTAGCGCCAGAACCAGAACGGCATCGGCGGGGGCGGCCGGAACGGTTCGGGGCGCGTCGGCCGCTTGGGCGGTGGCGGGGCTGGCGGCGGTGATGACGGCGCTTCGGCGGAGGTCTCAAGCGGCCCGGTCTCATTGGCCGCGACCTTGACCGACAGCAGCAGGTTCGACTCATGGGTGCGCCAGCGATAGCCGATGCCGAAATCGAGCGGCTGGGCGCGCTCGAACAGCGCGGCGTAATTGTCCTGGTAGCGCCCCGGGAATTCGGCGATCGGCCCCTCATAGCGGCCGAACGGAAAGAAGCGCCACTTGCGTGCGTCGAAACTCGCGAGCGGAATCCCGGAATCGTCCTGGACGATGGTTGCGCTGTTGGCGAGCAGCCAGTCGCGCACGAGGGTGAAATTGCCGGCGTGCATCAGATAGGATGCGCTCTTGAGGAGGCTGTTGCCCGGCGCGAGCGACGAACAGAATTTCAAGAACCCGCTCGCCCGCGCGCTCGCATTGGAAAGATCGGCGGAGACGTAGTAGAGCTTGCGCTCCGCGCCATCGGGCCCCGCGAAGGTGATGAGCGCGCCGTGCACGGCATTCGGCCCGGCATTCTCGGCCCCGCCATGCACGCCGCCATTGGCATCGAGCGAGATCAGCTGGACGTCGCGGATCGTCTTTCCCGTCCGTGCCAGGAACACGTAGAGGATCGGCAGCGTGCCGGAGATGTCGCCCTGCAGGTCGACCTTCATCTTCTTGGTGATGAAGAAGCTGAAGCTCAGGATCGAGCTCAGGGACTGCTCGACGTAAGAGAGCGCGGGTCCGACGTCGCCGGCCGGCAGCCGGGTGACGTCGGGGACAGGTCCGGTCGGCTCCAGCGCGCCCAGCACATAGGTCGTGGCCTTCGCATAGAACGCATCGGCGTAGATGAAGTCCGGGCCGCTGAACATGTAGAACATGGTCGGCTTTGGCGCGGCGAGGTTGGCATCGGCCCAGGCGTGGATTTTCGAGAGCTGCCGCCGCTCCAGCTCGGCAAAGGCGTTGTCGAAGAACCGCGCATGGCGCTGCCAGGCCGGGTCCCTGGTCAGCGCGACCAGCGGGGAATTGGCGGACGGCTGCATGCCGGCCAGGAAGCGTGCGGTGTCGTTGGCGGTGACGGTTTCGGCCGACGCACGGGCCGCGCTCAGCAGGATCAACGCAAGCGTGGCGAGCTTTTGAACAACATCTCGGACATGACGCATCTAGTCGGGGCCCGGCAATGATGGCGCGGCGCCGCGTGCCGGCCGCCAGTGAAAAATCGCATAGATCGCGAGCCCCGACAGCATGATCAGCGTGCCCAGAGCCGATTCCAGCGGCCGCTCGGTCAACAGGTAATACATCATGAAAGCGGTCACGAGCAGGAAGACGAGGGGCGTCGCCGGATAGCCGAAGGCACGGTAGGGCCGCGGCAGATCCGGCCGCGTGATGCGCAGCTTGACGAGGCCGAGCACGGTGAAGAACGAGCAGAACAGCAGTGCGAACTGGATGAAATCGAGCACCGCCTCAAAACTCCGGGTGAACAGCAGGAGCGTGGCGACGGCGAGCTGGAACAGAATGGCGTAGACGGGGGCACCGCGGCGCGACCGCCGCGCGAACAGCGCCAGCGCCGGAACGTCCTCGCCCATCGTCATGGTGACGCGCGGACCGATCCACATCATGGCCGAGATCGAGGAGACGAGCCCGATGCAGATCATGGCAGCGACGATGCGACCGCCGAGCTCGCCGAACACGTAAGCGCCTGCGATGCTCGCCACCTGCAGCTGGCCTGCCAGTCTGTCGATCGGCGCCGCGATCAGGAACACCGCGTTCAGCGCGACATAGAGCACCAGCACGATCAGCGTGCCCGTCAGCAGCGAGCGCGGCAGGCTTCGCTGCGGCGCGCTGATCTCGCCGGTGATGTAGGTCGCAGCATTCCAGCCGGAAAACGAATACATCACGAACACCAGGCTGATGGCGAATGGCGCGCTCGCGACGTAGCCGAGATCGGCTGAATGCGGCATGAAGGAGATCGGCTGGGGCGCGGGAAGCAGGAAGCCCGCGACCAGGAAGGCGACGATCAGCACGACCTTGAGAATGGTCGAGACGAGCTGAAAGCGCGCCGAGTGGCTGACCCCGCAGAGCTGCACCAGCGACACCAGCCAGACCACACTGAGCGCGAGCGGGAGCGGTGGAAGAAATGGAGCCGCTGCCCCGGCATATTCGCCGAACGCCATCGCCGCCAGCGCCACCGGGGCCGCGAAACCGACGGTCGCCGACACCCAGCCGGCGAGGAAGCCGAAGGCCGGATGAAACGCGCGGCTCAGGAAATTGTACTCGCCGCTCGAGCGCGGAAACATCGCACCGAGCTCGCCGTAGGAAAACACCCCGCACAGCGCGACCACGCCGCCGAACGCCCACAGCAGCAGGATCGAAAAGCCGGACGGGATGTCCTTGACCTGGAACCCCAGGCTCGTGAAGACACCGACCCCGACCATGTCGGCCACGACGACGGCCGTCGCCACCACGACCGAGACCGTCGGAGCGGAACCGGGCAGCCGGTCAGGCCAAGCGGCATTCCCGGCCTCTGATACAGCCATTTTGCCCGAGGGCGGCGACGCCCTCCCTCCATCTTGAGCAGGATGAGGCGAACCCCATTCAAGCAGGGCCAACAAGGGCTAAATGTGGCAATTCAACTTTGGTATGGTGTTACCGTATTTCTGCCACTTTCGAGCGAGATCCACCGGTTGCGGCTGGCAATCGGATGACCCACAATCAGGACACGATCTTGTGTTGTCGTGACTGTACCGGATGTGGGGAGTTTCTCTGGACGCTTAACGTCGCCTTTAAACTGGCGGTTGCATTTTAGCAACTGGCCGCCGGATCTGCGCAGAGGGTGGATGGTCGGAGCGAATCCGAGATATTTTGGTGTTGGCTTGGGGAATCGGGGGGATCGGTCGACGATCGCTGCCGGTCTGCGCCCCGCTGCGGGCCGTAGCATGGCGAGTTGCCTCCTGCTGCCGTTCGCCTTGGCGCTGGCGCAATGCGGCCAGGCCCCCGCTCCCGGCGCACTTGCCGCCAACGCCACCTCCTCCGGCGACAGCTTTGACGAACGCTTCCCTGCCCCGCAATTCAGGGACCGCTTCCCCGGCTCGGACGAAACCTTGCGGCCGTTCGAGCTGGTGCCGAAGCAGGCCGCGGCACCCACCCCGGCCTATCAGGTGGCATCGCTGGAGCCCCAGCTCCCGCCTTCGGAGCGCCCTGCGGAGCGGGATGAGCTGACCACGCTGGTCAGCATGAAATCGTCGGCCTTCCCCTATTTCGGCAACAATCCCGCCTCCGACGAGCCGTTCCTGAACGTCGTGAAGGGCGACCGGCGTGGCCACAAGAGTTTTAGCGGCCGCGTCTTCTGGCAGGACGAGACCTATAACGACAACCGCGTGCTGGTGCACATCCCGGAGAATTTCGACGTCAGGAAGCCGGCTGTGATCGTGGTGTTCTTCCACGGCAATGGCGCAACCCTTGAACGCGACGTGCGCGACCGCCAGCTCCTGCCGCGGCAGATCACCGAGTCAGGCGTCAATGCGGTGCTGCTTGCTCCGCAGCTTGCCGTCGATGCTGCCGATTCCAGCGCCGGAAAATTCTGGCAGGAGAGCGGCTTCAAGCGCTTCATGGCTGAGTCAGCCGAGCATCTCGGCCGTCTCTACGGCGAGGCGGGCGCGGCCAAGGCGTTCGCCAATATGCCGATCGTCATCATCGGTTACAGCGGCGGTTTCCTGCCGACCGCCTACAGTCTCGATGTCGGCGGGACAGCGGGCCGCGTGCGTGGTGTGGTGCTGCTCGACGCAATCTACGGACAGCTCGACAAGTTTGCGTCCTGGATCGAGAACAACCGCTCGGGCTTCTTCGTCAGCTCGTACACGCAGGGCACCGCACGGCACGACCGCGAGCTGATGCAGATGCTGAGGGACAAGGGCATCGCCGTAGCCGAGAGCATGGATGGGCCGCTCAAGCCCGGACGCGTCGTGTTCGTCGAGACCGGCGAAGGCATTACGCATCGAAACTATGTGACGCAGGCCTGGACCGAGGATCCGGTCAGGGACGTGCTAGTCAAGATGGCGGCGGCACAGCCGGCAAACCGGATCGCGGCAGGCGCGTCGTCCACCTCCAGCCGCTGATCCCCCTTTTGCGCGTGGCCGATCAGATCAGCCCTTCGGCAGCTTGGGCATGCTTTCGACAAAGCCGTTGAAGCAGGCGAGCCGCTCGTCCTCTTCCTTGGTGTAGCGGCAATCGGCAACCGACTTTGCAGCCGGCGCCTTCTCCTTCGGGGCCGGCTTGTACACCTCGTCGTAACAGGTCAGCCGCTCCTTGGTGCCGTCGTCGATGTCGAGGCAGCCCTGCAGGCGGACCGCCATCGATTGCGGCTTGGCGGCGGCCTGCTTGACGGCAGCGTGCTTGGCCATGCCGCGCGGCTTCACCTGAACGAGCGGCTTGTCGCCGACCATCGGCGCATCGGATTGAGCAAAGCTGGCGGCCGACATCAAGACGACTGATGATGCCAATGCCAATCTCAGGACCAATCTCATGTCAGTTCACTTTCGCTTCGACCACGGAGGCAAGATAGATCTTCAAGGAAAAATGGGACGAGGGTCCCGAAAGCGGCCTTAAATCCCGTCTCGCCGGTTTTGCCAAGCTCCCTGCTCATCCCCAATGGACAAATCTTTGCCGCACCGCTTCACGGGAAATGCTGCAGACGACAGGAATTCGGCGATTTTCCGGCCGTTTGGCGCGACTTTTGTACTCAGGAGGCCGGGATTTTCTGGACAGGCCGGCTCAGGACCACCAGGGTCAAGGCCAGTGCAACGAAGGCCGCCGCGACAAGGCCAAGGCTGCGAAACAGCTCATGCGCATACATCAGGCCGCCGGTCGCCGAGCCGATGGCCTGGCCGATATAGAGCACCGATGTGTTGAGTGAAACCGAGGCGGACGCCAGCGGCGGCGCGGCCGCGACCAGCCTCACCTGCTGCATCGAATTGGTGGACGCAAAGCCCAGTCCCCACAGCGAAACGGCGCCCAGCATCAACCAGTAGACGCCCGCGCCGAGCGCCCAGCCGACGATCCCGGCGAACACCAGCGTCATGAACAGGAGGGAGGTCCGATAAGCCCCCCAGGAATCCACGATCCGGGTCGCCAGCAGCACGCCGAGAAAGCCGCAGATGCCGTAGACGGCAAAGACCAGCCCGATCTCATGCGGGCTGGCCCCCGTCAGGGTCCGCGATAGCGGCCCCATGAACGTGAACACGACGAACTGCCCGGACATCTGCAATGTCGTGATCAAGAGCAGCAGCACGACGGTGCGGTTGCGCCCGAGCGCGACCCAGGTCTTCAGGTCCACCGGCGCGCCGGTCAGCCGGCGCGGCAATCGCCAGGCGAGAAAGAGCGCGCGCTCAACGCCCCGAGGGCGCCGATCGCACCATAGGCGAACTGCCAGCCATAGCGGCTTGCGAGGGACGTGATCAGCGGTAGCCCGGCGGCCGCCGCCAGCGACCAGCCGAGAAACACATAGGCAATGGCCGAGCCGCGCTTGACTGCCGGTACGATCAAGGCCGCCGTGCCGGCCGCCTGCGGCGTGTAGAGGGCGCCGATCGCTAGCATGACGATGCGGACGGCCAGGAGGCTCCCATAACCGAGTGCGAGGCTCGAGGCGAGATTGCCGAGCGCGAGCACGGCCAGCGTCGCCGACAACAGCGCGCGCCGCTCGGTGCGGCTCGTCAGCCACGCGCTGAGCGGCGAGGCGACGCAAAGCATGACGGCGCCGAACGTGATCAGAAGACCCGCGGTCGAGATGCTGACCGCAAAACCTTCGGACAATTCGCTGAGCATGCCCGCCGGCGCCAGGACGGAGCAGCCGGTGACAAGATTGCCGAGCATGAGCGCTGTGGGAGCAAAGCGACGGGAGGCAGGTGCATGTTCCATGCATCTGCATGTAAATACAGCGCAAGGAGAAGGAAAGCCCCTCGCTGTTTTCAGACTTCTGTTGCGTCAGCTATTCTCGGCCGAGCGCCGCTGCGGGCTCGGCGCCGGGCAGGTCACGGTGAGCTTCTCCAGCGCACCCGCCAGTCCCTCGCTCGACACCCGCGTCGTCCGCGCGAGCCGCCTGCCGTCGGACAGCGACGTTTCGGTGAAATCGAATCGCGGCACCTCGGTGAACGTGCGGAACGCCGTCTTGGTGAGGCTGAGGCCCCAGATCTCGACTCCCTGCCGCTTGGTGGGCGGCGGCCGGAAATACAGCGATGCCGAGGGCGCATTGGAGATCGAGATGGTCGGCAGCAGCGCGTTGCCGGCGGCCTGCCGCTGATAGTCGAGTTCGAAGCGCTCGCCGTCCATGCAGAACAGCCGCCAATGCGTCGTGCGATACAGGCCGTCGGCGCCGTCGCGCTGCGTGAGCGTCTTGTAGACGACGCCGCGAGCGGCGTTCTCGAAGGTCCACGGCGTCTCGACGAAGTCGCGCCGGTCGATCCCGAACCGCGCGATCTCCTCGCGGGTCAGGACGTGCATGTCCTCGAAGCGGACGGTTTTTGCCAGATCGAGCAAGGCGGTCTCCGCGCCCATCCTCTTCAAATAGCTCGAGAGGCTGCGATCGATACGCTCCCGCCCGCGCTCGGTTGCCGCGGCGCGCATTTCCCGGGTCGGCGTGCCGCCCGTGAAGGCCACGACTACCCGGGCCGAGTGCACGCCAACCACGGCATCCGCCGCGATCTCGCGCGTCGCGGCGCCCAGGATCAGGTACGGACATGCCGAGACGCAGATCGCGCCCCGGGTCCAGAGATCGGCATGCACCTCGGCGCCCGACTGCTTGACCTTGAGGCAGGGCGCACTGTCCTGCGCCTCGAACCCGCATTCGCGTGCGACGGTGCGGCCGACGCGCGCAACGGCGCCGCGTTCCCTGAGCATGCCGCCCATAGCGATCGCCTGATCGACGTTGCCGCCCGGCGAGGCGAAGTAGATCGGCAGATTGCGATCCTTGACCCGCTGCAGGAATTTTCGGAAGCGCGATGCCGCATTGGCATCGATCTGTCCCTCGACGGCGATCCACCGGTTACAGCCGGGCCCGCAGGCATCGGGCGCGCCTGTCGCGACGTAGAATGCCATGGGTTCGGCGGTCATGTCCGCCGACGCGGCAGCGATCGAGATTGAGGTACAGGTCAGGACGAAGAGACCAGCGAGAACAGCTCGCTGGACGAGATCGGTGGCAAGACGCATGCTGGAAATCATTCCGGAAGGTGCCCCCCCTGCGCGGAAAGCTCTAGCAAGCAGAGGCGGCCCTGTCCATCGTGCGCGCTCGCGTTCCGGGTGGGAACCACGTCAAACCTTGAATCGAGGGGGGGCGTATCCATCACCGGACGCGGTCTCGCCAATCGTGGTCTATTTTTGGCAAAGACCGGAGCCCGGCGCCGGAATGCTGGCGGTCACCTCCGTCTGCTTCTGCTTGAGGACGCAGATCAGCCGGTCGATCTGCGGCCGACATAGCTGCGCATCCAGATAGGCCTGCACCGGCTGCGACAGCCACCAGCTCATCGAGACGAACGCCATCGACGTCGCCGTCTTCACCGGTGAGCGGCAGAACAGCCTCTTCTCGGCCGGCGATGCTTCTGGCGCCAGCGAGGTGGTGATCGCGGGGTCGATCACGTCGACGCCGATTCGCGTGAGCGGTCCCGCAAGCGTGCCGCGCAGATAGTCGAGATGGCCGTCCTCGTGCCCGGAGCGAGTCGCGTACAGCGCGCGACCAATCGACGTGAAGCTGTCGAACAAGCCGCGCTCGGCCTGCGGCAGCGGCGGAAACATCAGTTCGGGCTCGCCGTCGCGGACCAGCCTGTTGCTTTGGCTTTGCGTGGAGACCTTCAGCGGCTGCGAAGGTCCGGCATAGGCGGTCGGACCGTCGCTCGTCTGCATCGGCTGCACGTCGAGTTTCGGATCGGGCTCATTGACGATCCGGATGACGATCGGCTGCAGCTCCTTCTTCTGCAGCTCGCGAACGATATCGGCCGCGGTCGCCAGTCCGTCGTTCTCGAAATAGCCGCCATCGACGATGCTGTCGACGACCTTGCCGTCGAGATCCCAGATCACGCCCTGCGTGGAGATGATCGGAAAACGGGCGCTCATGAGGGAAACGGTCGATAGTCGCAGATCGATCTGCTTGTCCCCGTCCGCGAGCGCGTCGGAGCAGCCGCTGTGATTGGTCCGTATCCGCGGATCGCGGAGTTCGCGATAGTCGTAGGCATATTCCAGGAAGCGATGGCCGGGATCGCCGTCCATCACGCAGCCGATCCTGACGTCGGAGACGATGATCCGCCGCCCGGTCGCGACCGATGTGCCGTTGATGAAGAGAAGCGGGATCCAGTCGCCGGGCTTGGTCGGATCCGGACGGTCCGGCAGATGACCGAGCGGCCGGCAGAGGCCGGTATCGTCGCCGGCCTCGCATGCGCGGCCGTCGTTTGCGGTCAT
>Ga0070709_10001014_pt1 | contig 15519 bp, 14 predicted proteins | sample LARL51metaG_FD_65449 | JGI IMG/M metagenome (GOLD analysis project Ga0070709, IMG submission 65449) | Corn, switchgrass and miscanthus rhizosphere microbial communities from Kellogg Biological Station, Michigan, USA - LAR L5-1 metaG | ecosystem: Host-associated > Plants > Roots > Rhizosphere ...
CCCGCGCAGGAGCGGGACCGAGAGATGGGAGCGCAGGCGTCCCAGAATGTCGATGGCCGGAACGCGCGCCGCCGCCGGGAGACGGGGGAACGCCTCGAGCAGGGGCTCGACGGCCGCCGGTCCCAGGCCGGCGAGGATGTCGGCGATCCGGAGTGTCGCCCACCGGTCGGTGGCCTTGAGGGCCGCGATCAGCGTTTCGACGGCCTCGAGTCCCCCGATGGCGCCGAGCGCCTTGGCGGCGCGGAGACGGACCTCGGGCACGGGATCGTCCATGGCCCGGATCAGATCGGGGACCGCGGTCCGCGCCAGCATGCGGCCCAGCTTTTCCGCCCCATCCACCCGCACCCACCAGCGCCGGTGCGAGAGCTGACCGTGCGCCTGCGCGACGAACCCGAGCTGCTCGAACGCGAGCGCGAGCCGCGCCTGCGCCTGCCCCTTCAGGGACCGGATGTGATCGAGGAGCAGCCATTCGACCACGCGCCGCTCCCAGCGCTTGAGGGGCGTGGGAACGAAGTCGGTGATCAGTCCTTCGGTGGCATTGGCGTAGGCGACGATGGACGGGAGCAACAGGGCGCGCCGGCGCCGTTCATATCCTTCGCGCAGCTGCCGCCAGGCCTTGGTGACCAGGACCACCGAGAAGACCAGGAGGAACAGGCCGCTCAGGGCCCCGAGGAGACCGCCGACGAACCCCTGCATTCCCCCTCATACCCTCGAGACGCGGGGCCGCGCAAGGACTTTGCGGACCCGCGCCAGCAGCTCGCGGGCATAGAACGGCTTGATGAGAAAGTCCTCGGCGCCGTGATCGAGCGCGCGCACGATGTCGTCCTCGCCGCCTTGCGTGGACAGCACCAGCACCGGGATGTCGCGCGTGGCCGGATCGTCCCGCAGGTGCCGGAGCACTTCGAATCCTGACGCGTAGGGCATGATCAGGTCCAGGAGGATGGCGTCAGGCAGCTCCGCCTTGGCGGCGGACACACCGGCGGCGCCGTCAGCCGCCAGCAGCACCTCGTAGCCGTCGGCCTTGAGGACCGCGCTCAGGAACTGGCGGATAGCCACGTCGTCGTCGATGGACAAGATCCGTCCACCACGACGGGAGGGCGAGGCGTCGGCGACTTCGGAAGGTGAGGAGGTCATTGAGTGAAAGTGCCCCAGGCACCCCGCAACGACATTCGGCCTCGTTCAGCGCTGCTCCCTGCGGGGGCCTGACGCGGTTCACGAGCGACTGCCCTGCGGACCTGGGGCGCCGGAAATCTACGTCGGGTCTCCGGCACCCGACTAGGGTCAGCGACCGACGATGACCGTGAGGTTCGAGAAGATTCCTGACCCCTGAACCGCGAGCTGCGTATTGCCCTGTCCCCGCGCCTTGACCCCCAGCGTGCCGGCGACAGTGTCACCTCCAACCCGTTCGACGCGGATCACGCCCTCGTCTCCCGAGAGCGACTGGAGGCCGACCAGGGCCACAGGATTCCCATATTCGTCGGTCGCGACCACTCGCACCGTCGCAGTGGTGTCGGGAGCGAGGCGCAGTGTATCCCCGATCGAGGTCGCACCGAGGTGAAACTCGAGCCGCGACGGCGATCCGGAGGACGGGTAGAGCGTAGCAGAGCGAAAAATCTGACCGATTGCGGCGCGGATCACACTTTTTCCGGCCGTATGACCAAACACCACGTTGACGCGGAGGTGCCCGGCGGCGTCCGTCGCCGGAGTCACCGGGTGCAGCTGCGCGTTGTCCGCGGTAAACGTGACCCGGACGCCTTGCAACGGCTTGCCGTTGGCATCCTTGACCTCGAACACCAGCGGGTTGGCCGCCGGCAAGCCCACCACCCCCCGCTGGCCGGTACCCTCCACGAATCCCGTGTTGTCCGGCGAGGGTTGAGGCCCGGGAGCCGCCGCCCCGGGGGGCTGGGCATTCGCCGCCGGGACGGGTGCCGGGGCCCCGGACTGCGCCGGTATCGACACGGGTGTCGTCGGAATCGGCGCCGGAGGAACTGCGGGAGCGGTGGCCTGGCCGGAGGGCTTCCGCACGCCGCGGCGGACACAGCGGTCGATGCGCGCCATGACCGCCGTGTCCGCGCCGAGGGCCTGGAAATTCCGCCGATCGCGCGTCGAGGGGACGAAGGTGAGACAGTCCCGCCCGATGCGCGTCGCGACGTTCGCCGGGGCCGTGCCGGACGCCAGCAAGCGAATGATGTCGGTGGCACGCAGGGGTTGCCCCGCGGGGGTCTGCGCCGTCAGCGGAGCGGCGACGGCGAGCAGAAGCGCGAACCGGGCGGGGCTCATGGACGCTCGCATCCCGAGCTCTCGAACGTAGCCTCCGAGCTGTCGGCGTTCGACGACAGTCGTTGGTCGCGTGCCGCGCGCGCGGCGTCCAGCGTCACGTTCTGCTGCCGCTGGTTATACACTGTCCACGCGTCCTCCATCTGCATCAGCGTGGAATCGAGTGGCGCGCAGTCGCTCGCCTGCCCTCCGAAACGCAACGCCCGGTCCCCGAATCGCGCGAGCGCGGCGGTCAGCGAATCACTGGCCACGTCGAACCGGATGGCCGCGGAGTCCACCACGAAGGGCTTCGGGGGCGCCGGCGACGGGGCCCCCTTGGCGGAGGCAAAGCGACGCGCCAGGGGACTCCACGGATACTCCCAGCCGGGCGTCGGCCGCAACACCTGATACCAGTAGCCCAGCGCGCCGAGAATGGCGAGGACGATCACGCCCACCACGATCCTCCCGGTCCAGTTCCGCTGCTCCCTGCCATACAACTTCCCTACCGTCGGTCGCCGCGCGCTCGGGCGCACGGGCGTCGACGTCCGCTCGGGCTGACGCACCGGCTCGAGGGACGGCATCGACTGGGCTCCCGAACGGCGCGGCGGAGGCGGAGGAGGCGGCGGCGGTGCCGGTGGCGCCGGCGCAGCCAAGGGCGGTGCCGGCGCAATGGACGCTTCCACCACCATCCCGTCAGGCGCCTGCCGGGTCGGCGGGGCGATGGTAGGGGCGGTGAGTGGCGCCTCTTCCCGCGGCACCGCCGTCGGAGGCGGCGGGGGCGACGGGGGCGGGGGCGGGGGCGGGGGCGGCGGCGGCTTGGGCGCGGGAGGTGGCGGCTTGGGTGCCGGTGGCGGAGCGGGCGCTTTGGCGACGGCGGGCGCAGGAGCCGGCGGCTTCGGAGCCGGGGTCTGGGCCTGCGGCGGCAGCTTGGTCTGGGGCGGTGCCGGTGTCGCCGGTTTCGGGGGCGGTCCGACGCGGGTGGGCGTGGCCTTGGGCGGCGCGCCGCCGGCGCGGCTCACGGTCGCTTCATCGGTGCCGAAATTCTTCCACGGCAGGATCGAGCGCTTGCCGCGCGTGGAGACGGTCGCCTCGTCCAGGAGCTCGTAGAACGGGAGCGGCGTGGTGGTCCAGCCCGGTGCCCCCGAGCGGCGGAAGAAGCCGGCCACCGTGTCGGCGCCCTGCACGCCGAGGATCAGCGCGGTGTGCCAGGGGGAGGTGAAGTGCGTCTCCTGCGCGATCACGTCCTCCGGCGCGAGCGACAGCGGCAAGCCGGGGTGACTGTGGTACCAGCCGATGAGCTGGCCCTCGATCTTCTTGAGCTCGTCCTGAATGCGATCCCACAGGCGCTGCACCACGATCGCCGTCTTGTCGCCGTAGATGGGCTGGTTCAGCCGGATGGTCGAGTCGACGACGGCGTAGCGAACCTTGCTGGTGGGGCATTCGAACAGATCGCCGGCCAGGAATCCGAAGACCGCCTGGTCCGGTGGCACCGCCGCGAAGTGATCGGTCAGGGCGGTCAGCGCCTTCTGGTCGATGAAGATGGGATACGCGCCGCCAGGCGTCCGCTTGACGGTCCCTTGCAAAATCGGATTCCAGAGGATGACCCGCGCCGTGGGCAGGACCTGGGAGAGATGCGGCGTGCTCGGCGCCGGGCGGCCCGTCATGCGAGCACCGTGGCCACGATGCCGGCGGCCCGCTCGACATCGGCGCGTGACACGTCGAGATGCGTGATGAAGCGAATCCGGCGGGGGCCGAACGCTGAACAGAGGACGCCCGCCTGAGCGAGCGCGTTCACCGCGCGGTCCGCCGCCCCATCCTCCCCCGCCAGGTCGACCATCACGATGTTCGAGTCGGGCGGCACGAGCTTAAGCGTGGCGTTCTGGGCGACGATGCCGGCGAAGCGCCTGGCGTTCGCGTGGTCCTCGGCGATGCGCGAGAGATTCACATCCAGGGCGTGGAGACCCGCGGCCGCCAGAATGCCCGACTGCCGCATGCCGCCGCCGAGGCGCTTGCGAATTTCCCACGCTTCGGCCCGCCGCCCGGCATCGAACGCCAGGCACGACCCCACCGGACACCCGAGTGCCTTGGTCAGACTCACCATCACGGTGGTGACTCCGGCCGTGAGCGCGGGCAGGGTCTGCTGCAACGCCGCGGCCGCGTTCCACAACCGCGCGCCGTCGAGGTGTACCGGCAGGCGGTGTTCCGCGGCCAGGGCGGTGATGGCGTGCAGACGGTCGAGCGGCAGGACCCGCCCGCCCGCCGCGTTGTGCGTGTTCTCGATCGCGATGGCGCTGACCCGCGGCACGTGGGGAGACGCGGGGCGCAAAGCGGCCTTGACCAGGTCCGCGGTAAGCAGCCCATCCGGGGTGGTGACCGGGCGGATCTGGACTCCCGCCAGGAGCGCCACGCCGGCGATCTCGTAGTGCACCAGGTGCGCATTCGCCTCGAGCACGAGCTCCGTGCCCGGCGTGGTGCACATGGCCACGCCGGCCTGGTTGGCTTGCGTGCCCGTGGGGAAGAAAAGCGCGTCCCCTTTGCCCACGAGTTCCGCCACCCGCTCTTCCAGCCGCCGCGTCGTCGGGTCGCCGTCGAGGACGTCGTCCCCGACCTCAGCCTCCGCCATGGCGCGTCGCATGGCCGCCGAGGGCTTGGTGACGGTGTCGGACCGGAGGTCGATGGTGCTCATTCGAGCCGTACCCGCTGGGCCCGCCGCATGCGCACCAGGTCGTAGGTCTCGGCCACTTCGCCCCCCAGCAGGAAGACGAACGCCGTGTAGTAGACCCAGAGGAGAAACAGGAAGAACGCGATGATGTTCGCGTCCGTCGCCACCCGGTCGAGGGTGACGAACCGCGCCAGATAAAGCGCGTAGGCGCGCTTGGCCACTTCGAACGCCAGGGCGCAGAACCCGGCAGCCACCAGCGCGGTGCGCCAGTGGATCTGACGGCTCGGCAGGACTTTGAAGATGAGGAAGAACAGGATGGTGCTGAATCCGAACGCGGTCACCTCGAGCCCGAAGCGCCAGGACCAGAGGAGCAGAAACGAGTCCGACATGGCCCGTGCGCTGGAGACCTCGTAGGCGGGCAGGAGGGCGTTGCCCACCACCAGGGCCGCGGTCGTCAGCATGATCGCCAGATCGGTGCCCTTCGCGACCGGCCAGGGACGGACCTCCTCGGTGTCGAACACTTCGTTCAGCGCGATGCGCAGACCGGAGAAAAACCGGGCCGCGAACCAGACGAAGAGCGGTAGTCCGTACAGCGTGAGCCGGCCGCGCTGGGCCACGATGCCGCCCAATGCCCGTTCCACCTGCTCGAAGATGTCCACCCCCCGCCCCGTCGGCCCGCCGGGCAGGAATCGCTGCAGCAGCTGGTGCACCGTGACCTGATGCGCCGTGATCTGGTGCTGCACCAGGTACCCGACCACCGCCAGCGCGAGCGCCGCGAACGGAATGGCGGTGAGCAGCAGGTCGAACGACAGCCCGCTGGCCAGGAACGGTACGTTGTCCTCGAACGCCGCCTGGAAGGTGCGGCGCACCATGCCCGCGAACGATCGGTGCCACCCGCCTTCGACCTTCACGCGAGGGGCGTATCCGCCGTCCCCGCTCCAGTGCCCCCGCCCTCCACTCCGCCTGGTAGCGCCGGCGACCGGCGCGCGGCCCGCGCCTCAGCGAGACGCCGCTGCAGCGACGCCCGCGGGGACAGGTCGGCCTCGTCCGCCGCCATCACCGTGCGCAACTCATCCACGATCTCTCCTAGGTCCTCGCGGAGCTGCCCCGCCCGCTTCCCGACCTTGGCGCGGATCTTCGAGCCCGACTCGGGCGCGAACAGCGCCCCCAAGGCGGCGCCCAGGGCGAGACCCACCAGAAAGGGGCCGACCACGGAGCGGCCGCCCTCGTCGTCGCTCACTCGCCCGCCTCGAGATCGTCCGGGGCCGCCACCGCAGCCCTCCGCGGCGCCGCGTGTGAGTCGAGCGGCGGCTGCACGAACCGGTCGGTGGCGGCTCGGGTGTTCCCCACCTTCAGCTGCTCGAACAGGAACGAGAACGTCTTCTCGAGATCGGCGCCGATGGCCCGGCGCACATCCACCGGCAGGTCCCAGAACTTTTTCTTGAAGGGCCCGATCGCCTTCTTCCGGCTCTTGTAGATGAACTGTTCCTCGGTGTCGCCCTTCTTCCACTCGTCCTTGCATTCTGCCTTCACCCACGCATTTACCTCGGCCCGCAGTGCGGCCGGGAGCTTGGGATGATCGAACACCATGGTCTGGAAGTTCGTGGCCAGGTGAATCTCGACGGCTTCGCAGAGCGGGAAGTTGCCGAACGCATCGGACGGCAACGTGGACGCGCCATGCTGCACCGCGCCGCCCAGTCCGTACGCGGCGCGCGCTTCCTGCGAGAGCGCCTTCAACGCGGCGAGATCGAGCTGGACCTTCGCGATGGTGCCATCGGGCAGAACGACGCCGCCATGGCTGGTGCCGGTCTGGACCGAAATCTTGCTGATCCCGTGCTGCACCCCCAGGCGATGGCGCGTGCGCTCGTAGCCGCCCATGAACGCCTTGAGCTCGTGCACGTCCGAATTCTTGCCGCCCACTTCTCCAATCTCGGCGCCCACCGACACCGTCACGCCCTTCGGCTCGCGCTGCCGGATGTACTGGGTGAGCTCGGCGGCGCGCTCATAGTTCGTGCGCTGTTGTTCGTCCAGGGTCGTCTGGGCGAGATCGACCAGCGTGGAGGTGTCGATGTCGATGTTGTAGAAGCCGGCATGGAGCTCTTCGTCGATCAGGGCCTTGATGGCCGCCAGCTCCGCCGCCGGGTCGGTGGCGTACTTCTTCGCGTTGACCTGGACGTGATCGCCCTGAATGAAGACGGGATGATCGAACCCCTCGCGCAGCGCGGCCGCGATGATCACGGCGACGTATTCCGCCGGGCGCTGCTCGGTGTAGCCGATTTCGCTGCGGGCGATTTCGCAGATCACGGCCCCGACATCCATCCGCACCGCGGCGCGGAAGATGGCGCGGGCGGTGTCGTAACTCAGCATGCGGACGTTGATGGCCGGGGTGGTGAATGCCGAGACCTCCCCGCGGCCGCGGGCCAGATACAGCTCGTGGATCGACGCGGGGCGGGCACCGGCCTGCTGCCCGATCTCCCAGATCAGCCAGCGCGCCCGCTCGCGGGTCCCCTGGTCCCCGAACACCGCGTCCCGGACCAGCGTGTCCATGGCCTCACTCCGCCGCACCGAAGGCGACGCGAAGCGGCGCAGGACATCCTGAGCCTCGTCAACCATCCGTAAACCTCCCGTATCCTTGAATTTAGGAAACGTCTACGTCGATAACCAGACCGTCGTACGCCGGAGCGATCCCGGCAGGCAAGGACGCGGCCAACGCGGCGTGCGGGCTTTCGTGGGTGAGGTGGGTGAAGAAGGTACGCCGGGCGCCGATGGCCTGGGCGGCCGCGACGGCTTCCGGGATCGAGAGATGGAGCGGGTGCGGGCGCGACAGGAGCGCCGACAGCACCAGGACGTCGAGGCCCCGCAGGCGCTCCTGGACCGCCGCCGGGACTTCTTTGACGTCCGTGACGTACGCCAGCCGGCCGATCCGGTAGGCGAGCACCTCCTGCCGGCCATGGGGCAACGCCAGCGGCTCGACGTCGAATCCGGCGATGCGGACCGGGACGCCGGGCGTCAGCGGACGGGCGACGAGCTCCGGCTTCGACGTTCCCACGGGCGCCTTCGATTCGAGATCGAAGATGTAGGGGAACTTCGTGGTCAGCTCCGTGAGTGTTTCGCGCGAGCCGTACGCCTCGAGCGGGGCCCGCTGCCGGACCGAGAACGCGCGCAGATCGTCGATGCCGTGGACGTGATCGGCGTGCGCGTGCGTGAACAGGACCGCGTCGAGGCGATCGACGCCCGCGGCGACCAGCTGCAGCCGGAGCTCCGGCGGCGTGTCGATGAGAATCCGGTGATCGCCGGCTTCGATCAGCGCCGCCGTCCGGCTCCGGCGGTCCTTCGGATCAGTCGAGGTGCAGGTCGGGCAGGAACAGCCGATTTGCGGGACCCCGAAGCTGGTCCCGGTGCCGAGAAGAGTCAGCCGCACTCAGACTTCCTCGACCTTGATCAGGTTGGTGGAGCCGGATACCTCCCAGGGTACGCCGGCGGTCATCACGATGCGGTCGCCGGGGCGCGCGTACTCGCGCCGGAGAATGAGGTCCCGCACCACGGCGAGCATCGCGTCGTATCCCGGCACGCGATCGACGAGCACCGGCGTGATGCCCCACACCAGCGCGAGCTGCCGGAAGGTGTGCTTCAAGGTTGTGACGGCCAGGATGGGAGGCGTGGGACGCATCGCCGCCACCTTGCGCGCGGTGAACCCGCCGGACGTGAGCGTCACGATCAGCGGCGTCCGCAGGAGCCGGGCCACCGCGGAGGTGCCCAGGGCGATCGCGTCTTCGACGGTGACGTTCTCGCGCGCGGAGAGGCGCTGCTCCTGCCGGGGCGGCAAATGCCGCTCCATTTCCCGGATGATGCGGTCCATGGCCCGCACCGCTTCGACGGGATACTCGCCGGCCGCGGTCTCGGCGGACAGCATCACCGCATCGGTGCCGTCGAGAATGGCGTTGGCGACGTCGGACGCCTCCGCCCGGGTGGGGCGCGGCGCGTGCACCATGGATTCGAGCATCTGCGTCGCCGTGATCACCGGCTTCCCCACCGCGTTCGCGTCCCGGATGAGGCGCTTCTGCACCAGCGGGACTTCCTCGAACGGCAGCTCGACGCCCAGGTCGCCCCGCGCGACCATCACCGCATCGCACGCGTTGAGAATCCGCGGCAGATCGTCGAGCGCCGTGGCCTTCTCGATCTTGGCCACCAGCTTCATCTCGGACGGCACCAGGAGCCTGAGCTCGGCCAGGTCGTCGGCGCGCCGGACGAACGAGAGCGCCAGAAAATCGGCGCCATGCTGGACCGCGTGCGCCACGTCTTCGCGATCCTTGTCGGTGAGCGCGGGAGCGCTGACCTGCAGACCGGGGAGGTTCATCCCCTTGTGACTGGTCAGCGTGCCGCCGTCCACCACGCGGGCGTGGACGCGGGGCGCCGCGACCTTCGTGACTTCCACGGAGAGCAGTCCGTCGTTGAGCAGGATCCGCGCCCCCACCCGGGCGTCGGTGGCCAGCGCGTCGTACGTGGTCGGGATCTCCGCGCCCTTCGCCACATCCTCGGGCGCGAACACCACGTCGGCCCCGGGCACGAGTTCGATGGGATCCTTCAGGTCCCCCACGCGAATCCGCGGTCCCTGGAGATCGACCAGGATCGCCACCGGGAGCCCCCGCTGGTCCGCGATCCTCCGAACGGCTTTGATCCATTGCCCCCGCACGTCCGGCGTGCCGTGCGAAGCATTGATGCGCACGACGTTCACCCCGGCGTCGAGCAATTGGCCGATGGACTCATCCGACTGCGTGGCGGGACCGAGGGTCGCCACGATCTTGGTGCGTCGAATCACGGTACCTCCCGGCCGGGAAGATATCCCCCCCATCCCCCCAACGCCCCCCATCCCGGAAAGGCCCCGTCGCTCGACACGAGGTTCTAGGCTTGCCACACCGTCTCCCCTCCCACCACGGTGAGGACCGCACGCGCCGACCGGAACGCCCCACCGTCCCCTCGGGCACCCTGGACGGCAGGTTCCGACCACGCCACCACGTCCGCCGCCTGACCGGGCGCGAGCGTCCCGCCCGCTCCACCCCGCCCCGCCGCCACCCAGGCCGCCGCTGTGTACGCCTGGAGCACTTCCTCGAACGACAATCGCTCGGTAGGCCGCCAGCCCCCGACGGGCCGACCCTCCCGGCTCACCCGCTCGAGGGCCGCGTAGACGCCGTCTCGGGGGTCGATGGTCTCGACGGGAACGTCGCTGCCGAATACCAGCGCCGTGCCCGTCGAGCGAAGGCTGCGGAAGGCGAACGCGCCCACCCCACGGGCCCCCCAGTGCTCGTCCACGAGAGGAATATCGGTGAGAAGGTGGGCCGGCTGCATCGAAGCGACGATGCCGGCCCGGGCAGCGCGTTGCAGATCGGCGGGGTGCACCAGCTGGAAGTGCTCGATCCGGTGCGCGATCGCTACCGCGGGCAGGGTTTCGATGATGTCGAGCGCCCGCCGGACCGCCGCGTCCCCGATCGCGTGAACCGTGGCCGCGATCCCGCCCCGCGCCGCGGCGGTGAGCGCCTCGCGCGCGTCCAGTTCCGTGGTAAGCACGATGCCCCGGTCGGTCGATCCCTCGTACGGCTCGAGGAGCAGGGCCGTCTGACTCCCCAGGGCGCCGTCGAGGAAGAGCTTCACCCCTCCCGTCACCAGCCACTCGGAGCCCCACCCGCTCCGTAACCCGACCCGGAGGGCCGCCTCGAGTCCGTCCGCGGGCAGGTGGGCGAGCACCCGGAGCCGGAGGGCGCCTTCCTGCTCGAGGCGTTGAAAGGCCGTCAGGGCATCAGGCCCCTCGACGTTCTGAATCCCGGTGACGCCGAGCTGGTGCGCGGCTGCCTGCGCGGCCCGGACCGCCTCCAGGACCAAGTCCCGGCTCACCCTGGGGAGATGCCGATGCACCAGCCGAACGGCGTGCTCCAGGAGGAGCCCGGTCGGCTCGCCCGACGCGTCGCGGACAATCCGCCCGCCCTCAGGGTCCCGCGTGCTGCGGTCGATCCCGCACCGAGTGAGGGCGGCGGAGTTCACCCAGAGGGCGTGGACATCGTGGGAGTCGAAGGCCGCCGGGGTTTCCGGGAGGACCTGGTCCAGTGACTCGCGGGTCGGCGGGGCCTCCCAGCCGTTGGGATCGAACCCCTGGCCCTGGATCCAGCCGTCGGTGACGATCCCTTTGGCCGCCCGAGAGACTGCTTCAGCCCGGGTGTGACAGCCGCTCAAGCTCACTCGTTGCCGTCCCACCGCCCACTCCGCGAAATGGGTGTGGCCATCCACGAAGCCGGGGGTGACCAGACAGTCGGGGAGCTCGATGAGGGCGGGCGGCGGACCGCCAGCGGCGGTCGCCGCGGCGCGGACGTCGGCGAAGGTCCCCACCGCCAGAATCCGTCCTTGTGACCAGCAAATGGAGTCAGCCGACGTGCCTGCACCCACGACCGACCGCGCCCGAAGCAGAGTTTTCAACATTTCTTCCCGATGGCCAACCTGTGGATAACTCCAGAGTCAGGTCGCGATTTCCTGACCGGCAGGAATTCGGGCCAGCTCGCCTGGTAAGTGATTGTTCACGAAGCTCGTGAGACGGCGACGCTCGCGCGATTTCTCACGTTGAATGGCTCTGCATACGCCTGCATAAAGATACGCACACGTGAATACGGCTACCGAAGGACCTCGATCTGGCGCCCTTCCAGTCGGCGACGGTACTCCTGGAGCACGTGGATCGTCCGTTGAATGGCGGTGGCGGGCATGCCCTCGATGGTGCGGGCCGACAGCCGGCGCTCGAGCTGGCCTACGCGGAGCAGCACCTCGAGGCCGTGGCGCGTGAGGGTGACGCGCACCCCCCGGTCGTCGTCCTGATCGGGTGTGGTCTCCACCAGCCCCTTGGCTTCAAGCCGCTGAATGAACGTGGTGGCGGCCGCCCGGGTGATCCCCAGCGCCTCCGCCACCTCCCGGGGCCTGATGCCGTCCGGGCCGCCCTGATCGACGGCGTAGAGGGCCGTGTGGGCACGATGCGTGAGCCCGTAGGTGCGGAAGGCCCGGTCCCCGGCCCGCTCCACCGCGGATTGGGCCGCCGTCACCGCGTCGGTCAGCTGGAGAGCCAGCTCGGATCGGTCGCTCATTGGGGCCTGGTGACACCCACAAGCCACCCGCGACCAGCGATTGTTAACATGTTGACTGTTAACATATGAACGACATGGCTCCTCCCGCAAGTCCCTGCCCCGCCTAGATTGCCCTACCCCATGCTCCAGGTCCGTGGTCTCACGCGCCTGTACGACCAGCTCGTCGCGGTCGAGGATTTGTCGTTTTCAGTGGCGCCCGGCGAAGTCCTGGGGCTGGTGGGCCCGAACGGCGCCGGCAAGACCACCACCCTTCGCTCCCTGTGCGGCGTCATCCGCCCCACCCGGGGGACCATCGAAATTGGCGGGGTGGACTTGGGGCGGGACCCGGTCCGCGCCAAGGGCCAGATCGCCTTCATGCCGGATGAGCCCCACCTCTTCGACTACCTGACCGTCGAGGAACATCTGCGGTTCACGGCCCGGCTGTACAAGGCGGCCGGCGCCGAGGCCCGGATCCCTGCCCTGCTGGCCGAGCTGGAGCTGTCCGAAAAAGCCTCCGCCCTCCCCACCGAGCTGTCCCGCGGCATGCGCCAGAAGCTGGTCATCGCCTGCGGCCTCATCCACGACCCCAAGGCGCTGGTGTTCGACGAGCCCCTGACCGGGCTGGACCCGGCCGGAATCAGGCGGATGAAGCAGACCATCGTGGACCGCGCCCGGCAGGGGGCGGCCGTGCTCCTGTCGTCCCACCTGCTGCACCTGGTGGAGGAGATCTGCACCCGGGTGCTGATCCTCCAGCGGGGCCGGATGGTGGCCATCGGGACCATCCCGGAGATCCTGGCGGGTCGTCCTGACCTGCAGGGGAAGAGCCTCGAGGACATTTTCCTGGACCTGACGGGGGGTGCCGGGTGATATCGGCCGCCCTGTACCTGAGCCGGCGGTCCTGGGCCAACTCCCTCCGCGCCCGCCTCCTCAGGCTGCGCCAGCCGAAATACATGGTCGCGTTTTCGGCCGGCGTCTTCTACCTGTGGGTGATGTTCCTCCGGCCCGGCGGAGCCGTGAGCGCCCTGAGCCTCCTGGCGCCGGAGTCGAGGGAGACCGTCGCCATGGTATTCCTCACCGGCCTGCTGCTCGCCAACTGGACCTTCAATACCAACGAGACCCCCTTCCCCTTCACGCTGGCTGAGACCCAGTTCCTCTTCGCGGCGCCCCTGACCCGGCGCCAGGTCCTCCTCTTCAAGATCTTCCGCTCCCAGATGGCGCTCCTCACCTCCGCCGTGATCACCGTCTTTCTCTTCCGGCGGGGCACGTGGAGCCTGGCGACGCCCATTCAGGCCCTGGGCCTCTGGCTGGCATATGCGGTGGTGAACCTCAACAACGCCGGGATGGGCCTGCTGCGGCTGTCGCTGGCCCAGCATGGGGTCGCCGGCCTCCGGCGGCGGATCGGCACCCTCACGGTCCTCGCGGGGCTCGTGGGCGCCATCTGGTGGGTCGGACGCGCGCAGGTGCCGGTGATCGGCGTCGCGTTCGGCGAGAGCTGGCGCTCGGGCTTCGCGGCCCTCAGTCAGGCACTCCACACCGGTGGAGGCGCGGTCCTGTCCTGGCCCCTGCGGGCCGTGGTGGATCCCTTCCTGGCCAGGTCCCCGCACGAGCTCGTGACCGCGCTGCCGGCGGGACTCCTGGTCTTCGGTCTGCATGTGTGGTGGGTGGTCGGGTCTTCGATCGCGTTCGAGGAGTCCGCCACGGACCACGCCCAGCGTACCGCGAAGCGGATCGCCGCCCTGCGGGCGGGACGGGGGTGGACCGAGCCGCGCGGCAGCCGGAGCCGCCCGCTCACGTCCGCGGCTCTCAACCCGGCAGGAACGGCGGCGGGGGCCATCGTCTGGAAGAACCGGTTGGGCATCAAGCGGGAGTTCACGGTCCGCTCGCTCGTGCTCGTCGGGGTCGCCACGGCCTTCGGCGTGATGTCCCTCCGTGGGCAGCGCCTCAGCACCGCCGAGCTGCTCGGCGCCTTTCTGCTGTTCGGCGCCGCGATGGTCACGCTCCTGGGGCCGCTGGCGCTCCGCTTCGACCTCCGCCGCGATCTCGAGATGCTCGAGGTGCTGAAGACCTACCCGGTGCGGGGGCGCACCGTGGTCATGGGCGAAATCGGCGCGCTGTTGCTGGTGCTGACGCTCGTCGCCGGCGGACTCACGACCGCCGCGTTCCTGCTGACCCTCCCTGAGCACTCACTGCCGCCCCTGGGAGACCGGTTCGCGATCCTCGTCACCGCGCTGGCCGGCATCCCCGCGGTGATCGCCGTCTTTTTGCTGGTACAGAACACCTCGGTGCTCCTGTTCCCAGCCTGGATCACCGTGGGGCCTCAGCGGGCCGTGGGCCTTGAAGCGACGGGGCAACGTTTGATCCTGACGATCGGCAGCCTGCTCGCGCTGGTGGTGGCGCTGGTGCCGGCGGCCCTGCTGTTCGTGCTCGTGATGGTCGTGACCGAAGCGCTGGTGGGCGGGCCCTGGTCGGTGGCGCTCGGAGCGGTGGCGGGTGCGGGGGCGGTGGGCGGTGAGTGCTGGCTGGCGATTCAACTGCTGGGCGGGGTGTACGACCGGATGGATCCCGCGTCAGCGGGCATTCCGTCTTCCTAGCAGAGCTCGGTCCAGTCCACCTCGGACGTCACGTTGCAGCGGTCGCACTTCAGGTCGTGGGGGCGGCCGGTGAAATCCTGCCGCTCGGAGCACTTGGGGCACACGGCGTAGGTGGTCACGAGATCGCGTCCCTGGCCGCCCAGCGTGGGGCGCAGCACTCCGGTCCGCACGACGATGCTCCAGCGCTTGGGCTCGTCCTGGCGCACGCGGACGTCGTGGAGCGAAAGCCGGATGCGGCGGTTCTGCACCGCCACCACGACGGACTCCTCACCCGCCGATTCCACGATGGGATACCACGCGCCGCGCCGCAGGGTGTCCGCGATCCGGTCGGTGCAGCGGGCCCAGCCGAGTTGTGCCATGAGGTGCCCTCTCCAGTCGCAGGAAGATACTCCTTTCCACTAGATTTCGTTATGCGACCCATCGGGCGACTGGTGCTCCTCCAGGTGCAGCGCACCACGCTCAAGACCGGCACCAAACCCAACCGGACCTACGACCCCACGCCGCTCCTTCACGTTCCGCGCGCCGCGATAAGCCCGGACGGCGTCATGGGCTGGGGAGACCGGGACGCCTGGGTGGTGGACATTCATCACCGGGCCCACCCGGACACGAAGAACGACGACGGGGTGCACGGCGTCTCGGTGGGCTTCACCTCCCACTACCGGGCCATGCGGGACCGGTTCGGGGACCGGATGGTGGTGGGGTGCGCGGGCGAGAACCTGATCGCCGAGGCCGACGGGATGTTCGCCTGGGACGACGTGTCGCGCGGGTTGGTCGTGACCTCACCGGACGGTCTCGAGAAGGTCCACCTCACGGTGCTGAAGGCGGCGGAGCCGTGTCGCCCGTTCACCGGGTGGGCGCAGGGCCATCCGACGGAAGCCGACGTGTTGAAGGAAAATCTGCAGTTCCTCCGGGA
>Ga0070709_10001015_pt1 | contig 15518 bp, 7 predicted proteins | sample LARL51metaG_FD_65449 | JGI IMG/M metagenome (GOLD analysis project Ga0070709, IMG submission 65449) | Corn, switchgrass and miscanthus rhizosphere microbial communities from Kellogg Biological Station, Michigan, USA - LAR L5-1 metaG | ecosystem: Host-associated > Plants > Roots > Rhizosphere ...
CCAACCTGGCAGGAGGTTGTCGATCTTGACCGGCGTGAGGTCGGCCTCGATGTTCAAGCCTTCGTCAGTGACGTTGTCACCGACATGGCCCACGACCTTGACCGGGATGTTGCCGGTCACCGCGGAACCGAGGTCCATGCCCAACCGGCGGCGCGCCGCTTCATCGATCGTCGCCTGCATGTGCAGTTCGGCGTCGGTATCATCCTTCTGCTTGCGGACATCGATGGTCGCCGCCGTACCATTGATCTTGACGTCGCCCTTGATCTGAAAGCCATCTTTCGTCGCGTTCGCCTTGAGCAGAGAGGCCTCGACTTTCTGGCCCAGCAACATCTTTTCAGCGGCGAAGTTCACGAGGTCGGCGTTGATCGTATAGGTCGCATTGTCTTTGGGCGCGGTTCGGCCGAGCAACATGTTGACCCCGACCTGTGCCGTCACCGTGCCACGGGTCGATGCGGGATCGAGGGTGATGCCGACGGTGTCGCGTAAGCCTTCGCTTGAAAGCAGCGCGGCCGTGGCCGGCATGGTGCCGTCAATGCGGAATGCCACGCGTGCCGAAACCGGCTTCGGATGGGTATCCGGCACTTCGAACACTCCGCTCGCGACATTCAGTTTGCGCCCTGTCGCGACCTCGGCAGTGCCGCGGCCGATATTGACGACTGCGTTGCGTCCGACAATGCGAACGGTCAGATCGGCATCGCGTATCGCCGGCAAGGTGGGGATCGGGCGAACGGTTGTCCCACTTGTTTCGATGTCGATCGAGAGACCGTCGTCCGGTGTCGGCGGCCCGTCATGTTTGAAGACTTCCAGAGGAGCATTGCCGGCAATGACCGCGCGCTCGACCATTCCACCGGAGATGTGCTCGAGCGCCCACGCCCGCACGTCGGCGGCGGCAAATATCGGCCAGATCCGTTTCATGGCCGACACCGGCATGCGCGTACATGCGACGCCGAAGGCGATGTGCGGCTCGGTTCCGGAATAATCGAAGCGTCCGGTCAGGGCCACGCCGACATTGTGCTCGGGGCGCGTGTCCACTCGGCTGAAATCGCCCTGGTCGAGATCGATGCGTTTGCGCGTGGGATCAATGCGCGCGCGGACGGTGAGACGATTGATCGACAGGCCTTCCTCGTCGGCCGATGGTGCAAAAATGATGGGATCGATAACAGAGTCACCACGATTCACGTTAAGCAGCCACGCGCCGCTCTGGTCAGTAGATGGCTCAAACGTGGCGCGCATCGTGAACTGATTGCCCCCGGATTGAACCTGGAATGGCACGATCAGGCTGTTCCGGCGGTTATCCCAATTGAACCGGAAGTCCGCATGATCGATGTTCACGTTAAGCTTGTCGTTGGTCTGATCGACAATCGTTCCCGCATCGGCGACCAGTTGGCCCTGCACCGCCTGCGGCGAGCCATCCCGGGAAACCTCGGCACGCACGCTCGCCGACAAGGGAATATCGATGTCAAAGTTGCTCGGATTGAGCCGCAGCGCGAGGATGATGTCGCGCGTCGAAACCTTTCGCGCTTCGATGCCGACTGCGCGCACGCCATCCGAGAGCGGCCGCATCGCGGCACTTATCACCCAGGGTCGTTCCTCATTGTCGGACTCGAGCCGGAAGATGACTCCGCCCTGACGCGGCCGGGTTAGACTCACATTGATGCCGTCGAACTTCCATTGCTTGCCGTTGCGGCGGTCGTCGACAACGAGATTGCCGTTCTTCAGACCGAGCTCACGCAGATCGTGACCGTCCAACCCGGATTCGCCGACCGCATCGATCTTCGCCATGAGCGCAGCGAGACTTTCGAATTCGGCTCGCATCGCAGGGTTTGCAGGAGAATTCTGTTCGGTCGGGCTCGACAATACGACCGCCGGTTTGGTCGGCTCCGCCGTCGCAATCGGCCGTTTGTCAGCGCCGGCGAATACGGTGAGGCGGCCGTCGGTTTCGATGCGAACCGACATTTCCGCGCCCACGAGATTGAGGCTCTGTGCGCGCAGTTTTCCCATCAAAAGACTTCTGCCGGACAGCCCGACCTCGGCCTTTGGAGCACTTGCGACAACGGTGCCGTCTGCATCACGCACGACGATGTCGCGCAGACGAAGCGACGTGCGCCCCTTCTCGTCACGCTCGAGCTGTGTACCTCCGACAGCCACGCTGTGGTTGCCGCCGAAGTTCTCTTCGATCGCCGCTTTCAACCACGGCGTTGCCAGATTGAGTTCGATCGGACCGCTCGACAGCCGCCACCACAGGCCGAGCGCCGCGATCATCACGACCGCAAAACAGAGTGCCGACCCGAGAAGCATCCGCAGCATGAAGCGCGAACGAAAAAGAATGAGCGTCCGGCGGCGCAGGTCGTGCGAGCGCCATCCGGCAAGGCCGTGCATGAAGCCACGCATAAAGCGTCGCCGGCGCGGCGCGCGGCCCATAGCGACGGCATGGGCGCGGTGTGCGTGCTCGTGCTGGCTGCTCGTCATGCCCTAGTTCGCGCCTTTTGCCCGCAATGTGCGCGTATTTTCGCCGATTGACGGAGGACGATCCGCCGCGGCCGACGACCCCTCTCTGTGGAACCCGTTGCGCCCCCCCGGCGCAAATGGCATGTGCGACATGACCGCCGGAAAGCGACGAAAGGAAGGCACATGAGCAAGGAGCCCATTGCGGGTGCGAAGGCCCCGGCCTTCAGCCTGCCGAGCGACGGCGGCGGCACAGTCTCGCTGAAGGAGTTCAAGGGCCGCAACCTCGTCCTCTATTTCTACCCAAAAGCCGACACGCCCGGCTGCACCAAGGAGGCAATCGCGTTCTCACGGCTACGCGCCGAATTCGCCAAGGCCGATACCGCAATTCTCGGGGTCTCTGCCGACCCGGTGCCCTCGCAGGACAAATTCAAATCCAAACATAAGCTCACCATCGCGCTTGGATCGGATGAGACTAAAAAAACGCTGGCAGCTTATGGCGCATGGGGCGAGAAATCGATGTACGGGCGCAAATTCATGGGCGTCATTCGCAAGACCTTCCTGATTGATGCGTCCGGCCGCATCGTCCGGATCTGGCCGAAAGTAAGGGTCCCGGGGCATGCCGAAGAGGTACTTGCAGCCGCCCGCGAGCTCTAATTCCCCGCAATCACTTATGAATCATAGCCATATCGTAGCGTGATTACGGGTTTCTTAACTATATCCGATTGATATCGACGGTGCTGGGCCACGGTCCATCAGGGCCGAGGCGCCGCGGAGCGTCGATGTCGCACTCGTCCCTTTCGTACCAATCTGCCGCTGACCCGCCCGCTCGCCAGGCATCACCACGCGCCCAATCAGCCGCTGCGATGTCCAGGCATGTGCAACGTACGCACAACGGGTACACGCTCACGCATGCCGGACATCAGATCCGGATAGGCCCGGTTGCGTTCTGGATCGTGGTCGGCGCCCTCGTCGTCATGGCCGTCTGGTCCGTTGCGACCGGCACCTACTTTGCATTTCGTGACAATGTTCTGACCCGGTTGATCGGTCGGCAGGCCGAAATGCAATTTGCCTACGAGGATCGCATCGCCGAATTGCGCGCACAGGTCGACCGCATCATGAGCCGCCAGATGCTCGATCAGGAGCAGTTCGAGAAGAAACTCAACGGCCTGCTTCAACGACAGTCGACCCTTGAGCAACGCGCTTCGGCGCTCGCCGGCGATCTGACAACAACGGGCGCAATCAAACCGGCACGTCCACCGGCGGCGGCGACGTCCCCGGTCGACAAGCCTGTGCGTGCCTCGCCGATCAATGACACCGTGATCTTCATCGCGCCGCCGGACCGCGAAGCGCGGCTGCAATCACGCGAACTGCCAACGAGCGGAACACGCATTGCCGAGCGTGCGACTGCGGGCGGTGTGAGCGGGATGCTGGCCCGCATTTCTCTCTCGCTCGACAAAGTCGAGCAAAAGCAGGCTGCGACCTTGACGGATCTGGAGGAGCGCATCGACACGCGGGCGCGTCGGATGCAAGGCGTCCTGTCAGACCTGGGCGTGAATCTTGGCCGCACTTCAGCCGATACGGCGACCGGTGGGCCATTCGTTCCGGCCAGGCCGCCGCAGTCGGGCGCCAGTTCGTTTGAACGCCAATTGTACCGCATCAATGTCGCGCGCGCGCAGATCGATAAGTACAACCGCACGCTCCTGGCTGTGCCCGTACGCAAGCCGATCGTCGGCGAGGTCGACATGAGTTCGCCATTCGGTATGCGCATGGATCCATTCGTGCGAGGTCCGGCCATTCATACGGGCATCGATTTGCGCGGCGATACCGGAGACCCGGTGCGCGCAACGGCCAATGGCAAAGTGACGGTCGCCAGTTGGCAGGGCGGCTATGGAAAGATGGTGGAAATCGATCATGGAAACGGGCTGTCCACCCGCTACGGCCACATGTCCGTCATAGACGTCAAAGTCGGCGACCAGGTCCGCATCGGACAGACCATTGGCAAAATCGGCTCGACCGGCCGCTCGACCGGCCCGCATCTGCACTACGAAACACGGATCAATGACGAAGCGGTCGATCCCCAGCGGTTTCTGCGGGCGGGATTGCGGCTCGGCAATATCTAGCGCGCGACGCCCCGACTACTCCACGTCTTCGACTTTTTCCGGTCCGCCACCGAAGGCTTTTTGCGCCAGCGCCGCCTGCATGAATTCGTCGAGATCGCCGTCGAGCACGCCCGCGGTATTCGATGTGGAGACACCGGTGCGCAAATCCTTCACCATCTGATAGGGCTGCAATACGTAAGACCTGATCTGGTGGCCCCAGCCGATATCGGTTTTCGCCGCCTGTTCGGCCGCCGCCTTTTCTTCCCGCTTCTTGATCTCAATCTCGAACAGTTTTGCGCGGAGCATGTCCCAGGCCATCGCGCGATTACGATGCTGCGAGCGGTCACTCTGACACTTCACCGCGATATTGGTTGGGATGTGCGTGAGACGAACCGCCGATTCGGTTTTGTTGACGTGCTGTCCCCCCGCGCCACCCGATCGCATGACGTCGGTCCGCACATCGCTTTCGTTGATGTCGATTTTTATGCGGTCGTCGACAACCGGGTAAACGGTCACGCTGGCGAATGAAGTGTGCCGCCGGGCGTTGGAGTCGAATGGGGAAATGCGCACCAGACGGTGCACACCGTTTTCATTTTTCAGCCATCCATAGGCGTTGTGGCCTTTGACGATGACGGTCGCAGATTTGATCCCAGCCCCCTCGCCCTCGGTCTCTTCAAACCACTCCACCTTGTAGCCATGGGCCTCGGCCCAGCGCACGTACATGCGCATGAGCATGTTGGCCCAATCTTGACTCTCGGTGCCGCCGGCGCCGGCGTGGACTTCAAGATACGAATCGTTCGCGTCTGCCTCTCCCGAGAGCAGCGCTTCGAGCTCACGGCGGGCCACTTCGACTTTCAAGCGCTTGAGCGCCGCTTCCGCCTCGGCGACCGTTTTGTCGTCCTTCTCGCTCTCACCAAGCTCGATCAACGTCAACTGGTCTTCGAGCTCCTGCTCGATTCGGCCGATGGCCTTGAGCTGATCGTCGAGCGCATCGCGCTCGCGCATGACGCGTTGCGCGCGCGACTGATCGTTCCAGAGGTTGGGGTCTTCCGATTCTTTATTCAGTTCGGCAAGGCGACGCGTAGCGGTATCAACGTCAAAGATGCCTCCTCAGCAGCCGTACCGACTGCTTGATTTCCTCGACAAGGTTCTGGGTCTCCGCTCGCATGCTTTTGTCCTTGGTCCGAATTGTTCCGCATTTAGCGTTCCTGAAGTCTCGCCGCAACCCTGCGCAGTTGCGAAAACGCGGGGCGTTCCCGGAACCATGGCTCAGACGATGAATTGACAGTCAGACGGGGGATCATTCCCCCAACAAACATCAAACAAAGAGGACGCCCATGGGCCTGTTCAGCAGAGACATCAAAACACTCGACGACCTCTTCGTGCATCAGTTGCGCGACATCTACTACGCCGAAAAGCAGATCGTGCAGGCGTTGCCCGAGATGATCGAGAAAGCAAAGGATCCCGGGCTCAAGCAGGGATTCGAAGCGCATCTCGGCGAAACCAAAAACCACGTCAAACGCCTTGAGCAGGTCTTCAAAATGCACGGCGTGGAGGCGAAAGGCGTCGAGTGCCCTGCGATCGACGGGATCATCGAAGAAGCCGATGAGATCGCCGGCGAAGTCGACGATACGAAAGTGCTCGACGCCGCCCTGATCGCGGCGGCCCAGGCTGTCGAACATTACGAAATCACACGCTATGGCACCTTGATCGCGTGGGCAAAACAACTCGGCCGGCAAGACTGCGCCAGTGTGCTGGAGGAAACCCTCAAGGAAGAAAAAGCCGCCGACTCGAAGCTGACATCGCTCGCCGAGCGCGACGTCAACGTCAAAGCCGCCTAGCCACGGCCAATGTAAAGAGAAGCCCCGGCTCTGGAGGCCGGGGCTTTTTCAATCTCGCGCTTTTCCGGGGCGCGCTGCTCAGTACAGGCCGCCTGTACCCGAGCGAACTGCCCGCTCCGCGTCCGGACTAACTCCAAAGCCAAAGGGTCGCGCTGCTCCCGGCGGGTACTGTCCATCGGGTGGAGCGTCACCGACAACCGAGTAGCCATCAGGCGGCGCTGTGCCTGGCTTGAAGGCTTCCAGGATCGCTCTCTCGGTCCCCGGCCCTGCACGCGTCCCGCTCTTCAGATCCACGCGGATAAGCTTGATGCCTGGCGGAACGCGGAATGGCGCAGCCGGCTTGTCGGCGAGCGCGACTTTGAGAAATTCCTTCACGATCGGCGCTGCGAGATGCCCGCCCGTCGCGCCGCGTCCAAGGTGACGCGGCTTGTCGTAACCCAGGTAGACCCCAACGACGATATCCGGCGTATAGCCGATGAACCACGCGTCCTTTTCGTCGTTGGTCGTGCCGGTCTTGCCTGCTACCGGTTTTCCAACCTCACGCACGACGGTCGCAGTCCCTCGCTGGACAACGCCTTCCATCATCGACGTGATCTGATAGGCGGTCATCGGATCGAGAACCTGCTGCCGCCGATCGACCAGTGACGGCTCGGCCTGATTCTCCCATTTCTTGCCGGCACAGCCGACGCATTCACGTTCGTCGTGTTTGTAGACGGTGTGGCCGTAACGGTCCTGAATGCGGTCGACCAACGTAGGCTTTACGCGCCGACCACCGTTATCGAACATTGCGTACGCAGTCGTCATGCGCAGCAGCGTTGTCTCGCCAGCACCGAGCGCGAACGAAAGATAGGGCGGCAGATCGTCGTAGACCCCGAAGCGCTTGGCATACTCGGAGATCAGCGGCATGCCGATATCCTGCGCGAGACGCACGGTCATCACGTTGCGTGAATGTTCGAGGCCGAAACGCAGCGTCGCCGGACCGTAGAACTTGCCCTCGTAGTTTTCCGGTCGCCAGGCACCGGCCCCAGGTCCTTGATCAATTTCGACCGGAGCGTCGAGGACGATTGTCGAAGGCGTGTAACCGTTGTCCAGCGCCGCAGCATAAACGAAGGGCTTGAACGATGAACCGGGTTGCCGTAGCGCCTGCGTGGCGCGGTTGAACTGGCTCTGGTCAAAGGAGAAGCCGCCGACCATCGCAAGCACGCGACCGGTCCATGGGTCTTCGACCACCATTGCGCCCGAGACTTCGGGGATCTGATGTAGGACGAATTGTCCGTCGGTTTTTGCCGCCTCGACATAGATCACGTCGCCGGGGTTGACGACCTGGTTCGCCTTGGCAACCGGTTTGCCGCCCGTCCTTGCCCATTTCATGCCGTCGAGCGGCAGAATGCCGACAGCGCGTTCTTTACTTACATAGCCACCCGGCTCGCGCCCCGGCTGTAATCCGATTCGCGCAGATTGATCGCCGACTTCCAGCACCACGGCCAGACGCCAGGGTGTCACGTCCGACAAAGCCTTCACTTCTGCCAGCTTGACGCCCCAGTCGCCGCTAATATCGATCTTGGTGACCGGGCCACGCCAGCCTTGCGTTTCATCGAAACGCGCCAAGCCTTCCGTGAAGGTCTTGCGCGCCAATACCTGCAATTTGGTGTCGAGCGAGGTTCGAACGGAAAGGCCGCCTTCATAAAGTTTCTTCTCGCCGTAGCGCTCGTAGAGATCGCGGCGCACTTCCTCGGCGAAATATTCGGCGGCGAAGACATGCCCGCTGGCGGTCTTGTTGGTCACGCCCAAGGGCAGGCGTTTGGCCTTCTCGGCGTCGGCGGTTTTGACGAAGCCCGATTCGGCCATTCGGTCGATCACCCAATTGCGCCGCTCGATCGCGCGCTCGCGCTGGCGGAAGGGATGATAGTTGTTCGGCGCTTTCGGAAGCGATGCGAGGTAGGCCGCCTCAGGGACGGTCAGCTCATTCACCGCCTTGTCGAAATAGACGAGAGAGGCTGCGGCAATGCCATAGGCACCAAGGCCCAGGTAGATTTCGTTCAAGTAAAGCTCGAGGATCTTTTCCTTGCTGTAGGTGCGCTCGATCTTGAGGGCGAGCAGCGCCTCCTTGACCTTGCGTGACATCGAAAGTTCGTTTGTCAGCAGGAAGTTCTTGGCGACTTGTTGCGTGATGGTTGAGGCGCCCTGCGGACGCCGGCTCGACCCGTAATTCTGCAGATAGACCACGCCGGCGCGGGCTATGCCGGTGAAATCGAGACCGCCATGTTCGTAAAAATTCTTGTCCTCTGCGGAGAGGAATGCGCTGACCACCAGCTTGGGCACCGCCTGGATGGGGATGTAGAGGCGCCGTTCGCGCGCGTATTCGGCGACCAGTGACCCGTCCGCCGCATGGACGCGGGTCATCACCGGCGGTTCGTAATCCTGCAACTGAGAATAGTCAGGCAGATCCTTGGAGAAGTGCCAGAGCAGGCCCGCGGCCGCGGCCACGCCGACCACAAAGACGATCGTGCCCGCTGCGAACAGAAAGCCTAGGAAGCGTAACAGCAGCTTCATGGTCAAATGATCCCGTCTCGCACTCGGTTGCAGGCATCATCCGCTGTTGCGAGGAGCCCCCGAACCGGCAGACATAATACCCTACAAAGCCGCCGTCGCCACCGGGCCACCCTGTGGTCGCCCGGTTTTATGTTGAAACTGAGGCCGGTTAGCATCAATTGCGTCCCCCGGCCCCTGCTACCCGAGGTGTAAAGTAGATATCCACCGCCTGGGCCAGGGCCTGGGCGGTACGGGCCCGCCAGCTTGCCGACGTCAGCTGCTTGAGGTCGTCCTTGGTCGACATGTAGCCGAGCTCCACCAAGACCGAGGGGACATCCGGCGCCAAGAGTACCTTAAAACCAGCCGACTTGAGCGGGTGCTTGTGCAACCGTGCGGCGCTCTTGAGCTCGTCGACAACCGTTCTGGCAAATTGCACCGAGAACGTCTTGGTTTCGCGCTGCGCGAGGTCGACCAGAATATTCGCCACATCGTCGGGCTCGGCAGTCAGGTCGACACCCGCGATCACGTCAGCCTTGTTTTCCGTCTCGGCCAGACGCGCCGCTTCAACGTCGGAGGCGTTTTCCGAGAGCGTGTAGACGGTCGCGCCTTCGGCCTGCCCTTCCCGCTTCGGCAACGCGTCGGCGTGGATCGAGATGAAAAGCGCCGCGCTGCGTGACCGCGCGAAACGCACGCGCTCCCCGAGCGCAATGAACTCATCTTCGGCGCGAGTCATCGCGACACGATATTTGCCGCTCGCTTCAAGCTTCTCACGCAGGGTGAGCGCAAAGGCGAGAACAATGTCCTTTTCGAGCTCTCCGCCGGCTCCTTTCGTGCCGTTGTCGATGCCTCCGTGTCCGGGATCGATAACGACAAGCGGGCGCGCGTCGCCATCGACTTTCGCCGGCGCTTCGCTCGGGCGAACAGGTGCGGCTTGGGCCGGACGATTCGCCAGCGCGATGTTACGCATGAAGCTATTGCGATCGGTCGCGACGAGATCGAGCACCAGACGCGCCGGCTGATTTTCGGCCGCGTCGAGCACGAACGCCTTTTCAAGACGCACCGGTCCTTTTGTATCGAGCACGATGCGGGAGCCGCCTTGCATGATCAGGCCGTAACGAAAAGCCTTCACCAGGCCGCGTGGCTGCTCGCCCGCATTGGCGGCAAGCTTGAAAGTGGTTTGCGGCAGATCGACCACCACGCGATAAGGGTCGGCGAGCGTGAAGGCGGCGATGTCTATCTTCCGGCTGAGATCGACCACGACACGCGTCTGCTTGTCGTCTCCGCCGACCCGGATATCGGTGGCGGCGGAAAGCGATTCTCCTGAAGCCGTCCCTCGTGCGCCGTTTTCGGCAGCGATGCCGGGCGCGCCGAGCAACGCGCAGGCGAGCGTATAGGCTATGGCGGTGGCGCGGGCTTTCACGAATCCGGACCCTTTAGGCCCCTTTTTAACTCATTAAGGCCTGCTTCGGTTAACGGAACTTGAGCGGGAGGGCCTTTCCTTACGTGGGTGTGGCCGAAAGGCAAAGCCTTCCCTTGCCAGTAATGGCCCGGGGCCGTATGTAGAACATGCTGACGGTTAGAGTTCCGGTTGTGCCGCGTTCGGGCCCCGGCCACTTCGGTCCTGTACCGCCCCCCTCGAGGAGGTCCGGCGGACAGCCAAGCGAAACGAGCCGAAACCCTTGTGAAGGACATCCGGATCAGCGGGCGGTCTAAAGCGCCGTTCGCGACCTAGCCGTAAGCGATGAAAAACCTCGGTTCGCGCCTTTGAGGCGCGACCGCAGCGCTACGGGTCGCAAGTTTCATGCTGCCACTGATGCAGCAAAGGTATTTTGAGGTTGATTGCCAACGCGCCGCCGCAAGGACGGTGCGCGGAGGCATGAGGCTCGCCGACGCGGCCCTTCCCTTCCACACCAATCAGGCCAGCACTCCGTTTTACCGCCTTGCGCCATCTACGGTGCGCGAGCGCGTTTCGGTGCGTGGCCCAGTGAGATTTTCCAATGGCCGACAAGATGCTAATCGACGCGACACACCCGGAGGAGACCCGGGTCGTCGTGCTACGCGGCAACCGTGTCGAGGAATTCGACTTCGAGAGTGCCAACCGCAAACAGCTGCGCGGTAATATCTATCTAGCCAAAGTCACACGTGTTGAGCCGTCGCTGCAGGCGGCGTTCGTCGACTACGGCGGCAACCGTCACGGCTTCCTGGCGTTTTCGGAAATTCATCCGGACTACTATCAGATCCCTGTCGCCGACCGACAGGCCCTGATCGCGCAGGAAGAGCGCGACCAGCGCGCGGCCGACGCTGACGCGGAAAACCGCCGGCACGGACGTCACCGCCATCGAGGCTCAGAGCGGCGGCGCGACCGAGATGTCGTGCAAAGTGAACCGCTCACCAGCGAGGAAGCACCGCACGAGGCAACTGAAAGTCCGTCCGGTGAGTTCGGTTTTGCCGAGACGATATCAGAGCAAACCAACGAGCCCGCGACACAGCCGCCGGAAGCCAAGCCGACGCCATCTGAGTTTGTTGCCGAGGAACACATTCAAGAGACCGTTGAAATTGCTCACGCCGAAGAGTTCGCGCCTTCTTCCGATGCCGACGCCGCAATGTTCGAGACGATCGCCGAAGGTGAACAGCCCTCCGCCGCGGCTGAAGGTGCGCTGACAAGCGATGCACCGTCGGCCGACCTCACCAATGGCAACGGCGAGGAACGCGCCGAAGAGGAAGGGGTTGAATCCGTCGGGGGCGCGGACGCGCTTGAGGAAGTCCAGGAACGACTTCCCCGTTTCCGCCGTCAGTACAAGATTCAGGAGGTCATCAAGCGCCGGCAGGTGATGCTCGTGCAGGTCGTCAAGGAAGAGCGCGGAACGAAGGGCGCCGCATTGACAACTTACCTGTCGCTCGCCGGGCGCTACTCGGTTCTCATGCCCAACACCGCACGCGGTGGCGGCATTTCGCGCAAGATCACATCGGCCGAAGATCGTTCACGGCTCAAGGAAATCTCGCAGGAACTGGAAGTGCCGGAAGGCATGGGCGTGATCCTGCGAACGGCCGGCGCGAGCCGCACCAAGACCGAAGTCAAACGCGACTTTGAATATCTGTTGCGGCTTTGGGAGACCGTTCGCGATCTCACGCTCAATTCGACTGCGCCCAAACTCGTCTACGAGGAGGGATCGCTCACAAAACGCTCGATCCGCGATCTTTACGGCAAGGACATCGAAGAGATCGTCGTATCCGGCGATGAAGGCTTCAAGGAAGCGCGCGACTTCATGCGCATGCTGATGCCGAGCCACGCCAAATACGTGAAGCAGTACAAAGACAGCCAGCCGATGTTCACGCGATACGGCATCGAAAGCCAACTCGATGCCATGTTCTCGCCCGTCGTCCAGCTTCGCTCGGGCGGTTACATCGTGATTAACCAGGCTGAAGCTCTCGTGGCCATCGATGTCAACTCCGGACGCGCCACGCGTGAACACCACATCGAGGACACCGCGCTCAAGACAAATTGCGAAGCGGCAGAAGAAATCGCGCGCCAGTTGCGTCTACGCGATCTTGCTGGCCTCATCGTCATCGACTTCATCGACATGGACGAGGGCCGCAACAACCGCACCGTGGAACGGCGGTTGAAAGAGGCCCTCAAACACGATCGCGCCCGCATCCAGGTCGGTCGCATCTCGCATTTCGGCCTGCTGGAAATGTCGCGGCAGCGCATTCGTACGTCCGTTCTTGAAAGCTCAACCGAGAAATGCCCGATTTGCGGCGGCAGCGGCCATGTCCGATCCGTCTCCTCGGTCGCTCTGCAGTTGCTGCGTGCCATCGAGGAGATGTTGATCAAGGGCGCGACGCACAATCTCATTGTCCGCACGCGGGCCGAGGTCGCGCTCTACGTGCTCAACCACAAGCGCGCCCACCTGCGCGCACTGGAGGAGCGCTTCCGCATCACCATTACGGTATCGGCCGACCCGGCGGTCACCGGACAGCAGTCTTATGTGATCGACCGCGGTGAACAGGTGCACACGCCCGAAGCCGCACGCAATCTCGCCGCTCAGCAACCGCAGTTGGCGCCCGTAGCGGAAATGGAAGACGAGACGGTCGAGGTCGACGAACATTTCGAGGAAGCGGCCGAATTCCCCGCCGAAGCCGAACAAAAAGTCGAAGGCGGCGAACGCGAGGGTGGCGAACGCGACGGCAGTCGTCGACGCCGGCGGCGGCGCGGTCGTGGTGGGCGCGGTCGCGGTGGCGAGCCGCGTGAGCATGCGCAGAACGCGCAGAATGGGCAGAACGGGCAGAACTTCACTCAAGACACTGCGCCCGAGCACACCGTCACGCATGAAGACCATGACGGCGGCTCTCCCGAAGAAGATGGGTTCGGTCAACCGCAGCCGCGTCAAGAAGGCGCATCAGCTGAAGGCGAAACGCGCGACGGACGGCGTCGACGTCGTCGTGGTCGCCGCGGCGGCCGCCGCAACAGGCAACGCAATGGCGAGGCGCCGTTCCGTTCGGCCGAAAACGGGTCTGAGCCGGAACTGCATCAGACGGCCGACCAATTCGACAGCCCACCGAGTTACCAGGGCCGGGAAGACTTCTCGCAACCGGCCGAGCAGCCATCGGCTCCCGCACCGGAACCGCAAGCTCCTGTGTTCAGCGCGCAGGAACCGTCACGACGTCGCTCGACGATCCGCGAGCCGGCTCCGTTTGCGTCCGAAACTCCGCCGCCGGCTCCCGCACCCGCTTCGCCGCCGGCTCCGGTGATTTCCAGCACCGGCGCTGAAGAAACCGCGACCCCCAAGCGCGGCTGGTGGGGCAAGCGTCTGTTGGGCGACAAGGGCTAGACCTCGATGAAATCCGCCTGGGTCGACAGCGACGCCAAGGCGGCTCTCGATCATTGGGCAAAAGCCGGCGTCGGCCAGGACCTGGCGCTGCGGATCTATTCCACTCGCCTGCTTGGCCGCGAGCCAAGATTGGTCCTGCACGGAGGTGGCAACACTTCGGTGAAGGCGCGGGTCAAAGACCTTCTCGATGAGGATGTCGATGTCCTCTGCGTCAAAGGGTCTGGCTGGGACATGGCCAACATCGAACCTGCCGGAATGCCGGCCGTACGGCTTGCGACGCTGCGCAAGCTCCGCTCGCGCTCGGCCCTGCCTGACGAAGAGATGGTTCGGTTGCAACGGGCGGCGCTTATTGACCCGCAGTCGCCCAACCCGTCCGTGGAAACGCTGCTGCACGCGTTTGTTCCGCACAAATTTGTCGACCACACGCATGCGACCGCGGTTCTCAGCCTGATCGATCAGACCGAAAGCGAGGCGCTGTGCGCGGAGACTTTTGGCGATCGCCTTGGCTTCGTGCCCTACGTCATGCCGGGCTTCGCGCTCGCGAAAAAAGCCGCGCAGGTGTTTGAGAAAAATCCCGCCGTCGAAGGGCTCATTCTCGACAAGCACGGCATATTCACATTCGGCGATGATGCGCGCGAGGCCTACGAGCGAATGATCGAATTCGTCACGCTCGCGGAAGAACGCTTAAGCAAAAAAGGTAATACGAAATTGCCAGGCGCAAAACTTCCCGACCGCGTTGCATCGGTCTCGGACGTCGCCCCGATCATCCGGGGCGTTTGCGCGCAACGGGATGCGTATGGTGAGGGCGCCCACAAGCGGCTCGTCCTCGATTTCCGCAGCAACGACGTGATCCTGAATTATGTGAATGGCAGAGACGTGAAACGCTATGCCCGCGCTGGCCTGATTACCCCTGACCACGTCATTCGGACCAAGCCCTGGCCTTTGGTTCTGCCGGCGCCCGAAGCCGGCAAGCTCGCAGATTTCAAGAGCGCCGCGGAGCAAGCCGCGCGCGCCTTCATGGACGATTACGCTGCCTATTTCGCGCGCCACAAGGCACGCGCAAACGGCGCGCCAATGCACGATCCCCTCCCCCGCGTGGTTCTCGTTTCCGGGCTAGGTTTGTTCGGGCTGGGCACCGGCGCCAAGGAAGCGCGTGTCGCGGCCGATGTCGCGGAGGCCGCCGTCGAGGGTATTACGGGCGCCGAAACCATCGGCGCTTTCGCATCGATTTCCGAATCCGACACCTTCGACATGGAGTACTGGCCGCTGGAGTTGGCCAAGCTCGGCCAGCGCAGGTCCTTGCCGCTGGCCGGTCAGATCGCCGTCATCACCGGAGCCGGCGGCGCGATCGGCGCCGCGACAGCGCGGGCATTCGCTCAAGCCGGCGCCGAGGTCGCCCTGCTCGATATCGACATCGCTGCGGCCATGAAACAAGCCAAGGCGATCGGCGGAGCCGCACTCGCGATCGCGTGCGATGTGACCAATTCGGCTTCTGTCCGCGATGCCTTCGACCGCGTCACCGATGCATTCGGGGGCATCGATATCGTGGTGTCCAATGCCGGCGCGGCTTGGCAGGGCAAGATCGGCGAGGTCGATGAAGCAAAGCTGCGTGAGAGTTTCGAACTTAACTTCTTCGCCCATCAGAAGATCGCGCAGGCCGGCGTGAGCATCATGCTCAAGCAAGGCATTGGCGGCTGTCTGCTCTTCAATGTTTCCAAGCAGGCGGTGAACCCTGGGCCGGATTTTGGGCCGTATGGTTTGCCGAAAGC
>Ga0070709_10001016_pt1 | contig 15517 bp, 17 predicted proteins | sample LARL51metaG_FD_65449 | JGI IMG/M metagenome (GOLD analysis project Ga0070709, IMG submission 65449) | Corn, switchgrass and miscanthus rhizosphere microbial communities from Kellogg Biological Station, Michigan, USA - LAR L5-1 metaG | ecosystem: Host-associated > Plants > Roots > Rhizosphere ...
TCGGCCCGGTGGGCCTCGACGTCGGCTTCTGGACGCACACGAACTCGTTGTCGAACGAACGCGGGATTACGATGGCGACGTCGCTGTCGGTCTATTAGGGAGGGCCGGATGCGGGCACGAATGGTCTGGGGCGCGGCGCTCGCCGTGATGGCTGCGGGATGCGGGTCGGGTCGCCTCATCTTCGACATCGACGTCTTCAGCTTCCTGAGCGCCGCGGCCGCGGACACACTGCCGTACGTCGGCCCGTTGCCGTCTGGTGTTCCGGACACGATTCCGGTGCAAACCGTGAAATCCCTCGGCATCGGCAGCTCGTCGATCGTGGATACTGTGCGATTCAGTGGCGCGGTGGACTTCGTCAACAACACCGGCTCGGGCAAAGTCGTGTTCGCCGTCTACTTCGATTCTGTCAAAAGTACGGTGTACACCGGTGCGCCGGCCTTAATCGACAGCGGTACGGTGACACCCGGGAACACCACTCACAGCACGTTCGACATCCCCGACATCCAGACCGCGCTGAAGCCGCTCTTCCTCGCCTCGACGATCTACGTGGGGATCCGGGCCTCCGCGACGCCCACCGCCGGCACCATGTCCGGCACGGCCAAGCTCACCGCGCTGCGCGCGAGAATCGTAGTCCAGGACAAGATCTTCTAACCCCCGGGCGCGGGCCTGTATATTGGGCGCGTGAGCGGATATCAGCGCAGGCAGACAGCGGTCGTGGACGTCGCCGGGGTGAAGGTGGGCGGCAGCCACCCGATCGTCGTGCAGTCGATGACCAACACCGACACGGCAGACGTCGACGCCACGGCGGCGCAGGTGCGCGCCCTGCATCAGGCGGGGAGCGAGCTCGTGCGGGTGACCGTCAACAACGAGGCCGCGGCTGCGGCCGTCCCCGCCATCGTGGCCCAGGTCGCCGTGCCGATCATCGGCGATTTTCATTACAACGGCCACCTGTTGCTCACCAAGTTTCCGCAGTGCGCAGCCGCGCTGTCCAAGTACCGCATCAACCCCGGCAATGTGGGCGCCAAGCGGCGCGACGAGCACTTCCGCACCATCATCGAGGTGGCGCTGGCGCACGGTAAACCCGTTCGCATCGGCGTAAACTGGGGAAGCCTCGACCAGCAGCTACTCACCGAGCTGATGGATGAGAACGCCCGGCAGTCCGATCCCCTCGACGCGCGGGACGTGATGATCGAAGCGATGGTCGCCAGCGCCACCCGATCGGCCGCGCTCGCCGAGGAGTGCGGCCTCGCGCACGAGCGGATCATCCTCTCGGCCAAAGTGTCCGGGGTGCAGGACCTGGTCGAGGTCTATCGCCGGCTGGCCGAGCGTTCGGACTATCCCCTCCACCTCGGGCTCACGGAGGCCGGGATGGGCGCGAAGGGGATCATCGCCAGCGCGGCGGGCCTGGCCATCCTGCTCCAGGAGGGGATCGGCGACACGATTCGCGTGTCACTCACGCCACGGCCGGGCGGAGACCGCACCGAAGAGGTGCAGGTGGCGCAGCAGATCCTTCAGTCGCTCGGCCTCCGGAGCTTCACGCCGCAGGTGTCGGCGTGCCCGGGCTGCGGCCGCACGACGTCGACCTTCTTTCAGGAGATGGCCGAGCAGATTCAGGACCACTTGAAGCAGCGGATGACTGTGTGGCGCGCGCGCTATCCTGGCGTCGAGGCCCTGCGGGTCGCGGTGATGGGATGCGTGGTGAACGGCCCCGGAGAATCGAAACACGCCGATATCGGCATCTCGCTCCCGGGCACATTCGAGGAGCCCAAGGCGCCCGTCTACGTGGATGGCAGGCTCAAGGTCACCCTGAAAGGCGAGGCGATCGTTCCCGAGTTTCTCAAGATCCTCGAGGAGTACATCGAGGCGCGCTACGGCACGTCAGCCGACTCGGCTTCCCAGCGGGACATCGCGCTCGGGATGAACCAGCACGATGTCGCCGTCTCCAAGCACCACGCCAAGCGTTAGGACTTCCGAAAAGAAGTTCGCGATCTGCCGCGGTGGGAAGTTGACCACCGCGAGCACCAGTTTCCCCACGAGATCGGCCTTGTCGTAATACTTCGTGATCTGCGCGCTCGACGTCTTGATCCCGAGCTCGCCGAAGTCGATGCGCAGCTGGTAGGCGGGCTTTCTCGCTTTGGGGAAATCGTCCGCCTGCACGATCCGTCCGACCCGGATGTCGACCTTCGCGAAGTCGTCATAAGTAATGAATGACATGTGCGGAATCTCCGACGCGGTGGGGGGCGCCGCAACAGGGTGTCGCGTCGGCGCCACGCACTTTCGTCACACGCCACGCTGTCCTTCCCCGCGCGCCGCCGGTGTACGGAACGTGCGACGTGTACACGAGCCATGCGGACCACTCCACGCCTCGCTCTCGTGCTCCTCCTCGGCACAGCGTGCCACGTGGATTCGTTGTTCACGAGTCCACGGCAACCGAGCACCGGGTTCGGGCTCGGAGCGCTGTCGCAATTCCAGAGCGATTCGACGACGACCATTCCCATGGGCGGATCGGCGACGAGCGCCAGCATCGTCATCGAAGCGGTCGTCGCGGACAGCGATACGACCGCGTCGGTCCGGCTGCAGGTCGAGCTTCACCCGGTCGGCACGGCGTTCACGGGGCAGGCGACGTCCCAAAGCGACCTCGTCAAAAACGGCGCTCGGGCGTACGCGCTCGAGAGCGGTCTTGCGGACAACACGGCGTATCACTGGCAAGCGCGGATCGTCGATCAAAAGGGTGATTCGACGGCCTGGGAGCCGTTCGGCGGGAACGCCGCGAACGCGACGGACTTCCGGATCGCTACCGCCACGCTCCGCCTCATGTTTCGCAGTCAACCCAAGACCACAACGGCGGACTCCGCGATGTCGCCGGTCGAGGTGGACCTCGTGGACGACCACGGCAGCACGGTCACGACGTTCACGGGCACCGTGACCCTTGCGATCGACCCGAGTGCCAACCCGGGCGGAGCGCCCCTGGGGGGCACGACGAGCGCGAACGCGGTGGCAGGCGCGGCCACGTTCTCGGATTTGGCGATCACGACCGCGGCAAGCGGGTACCGGCTCGAGGCGACCTCCGACACCTTCTCGGCGGCGACGAGCGCGTCGTTCGCGATCAACCCCGGAAACCCGGATCACTTGTCGTTCTTGAACCAGCCCACGAACACGACCGTGAACCAGGCGATCACCCCGGCCGTGCGTGTCGCGGTTCAGGACGTCTATGGCAACGTGTGTACGTCGTTCACGGACGTCATGTTCATGAACATCGGGAACGACGCAAGCCTCTTGAAGAACGCGACCCTAGATCCGGCAGGGACTCACCGCGCGGCGAGTGCCGGCATCTCGACCTTCGAGGACCTGAAGATCGACCAGATCGGGCTTGGCTACACGATTGCCGTGTCCGCGGGGGGCACACGCGGGACGAGCAGCTCGCCGTTCGACGTCAACCCGTGACGGCGGAGCCGGAGAGCGCGCCCGCGGTGGTAGGGTCCGCCCCGAGGCTGGCGAACGCGGTCGTCGCCGCCCGGCGCTCGAGCTCCGCGTCCTCGCCGGCCCCCGTGGTCCGGTAAGCGTCGGCCAGCAACAACCGCGCGCTCGCCGTCTCGTAGGGGAGCTGTACTTCCTGCCACAGCTTGCACGCGCGCCGCAGCGTCGGTACCGCGCCGGCGCCCGAGCCCTCCGCCAACTCGACGGCGCCCCGGGCTTGCGCCGCGCTCGCTCTCAGTGCGGTGGAGCCGTACGCATTGGCGATCCCTTCGAGCTCCGTCGCCGCGCGACGCGCGACATCGACATCCCCCTTCGCCAACGCGATCCGCACGCGCGCCGGCAACAGGCGCGCCCGCTCGAGGGATCCCTCTGGGCGGTCGGTGACCGCGCGATCGATCAGGCCGCTGGCCGCGTCGACCTTGCCTTCCGCCAGACGCAGGAGCGCGAGCCCCGGTACCGGCTCGCGCCCCAGCTCGTGCGCCTGGCGGAAGACCTCCTCCGCACGCTTCAAATCGCCCATCCGCAGGCGGATCTCGCCGATCTCGTAAAACGCTTCCCCGGCGGCGATATGGTAGAAACCCTGGAGCTCCTGGGCGGCGCGGAGCGCTTCGGTCTCGGCGCTGCTCCAGGAACCGCGGAGACGCATCAGCTCCGCGCGGTGGACGCGGCAGATCCCCGGGAATCCGGACTCGGTGTGCTGCTCGCACCAGCGGTGGGCCGCCTGACTCCATTCGGCCGCGCGCTGATAATCGGCGAGCTTCTCGCAGGTGCCGAGCATGTTGCAATAGATGCGCCCCGTCACTTCGGGGCCGATCTCCCCGCCCACCGCCGCCGCCATCGCCTCGTCCACCAATGCCATGCCCTGCGCCAGGTCGCCCTGGGACACGAGCATGCGGCCGATGTCGTGCAAGGCGAGCGCGTGCAGATCGTGATCGTGGAAACGCGTCGCGAGGTCCAGCGTGCGCCGCGCGAGCCCCAGGGCCTTGTCGACATCGCCCTCATCGAGGGCGAGTATCGCGTGTAACCGCAACAGCCCACCCTGCTCGACGCATTCGGGAACATCCTGGAGGAGTCTTTCCGCCCGCTTCAACCACCCGTTCCCGAGCGATTTCGCCTGCCGGCGGAAGAAATCCTCCGCCAGGCGGACGGCCACCACCGCCGCCGACCGTGGGTTGCCCTGATCCATGTAGGCCGCGAAGGCTCGTTCGCGCGCGGCGATACACTCGTCGATCCGGCCGATCCACCACGCCGACTCGGCGAGACGCTCGACATCTTCGACGGTAAGCGGCTGCTGCTGCTGCGCCTGGCTGAGCGTCTCGAAGGCCTGCCGCCAGGCGTGGCGCGCAAACGCGTTCCGCCCGGCTTCTCGCGCGTCCTCACGCGGTCGCGCCTCCACGACCGGCGACGGCGCGAGTCGCTCCTCGACGGGGTCTCCAAGCGCGAGCAGCGCCTTCGCGAAGTCGTGCGGGGTGGCGAACCGGTCCGCCGGCGCGCGCGCCAGCGCCTTCGCGATCGCGCGATCCACGGCCAGCGACACGGTATCCCGCAGGCGCCTCGCCGACGGCGCTGGTTCGGTGAAGCGCTTCGCGATGATGGCCTGCGCGGTGGGCCCGGTGAACGGAGGCTCGCCGGTGAGCATCTCGTACAGGACGCAGCCGAGGCTGTAGACGTCCGAGCGTCCATCGAGTCCCCGCTCGCCTGCGCCTTGCTCGGGACTCATGTAGGCGGGCGTACCCAGGATGATGCCGGTTTGCGTGAGCCGTCCGCCCGCCGCGAGCACCGCGCCCGCAATGCCGAAGTCGGCGACGATGGCTCCGCCCTCAGACAGGAGGACGTTGTCCGGTTTCACATCCCGGTGCACCACATCCCGGCTGTGGGCGTAGCTCAGGGCACTCGCCACCTGGCGCACGATCGTGATCGCATCTTCGATCGGCAGCTGCTTCTCTCGGACCAGCCGGTCGCGAAGGGACTCCCCTTCAACGTAGGGCATCACGAAGTACAGGAACCCGTTCGCTTCACCTGAGTCATGCAGCGGCAGGATGTGGGGGTGGCTGAGGCGGGCGGCGGTCGCGATCTCGCGGAGAAAGCGCTCCCGGCCGAGCGCGGCGGCGAGTTCGGGCGCCAGTACCTTGATCGCCACCGGCCGGCCGTGCTTCAGGTCTTCGGCCAGGTACACGGTCGCCATCCCGCCGCGGCCGAGCTCGCGCTCGATCGCGTACCGCCCGGTGAAGGCGGCGCGCACTTCGGGGAACATGTTCGACACGGGGGTACTCGGGCGCGCGGGACACTGGATGATATGTCTCAAGGGTGAACGGGGCCAGAGGCTGAGCCGTTCGCGCCTTTTGGCTCAGCGTTGCGTAACTTCGCCTACCTCGTTGTCCCCCCTTCGCCATACCGTCCTGTCATGCTCGCCCGCGTCCGCTCCGGCGCCGTACTGGGCATCGATGCCTACCTCGTGGATGTCGAGACCGACATCGCGAACGGCTTGCCGACGTTCGTCACGGTCGGCCTTCCGTTGGGCGCGGTGAAGGAAGGTCGCGAGCGGGTCTACGCCGCCCTGGCGAACACGGGCTACACGTTCCCGTTGAAGCGCGTAACCGTGAACCTTGCCCCGGCGGACATCCGCAAGGAGGGATCGGCGTTCGACCTGCCGATCGCCGTCGGCATTCTGGCCGCCACGGAGCAGATCTCTCCCGAGCGGCTCGGTCGGGTGGCCGTGCTCGGTGAGCTGGGACTCGAGGGCGCGATCCGGCCGGTGCGCGGCGCGCTGCCCGTGGCGCTGGCGGCGCGCGCCGCTGGGCTCGAGGCGCTCGTCCTGCCGCGCGAGAATCTCCCCGAGGCCGGTGTGGTCTCCGGCGTGCGCGTGCTGGGTGCCGGGACGCTCGCCGAGCTCGCCGATTTCCTGGACGGCCGGGCGGAGCTGCCCGAGGCACAGGTCGATCTGGCCGCGCTCCTCGCCGAGCGGACCAGGGGAGACGTGGACTTCGCCGAGGTGAAGGGGCAGGCCCATGCGAAGCGCGCGCTCGAAGTCGCGGCGGCGGGCGGGCACAACATCCTGATGATCGGGCCGCCGGGGAGTGGCAAAACGATGCTCGCGCGACGCCTCCCCACCATACTGCCCAAGATGAGCCTCGACGAGGCGCTCGAGACGACGAAGATCCATTCCGTGGCGGGCGTGCTGCCGCTCGGCGAATCGCTCGTGGCCCGGCGGCCATTTCGCGCGCCGCATCACACGATCTCGGATGCGGGATTGATCGGCGGCGGCTCCTACCCCCGGCCGGGCGAGGTCAGCCTCGCCCATGGCGGCGTGTTGTTCCTCGATGAGCTTCCCGAATTCCGCAAGAACGTGCTCGAGGTGTTGCGCCAACCGATGGAAGACGGTGTCGTCACCATCGCCCGCGCGGCAATGAGCCTCACGTATCCCGCCCGCTTCATGCTCGCGGCGGCGATGAACCCGTGCCCGTGCGGCTACTTCGGCGATCCCCAGCACAACTGCGTCTGTGGGCCGCTCGGTGTGGAGCGCTATCTCGCGCGGGTCTCGGGTCCGTTACTCGACCGGATCGACATCCACCTCGAGGTGCCCGCGGTGAAGTACCGGGCACTCGCGGACCAGGGCGGCGGCGAGCCGAGTGAGGCGGTGCGGGAACGGGTGGACCGGGCGCGGTCGGTCCAGCGCGAGCGCTTCGCGGCGCGCCCGGGAGTGTACGCGAACGCGCACATGTCGGCTCGCGACATCCGCACCTGCTGTCGCATCTCGGACGGGGCGGACGCGCTGCTGCGCACCGCGATCACCCGTCTCGCCCTGTCGGCACGGGCGTATCATCGGATCCTCAAGATCGCCCGGACGATCGCCGATCTCGACGGAGCGGCTGACTTAGAGCCCAAGCACGTGAGCGAAGCCATTCAGTATCGCAGTCTCGACCGGCGGGGACTGGCGTGAAGCCGGGCGCGAGCGTGAGTATCTTCCCCCGTCCCCAACCCGCGCTCCGGTCATGCCTGGCGCCCACGGCGGTACACCGACTCTCCTCGGCCTTCCTTACGACGGGAGCTCTTCGTTCCGGAAGGGCCCGGCGGCCGCTCCGCCGGTAATCCGCCAGGCGCTGCATTCCCCGGCCGGAAATCCGTGGACCGAAACCGGTGTCGACCTGTCGGCGGCCGGGGCGCTCGCGGACGCGGGCGACGTGCCGCTCACCAGCGGCGCGGACGCACGGGCGAAGATCGAAGCGTCGGTCCGCACGCTCCTTGAGTCGGGCGGCCGCCCGATCGTGCTCGGCGGCGACCATTCGATCAGCTACCCGGTGGTCCGCGCCGTGCGCTGGTTCCACCCCCACCTCAGCATTCTTCATTTCGACGCGCACCCGGACCTGTATCCCGAGTTCGAAGGCGACCGGTTCTCGCACGCATGTCCGTTCGCGCGCGTGTTGGAGGAAAAGCTGGCCGATCAGTTGGTGCAGGTCGGGATCCGCACGATGAATGCGGTCCAGCGTACGCAGGCCGAGCGGTATGGGGTGGAAGTGATCGACATGCGGGCGTGGAGCGCCGGACGGCGCCCTACGCTGCGCTATCCCGTGTACGTCTCGATCGACACCGATGCGTTCGACCCAGCCTTCGCGCCGGGCGTGTCGCATCGCGAGCCCGGAGGTCTCAGCGTCCGCGACGTGCTAACCGTGCTCCATGGGGTGAGCGTGCCGATCGTGGGCGCGGACGTGGTGGAGCTCAATCCCGAGCTCGACCCGAGCGGCGTGACGGCGAGTGTGTGCGCGAAGCTCGTGAAGGAGCTCGCGGGGAAGATGACTAGGTCGGCGGGATCGTGATGTTGATGACGTCGCCAGGCTTCACCGAAATCGTCTCGCTGATCGGGTTCCCCCGGCCGCCGATCGGGTGTACCTCGAATTGCAGCTCCGTGCCGTACCCGATTACGTCCGGCCGCACCATGAGGATCTGCTTCGAGAGTCCGGGCACCATGCCGAGCCGGATGCGCTGGCTGCCACGGATCAAGTACACGTTCATGTCGAGGAAATTCTGATTGTCCACCGTGACCGCGACCTCGGCCTGGGGATTGATCGGCTCGGCGGCGCGGTGGTGACACGCCCCCACCCCCGCGAAGACTGCCGCGAGGAGGAGATGGGCTGCGAGGCGCGGATGCATCACAGAGAAGTATACCCCGACAACTGGCGCCGTGCCGGGCCGCCCCCTATCCTTCTGCCGCCACTCACCCACACGCCATGATCGACTGGGTGCAAACCCATCTCGGCATCAGCCCCGAGCTGCAGCTGCGGATCTTCGCCACCCTCGGGACCGTCGTCGGGCTGTGGCTGCTGCACAAGCTCATCCTGGCGTTGGTGTACCGGCGGGTCCACGACCCCTGGAGCCGCTACCGTTGGCGGAAGAGCCTCACCTACGTCTTCATGGTGGCCGGCATCATCATCGTCGGCCGCATGTGGTTCGCCGGCGTCCAGGCGCTCGCCACGTTCTTCGGCCTGCTCTCCGCCGGCCTCGCCATCGCCCTGAAGGAGCCCGTCTCGAACCTCGCCGGCTGGGCGTTCATCATGTGGCGGCGTCCCTTCGAGGTGGGCGATCGGGTCCAGATCGACGCACACGCCGGGGACGTGATCGACCTCGGCGTGTTCCAGTTCACCCTCAACGAGATCGGCGCGTGGGTACAGGCCGATCAATCGACCGGGCGGATCATCCATGTCCCGAACGGGAAGGTGTTCACCGATCCGGTCGCGAACTACAACAAGGGATTCCGCTACATCTGGAACGAAGTCCCCGTCGTGGTCACGTTCGAGAGCGACTGGCGAAAGGCCAAGCACATCCTGGGCAAAATTGCCCTGAAGCACGCGGAGCATCTCACCGCCCAGGCGGAGCAGGAGCTCCTCGCCGCCTCCCAGCAATACCTCATCAACTACCGGAAGCTCACGCCGATCGTGTACACGAACGTCGTCGACTACGGTGTACAGCTGACCATCCGCTACCTGATCGAGCCCCGCAAGCGCCGCGGCACGGAGCACGCCATCTGGGAGGATATTCTCACCGAGTTCGCCGATTGCGAGGACATCGACCTGGCCTACCACACGACGCGGTCGTTCAAGTACACGGAAGAGGGAAAGCCGGGCCTGCGGGCGCCGTCGGTCGCCCCCGACGCGCACAGCCCGTCGCCGGTGGACGACTGACGCCCGTTACTGCTCCAGCACCTCGTAGTGCGTGACGGTGGGCTCGAGCTCGAGGAGATAGTCCCGGTCCTCTGGATAGTAGTGCGCACGCTCCGGGTCGTCGCCCGCGAAGGTCCGGACCGCGTCCATCGAGTCCCAGTATGAAATGAAGACGAAGTGCGTCTCCCCGCCGACCGTGCGCCGCAACACCTCGACGCCCCGGTTCCCCGGCGTGGCGCGACATTCCTTGACGCCGGTGCGGCGAAGATACTGGGCGTACGCCTCGCCCTTCGCGGCCGGCACCGCGCCGTGCCAGTAGCGCGCGACCAGCGGACGCTTAGATGCGCTCGAGCTCGCTGACGGTCCGTTCATTGCGGACGTTCCCCGTGTTGAGCGTGGATTTGGGTTCGAGCAGCAGCACGTGCGTCTCCTCCGGCGCGATCGGCAGGTGCTCCACGCCGCGTGGCACGATCGCGAATTCCCCCTCGTTCAACCAGACGTCGCGATCGCGGAATCTGAGCTGCAACCGCCCCTTCACGACTAAGAAGAGCTCGTCCTCGGCATCGTGATGGTGCCACACGAACTCACCCTTCAGCTTGACCAGCTTCACATAGTGATCGTTGAGCTCGCCGACGATCTTCGGGCTCCACAGATCGTGGAACGAGCGGAGCTTCTGCGCCAGGTTAACGCTGTCCATAAGACGCTCCTCAGGAGGCCGCTTGCCGGACGGTCGGACTGTCGGCCTGTCTCACCGTAGCTGCGCCTTCAGTCCGACTGTGCGACGGACCGACTTTTCGACTGAACAGTTGGATCCACAGCACCGCGCCGATGATCAGCGCCATGGCCAGGAACGTCCGAGCGGTCACCGGCTCGTGGAGCAGCAGCCATCCGAGCAGCACCGCGATCACCGGGTTCACATACGCATACGTCCCGACGATGGTCGCCGAGGCGTTCCGGAGGGCGTAGGTGTACGCGCTGTAGCCGATAATCGAGCCGAACACGACGAGATACGCGAGCGCGCCGACGCCGCGACCGGTGAGGTGCCAGCGGCTCCATTCGCCGAGCAACGTACCGACGAGGGCGGTCGCGGCGCCTCCCACCACCATCTGGATGGCCGCCCCGACGTAGGGGCTCGTCTCCGTCTTGTGCCGCTTGCCGTATACGGAACCGATCGACCAGGAGGCGCTGGCACATGTGAGCGCGATGGGCCCCCGCAGATCAGCGCGGAGAATCTCCGCCGGGCTCGCGCCCACGAGGAGGGTTGTACCGAGGAAGCCCAGGAGCAGTCCCGCCACGACGCGCCAGTTCAAATCGCCCGAACCGCCCGGGACGATCGCGTCGAAGAACGCCATCCACAGCGCGACGGTGACCACGAAGATGCTCGCGATTCCCGACGCGATGTACTGCTCGGCCCATACCACGAACGCATTGCCACCCGCGAGGAGCAGCACGCCGACGATCGCCTGCGTTCGCCAGTCCACCGCCCGTCGGGGCAGGGAATCGCCCAGCGCGAGCGCGACCGTGAGGAGCAGCAAGCCGGCGATGACGAACCGGAGTCCTGCGAAGAGGAACGGGGGCAACACCCCCACGCCGACACGGATCGCCAGATAGGTCGAGCCCCACACCACGCACACCACGAGGTACGCAACGAGCGCTCTCCCGCGCAGCCCGGCCATCAGTCGAGCTCCACCGGGACGAACCCCGGCTTCTCGAACAGCGTGCTCAGGACGATGGTGGTGCGGGTGTCCATCCGGGCCTGTCGCGAGGGGCCGCGCAGGTCACGCAACAGACCCTGCAGGCTCTCGAGATCGGGCGCCGCCACCTTGAGGATGTAACAGTCTTCGCCCGCCACATGGTGACATTCGAGGACGCCTGGGTGTTTCTCCATCTCACGCATCCGCGGCTCGTCGCCCACGTAGTCGGAGTTTCCGTAGCGCACCGCGACGAACGCGGTCACCGGAAACCCGGCCTTCGCGCGATCCACGCGCGCCCCGTAGCCGCCGATGTAGCCCGCTTCCTCGAGTCGCTTCACGCGCTCCATCACGGCGGGCCGCGACAGCCCGACCTCATCGGCGAGGGCCTGATAGCTCGAGCGTCCATCGGTCGCGAGCACGCGCAGAATCTTGCGGTCGACGGCGTCTAACTCGGTCTTGTGCGCCATTTCGGAGCCTCGGTAGGTTTGCGACCTACTAGACGTCACCGTTCGGTGCTCGTGGTGAACGTATCATAAGCCTAGCAGGTTTCTTGCCTACGAACTATCCGGTTTTGATGGAGGAATTGTCCTTTGATGGAGACAGTCTAAGTCATTAGTATTTCGCCATGTCGAACCCTCTCGCTCGCTTGCGGGCCTTGGCCCGCAGCTACTCCTCGGCCCTGGTGGGCTACTCGGGTGGCGTCGACTCCGCGCTCGTTGCGGTCGTGCTGCGCCAGGAGCTGGGCAGGGAGAAGACGTTGGCGGTGATCGGTCGGAGCGCCTCGTATCCCGCAGCGCAGTGGGCGGCCGCCCGCGCCGTCGCGGAGCAATTCGATGTGCCGCTCCTGGAGCTCGAGACACACGAGCTCGAGGATCCCAGCTATCTCGCGAATCCCACGAACCGGTGTTTTTTCTGCAAGACCGAGTTGTGGCGGCAGCTCGTCCCCACAGCTCGAGCTCGCGGACTGGCCGTCGTGTGCGACGGTACGAACGTCGACGATCTCGGCGAGCATAGGCCGGGGTATGCGGCGGGGCGCGCTGCCGGTGTGCGCTCGCCGCTCGCCGAGACCGGTTTGACCAAGGCCGACGTGAGAGGCGCCGCCCGAGAGCTGGGGCTGCCGGTCTGGAACGCTCCCGCCGCGCCCTGTCTGTCGAGCCGGGTTGCCTATGGGCTGTCGATCACGCCGCGGCGGCTTGGACAAGTGGAGCGCGCCGAAGCATACCTGCGCGAGCTGGGTGTGACCGGCGACCTGCGCGTACGCCACCACGGCGACCGCGCGCGGATCGAGGTGGAGCCCCCGTGGATCGCGTGGATGACCGATCGGTTCCCGCTCGTGCAGGAGCGGCTTCTGGCCCTGGGCTTCGCGCGCGTGGAGATCGATCCACGCGGCTACAGGCGCGGCAGCCTGCTCGCCCCCGCCGATCGGGCGTGAGGCTGTTCCTCGCACTGAACCTTCCACCGCCGGTTCGCGACGCGTTGTGGGCTGCAACGGCGCCGCTCCGCGAACGGGGACTTCCGGTCAAGTGGGTGCGCGGCGAAGGCATCCACGTTACGCTCAAGTTTCTCGGTGAAGTGGAAGATGAACGGGAAGGCGAGCTCCGGGACGCGCTGGGCCGGGCCGTGGCCGGCGCGCATGCGCTGCCGCTCGCGCTCGGCGGCTTCGGCGCATTTCCGGACCTCCGGAGGCCCCGCGTGATCTGGGTCGGCATCGCGCCCGAGCCGGCGCTCGAGATCCTGCAGGATCGCGTGGAGCGGGCGTTCGCCCCGCTCGGCTTCCCGACGGAGGCCCGGGCCTTCCGCCCCCATGTCACTCTGGGACGCGCCACCCGCGATGCGCGGCCGGCGGCGTTTGGCGGTTTGGAGCGGGCGTTGGCGCCGCTCACGTTCGCGGAGACAGCGCTCGTGGAGTCCGTCGATCTGATGCAGAGCACGCTCCAATCGGGAGGTGCGGTGTACCACGTGAGACACCGTGAACGGCTGCCTTAAGGGGCTCTTTCGGCTCGCGCTGCTCGCCGTCATTTTCGCGATGGCCCTCGTGGCGTGGTGGTTCCGGGAGCCGATCCTCCATGCGGCCTCCCGCTGGCTCGGGCCGCGGCGCACGGCGCTTCCCCCGGTGTCGGACACGGCGGTAGGGGCGCCGACCCCGAAGGCCCTTTCCTCGAGTCAGACCAAGTACGACAAGCTCAAGAAACCCGTCGGCCCCGACTCGGTCATCCTGTCGCCCAATGAAATCGCTTCGATGATCGGGAGCGGCATCGACTGGTCGGTGCGGAAGAGCTTCGACTCGCTGCGCGTGGAGCTCCTCGAAGGGATGGTCGCCGTGTACTGCCGCCTCGACACCCGCGTCATCCCGCCGGACGCGATCGGCCCGCTCGCCGGCATGCTCAATCCCATGGAGCCGCTTCGGATCGCCGGGCCGCTCCGCATCGACCGGCCCGGGATCGCGCACTTCACGGTGCAGGAGTTGTCGTTGCGCGGTTTCCCGTTCCCGGGACCGGTCGTGAAGCAGCTGGCCCAGCGCGTGGCCGGCGCGGACTCGACCGGGGCGGTGCCGTTGCGCGTGTCGCCGACCTTCGTCGATGTCGCGATTCACCCCACCGGGGTCGTCCTGTACCGGCACCGGCGGAGGAGCCTGTGAATCGGCGCGTGCTGGTGGTCGACGACGAAAAGGGCATTCGCGAGGCGCTGCAGCAGGTGCTCGAGTACGAAGAGATCGAGGTGCAAGCGTGCGCCTCGGGATCCGAAGCGCTCGTCCGGTATGCCGAATTCCGCCCGCATCTCGTCTTCCTCGATGTGAAGATGCAAGGGATGGACGGGCTCGAGACGCTGCGCAAGCTGCGCGAGCTCGACGCCCGCGCGCAGGTCGTCATGATCTCCGGCCACGGGACGATCCAGACGGCGGTCGAGGCCACCCAGCTCGGCGCCTACGATTTCCTCGAGAAGCCGCTCGACACCGATCGCATCCTGCTCACGCTGCGGAACGCGCTGCAGCATCTCGATCTGACGAGCGAGAACGTCCGCCTCAAGGCGGAGGTGCACGCACAGTACGAGATCGTGGGGTCGAGCCGCGGGGTGAAGCAAGTGATCGAGCGCATCGAGAAGGTGGCGCCGACCGCCGCCCGCGTGCTCATCACCGGGGAGAACGGAACCGGCAAGGAGCTCGTCGCCCGTGCGATCCACACGCTGTCGACGCGGGCGCGAGGGCCCTTCGTAGAAGTCAACTGCGCGGCGATCCCCACCGAGCTGATCGAGAGCGAGCTCTTCGGTCACATGAAGGGGAGCTTCACCGGCGCGTTCGCCGACCGGGCGGGAAAGTTCGAGCTCGCGGACGGCGGGACGTTGTTCCTCGACGAGATCGGCGACATGAGCCTCTCGGCACAAGCCAAGGTCCTGCGCGCACTGGAAGAGGGCGTCATCTCCCGGGTGGGATCGGGGAAGACGCTCGAGGTGGACGTGCGCGTCGTGGCGGCGACCAACAAGGACCTGCAGGCGGAGATCGCGGCCGGCCGCTTCCGGGAGGACCTGCTCTATCGCCTGAACGTCGTCCCCATCGATGTCCCGCCATTGCGCGCGCGCCGCGCCGACGTTCCCCAGCTGGTCGAGCATTTCGTCGCCGAGATGGGGCGCGGTGGAGGGGGTGGGGGGCTCCCGGCCAAGCGGTTCGATCCGGAAGCCGTGAAACGGCTCGCCGCGCACGACTGGCCGGGCAACATTCGCGAGCTCAAGAACGCCATCGAGCGACTCTTGATCCTCGCTCCCGGACCCGTCGTGACCGTGGACGACGTCGAGCGCGTAGCCGGCGTCGGCTCGGTCGACGGGGGCGGGGGCGGGGCGGGCAGAGCGACGCGGGGTGTGGGCGCGGCGGACGTCGCGAACGCGCCGTGGATGCGTGCCGCCACCTTCGAGGAGTTCAAGCAGGTGGCGGAGCGCACATACATTTTGGCGAAGCTGAAAGAGAACGACTGGAATGTGTCGGAGACCGCGCGCACATTGGAGATGCCGCGCAGCAACCTCTACAAGAAAATCGAGCGCTACGGGCTCGCCCGGGGGGGGGGGTAGTGGTCGAGAAGGAACGAGACTGGGACAAAGAGATGGCGGAGGTCGACCGGCTCCTGAAGAAGCTGCCGAACGCCGACCCCACGCTCGGCCGAGGAGGGGGGGGCGGGGGGGGTGGGGGGGGTGGGGGGGGGG
>Ga0070709_10001018_pt1 | contig 15510 bp, 15 predicted proteins | sample LARL51metaG_FD_65449 | JGI IMG/M metagenome (GOLD analysis project Ga0070709, IMG submission 65449) | Corn, switchgrass and miscanthus rhizosphere microbial communities from Kellogg Biological Station, Michigan, USA - LAR L5-1 metaG | ecosystem: Host-associated > Plants > Roots > Rhizosphere ...
ACGCCGCCCTGGGCTGGTGGTGGGCCGACCCCGCCGCCGGGTACGTGCTGGTCTTCTACGCCGCCCGCGAGGTCCGGGAAATCTTCTTCCCAGGCCACTGAGATCAGCTGGGCCCGCGCGGCTGATCCAGGTGAGACTGCCCGCCTCGGGCAGCTGCCGGGCCAGCGCGGCGGCCACGTGCCGGCCGATCGCGTCGGCGTCCCGGGCGGGCAGGCCCGGATCCACCCAGCCCTCGATCTCCACCCGCAGCGTCCGCCCGGTCCACCGGGCCCGGGCGTGGGCATGCAACACACCGGGCACCGACCCGGCCGCCGACTCCGCCGTGGTGATCACCGACGGGTCGACCCCGTCGGCGAGCCGGTGCACCACATCGCTGGTGACCTCATAACCGACGTGGCAGATGACCACAGTGATCGCCAGCCCCGCCACCGGATCACCCCACGGCAGACCAGCCGCGACCGCGGCCAGCCCCGCCAGCGCCCCCGCCGACGACAGCGCATCCAGCCAGGAATGCCGCGCATCGGCCACCAGCGTCGCCGAGCCGATCCGCCTGCCCACCACCAGCTTGTACCGGGCTACCGCCAGGTTGCCGGCGATGCCGATGACCGCCCCGGCGATGCCCGCGCCGACGTTCGTGGTGGCGCCGTGCACCAGCAGCTTGCGGATGCTCTCATAGCCGGCGAACACCGCGCTGGCCCAGATGACCACCGCGATCCCGATCCCGGCCAGGTCCTCGGCGCGCTCCAGGCCATAGGGATAACGCTCGGTGGCAGGCCGCCGCGACAGCCGGAACCCCAGGAACACCACCGCGCTAGTGGACACATCGGACAGGTTATGGATCGCATCCCCCAGCAGCCCAACCGAGCCGGTCACCACCGTCAGCAGCAACTCCGCCAGGCCGGTGGCGCCCAGGCCGATCGCGCTGACCGCCACCGCCCGGTTCGCCGCCCGCCGGTCCCCAGCATCGTCACGCGCACCTGGCAGGGGAAACGCCGCCGCCGGATCACGCAGCCCCAAGATCTTGTGCACCGAGGCCAGGATCACCTCCACCCCATCACCCCGGCAAGTCGGGATTCCGCACGGTGGCCGCCCTAGCCATTGTCACTCGCCGTTCGTGATCACCTAGAACACGCCCCATGCGACGGCAACGCAGCCGGCCAACATCCGCTAGATCATGACGCTGTACGCGGTTGGCGACCTTGAGCGGCCGCAGCGCCCCCATGCTCCGACCGGAGCACAGAACTCCCCGTTAGGACGCAGCACAGGCGGTCGCGCTAGCGACCCGGCGGTCATACCGACCCGGCGGATATCGCGTGTCGCGCGACGTCGGGCTGTCACCGGCGGTAAGAAGCGCCCGTTCTGAGAAGACAGGCGTGGGTCGCGCGACAAGGCATCGGGCGACGACGGCCGGCGACCCGATAGGGCATGCTGACAGGGTAAGCCCACCGAACGACGGCACCCTGCCCAGCCAAGGCGTCGTAAAGGCCACGCTCGTTTGGGGCTGGTGACACGTTCGTTAACGACACCCCGTGATCAGGCCGGGCTCATGTGCCCCGTCCTCCGCCTGGCAGGCGGCGCAAGGATGGGGCACGGAGGACAGATGGCCGCGATCCGCAGATCGTCGCCAGCGCCAGCGGGCGCGCGGGATCTTCCCCGGCCCTCATCCGGACGCGCCGCCGGTCCCGCACCCCCAGACGCTTGTTACGGGTGTAACATGATAATGTGACGAATGAAACAAACATGAGGACCTGGCTGGTGGTGAGCGTGTCCACCGCCGGCGGGGCGGCCAGCCTGCGGGTGCAGGTGTGGCGCAAGCTGCGCTCGCTGGGGGCGCTGTATCTGCAGCAGTCGGTGTGCCTGCTGCCGGCCACCGAGGACGTTACCCGCGACGTGCGGCGCCTGGCCGGGCGGGTACGGCAGGGCGGCGGCACCGCGCGGGTGCTGCCGATGGCGTTCACCGATCCCGCCGCGGAGCAGGCGGTGATCGCCGAGCTCAACGCCGCGCGCGACGCCGAGTACGCCGAGGTCCTGGAACGGCTGCCCGAACTGCACCGCGAACTGGCCGGCGAGCAGGCCCGCGGCCGCCTCACCTACGCCGAGGTCGAGGAGTCCGAGGCTGACCTGCACCGCTTCCAGGCCTGGCTGGCCAAGATCGAGGCCCGCGACTACTTCCACGCCGCGGGCGGGGACGCCGCCCGCACCGCGGTCGCCGGGGCGGCCGCCGCGCTGGCCGCGTTCGAGGACGCCGCGCTGCGCGCCGAGACATCCGGGCCGGCCCCGGAGGCCAGGCCCGGCCAGCCCCGGCTAAAGGCGGTGGATGCGCCGTGACCGGATCGTTCTGGCTCGACCTGCTGGCCGGCGCCGGCGCGGCGCTGCTGCTGGCCTGGCTCGCGCTCGTCGTGGCGCTGGTCCTGGCCCGGCCGCGCGGCGCGCTGCTGACCGAGGCGCTGCGGCTGCTGCCCGACGTGCTGCGCCTGATCCGCCGCCTGGCCGCCGATCCGGACCTGCCCCGCGGAGCGCGGATCCGGCTCGGCGCGCTGCTGGTCTACCTCGCGGTGCCGATCGACCTGATCCCCGACTTCATACCTGTACTCGGCTACGCCGACGACGCGATCATCGTCACCGCCGTGCTGCGCTCGGTGGTGCGCCGCGCGGGTATCGGCGCCGTCCGCGCGCACTGGCCCGGCACCGACGACGGCTTCGCCGCGCTGGCCCGGCTCACCGGCCTGCCCGGCGCCACGCAGCCCTGAGCCCGCCCGGCGCCGCGGCGGGGAGTCTCCGAGCTCGCATGAATGTCACTTGCGCCAATCCTGCGAGCAGCACGCCCCGGGCCCGGGGGTTCCGGCCGGGGCCGGCCCTAAGGTCACCTGCACACAGAACAGCCGATCCGGCGCGACGCCGATGACCGGGGCCAATGATCAGACTGCCGATCCTAACGGCGGTGCGGCGCTCAGGATGGATGTGCGCCGGCGGTTACATAACGTGATCGGCAAAGGGCTTCGGTTTCCGTTCTGGCCGCCGGAGGGTGCCGGGAGCCATCCTCATCCGGTAACACTCGGAGCCGTCGCTGTGCGTCGATAGGCTGGCTTGCCGCAGCCGATCGCCTCACTATGGGCTCATGACACAGGAAGGTGTCCCCGCGAGCGGACCAGAGAAGTCGGCCGGTGGGCAGCCCGGCAGCCTTATCTGCCAGCTTGACAAGCTCGTGACGCTCGCCGAGAACCGGGGCGGCAAGGCCGGGCGGTGGGCGAGCATCTGGCAACGGGTCGACATCGTTTCCGGCCTTCTGGCGGCTGTGCTGGCGGCCATCGCCGGTGCCGCAGCACTGGCCAGTGTGGCCGGGCGGATACCGGCGGCGATCCTGGCGCTCAGCGCGGCGGGTCTAGCCGCCGGCAACCAGTTCGTGGGCAGCGGCGTGCGCTATGAGCGGAATCGCAAGCGGCGGAACGCCTGGAAGGCCCTGGAGTTGGACGCCCGCCTAGACAAGGCGAAGCTTGAGGAATCCCCACCCAGGGGCCTGGAAGAGGTCATGCGCCCGCTGCTCGACAGGCGGGCCGCGATCGAGGACATGGACCACGAGCCCGTTCCGCTTATCGCACTGGGCAGGCAGGTACGGGTCTCGGCGCGCAGCGGCCACACCAGCCCCAAGGCTGCAGAATGACAACTGGTCCGGGGAAGGCTGCGCCGATGCCGGCTGCCGCCCTCGCCGCAGCAGCAGAAGTGAGCGGTCAACCAAGCCCGGCGAACCCACGCGCCCGCAGCGCATAACGCCCTGATCTGGCGCATCGCTGGACCCAATCGACGATGCTATTCGGTGCGCCATATCGGCGGGTCGGCGCACGTTCTCCTGGCCTCGTCTGTTACTTAGCGTGATATGGCGGTCGTTTCTTTGGTCGCGGCGGGACAGCCGGAGGCTGCTCAAAGTGCCCGGTCAGCCTCCTAGCGATGCCCGGTGCTGCCCTGGACATTGCTGCAGCCAAGGCCAGGTGAAGGGCGCTGGCCGGTTCGGCGGAGGCGGCGCGTCGCCTTAGCGGAGGCTCACCGCGGTGCCTGCGGGGCGCAGGAGCGGCACGGCGGCCCAGCAGTAGCGGGCGACGATGGACCGGTAGGGCCGGAAGCGCTCGCCGAGTGGCTCGAGTTGCTTGGGTGCCGGCGGCCGGTCGAGCTTCCAGGCGAGGGCATAGCCTTGCCGGACTCCGAGGTCGTCGACTGGCCAGATGTCGAGGCGGCGGAGCTGGAACATCAGGTACATCTCGGCCGTCCAGCGGCCGATTCCGCGCACGGTGGTCAGCCGCTCGATCAGCTCCTCGTCGCTTCGCCGTGAGGTCCGGCTGAGCACAATCGTGCCGTCCAGCACCTTGATGGAAAGGTCGCGGAGCGAGGCGAGCTTGTTCGCAGACAGGCCGGCGGTGCGGAGCTCGGCGTCGGAGACGGCGTTCAGCGCCTGGGGGGTCAGCGGGCCGCCGGCGGCGGCGCGCACCCGCCCGTAGATCGCCTGAGCGGCGCGGCCGGCGAGTTGCTGGAAGACGATCGCGCGCACGAGCGCGGCGAACGGCCCGTCCGGGTCGCGTGGCCGGTGGCGGATCGGCCCGACGCGGGCGACGAGGCCGGCGAGCACCGGATCGCGCGATGCGACCTCGTCGATCGAAGCCCGCAGCGAGGTCTGTCCCGTTAGCTTCACCACCAGTTGTGTTCGAGAGCGCGGTCGGTGCCGCCGGTGCGGTCGAGCGCGTCCAGTGCGGTGATGTCTTGGTCGGAGAACCGGAAGTCGAAGAGCCGGGCGTTCTCGGCGATGCGCTCGCGGTGGGTCGACTTGGGGATGACCGGGATGCCCCGCTCGATACACCAGCGCAGCAGCACCTGGGCGGGAGTGCGCCCGTGGCGTCGCGCGATCCGCGCGACCGTGTCGCTGGCGAGGTGGCGTCCGGTTCCCAGCGGGCTGTAGGCCTCCAGCGCGATCCCGTTCTGGCGGCACGCCTCCAGAAGAGCCTTGCGGTACTCGTACGGGCTGAACTGCACCTGATTCACCACCGGCGGGACCGTCGCGGCTGCGAGCAGCTGCCGCAGCTCGGCGGCGCCGAAGTTGGAGACCCCGATCGACCGCGCATACCCCGCTTCACGCGCTCGCTCCATCCCGGGCCACGCCCAGGTCGGGCCGCCCTGGGGCCAGTGGATGATGTACAGGTCGACGTAGTCGACCCCGAGCCGCTGCAGGCTGCGTTCGGCCTCGGCGAGCGGGTCCTTCCGCTCGGGGAAGAACTTGGTGGTGAGGAACACCTCCCCACGGGGGACGCCGCTTTCGCGCAGCCCCTGCCCGACGCTTTCTTCGTTGCCGTACGCCTGGGCCGTGTCGATGTGCCGGTACCCGAGCTCGAGCGCCCAGCGGACCGCGTCCACGCACTCGCGGCCGTTTTCCACCTGCCAGACACCGACGCCGAGCAGCGGGATCTCGTTCCCGTCTGCGAGCACGCGGGCCCTTCCGTCTGCCGTCACCGCATCCGTCGACATCGCACCTCTCTCTCTTGTCGTCGAAACGCTCCCCGGGGCTGACCTGTTTCCGAGGACGATCAGCACCTTTGCCCCCGGCAGGTGACCGGGGTGGGCCTTGCCAGCTAGAGGCCACATTGAGATTTTGCTGGAGCTGGACGGGGAGCCAAAGGGGAGCCTGCGGAGTAGGCTCGCGGCGTGACGCAAGCCAGCCGTGTGACGCAAGCCAAAGGTCAGCGCCGCGGGCAGGGCGGGGACTCTAGCTTCTGGGACTCCTCCAAGGACCGGTATGTCGGCGCGGTCAGCTTAGGATTTAGCTCCGCTGGCACCCGCATCCGGAGGAAGGTGACCGGCCGCACTAAGGCCGAGGTCCGCGACAGAACTGGTTTACCGGCATCGGATCGTGCCTGCCCTTACTCGCGGCGCCGAGGTGAGGGACCAGATCTTCGGCTAACGAGAAGGTTGCCCGGCGGGCGGTGACCGAGCCGACTGCGACCACGGTCAGCCCGAACTAATCCCGAAGCACCGCTGGTGACTCTGACAGCCAGCCGGCCGTGCAGATGCACGCACCGGCCGCAGCGCACGTCCGGCTCTGCCGAAGTGAGTGTTTTGCCCGGATACCTAGTTGAGCGTTCGCAACCCCTGCCCAGGAACGAAAGGGACAGCTAACACCATAAGAAATCTCTGGGGACGTACCACCGTGGCACTCAGCGCGTGCGCCCTGGCGGTGGGCTTCTTCGCCGCATCGTCGGCAGCGGCGGGCGCTTCTGCCCACGCCCGGCCGCCCGTGAAGCCGCGTGCGAGTTCCTCGCACTGCCACTACACGAGCTCGCAGCCGGAACTGGCGGAGGGCAGCAGCGGCACAGCGGTCAAGTAGGCGCAGTGCGAGCTCAACTGGGCCTACGCCTTCGCTCAGAGCACCAACTACGGCAACGGGTCGGCCGGCGGGCTGACCGTTGACGGCAGCTTCGGGGCCTATACGAATGTGCTCCAGCCGCTTGCGGCCCTCGTCCATGCTCACCAGCACCCGGCCGTTGTCCCACAGGTACCAGGTGGCCATGGCTACCGGCTGGCCGTCCGGCCGCAGGGTGGTGATGACCCCTGGGTTCGGCTTGCGCAGCATGGCCACGGCGGCCTCGGGAAGCGGTGGTTTCGACATGCGGCCTCCACAGTGAGCCGTCGTGACGCGTTCAGCGGTGATGCTGCTGCATCGCTCCGCGGTACACGCGCCGGCCCGTAGCCCTTCGTAACTCGATGCGTGCTTGGCCCGCAAACACGACGGCCAGCCGCCCAGCGCCGGTGTGTGGACTGTCCCTGACGGACATGGGCGCGGCTGGCTCTTGACATTCCGCACCCGCAGTGAAAGGAGTGGTGCGAGGGCGTGAACCCATGCCCTAAAACCCGTTCGCGCTTTGCCCTATCATGACCGATTCCGGCTCAAACCACGGTGCGCAACCGGCCGTGCCGCCCGATAGAGATAAACGCCGCCCGCGTAGCGAGCGATTCTGGTCCTGGCTCCGCGTCGTCGTATTGTTGCTCGCCGCAATCGGCCTCGGCGCCTGGGGTTCTCAGCTGAGGCCGAGCGCAGCGAAACCCATTTCCGTATCCTTGCCGAAGATCACCGTTCTCGCCGACAAGCCAAACGCCACCGCCACGGTCGACATGACGCTTTCGTCCAACCTCCGTGAGACGCCGCCGTACAGCTTGACCTTGACCATAACGCCGGCAAATGCCAGCCAAAGCGTCAAGTTCGCGGTCTCGTTCGGCCACTTCCCCAGGCCAGCCTCCGGTACCGGACCGCTGCATAGGTCGCGCAACGCTTCCTATACGGTGATCGATTCGTCGCCCGGCCCGTCCGGGGCGGCATCGCGCAGCAAGCCCTTCACGTACACGTCGTCACGGCCAATCGGCGAGAACAGCCTCGGGGCCCAGCTACGTGTGGCCTTCCCGGATCTCGGCGGCAAGCAGCCGGGCTTCTCCATCCACTCAGGGATGCGGCGTCGCAGCGAGCCTCCTGGGCTCCTACAGCACCATATGCAACCAGCTGGGAAACCAGCCCCATTGGACCCCGCCATTGCTTGAGGCCGGCACGACGACTTTCTCGTCTCCTGACCCCGCGCTCGGGGATTATCAGTACCTGGCAGGCGACAATCCCACCCTGCTGGGCGGCAACCGGTGGATGTGGTCCGGGATCAATGGCGTCACGATGCTCGCCTCCAGCGTGCAGGCGCAAGACAACGAGCAGAACGATCTGTTCTACGCCGGACTATTGCTCGGTGTGGCGGCCGGCGCGGGGATCATGTGTATCACTGAATTTCTCCGGCCCGCATGGCGCAAAGGAACCGACAAGCCCGCGGCAAACTAGCCCAGCAAGTGACCCGCCAGCCCGCGTGTATCGCGCGCCGGCGGCCAGGCACTCACGCCCGCCCATATCAGCCATTCCGGTGTCCAGCCCACCGCCCTTCAGGTGAGCACACGGCCGGGTGAGCCTCACACCGTCAGGTGAATGCGGGCACCGACCTGTACCGCACCTTTAGCCTGGTCAGGCTGGCTCGGCCCGGCGAAGGCTCTCAAGCGTGAGCCAAACCCTGGTGGCGAGGTGGAGGTCCAGCCGGGTCGATCCGTCGTTCAGGTCCTGACCGAGCAGCTCCCGGACTCGCTTCAGGCGGTACTTCAGCGTGCTCCGGTGTATGGAGAGCACCGCTGCCGCCTGGTCGATATTGCAGCCACTGTCGAAGTACTGCGCGAGCGTGGCGAGAAGGTCGGAGCGATGCCGCTTGTCGTAGTCGAGTAGCGTGCCGAGCTGCTCATTCATGAAGGCTTCGATTCCGGCGGGGTCAGTGACCGACGAGAGCATCCGGTACACACCGAGGGAGTCGAACAGCAGCACCGGCGCGGCGGGATGGCCGACGGCCGACGAGGGCAAGTTGGCCACGAACTGTGCCTCGCGGTAACTCGCGGCCACCTGCCATGCGTTAGGGTAGCGAGAACCCACGGCGAGCCGGCACGTACCGCCTGGCAAGTCGCTGGTGATATCAGCCTGCAGTTTGGCCCAGTCGGCCTCGCGGTAGGCGATGATCACGATGTAGTTGGCCCGGCCCACGATCAGTGTGGCCACGTCGAGGCGGCGAACCTCACGGGCGACGGCCTGGAAAAATTGCTCGTCGAGGCCGTCGCGCGGCCGTCCGGTGGCGACGATGACGCGGTGGGGCCGCTCCGGGTCGTATCCCAGAGCGTGGGCGGATGCCTTAACTGTGGGTTCGTCCGCGCCCGCGAGCAACTCCTCGGCGAAATCGCGCTGGCTGCGCAGTTCTGCCTCGGCGACGCTCTGCAGCCGGGAGAGTTCCACGCTCAGCACGGTCGCGGCGTACTCGAGCGCGGCTAGATCGGTCTCGGTGGCCGTGCGCGCGGGGTCGATAAGCGCGATGACGCCGAGGACGCCCGGCCGTGGGTTGGCCAGCACTAGCCAGGCCTGGCGGTGGTAGAGCGCCTGGCGGGTGATCTGCAGCTTGCGGATGAGCTCTTGCCGCTTTTCGGGCTGCTCCTTGGCACGTCGATCGCTCGGCACATCGCCAGCGGCCGCGCGGATATTGCCGTGCACGTCCTGGATGAGGACCGGGAACCTGGTGAGCTGGTGCAAGGTCTTGGCGATGCCGGCCTCCCCGGCGTTCGCAACGATCTCGTTGAGCTGCCGGTGGGTCTCCATGATCTTCGTGAGGGTCGAGACGGTCGTCGCGAGATCGGCGTTGAGGCTGGCCACCCGCTCGATGTTCGCTCGCTCCGCCGCGAGCAGCTCTAGCTTGGCGATCACGGTGCCGCACAGTTGCGCCAGGACCGAGAGCAGAAATTTCTCCTCGCCGGACAGAGGGTCGGCGCCGGTGACCACCAGGAAGATCTGGTTATCGGCCAGGGCAGGCGCAAGCGGGAACGCCCACCAGGACGAAGACTCGTCCATCTCAAGCCGGCCCGGCATCGTGATCTTGGCCAGCGCCTGGCTGATGCCATCCGGCGCGCGCTCGTAGTAGTCCCCCGACCTGCTCGGATGCCAGGCCAAGACCTCATGACAGGAGGCGATCGACGGGACCGCAGTGGTGAGCAGGCGGACGGCCTGGCGAGGCGAACTCGCCTGGGTCAGGATCAGCGACAAGGTGAAGACCGCATTGACCGACGACAGCGTCGCGTTGACAGCCTGTTCCGAGTTCGCCGCGCTCGACACCCGGCGGGCGTCTGACGTCATGGGCTGCCAAGGAACTGACGAATCAGGATGCAGTGCGAATTCGGGATGGAGTCGTCTTCCGCAACGAACGGCAGAACGCCCTCGCGCGTCATGGGCTCGGCAGGAACCGGAGCTCGTACCAAGGACACCCGGTCAGCGAAACGGATGCAATTATTCCCGGCCTGCAAACCCCGGAAGCCGTACCCGACGACATTGTCCACGTCGTTGCCCCCGCGATGGAAGGTCCGAACGTAGCCATCGACCTGGCGCCCGAAGCCAGTGATGTCCGCTGCTTGCACGTTCACCCCGCACCTCCAGCCAGGGAGTGCCCGCCAGTCTACGCCCGGCGATAGTCCAGACGGACAAACTGGCGCCCCGAGTTGGTCCAAAGTGGCCAACGACTGAGCGAAGCCGCGGGACGACAGTAGGGCCAGGGCCGCTCGCCGACAAACGGACTGGCTCCCGGGTGGCAAATCGCGGATCAATGTGCGCCAGAGGAACCCATAAGGAGGGACTATGTCCACGCCAACCAAACCAAGCATCGTGTTCTGCCACGGGATTTGGGCCGATGGCTCGTGCTGGAACAAGCTGATCCCACCGCTTCAGGCGGAGGGGTATGAGGTGATCGCCGCGCAGTACGGCCTCGACACCAATGAGGCGGACGTCGCCGCGACGCGGGCCACGCTGGGGCGGGTCCACAGCCCAGCCATCCTGGTCGGCCACTCTTACGGCGGCGCCGTTATCACCGCAGCGGGCATCGATGACCGGGTGGCCGGGCTGGTGTACGTCGCCGCGCTCGGCCCCGACGAGACGGAGACCTCGCAGGGCGAGCAGGAGAAGTTCCCCCGGACGCCATTGTTCTCCGAGATCGAGGTCGCAGACGGGCGCATCTGGATGCTGCCGTCGGGCGCCGCCTACTTCTGCGGGGACCTGCCCGAGGAAGAGCAGAGGCTGGTCTGGGCGACGACCTACCCCCCGGCCGCCGACCTGTTCGGCCGCAACGCCCCGGGCGTGGGGTGGAGGTCGAAGCCGAGCTGGTACATCGTGGCCAATAACGACCAGGCGGTCCACCCCGACCTGGAGCGATTCGCCGCCAAGCGCATGGGCGCCACCACCTACGACATCGACAGCGACCACTGCCCCATGCTCTCCCACCCCGACTACGTCCTCGACGTCATCCGCGCCGCCGCAGCAGGCGTCTGAGCCCGCACCACTTTCTGAGCCCTGCTCCCCGACCGGGCGAGCAGAGCTCAGAAAGAGCGAGTTCACAAGGAGAAACCGGTGGACAGATCGTCCCTATTAGCTTCAGCCAGCTACCGGCGGACTGGTGATTATGAAAGCAACCAGCATGAGCCCTCGATCAGGGCAGCGGACCGGCAGCAGCAATGCGGTCGTGCTCCTGCACGGCCACCAACTTGAGCGCAACCTGGCCCGAGCAGTCACGGCCGAGGCGGCAGGCACCTTCGTACTGGTCCTGGCCATCACCAGCACCGCCGTCGCGGCCACCTTGTCCCGGCCGGTGGCCGGGATACCCTACGGGTCCCTGGCAGTGCCCGTCGCCGGCGGCCTGGCCCTGGCCATCGGAGTCGCCAGCCTCGGCCACATCTCCGGTGCCCACCTCAACCCGGCGGTGACGCTCGGGCTGGCCGTCAACAGACACTTCCCATGGGCCTACGCTCCTGGTTACCTCATCGCCCAGTTCGCCGGCGCGACCGCCGCGGCCGCGGTCACCTGGGGCCTGTACGGAGACCAGGCCAGGTCGATCGCCCACCTTGGCGCCACAGTCCCGGCTGCCCGGGTTTCCGCGGGGCGGGTGCTCGCGGCGGAAGCCGTTGTTACCTTCGTACTGGTCCTGGTGGTCGTGGCGGTGGCCACCGACACCCGGGTCCCGCGCGGCATCGCTGCCATGGCCATAGGCGCGGCCCTCGCGGTAGCCATCGTGATCGCCGGACCGGTCAGCGGCGCGGGCGTCAACCCGGCCCGGGCGATCGGGCCGATGATCCTGGCAGGGCAGTTCTCCGACTGGTGGGCATACCTCACGGCGCCACTGGCCGGCGGCGCGATAGCTGTCGCGCTCTACGACAGGTTCCTGCGCGCCGGCAGCACGCCTGCATAGCGATTACGCCCGTATATGACGACCTCCCAGACCGCTGAGCGCCGAGATGATCACTGTCCCCGGGCCGGGACTGGCGGCAGCTGGCCGCACGCAGGCATTCAGACCCTGAGTTGATCTTTCCCGGTCTCCGCGTCGGGCCCTCTCTGATCAGATCACGCAGGCGAAGGCGACCTGCGCCGGATGCCTGGTCCGCCGGCAATGCCTGGCTGTCGGCGTTCGCGCTGGACACCAGACAGGACCACGGCGTGTGGGGAGGCATGAGCGATACTGGCACGGCCGAACCAGCCGACACCGCCCAACTGCTGTCAACTCTGGCTAGGGAAAGCGGCTCGCTTAGCTGCCACTGCACAACCATTCAGGGCGGCGTTTGCTGTTGCGGAGATGACCATGAGGGCCGATCAGCCGCGATGGGCCATCTCAGGGTGCGATGGAAGTCGGCGGCGCCTTCAGCATTGAGTCGGTCTCCCGCGACACGTCATCGCTGATACGGGTGGCCGCTGCGCTGGCATCGAGCGGCACAGGCGCCTCGGCGACGATCCCGGCGAGGGCTTCCAAGGCCCGGGAAGCGAGCGGGCTCCACTTCTCGATCCAGCCGGAGACCACCTCGGCGTTCGCGGGGGTGTCGTCGATGAGGTGCCGCAGCAGCGCTGTGGTCCACGCGCGATGCCAGCGTGCGTCCTCGTCGAGCGAGAAGTGGATGCTGGTCAGGATCGGGTCGCCGTTGGCTGTGGCGAGCGCGCCTGCGATCTCCTGGTTCACGAGCCGGTCGATCCGGGGCTTGACGACAAGGTTGGTCACCGTGAACGCCTCGCCCCAGTCGTAGGCGACCAGGGCCCGTTCGACAAGCTCGCGCAGTGGCTGGAACGCTGCGGCGTCCTCCCAGGCCCCCTGCTGTCGCCGCGCTGCCCCGGTCTCCAGCGGAGGACCGCTGAGCTGCACGGTGCGGTACGCGATCCGCTGGACGCGGCGCAGCTCATCGGCCGACTGGAATGCGGCGCAATTGGTGACCCGGGAAGCGGGCGCCATTTGCGCGACGTAGGCGGCCAACATCTGCAGCCCGTGCACCGGAAAACGCAGCGGGGAATACCAGCGGTCCAGGAACCGCACCCACTCGCCGTCGAGGTCCCGGTCGTACCCGGTGTCATCGATCTCCCGGAGGAGGCCGTCAACGACATTTTCACGACCGTCCTGCAGCTGGGTGTAACCGCGGTAGGTGGTGCGGCGCGGGTCGGAGAATTGCTCCCAGTCGCGGGCTTGCAGTGCGGAGCCTTCCCGGTAGCGGTAGTACCAGGAGACCACCGGGTTGGCGGCTGGCAGCTCGAATCGCATCGGGTGGTTGTAGTGCAGGTCGGTGCTGACCAGCTCGTACTCGGGCGGGACGCGCCGGCCCGTCGCGAGCCGTGTGTACGTCTTGCGGCCCGGCGGACGTCCTACCGGTGTGGTCATCGGTCACCTGTCAGCGGAGCGCTTTCCGCTGCTGGCTCGCGCGCGAGCTGCCAGATGGCACCGTCTTCGGTCAGTTGTATGAGACCCGTGAACGACGACATCACAGCCTCAAGGTCTCCGGGGAACCGGATGGCCAAGCCCGTTGCGGCCTCGAGCCCCGCCCGCGACAGCCGGCAGACCCGGGGGACCAGCACGCGCAGGTATGCTCCCTCGTCCCGGACGAGCACGTGCGTGTTCTCCTCCTTGATGACCGAGACGACCGACCACGCGAACGGCGTGGCGTGCAGAACCGGGCCCACCCCGTAGCCGGTGTCACCGGATGTGCTCACTCGCCCTCCTCTACGCGAACCAAGATTCGTTCGCCGTCGAGTCGCACCGGGTAGCGGTGCAGGCATGCGCTGGCCGGGTTCACCCCGCGACCGGTCCGCGCATCGAACTCCCACTCGTGCGCGGCACAGGTCAGGACGCCGTCAGCCAGAACGCCTTCTGAAAGGGGGTTCGCCAGGTGCGGGCACCGGTCCTGGTAGGCGACCAGCGTCCCGTCGAAGTTGCACAGCAGGACGTCGACGGCTCCGAGGTTCACCGCGCGCATCTCGCCTTCCCAGATGTCGTCCAGCGACCCGGCGTACCGCCACACTGCCACGGTGACGTCACCGTCGCTCGACCTTGAAGATGTCACCATTTCCGAGCCCAGCCGCGCTGATAGTCGCGGCGGGATCGAGGATGTCCCCGGCCTCGTTGCGCACCGTGACAGGCCCACCCCGCTCGGGCGCCTGGCCCCAGGCCACCAGCTGATCGGCCAGCTGCGCCACGGTGCGCTGATCCGGGGTGACGATGACACGGCCCAGGAAATCATCGCTCGCGAAGCCGAATAGGTAGACGCGCATCGCCGCGTCCTCAAGCCGTCGGAACGGGGTCGAGGCGCCACGGATCAAGGCCGCGGCGCAGGTCCTTGCCGGTCTCGACAGGCGCTTCGAGGCCCATCCACGCATGCAGGTCGGTGAGCTTGCCGGGCGCCTCTCCGGCGACGATGCGATCGACCACGCTGTTGTGATCTGCGAACCGAGCTTTTTCCTGCTCGAAGATCCACCGGCACGGTTCGGAGCAGAACAGGTAGCGGCGTCCTCCCATCTCCAGGGTGCAGGCCGTGTTCCGCCCGGGCCTGATGAACAATGCGGGGAGCTGGCAGAGGTTGCAGAGCGCCGGGAGCCCGTAGGCCAGCGTGTTGGCCTCGCCGCCGGCCTCCCAGCGCAGCTCGAGCTGGTCCCACAGCGCCCCGTAGGTCTCCTCCCACTGGGGGTACTTCTCGTTCAGCCACGCACGCTCGGCGCGGTCGGGCATCGCGACGTCGAACCACAGCGTGGTCCGGTAGGTGTACAGGCCGAGCTGGAGGCTGTGGTGCGCGTAGTCGAGCTCTTCTATGAACAGGTCCCAGAACCAGGGCTTTTCGAGGTCGAACTCGGCGAGGTTCTTCATGAACTGTTCGGTCACCCACTCGGTCATGAACTCCTTGAACGAGCGGGTCCGCGCGCTGAGTGGGGCGAGGTACTCCGTGGCGGTTCCGGTCAGCGCGAGGAACAGACGCCAGCATCGCCACCACATTTTGTCGATGAGGTACTGAGCCCGCTCGCGTGAGCCGTTCTCCAGCAGCGTCCGCAGCACGGGATGGCCGATCTGGGCGTGGCGCGCCTCGTCGGTCTGGATGCTCGCCACGGTCTTCTCGAACAAATGGTGATGGGCGCGGTCGGCCATGGCCGCCATGGCCATGAACTGCAGGTTGGTGAAGCCCGTCTCGAACACGAAGTTGAGCTGGATCGCCAGGTCGATGGCGTCGGCGGCGAGGAACATGTCATCGAACAGGTGCCGCGCGGCGAGAATCAGCCACTGGTTGGTGTGGAACGCCTTATGGGTCCAGTCGAAGTTGCCGTCGTGGGCCAGCAGGTCGTGGCCGATCAGCAACGGGATCTGGGTGTGGCGGATCTCATCGAGCGCGCCCAGGCTTGCCATCGTCCGCCAGGCGCTGTCGCGCCCAAAGCGAGCCATGCGCAGTTCGGCCACCGCGCCCGCGTACTCCGCCAGGGCTACCGCGCCGTTGTGGAACTTGACCAGCTGAACCCATCCGGGATCGAGGTCCTCGAACAAGCGGGGCTTGCTGAGCGCCGCGCGCACACCGAGCACCGCAGCGTCCTTATCCCGCTGATTCGCGACGTACTCGCGGTAGGTCGTGCGGTAGGCCTCGTTCCAG
>Ga0070709_10001019_pt1 | contig 15503 bp, 7 predicted proteins | sample LARL51metaG_FD_65449 | JGI IMG/M metagenome (GOLD analysis project Ga0070709, IMG submission 65449) | Corn, switchgrass and miscanthus rhizosphere microbial communities from Kellogg Biological Station, Michigan, USA - LAR L5-1 metaG | ecosystem: Host-associated > Plants > Roots > Rhizosphere ...
GGAGAACTTGTAGCCCTTGGTGTAGTCGAACTTCTCCACCGCGCGGATCAGGCCCAGGTTGCCCTCCTGGATCAGGTCCAGGAACAGCATGCCGCGGCCGGTGTACCGCTTGGCCAGCGACACCACCAGCCTCAGGTTCGCCTCCAGTAGGTGGTTCTTGGCCCGGCGGCCGTCCTCGGCGATCCACTCCATGTCGAGGCGCTGATCGGGGGTCAGCCCCCCGGTGCCGGTGCCCAGCTTCTCCTCGGCGAACAGGCCCGCCTCGATCCGCTTGGCGAGTTCCACCTCCTGCTCGGCGTTGAGCAGCGGGACCTTGCCGATCTGCTTCAGGTAGTCCTTGACCGGGTCCGCGGTGGCACCCGCCGACGCCACCTGGGCGGCGGGCAGGTCGTCGTCATCGTCGCCGTAGACGAAGGTCTCGTCGTCGCCTTCCTCGCCGGTACGGGCCGGGCCTGGCTGCCCCTCCCCGGGGGCCGCCGGGCCGGCGACCACGGCCGCCTCGGCCCCTTCGCCAGGGCCTGCCGCCTCGTCCGGGCCGGCCGCCGGCTCTTCCTCGGCGTCCTCGGCCTCGATCTCGACCAGCGAGTCATCAAGCTCGGCCACGTCGATGTCGTCGGGGCCCTCCTCGATGTCCACTTCGACTTCCAGGTCGACGTCCACGTCTACATCGACGGCGAACTCGTCCAGGTCAACGGCGTCCAGGTCCTCAACTCCTTCGAGCGTCACGACGACGTCCAGGCCGTCCTCTTCCAGGCTTGCGTTCTCATCGAGGCCGGCGGCCTCGCCCGCACCGTCCTGGGCCACGGCCGTATCCTGCGGCGTGTTCTCCGCGCCGCCCGAACGGGCCTGCTTGCCCTGCCGCCCATGCGGCGGGCCGCCCGCTGCGGGCGCGGTCTCGCCGCCGCCCGCTGCGGGCACGGATTTTGGTGCATTACGCTGCGACCGCCGTGGCCGGGATCCCTTTTGGCGCACGGGCGCCGTGCCGTCCGCGCCCGCGGATTCGTCCGCGCCCACCAAGGAGACCGGCGCGTCGCCCTTACGCGGCGCCTGCACCTGCGACTGGCGGCCCTGGCCTTGCTGGGGCTGCCTTCGCGCCGCGGAGCCTTGCGCGCTTGCCACCGCGGTCACCCCTTCCTTCGCTGAACGACGGCGGCCTGCCAAGCCGCGAGTGACACGTGACTGTCCGATCGGGCAGACGACACAGACAACCTCTCCTGCGCACGTGGGCGGCAACGGAACTTACTGCGGTCACCCCGCTGCCGGGACCGTTCGGGGCTGATGGCAAGAGCCGCTGGACGTCGTTGCCCGGCCCCGCCCTTCTCCCGTGATCCACCTTAGGTGGAGTTGACGGGTAGCTCGTACCGCCGGCACCTTCCGCGACCTCGCCGGGCCCCCCGGGGACAAGCGCCCCGCAGTCATGCTTTACCCGTTTTCGCCGCGATCATGGAAGCCGCCGTGCCGTCACGTACGGGCACATGCAGCACGAGCACGGTCACGTCATCATCTTGTTCATATCCGGTGAGCATCCGGTCAACCAGGTACTCCAGCAGGCTGGCGGGATCCTCCGCCACCTCCGGCGCCGCCTGCCCGGCCACCGCCACCAGTTCGTCCAGGCCGGAGTGCAGCCCGCGCCGCCGGTTCTCCACCAGGCCGTCGGAGTACAGCACGGCCGTGTGCCCCGGGGGCAGCCGGAACACGTACTGCTGGCGCGGGCTGGCCCAGCCAAGCGGCGTCCCCGCCTCGCCCAGGTCCAGCCGGGGCGGCGCGTCCCGCGACATCAGCAGCGGCGGCGGATGGCCCGCGTTGCCGGCCAGGCCCTCTCCGGACACCGGGTCGAACACCAGGTAGGCGACCGTGGTCACCTGCTCGTCAAGCTCGGTGGCGGTGAACAGCCGGTCAAGCCCGGCCAGCACGGCGGCCGGCCTTGGGTCGGTGAGCGCCAAGGCACGCAGGGCGTTGCGCACCCGGCCCATGCCCGCCGCGGCGGACAGTCCCTTGCCCATGACGTCCCCGGCCGCCACGGCCAGCCGACCGTCGGGCAGGCGGAACGCGTCGTACCAGTCCCCGCCGATCTCCATGTTCCTGGTCACCGGCAGGTACCTGGCGTCCAGGATGATGCCGGGCACGCTGGGCAGCCGGTCCGGCAGCAAGCTGCGCTGCAGCGTCTCGGCGGTGGTGTGCTCCCGCTCGAACAGCGAGGCCCGCTCCAGGGCGAGCGCGCACTGGCCCGCCAGCGCCTCGAGGAACACCCGCTCCTCGTCGGTGATCTTCCGCGGCCGGGAGAAGGAGAACCGCAGCGCGCCGATCGCAGACCCCGCGGCCAGCAGCGGCATGCCCACCCAGGCCCGCTCGTCGGTGTGCGACAGGAACAGGTCCAGGTCGGCCACCTCGGCGAAGGTGCGGCGCAGCCCGTCGGGGTTCTCCACAAGCACCGGGCGCCTGGTCGTGATGGCCAGCGTGACCACGCTGGGGATGTCCAGCGGGATGTCGCCGCCGGGGTGGCCGGGGCTGTCCGGCAGGCCGCCGGGGTTCACCGTGTGCACGCGGAGCCGCTCGGGGTCGAGCAGGGCCACGGCCGAGCGGTCGGCGCCGATCGCGGACCGGCCGACCTCGGTGATGACCTCGACCACCTGCTCCACGGTGAGCGCCTCGGCCAGCATCGACGTTGCCTGCTGCAGCCGGGCGGTGCGCAGCGCCGCCGCCGAGAGCTGCTCGGTCAGCCGGCCGCGCATCTCCTCCGCCTCACGCTGGGCGGTCACATCGGTGCTGGCGCCCACCCATTCGATGATCTTCCCATCGCGCTCGATCGGCACGGCGCGGACGTCGTAGTGCCGGTAAGACCCGCTCTTGGTGCGCACCCGGTAGCGGTTGTCGAAGATCTTCCCGCCGCCCACGCACTCGCGCCAGTCCCGTTCGACGCGCTCCCGGTCCTCCGGGTGGACCGCGTCCAGCCACCCGTTGCCCAGGTACTCCTCCAGCGTCTGACCGGTGATCCAGCGCCACTCCGGCGAGTCCTCGGCGATCTCCCCGGTGGGCGTGGTCACCCACACCACCTGCGCCCCGGCCTGCACCAGCGACCGGTAGCGCTCCTCGCTGCGGCGGACCGCCTCCTCCGAGTTGCGCCGCTCGGTCACGTCCACGGCGATGAGCGCGACACCGCTGATGGCGCCCTCGGGGTCATGGGAGGGGAACCAGGAGAACGACCAGTGCCTGGCCTGGGGCCCGGCCCCGGGACGCTCCCCGTCCCCGTTCTCCTCGCTGGCGGCCCGGCTGTTCTTGAGCATGCTGATCGGCTGGTCAGGCTCGAAGAACGGCTGGTCATCGGCGAGCACCCGGCGGATGGCCGATTCGGCGCTGGCAGCGAGCGGCTCGGGCCAGACCCGGGATGGCGGCAGGCCGATATGGTCCGCGCCGTTTCGGCCATAAAGCCTGGCCAGGCTGCGATTGACCCGCCGGAAGCACAGATCGGTGCCGAAAAAGGCGAACCCGATTGGGGCCTCGCGCAGCAGCGTGGCCAGCAACGCGGAGTCGGAAACATCCATGCCTGACATCCGCGGCTGAGGTACCGACGTGTCAGTACTCATCGCACCGCTTCTCGCCCGTGAGCGAGCCTGCCATCCCTCGGCTCCTTCCTGCTCACTGCGAACTCAAGCAGGCTATCGGCATCAACGTGGCAGCGGAGAGCCATCCGCACCCCGGACTCGAGCGCCGCTGCCGCGCTCATCACGATGGTCGGCTGGTTAAGGCTTCCTTATCCTAGGCCACTTCGTGCCGTGGGGTGGCCGCTACGCGTACCACGCCCACCCATGGCGAGACTCAACTCGCGCTATTTCCGGCACGGATACCGCGGAACGTGCCCGTGACGCCGCAGATCTGGGAAACTGAGCGGGTGAGTTCGCAGGGCCGCCGCCGGAACCTCCCCCCTGGAAGCGGCCGGTCCGGCCATCGCCGGGTTCCCCGGCCGTCTCCGCTTCCCGCACCGCCGAACGCGTTGTTCGCGGAGATGCTGCGGGCAGCGCGGGAGCTGCTCGCCCTGCGCAGCCCGCTCGACGCGGAACTGATCGTCAGCGAACTGCTTGGTACCTGGTGGGGGGAGAAGGAGCCCGGCGCCAGGGCCCGCAGCGCCGACCTTGAGGAACTGCTCGGCGAGGGACTCGTCGCGTACGCGGCCCAGAACGAGAGCCCGGCGGCGCTTGCGCTGCTGTCCGGCATCGCCTGCCTGGGCACCCCGCACCAGGCCGCCGCGGCCGAGAATGCCGCGCTGGGGCTGATCGAGCGCGGCATCAAACGCCCTGGCTGGGCCGAGCACGTGGGCGCGGTCGTGGCGGCGGACTGCTATGTGAACTCTGACGCCTTCGGGGACCGCGACGAGGCCGTGTGCCTGTTCAGCTACGGCGGGACCGAGCCGCACGCGCTTGTCCTGGTGGTCGACTACAACGTCAGCGGCATGCTGTCCGACGGCTGGGTCACCTCGAAGGTGGAGACGCTGCTTGACCGCTGCCGGGACGGCAACGGTCAGGCCGGGCAGCCCGGGCGCGGCAGCTTCCGGCCGATTCCGCCGTCGGCGGCCAGGCACATGCTCGAGACGGCGCTGGCGGTCACCCACGCGGCCCCCAACCCGCCGGTGAGCAAGTCGTTCGGCGCCTACCACGCGTTCATCAGGTCCCGGATCCGGGCCCTGCCGCCCCCCGACCTGGCCGCGGCAGAGGTCGTCCTGCCGTTCGGCGGCGCGGCCGCCAGGCTGGCCACCCTGGAGCCCGAGTCGGCCTGGGCAGGCGCGGAGGCGCGCCGGCAGGCGTGGAGCAGCGACCGCAGGGCGATGCTGGTCGCCGAGTTCCTCGCGTCCGACGAGGCCGAGGACCTGTCCGACCGCGGGGCGGCCAGCAGGTGCGCCGACCACATCGTGAGCTACGGGTGCGAGCAGGACTTCGGCCGCCCGCTGCGGATGAGCCCGGCCAAGGCGGAGACCTTCCTGCTCGACTGGCTGCCCCGCAAGGTCATGCTCTGGCCCGCCGAGCAGCACGCCATGCCACACGTGCTCGCCGCGTGGGCGCGCTGGTCCGGGCGGCGCCGCGGCCTGGGCGCCGAGGCGATCGACCAGACCCTCGACGCGGTGTTCGGCGCCATGGGCACCTTCACCCAGGTCTACCGGGATCCGTCCAGCTTCGGCCTGGACACCAGGCTGGTGGGCAGGCTGCTGCCAGACGCGGACCTGGAGGCACTCCCCCGGCGGGCGTTCGCCTTCCCCGTGCTGCGCGGCCATTACCGGGGCATCGACCTGGGCTTGCTGGACCCGGCCGAGCCGGAGGCGCGGCGGACCCTGCTGGCCGCCGACCACGACGACGCACACGGGCGGCCCGCCACCGAGCAGCACATCCGCAGGCACATGGTGCTCAGCGACCGGCTCTGGCGCGGCGACCCGCCGGAACTGTGGGAGGCCGCCGAGCGGCTGCTCGACCGGGGTGAGAACAAGCACGCGGTGCAGCACACGCTCATGTACCTGATCAGGGACGTCGATAACGACACCGTCAAGCTCACGCAGGAACTGGACGATCTGCCCTAACGACCCAGATCGTGCCCGCTGGCAAACCCGTTGCTGCCGCCGCCGAAGCCGCCGTGTTCGTGTTCACCGGTGAGCCCGCCGATCACGGCGTTGATGTCCGCCGCGGTGACCGTGGTGAGATCGGCGGCGGTGGCGTCCTCGCCGAGGTCGGCGACCCGCAGGTCGCGCGCGGCGCAGGCGCGCTCGAACAGCGACCGCGCGAACCGGCCGTTGCCCAGTTCGTCGATGCGGTGCCGGTCCACGGCATCGGTGAAGATCCGCTCGAGCACGGGGATCGCATCCGGGTCGAACGAGTCGCCCGCCTGTTCCGCGATGACGGCCATGATCTGGGCCAGCTCGCCCGCGGCGTAACTGGGGAACGAGATGCGGACCGAGAACCGCGAGGCCAGCCCGGGATTGCTGCGCAGGAACCGGTCCATGTCCGCCGGGTACCCGGCCAGCACGATCACCAGCCGGTCCCGGTCATCCTCGGCCCGCTTGAGCAGCGTGGCCACCGCCTCGGACCCATAGGCGTCGCCGCCGGAGTAGCCCTCGTTGTACAGCGAGTACGCCTCGTCGATGAACAGGACGCCGCCGAGCGCGGAGTCGATCAGCTTGCCGGTCTTGATCGCGGTCGAGCCAAGGTGCTCGCCCACCAGGTCGGCCCGGTGCGCCTCGACCACCTCCGGCCGGACGAGCAGGCCGAGCGCGGCGAAGATGCGCCCGAGGATGCGGGCCACCGTGGTCTTGCCGGTGCCGGGTGGCCCGGTGAACACGAAATGCCGGGCCGGCGGCTGGCTGGCCAGGCCCTGCCGGTCCCGCAGCCGGGCCACCTGCAACTGGGCGACGATCTCGTGCACCTGCCGCTTGACCGGTTCCAGGCCGACCAGCTCATCGAGTTCGGCCAGCGCGTTCTCCAGCGTGGGCGTCTCGGCGTAGCCGCGGAACCTGGAGGTCAGCTCGCCGAACGCGCGTTCCAGGTCTTCGGCCCGCAACGTCATCAGCTCGGAGGCGACCGGCTCGCGGCCCCTGCTCATGACCCGCACGTCGCGTGCCTGCCGCGCCTTCTCCAGCAGGTTCCGGACGAACCGGCCGTTCCCCAGTTCGTCGATGAGCCGCCGCCGGCCGACGTCCTCCATCATCCGGTTCAGGCTGCGCAGCGCCTCGCCGTCGAGCGACTCCGCGCGCTGCGTCAGGGCGTTCTGTGCCAGTTCCACAAGCTCGCCCGGCGTGTACCCGCCGAACCGGACCCGCATCGGGAACCGCGAGTTCAGCCCCGGGTTGCTGGCCAGGAAGTCCTCCATCTGCCGCTGGTACCCGGCCAGGATGACCACGAGGTTGTCCCGGTCATCCTCGGCGCGCTTGAGCAGCGCCTGGACCGCCTCGTTGCCGAACCTGTCCGCGTGCCCCTCGCCGTCGTTGGCCAGGCTGTAGGCCTCGTCGATGAACAGCACCCCGCCGACGGCCGAGTCGATCAGGTCGTTGGTCTTGATGGCGGTGGCGCCGAGGTACTCGCCCACCAGGTCGGCGCGCTGCGCCTCCACCACGGTCGGGCTGTCAAGAAGCCCGCACGCGTAGTACAGCTTGGCGATGATCCGGGCCACGGAGGTCTTGCCGGTGCCAGGCGGCCCGAGGAACACGAAATGCTGCAGCGGCTTCTCGGTCTGGTAGCCGGCCGCCAGCCGCCGGTGCGCCGCCTCCACCGAGGCGGTGAGCTGGCGGATCTGCTCCTTGACCGGCGCCAGGCCGATCATCTGGTCCAGCTCCGCCATGGCCTGCTCGACGGTGATCTCGGGCGCCTCCTGGCTGGCCGGCGCACGGTCCCGGGGCCCGGCGGCAGTCGCCTGCCCGCGTGCTCCTTCGGCCTGCCGGGCAGCGCGTGCCTGATCGGCCGGATGCCCGCCGCGCCCGGTCGTCGTGCCGACCGTCCCGTACGGTGCGATCATCGCGGCCCTGGCGCGCTGCCTGGTGTCCGCGCGCGCCACCTGCCAGGCCTTGCCGAGGCGCCACGCGAGCACGACCACCGCGAGGCCCCACGCGATGAGGTACGCGATGACCGGCTGGCTCCGGTCCAGCGACCAGGCCAGCAACGCCGGGGGCAGCGACCAGGCCAGCACGAGCGCGACCGTGCGGCACGGCACGAAGGCGCGGGCCAGCGGCCGCGCGTGCGCCGCCAGCACGACACCCACGGGGAGCAGCAGCAGCGGTACCACATCGAGGCTGCTCTGCTGGAACTTCGCCGCCGCGATGGAGACGATCGCCAGCCCCCACAGCCCGACGCCCACCGACGCCAGGACCGACCGGCTCCGCCGGACGACGGCGATGGGGCCGTACAACAACGGCACCACGACGATGAGGTAAGCGACCCGGCCCCAGAGGAAAGGAGTCATCACGACCAGCACCAACACCGCGGTGACCAGCATCACCTTGACCGGTGCCGGGGTCGCGCGCACCTTCTGGCGCAGGAGGTCGATCCGTTCCCTGACCATTTGCATGGCCTGCCCGGATCCGTCGTTAGGCGGCATGTTGCTCCCTCGTGCTCATCCTTGTATAGCGCACTACCGGCCGTTTACGGGGGCACACAATCGGACACCAGCTTCGGAAATGGCCGGTTCAGGGGCTGTGCGGGGTTCCAGGTCCGCCGCCGGCATTGACACAAACCGGTCACGGCGGGACGCTCTGCTGGGGGTTGCGGGGCGCCCGGGACACGTGGCTTCCCGTGCGCGCCCGGTTCGTTCGGTTCGTCCGCTGGAGGTAGCGATGGGGTCGGTGGCCCTGCTCCGCAGGCCAGGTATTGCGCTGCTGGCGTGCAGCCTGGCGGTTACATCCGGGCTCGCGCTCGCCACCGGCACGGCGGCACGGGCAAGAGCGGCGGACGTGGCGCCCGGGGCGCCCGGCGCGCCATCCTACTTCGACCTGGCCCGCAAGGACTGCGTGGGCACGGCCACGGGCACCCGGTCGAAGGTCTGGTACACGGTGGCGGGCGGTGTGCTGTCCGACGTGTACGAGCCGGCCATCGACAACACGAACGTGAGCACGCTGCAGTACATCGTGACCGACGGGTCCACGTTCACCGACCTGCAGACCAGGGACATGACCTACACCGTGGCGGCCGACCCCACCGGCATGGCCTGCACGGTGACCGCGACCGACGCCGATCACGGCTACCAGATCGTCACCACGTACATCACCGACCCGGCCCGCGACACCGTGCTCATGCACACCCGGCTGTCCGCGCTGCCCGGGTCCGGCACCAACGTGGCCGGCCTGCACCTGTACGCGCGCCTGGATGCGCATGTCAACGGCAACGGGGGCGGCGGCAGTGACAACGCGGGCGGCAACACCGGTCTGATCGACACCTCCAGCGGATCCCCGGTACCGGTGGTCTACAGCACGAACACGGTCACCAACGCGGTCAACCGGGACTACGCGGTGCCGACGTACATGGCCCTGGACGCGAGCGTCTCCTCACCGGCCGCGAGCGTCGGGTACGCGGGCAGCCCCAGCGACGGCCTGACCCAGCTCGACCTTGACCGCGCGCTCACGCCGTACGACGCGGCGCCGGACGGCCACATCGTGGCCACCGAGGACGTCACTCCGGCCCCTGGGGATTCGGTCACGCTGGCCTTGGGTTTTGGGCGCAGCCAGTCTTCCGCGGTATCGACGGCGAGCCGCTCGCTGCGGCAGCCGTTTGGCCTGACCGCGCTGAAGTACGCGGTGGGGTGGCTGCGCTACGACGCCGGCCTGCGCCCGCCGTTCGGGCACGTGACCGGCGCCGCGGCCCGGCGGGACCAGAGCGCGATCCTGCACTACTACCTGTCCGCCAACGTGATCAAGGCCAGCGTGGACAAGACCTACCCGGGCGCGATCGTGGCGTCGCTGGCCAGCCCGTGGGGACAATCGGTGCCTGCCGGGGTCTTCGCCAACGGCGCGCCGAGCTATTTCGGCTCCTACCGTGAGGTGTTCGCCCGTGACCTGTACGAGGCGTTCACCGGGCTGCTCGTGGACGGCGACCTGGCCACCGCACGCGCCGCGACCCTGTTCCTGTTCGACCGGCAACAGCAGGCCGACGGGTCCATGCCGCGCAACTCGCTGCTCAACGGCAAGACCGCACCGGACACCGGCGGCACCCAGCTGGACGAGACGTCCTACCCGATCATCATGGCGCTGCAGGCGGGGCTGGACGGCAGCGGCTCGCTGTGGCGCGGCCACATCAGGCCCGCGGCCGACTTCGTGGTCGCGCACGGGCCCTCGTTCGGCGTCGAGCGGTGGGAGGAGCAGAGTGGTTACTCCCCGTCCACCATCGCCGCCGAGATCGCCGGGCTGACCGCCGCGGCGGTGATCGCCAAGGAGCACGGCGACCAGGCGCGGGCCCGGGTCTACCAGGCGACCGCGGACGACTTCCAGCGCAACATCAAGTCCTGGACGGTGACGACCACCGGGCCGGACGGGCCGCCGGGTTACTTCATCCGGCTGTCCAAGACCGGCGACCCCAACGCCGCGATCACCTACAACCTGGGCAACGGCGGGCCGACGCTGGATCAGCGCGCCGTGCTGGACGGCGGGTTCCAGGAACTGGTCCGGCTCGGTGAGCTTCCGGTTTCCGACCCGGACGTGCAGGCCTCGCTGGGGGTGTGGGACAAGCAGATCGCGGTGTCGACGCCAAGTGGCACCGGCTACTACCGCTACGGCAACTCGGCCGCGCAGGGCAGCGCCGACGGGTACGGCGACTGCTACCAGCCGAGCCAGACCAGCCCCTGCACCGCCCAGGGCGCGCCGTGGCCACCCACCGACAAGGGCACCGGGCACCTGTGGCCGGTGCTGTCCGGTGAGCGGGCCGAGTCCGACGTCGCCGGGGGCAACATGTCCGGCGCGGCGTCGCTGCTGAGCGCGATGGAGAAGTTCTCCTCCGGGGTGGGCCTGGTGCCCGAGCAGGCCTGGGAGAACCCGGACCTGCCCGCCTCCCCGTACGGCAGCGACCCGGCGACGGCCTCGATCGGCTTCACCGACGGGAAGGCGGCCGGCTCCGCGTCGCCGCTGACCTGGGCCCAGGCGCAGGAACTGCGGCTGATCCTGGCGCTGGCGGTGGGCCACACCGTGGAGACGCCGCAGTTCACCACGCAGCGGTACGTGGCCCACGGGCCGCCAGGCGCGCTGAACGTGACGATCACCGCCCCGGTCAACGGCAGCACGCTCGCCGCGACGTCCACGACCGTGGCCGGCACCACCGCGCCCGGCGCGAAGGTGACCGTCGAGTCGCAGGACACCACGAGCGGGGCGCCGTCCTCGGTGACCGCCACGAAGGCCGCCAAGGACGGTTCGTTCTCCGCGACGGTGCCGATCGGGTTCGGCAGCAACGCGATCACCGTCGGCGCCAGCACGAACGGCCTGGGGAGCACCGGGTACGCACAGGTGACGGTCAGCAATGAGGGCGGCGGCACCACGGTGCTCGACGTCAGCGACCCGGCCGGGGACGACAACGGGCCCGGCACCTACCAGTACCCCACCGACTCGGCATTCCAGCCAGGTGCGTTCGACCTGACCAGGTTCCAGGTGCTCAGCGACGGCACCACCGCCTACCTGCGGGCCACCATCGCCAACCTGACCCCGACGTTCGGCCAGGTGGACGGTGCGCAGTTGCTTGACGTGTACGTGCACGTGCCCGGGGCCGCGACCACGTCCACGGATGCCGCGTTCCCACAGCGCAACTACACGATCGCGTCGTCCGGGGCCTGGAGCCAGCGGCTGGAGGTACAGGGCTTCCTGCCACCAGTGTGGCAGGACGCGTCCGGCACCTCGGTCGGCACCGCGCAAGTGCTCGCGTCGCAGTCCGACGGGACCATCACGATCGCCTTGCCCGAGTCGGCCCTTGGCACCCCGGGCCCGAACTGGGGCTTCACCGTGGTGCTCACCGGGCAGGACGGCTTCAGCCCCGACCAGGCCCGCGGGTTCGCGGCAACCGCTCAGCCGTTCCTGTTCGGCGTCTGCGGGCCGAACGGGACCGCGCCGATCTGCACGTTCGACCCGAACTCGGTGCCCAAGGCGGTGGACGTGATCACCCCGGCCGGGGTTTCGCAGGCCACGGAGCTTGACCCGACCCTCGGCCCGGTGGTCATCCAGCCGGTCACCGTGCCCTGACCGCCGGGGAGCGGGCGCGGTAGGCGGCGAGCAGGCGCGCGGCCGTCTCCGGCGGCAGCGGCTTGACCGCCTCCCGCAGGGTGACGCCGGAGATCTGGCCGGTGCGCGGTTCCAGCCAGGCCGCGACCAGGTCAGGGCGACGCCGCCCGGTGTCGCGCAGCACCCAGCCGATCGCCTTGCGGATGAAGAACTCCCGCTCGGCCAGCATCATGTCGGCGTAACGGGCGAACCGGTCGAAGTCACCCTCGCCCCGGCGCAGCGGCCGCAGCAGGGCCAGCAGCGCCGCGCGACGTACCCAGAAGTTCTCGTCGGTGGCCCACCGGTCCAGCACGCCGGTCAGCTCCGGGTACCGCTCGACCAGCCCGCCCATCACCACCGGGGCAAGCTCGTCCACCAGGGCCCAGGTGCCGGCCTCCCGGATCAGCCGTTCCAGCAGCGCCGCGTCGGCCGGGATCAGGGACTCGGCGTGGTCGCCGAGCAGCATGGACGCGGCGAGCCTGCACTCGAACAGCGGGCGCGCCCAGAGCCCGGTCACCACGGCCAGAAGGCTGTCCCGCGCCATTGTGGGCCGCCTGGGCAGCAGGGTACGCACGATGCCGCGCAGGGCGGGGAGGCCGACGCCTGCGAACTCCATGCTGCTCTTGAGGTACGCCCGTTCAGCGACCGCGCGCGCCGGATCTCCGGCCTCGCGCAGCCGTTGTTCGATAGCGGCGGTGAGGCTCACGGCGTTGCGGGCATCAGGGCCCGGCGCTGCGCTGCTCGGCACCGGTCAAGGCTAACGGCGCGCCGGGCGTGGGCCCGCGACCGGCGCGCGTCCGCCGGCCCGCCCGCATCTGGCCGGCCGGGCCGGTCAGCAGCCGGGCGTGGGTGCCTCAAGGAACTCCAGGACCGGGGCCGCCAGGGCGGGAGAGGCGAAGATGTCGTAGTGCGTGGTGCCCGGCAGGACCGCCAGGCGCCCGGTGGGCCGGCCCGAGCCGTCCCAGCCCGCGTCCCACAGGCCGCCGCCGAGCAATGCGAAGAACTCCACGATGTGCCCGGGCTGGATCGAGTCGCAGTCGGCGTAGACCAGCATGGTCGGCGCGATCATCCCCGCCACCTCGGCCAGCCAGTCGTAATCCGCCGACAGCAGGTCGCCCATCTTGGCGTGCAGCACCGGCCAGTCCCCGGGCCTGGGCGCGACCCGCGCGTACGTCGCATACATCGCGGACTGCCTCATCACCTCGCCATGCTCGGGGGTGAACTGCCGCATCGCCGCCCCGATCTCGGGGAACCAGCCGTCCCGCCGGAACGGCACCGAGACCAGCACCAGGCGGTCCACCGCCTCCGGATGCTGGATCGCCGTGCGCAGCGCGACCCCACCGCCCATGGAGACACCCATCACGTCGGATCGGACCAGGCCGAGGTGCCCGATGAGCGCGGCGACGTCGTCGGCCATCGTCTCGTAACGCAGCGGGCGGCCGGCGTCCGCGGTACGGCCGTGCGCCTGCAGGTCGACCGCGATGACCCGGCGCTGCGCGGCGAGCGCGGGCAGCACCGGGCCGAACATCTCACCCGACCCGAACCCGCCGTGCAGCAGCACAAGCGGCTCACCGGAACCGTGCTCGGCGTAGTAGAGGGACAAGCCGTTCACGTCCGCATAGCTCATGGCATCTCCTCACCCGGGCCGCCGGCATCCCCTTCGATGCCGACGGCATCTCGCTCGTGGGCCGCACGGCAAATGAGACGATGGCGCTTGCTCATCCTCATCGCAGCGGTGTCGGAAGGCAGGGACGCCGCGGTCAGGTGGGGTTCGGGGTCCGCTGAATGGTCCAGGTGGCGCCGTTCCAGCGCTCGGCCATGGTTGCTGTCTGGTTGCCGCCCACCGTCACGCAGGCCGTGGCCGTCGCGCAGGACACGCTGGCCGGAAGGACGAGGGGCTCCTCGCCCGGCGGAACCGGCGGCACGGGCAGGCGCCGGATCGTCCACCGGCTGCCGTCCCACTGCTCCGCGATGCCGAAGGTGCCTTCGTTGTAGGTGCCTACCGCCATGCAGTTCGCAGCGGTGGCACAAGACACGGCGGTCAGCGCCGAGTATCCGACGTGGCCGATGTCGGGCGTGCGCTGGACCGTCCACCGGGCGCCGTTCCAGCGCTCGGCGAGCGTCCGCGCGCCGTTCGCCGAGGACCCCACCGCGACGCAGGCCGTCGGCGAGGGGCAGGACACGCCGGTGAACCGGCTGGCATGGGTCGGGCTCGGCGCCGGGATGACCCGCCACCGGGATCCGTTCCACCGCTCGGCCAGCGCCGTGTCCCGGTAGGCCCGTGACGGCATGGCCGTGGCGCCGCGGCTGGCGTCGCCGACCGCCATGCAGAACCGGGCGGTGGCGCACGAGACCGCCGCCACGGTCAGGCTCTGCGGGGCCGGCGTTGGCCGTGGAAGGTGCTCCACCTGCCAGACGTGGCCGTTCCAGCGCGCCGCGACCGGGCGGGTCCCGGCCGGCGCCGAGCCTGCCGCCTGGCAGAAGCCGGGCACCGGGCAGGACACGCTGCTCAGTGGGCCGACCGGTGGGCGCGGGAGGATCGACCAGTGGGTGCCGGTCCACGCCTCGGCGGGGGTGCCCACGGCGAGGCAGGACGTGGCCGTCGCGCAGGACACGCCGTCGAGCTGGCTGTCATGGCCGCGGCTGGGGGGTGGCACGGCCAGCCACGCGCGGCCGTTCCACCGCATGGCCAGGGTCAGCGATGGGCCCGTTGCGCCGTAGTAATACCAGCCAACCGCGACACACGTGCCCGCCGGCAGGCAGGCCACCCCGGTCAGGGAGTCGGCCCGCTTGACGATGCCCGTGGCGGACGGAGCCGGATGAGGCCGTGGGGATCGGGGCTGGCCGGCCGGAGCCGCGTGCGCGCGCCCGGTGCCGCACCCCGCCGCGAGAGTCATGAGGATGGCCAGCACGGCGCACGACCGGCCGCTGCTCAGGAACCTGACCATGGCAAAGACTCCAAGCCCGTTGGATGCCTGCCTCTACAGACGGCGCGGGCGGCCGCCGGTTGTGGTCAATGGCCGGCGGGCACGTGATGCCGGGAAACCACGGTCTCCCCTGCGCGCCCGGAATGAGGCCGCCCAGCCCAAGTAACCTGGCATGTCATGACGCGCCGCGCGGCCCAAGCCGGCCCAGGACGCCGATCTGGCGTGGCTGAGCCGCGTTCCGAGGACGGGCTGGCGTGAACGTATGCGCGCGCGTCACGCGGCTGTCGACGACTCCGGTGAAGGGCCTGGCGCTGCACCACCCCGATGCCATCCTGCTGCAGCGGACGGGTGCGGCGGGAGATCGCGCGTTCTTCATGATCGACGGCCGCGGCCGGCTGATCTCGGTCTGGAAGACGGGCAGGCTTCTCCGGTTCCGCGCTGCCCACAACGCCCGGAGTGAGCAGATCACGTTGCGCTCGGCCGAAGGAGTGGCGTGTAAGGGCCCCGCGCGGCCGGGGACGCCGGTGATCGCCGATTTCTACGGCAAGCGGAAGGTTGCCGGAACCGTGGTGGAGGGCCCGTGGAACGCGCTGCTGAGCGATGCGGCGGGCGAGCCGGTGCGCCTCGTGCGGGCCAACGAGCCTGGCGCGGGCCACGACGACCACCCGGTGACGCTGCTGGGCGAGGAGTCGGTTGCCGAGCTGGCCCGTCGGTCCGGTGCCGGATCGGTCGACGCACGGCGGTTCAGGATGCTCATCAGTTTTTCTGGGCTGTCGGCGCACATAGAAGACCGCTGGCAGGACCGGACAATCGAGATCGGGGAAGCTGTGGTCCGCGTTGGCGGCCCGGTACCCCGCTGCGCCGCGACAGCACGCGAC
>Ga0070709_10001020_pt1 | contig 15489 bp, 15 predicted proteins | sample LARL51metaG_FD_65449 | JGI IMG/M metagenome (GOLD analysis project Ga0070709, IMG submission 65449) | Corn, switchgrass and miscanthus rhizosphere microbial communities from Kellogg Biological Station, Michigan, USA - LAR L5-1 metaG | ecosystem: Host-associated > Plants > Roots > Rhizosphere ...
CTGCGGCGAGAATCGCACCGCGGTCGAGATAGGATTTCGACGCCTGCGCGGGACCGATGTCGATGGTTTCGTCCGCAAGCCGCACGGCAAGCGAGTCCTTGTCGGCCTTGCTGTAGACCTGCACCGTCGCAAGTCCCAGCTCCCGTGCCGCACGAATGATGCGTACGGCAATCTCGCCACGATTGGCAATGAGAAGCTTATGGATGGTCATGAACGGTTTGCAAACCTCAAACGTCGATCTCGGCGATCGGCTGGCCGGCCATCACTGCATCCTCGTTATCGATCAAGAAACGCACGATCTTGCCGGCGGCGCCTGCCTTCACCTCGTTAAACGACTTCATGACCTCGACGAGGCCGACCGTGTCATCTCGCGTGACGGTGTCGCCGTCGGATTTGTAGTCCGGCTTGTCCGGTGCCGGCTTACGGTAGAAAATGCCCGGGAGGGGAGAAAGGATTTGCTGTATGGCCATGAGTTCCTCGTAGTTTGATCGCTGTGGCCCGCGCTTCAGCGCGCGGCGAGATGGGGACGAATGGCCTTGCGAACGGCCTCGGCGATGGCGACGGCATTCGGAGTGTCGGAGTGGACGCAAATGGAATCGGATCCGACGGAGATGTCGTTTCCCGCAACACTTCGCGTCTTGCCTTCGATGATGGCACGCAGGCACCGCGCAGCGGCATCGGTCGGATCCTTCGCCTCATGTTCGCGCGTGATGATGAGGCCACCTTCCGCGTTGTAGTCGAGATCGGCGTAATATTCGGCGACGAAGGTATGACCGCGGCGCTGATAGACCTTCTCGTGCAGCGTTCCTTTCATGCCGAACAGCGGCACCTTGTAGACATCGGCCGCGTCCGCCACCGCCTCGGCGATGTCCTCCATTCGCGCAGCCATGCCATACAGCGCGCCGTGCGGCTTGATGTGATTGAGCTCCACACCTTCGGCGTCCAGGAAAGCCTTGAGCGCACCGATCTGGTAGAGCAGGCAGTTCGTCAGCTCTTCGCGGCCGATCTTCATTTCCCTGCGGCCGAACCCCTGCAAATCCGGCAGCGAGGGATGCGCGCCCACTTTGACACCATGTCGTTTGGCGAGGCGCACGGTTTCGCGCATGTGATTGAAGTCGGAGCCATGGAATCCGCAAGCGACGTTGGCTACGTCGATCTGAGGCATCAGGCCTGCGTCGTCACCCATCTTGTAGAGGCCGAAGGCCTCGCCCATGTCGCAATTGATCATGACCATCTCTCTGTTGTCCTTATCCCCGCCGCATTCAATAGTCGCAAACCAACCCTGAAGCCGGCGAACGAGACGCTCGCCGTTTTCGGCAGGCGTCTCATTCATGATTGGGTCAACGAGACGCCGCGGGAAGGCCGCGACGGCGCGTCGTCGATTTACTTGGAGATCAGATAGTCGACAGGGATCTTCTCCGAAATCGTCCACTGATCGACCACCTTCGGCTTGCCCTGTTCGGTATCGACGATCAGATAGCGGCCCTGGTTCTGGTGGTGCAGGTCCTTGCTGAAAGTGCGCGGCCCGAACAGCGTGGCCTCGTTGTTCATTTTCTCGAGCTCCGTCACCACGACGGCAGCGTCGGTCGACTTGGCGCGCTCGACTGCCTTGGCCCAGACGTCGATCAGGACATATCCGGGATAGACGTACTGGCTGGACGGATCGCCTCCGGTGGCTTCCTTGTACTTCTTGTTGAACTCGTTGACCTTTGTGTTGGGGTCGTCGCCATAGATCGAACCCTGCACCGGCACGTAGAAGTTCGACAGGTCGGGAACGGCGGCCAGCCAATAGCTGCCGTCAACGCCGGAGCCGTTGAGGATCATCGACTTGATGCCTGCGGCGCGGATCTGCTTGATGGCGGAGACGGCGCCCGGCATCATCGTGCAGAGCATGATGGCGTCCGGTTCTTTCGGCAGGCTCTTGATCCGCGTGATCTGGGACGCGATCGAGGCATCATCGTTCTTGAATGTGTCACTGCCGGCGAGCGTTGCGTCCTTTAGACGCGGCATCTCCCAGTCGAAGCCATCACAGATTCCCTTGTTATAGACGGTCCAGCTGTCGAGCAGCCGATAGAAGCTGCGGGCGTTTTTCTTGGAGTAGGCCCATTCCGCCATGGTCGCGCCCTGCACGGCCGCCAGTACGGAGGCGGAGAACGAGTAGGGGCCGACGCCAGGGATGCCGGCCTTGATCGACTCCGCGCACAGGAAGAAGGAGACTTTGCCGGCCGACTGCGCCTGCAGGGCCGCCGGCGCGCCGAAATCGTAGTCGCAGGAGACGATCACCAGGTCCGCACCCTGATCGAGCACCGCAAGGCCCGCTTTGGCGCCCTCGGCCTGATCGGTCTTGGTGTCGGCAAAGACCGCCTTGATCTTCTTGCCGAGCAGACCGCCTCCCTTGTTGATCTCGTCGATGCGGATCAACGCGGCATCCTGAGCCGGCTTGTCATAAGCCTGCATGAAGCCGGACGCAGCGGTCGCAAATCCGACCACGATCTCGTCGGCAGCCAGAGTCGGCGTACCCCACAGCGCGCTTGTCACGGCCACGGCGCCTAGTATTTTCATGAAACGCATTTTACCACTCCTCCATTTTTCTAGTCGACTTCAGTTAGATTCCTTCAGGGCCGTCTGCGCAGGTCGCGGCAGCCGCCGCGCAAGCGGCCATCCTTTCCAGGAGAATTCCCGGTTGCGCGTGAGGCCGGTTGGCAAGTACATCAGGATGACGATGGTGACGACGCCGATCGCGATCTCCTGAACGCCGTTCGGGAGGGCGACGGTCAGACCACCGACGCTGACGCCCTTTTCCAGGTTGCGAAGCATCTCGATCAGTGCGGAAATCACCACGACGCCGGAGACGGCTCCGCTGAGGCTGTTCATTCCGCCAACCACCAGCATAGACAGGGTGATGAAGGTCGTTCGCAGATAGAACGAGCCGGGATTGACGATGCTCAGGAAGTGCGCATAGAGCGCGCCGGCGAGGCCGATGATGAAGGCGCTGACGACAAAGGCGATCAGCCGCTCGCGGACCATGTCGATTCCGGAGGCGCTGGCCGCCACTGCCTCGTCGCGTGTGGCGCGCAGCGCGAGGCCCGAACGGGAAATGGCGTAGAAATACGCGATCGCGATCGCCACCACGGCGCCCAGCCATCCAATCCAGGCGTTCATGGTGGGCGGTATGCCGACGATGGAGCCTTGTCCGCCTGTCACCGAGTCCCAGTTCGAATAGACGTTGTTGACGACGCCGAGCAACCCGAAGGTCGCGATCGAAGCGGCGATCCCGGACAACCGCATGATGACGCGCCCGACGATGAGCGCAAACAGCGCCGCGAACACGCCCGAAATCGGCGTGGCGACCCACATCGGCAGTTGCGTGTGCAGGAGCCAGGCCGGCAACCCCTTGAGCGTGACCGACTTCATCATCGGCGGGATGGTCAGCCACGCCGTCATATAGGCGCCGAGGCACATGAAGCTGATATGGCCGAACGACAACAGGCCCGAATTGCCGACAAACACGTAAAGGCCGGTAACCACCATGATGTTGATGAACATCTCGACCACGGTGCGATTGAAGGCTCTGCTACCGAAATAATAAGTCAAGGCTGCAATGGCCAGCAGCGCCGCGATCAGGATGACCGGTGTCGCAATCGTTCGCCAAATGACCGAGGACCGCTGCGACATGCTCAGACCCTCTGCTTCGCAGATTTGGGTGCGAACAGCCCTTGCGGGCGCACCAGCAGGACCACGATCACAGCGCCATACACAAAGGCATCGCGGAAGACGCGGGCGTCGTGCGGCAGGGTTGCCTGAAATAAGACGCTCGCCCCGCCAATTAGGAAGCCGGCGGCAACTGCTCCCGGCACGCTGCCAAGACCTCCGATCACCGTGGCGATGAAGGCGATCAGCATGACATTGGCGCCCATCCCGATGTCAGCCGTGCCGGAGTTGATCGCCAGGATCAGCCCGATAGCGGCCGCCAACATGCCGCTGATGGCAAAGGCCAGCAGGATGACGGCGTTGGCGCGCACCCCGAGCATGCGGGCCATGGTGAAGTTATCGGCCGCGGCACGCATCTCCAGACCGTAACGCGTGCGTTTGAGGAACAGCGTCAGCGCGGCCAGGGTCGCCAGCGTGATCGCGATCGTCACGACTTGCAGCATCGGGATGCGGGCACCGAGGAATTCGACCGGCAGGCTGAGACTGGGCCATAGTGTGATCGACTTCGGGCGGCTCGAATACAGCATCAGCAGGAGATTGCGGATCGCAAAGCCCAGCGCGAAGGATGCGATCATCATGGTCGCCGGATTAGTATTCCGGAAACGCCGAAAGACGATCACCTCCGACACGACAGACAGCGTGGCCCCGACCAGCAGCAGTAGCGGCACCAGAAGGTAGAATGGCAAATTGCCGGCGAAAACGATGGCGGCTGCGTTGATCGACGGCCACAACATCGCGAAGACGCAGAAGGCGATGAAATCGCCGTGGGCGAAGTTGACCAATCGCATCACGCCAAAGATCAGCGCAATCCCCAGCGCGCCCAGGGCATAGAGGCTTCCTAGGCTGAGCGCGTCGAAAAGGATTTGCAGCACCTCAGTCATGCTCAGTGGTCTCCGAAACCGAAATACGCCTGCTTCAGGCGCTCGTCCTTGACCATCTCGCCCGCTTCGCCCTCGAGAACGATGCGTCCGCCGCGCATGAGGATCATCCGCCCGCCGGTCATCATGGCACGCGTCGAACTTTGCTCGACGATCAGGAGCGTCAGCTTGCGTTGGGCGCGCAACCGCACCAGGTTTTCGTACACCTGATCGATGATCTTGGGTGCAAGTCCGAGCGACGGCTCGTCGATCGCCATCAGCCGAGGCGCGGCCATCAGGGCCCGGCCGATGACCAGCATCTGCTGCTGGCCACCGGAAAGCATGCTGGCCGCGGTATGGCGGCGCTCCGCCAGCATCGGGAATTCACGGTAGACGGATTCAAGATCGTCGGCGACCTTGTGTTTGTCGGCCCGCATGCCGGCGCCGACCTTCAGATTCTCCTCGACGGTCAGTGCACCGAAGACATTGCGGCCTTCGGGTACGAGCGAAAATCCCCGCCGGGCGATCGACTCGGGCGGGGCGCCCGCCACTTCCGCGGCACCCAGCGTGATGGTTCCGGAGACGGGCGGCACGACGCCGGCGATCGCATTCAGTAACGTCGACTTTCCCGCGCCGTTGGGGCCCGTCACGAACAAGATCTCACCCTGGGCGATCTTCAGGCTGATGTCGCGTAGCGCCGTTAAGCGCCCATATCGTACCGAAACATTGTCGACGGACAGCAATGTCATGTGGCAGCCGCCTTGGCGATCGCAAGCGCCGGGATGATTTGGTCGCGCTGCGTGCCCATATAGGCGTGCCGGACTGCATCGCTGTTGCGGATCTGCTCGGGGGGACCGACTTCGATGATCTCGCCAGAATCGAGCACGAAGATGCGTTCGCACAGTTCGAGCACCAGCCCGATATTGTGCTCGATCAGCAGCACGCCGACCCCGAGTTCGCCGGCAATCCGCTTGATGATGGCCGCCAGATCATGGCTTTCATGCTCGGACATGCCGGCAGCGGGCTCGTCCAGCAGCAGATAGCGGGGCTTGCACATGATGGCGCGGCCGATGGCGACACGCCGCTCGTCGGTGTAGGGCAGTGCCCCGGCGTTGGCAGTCGCGAGGTGGGATATGCCCAGCCAGTCCAGCACGCGCTCGGCCTCCGCGATCGCATTGTGCCGGGTGAGACCGAGGCCTACCCCCGTGACCTCCAGATTGTCCAAAATCGGTAACTCACGAAAAAGGCGGCCTGATTGAAAAGTGCGGGCCACTCCCTTGTGTCGCAGCCTGTGGGCCGCGATACCGTCGATGGCTTCACCTTCCAGTTCCACGGCCCCCCTGCCGACGCGTTGGAAGCCCGTTAAGACGTTGATAAGTGTGGTTTTTCCGGCCCCGTTAGGGCCGATCAGTCCGGTGATGCGTCCCCGCGGCACCGCCAGCGTGACGCCGGCAAGCGCTTTCAAACCCTCGAATTGGACGCTGACATCGCGAGCGACCAAGTCCAGGTGACCGGAAGTCATGAGACGCCTTTTCAAACGCGCGCAAATAGGAACCGCTTGATTTTCTGAGCCGCAGCAAGCAATTGTAAAACTCGAAAAAATGGTCGCTGATATCGGATTTTTTTATGGCTCTGACGTTCCGTCAGGTGCGCCACTTCATCGCTACAGCCGAAGCCGGACAGGTTTCGGGAGCCGCGGCTGGTCTCAACGTGACTCAATCGGCGGTCACCGCCTCGATCAAGGCGCTTGAAGCCGAACTGGGACGAAAGCTGTTCGACCGCCATTCAAACGGCGTTACACTCACATTCGAGGGACAACAATTCCTGCAGCGCGCTCGCGCCATCGAGGCCAGCGTTTCGGATGCGACGCGGGGGCCGCATCGCTGGGGAACGCAGGTTGACGGTACCGTCGACGTCGCCGTCAGTTACACTGTTGCGGGCTATTTCCTGCCGCCGCTTCTGTCGCGCTTCTGGCGAGCCTTTCCAGGCATCACTGTGCGGCTCCATGAGTTCGAGCGTGACGCCCTTGAACGCAGCCTAGTGAGCGGCAGCGTCGATGCTGCGGTCATGCTCGTTTCCAACCTGCATGACCGCGGATCCATTCGCTCGCACCTCCTGCTGCGTTCGCCGCGCCGGCTGTGGGCCTGCGCCAATCATCCGCTGTTGCACAAGGAAAGCGTCCGTTTGGCCGATCTTGCCAGCGAGCCATTTCTGATGCTCACCGTTGACGAGGCCGAGCGGTCCGCCATGCGCTACTGGCAAAAAACGCCATACGTTCCCAACGTCATCTTCCGCACTTTGTCTGTGGAGGCCGTTCGCAGCATGGTGGCGACCGGCATGGGCATTACCATTCTGTCCGACATGGTTTATCGCCCATGGTCGCTTGAAGGACATCGCATCGATATCAAGACGCTCGATGACGACGTTCACACCATGGATGTGGGCCTTGCCTGGAAGAGCAAAGCCCGGCTTTCCCCGGCGGCCCGCGCTTTCTGCGAATTCGTCGCGCTGGCTTATCCCGGACCGGCTCCAGTCCAGTTCGATTGAGGATTCCATCGCTCGGTAAATAATATCAAGGCATCCCGGGATAAAGTCCGTCATGGAGGAGTTTTGTCGAGCTTCGAATGACGGCGAGTGGCGCAAAGCGGACGTTGCCGAAGGGGTCGGAGAGCCGATGAGCTCAAAGCGATTTCCACAAAATCACTAAAGCGCGATGAGATTAGGATGAATCGACATCGCGCCTTAGCTTATTGTTTGAGCATGATCTCCGCGCAAACGCTCCGCGTTTGTCGCGAGGGAAAACCGCTTCACACTTTTCCGGATCATGCTGTAGCCAAATTCACGCTTCAAGCAACTCGATCCCGATCGTCCGCAACAATTGCGGCAGCTCCAGCACGGCGTGCGGAGTAGGCCAGCCGGAGGCAACAAAATGTGTGCGCACACCGTTCGACGGCATCACACGCGCCGATACTCCGAACACGACCACGTCGGAAACCCGATCCTTGGCGGTCTCCGCGGCTCGCAGTGCGGCGGCGTACCCCGTGGAATGCGCGACCAGAACCGCCTTGCGCCCAATCCGGGCGGTGACGTCGTGAATCGTTTTCTCCAGCGCGCGATCGGTCGGGGCATCGCCAAGATTGAGAAGAAGTCCGGCGGCGGAAGGGCGGTAGCCCAGCGCCTTGAGCCACGCAGACAGCGGCAGTAACGCAAGGTCGCTGCCGAAATGCGGCGGCACCAGGACGATTGGTTTGCCGTCGCCATAGCGCGTGGAGCTGCCGGCCAGCATCGACTGTCGCGCAATCGCCAAAGCGTCGAAAGCTGCGCTCGTCAGCGTCGACGGCAGCTCGAAGAACCATTGCGCCGTCGAGGCCAGCGTGTCGAGCAGCGGCAGCGCGTGACCGTTGAGTGGTATCCGATTGACCACGTTGCGTCCCGCCTCGACCTCGTCGAGGAAGCCGATGATATGCGCGACGCATTCGTCGGTCGCCTCCCATAACACACGATGGCCGCCGCCGGGAACGATGGTCAGTCGTGCTCCGGGAATGAGCTTCGCCATCTGCAACGAATTTTGTGGCGAGATCAGCCGGTCGAGGTCGCCGGTCAGCACCAGCGTCGGACTTTTGATCGCAGCCAGCTGCTGCGAGCAATCGAATTCGGCAAAAGCCTGGAATTGCAGATCGGCGGCATGCAGCGGCGTCGGCAGCGCGATCTCGCGCTTCATCTGCTCTTCGACGCGCGCGCGGTACTTGTCGAGGTAGCCGGGCGCATAGGTCACGCTCCAGATTCGCCGCGCTGCCTGCTCCGGCGTGAGCCCATCAAGATCGCGCATCACGCGTGCTACAGGCGGCTCGGCATAGGTCGCGCCCGGTCCGCCCGCCATGGTCGCGCACAGGACCAGGCCTTTTACGTGATCGGGAAATTGGCGGACGAATTCCTGCGCGATCGCTCCACCCATGGAATAGCCGAGCATGTGGACCTGCGTGAAGCCGAGCTCATCGAGCAGACCGCGCACGTCGCGCGCCATGCTTGATATGGCGTAGCCCGTGACTGGCTTGTCGCTCCGCCCGGTGCCGCGATTGTCCATCGTGATGACGGTGAATCGCTGCGCCAGTTGCGCGATGAAGGTCGCCGGCCATGCCGTCGAACTGAGCCGATAGCCCATGACCAGCACCAGCGGCGGTCCCATGCCCTGCGTGGAATAGGCAATGTTGACGCCGTCTACTCCGGCGAAGCGCCTGGTCATCTCGTTTTCTGCCCGTTATAGCCCCGACACGAGATGGCCGCCGTCGACCGCCACCACGCTGCCGGTCATGAAGGAGCCTGCGTCGGAAATCAACAGTAGCAGAGGGCCGTCGAGCTCGTTGAGCTCGCCGAGGCGGCGCTGCGGCACGCGCCTGATCAGCGCCTGACCGTGTTCACTCTCGAAGAACTCGTCGTTCAGCTCGGTCGCGAAATAACCGGGCGCCAGCGCGTTGACACGGATACCGTAACGCGCCCATTCCAGCGCGAGCGCCTTGGTCATCTGGATCACGCCGGCCTTTGAGATCGCGTAAGGCGCAACTGCGCCGGCGACGCGAAGGCCCAGGATCGAGGCAATGTTGACGATCGAGCCTTTGACCTTGTTGGCGACCATGCGTCTTGCGGCAGCCTGCGCCACCAGCCACACGCCCTTGAGGTTGGTGTCGATCACACTGTCCCAGGCACGCTCATCCTGATCGAGCGCAGGCTTGGTCGCGGTGACGCCGGCATTGTTGACGACGGCATGGATCGGCCCGAATGTGACTTCCGCTTGCTCCATCGCCGCGTCGATCTTTCCGGCCATGGTGACATCGAGTATCACGCTCTGCGCCTTGCCACCGGATGAGTTGATCTCATCGACCCCGGAGGCCAGCGCCTCGGCGCGCCGCGCGGCGAGCGTGACTTTCGCACCGTTGCTCGCGAGAAAGCGCGCGAAATGCCGGCCGAAGCCGCTGGAGCCGCCAGTGACAAGAATGTGCTGATTGCTGACGTCAAACACGAGGATCTCCTAACTGCATCAGGGGGTGGTCCGTTTCGATCATTCCCAAGTCGCACCGACACGTCGCGTTGCTATGTCCCGGTCTTCTTCGCGCGCGCCAACTTCTCATCCAAAAGCGATGCGACCCGACGCAGCGCCAGCGCGTAGCCCTGGATGCCAAATCCCGCCATGACACCATCCGCCCGCAGCGAGACGAAGGAGTGGTGCCGGAATTCCTCCCGTTTGTGGATGTTGCCGATATGAACCTCGATCACCGGCCCCTCGAATGTGTTGAGTGCGTCGAGGATCGCAACCGATGTATGCGTGAAAGCCGCCGGATTTATTACGATCCCGTCCGCCTTTCCGCGGGCTTCGTGGATCCAGTCGATGATTTCATACTCGCGATTGCTCTGGTGAAAGACAAGCTCCAGGTTCACCTCGCTCGCCACCATTCGGCAGTCGCGCTCGACGTCGGCTAACGTCGAATAGCCGTAGATTTCAGGCTGGCGCTGACCTAGCAGATTCAGGTTGGGTCCATTCAACACCATCACCAGGCGACTCATCGATGCTCCCTTTCAAATGACTGGAGCTGCGTCCGTATTGCAGCTCAATTAACGAGTGGCCTGGAGGCGCAACTCGCCATGGCCGGCGTCATCAGCCGATCCGCGGCATGGTACGAGGCCTTGCTTCCCTGGTTTGCGCCGCGAGCCGAATGCCGGCATTCGGCGCGCCGAAACCCCGGTATTTGCGCCGTTGCACGATCTCGAAGAAGAAACGTTCCTCGAAGGCGTGGGTGTAGACCTGGAAGAAGTCGCCTGCATCGTCGCGATCGTAGAGGATGCCGTTTTCCTTCATTGCTTTAAAAAGCGCGGGATCGAGCTCGTAGCGGCTGTCGATGTCGTCATAATAGTTTTCGGGAATGGTGAGGAAGGTGGCGCCTGCGCCGCGCATGGCGGAAACAGCTGTGAAGATGTCGTCGCAGGCAAAGGCAATATGCTGCACGCCTGCGCCAAAGAATTCCGACAGGAATCGTGATGACATGGTTTGTGTCGCCGTTGACGCGTTGAGGACGAGCCGCAACGATCCATTCTTGTTCTGCAACACCTGGCTCTTGACCAACCCGAGCGGATCGGCGATCTCGAGTTGCGGGGCGCGCTGAACGTCGAACAGGCCCGTATAGAACTGCTCCCAGGACAGCATCTCCTCGAAGCGCATCGACTGCGAGATGTGGTCGATGTGATGAAGAAAGGCTGCGCGGTCTTCGCCTCCGGCAGCAACGAAGTCGATGTCCCAATTAGGCGAGGCCGGCTCGAGGAAGTAGAGGAGGCTGCCGCCGACACCGCGAATCCCCGGGATGGTCATCTCGCCGGGGCCCACGGCCTGCCGAAAGGTCGCCGCCTGCAGGGCTTCGGCCCGATTCATCATCCCGGCGACGTCATCGACCTGAAACGCGATCGCACACACGCCCGAACCATGGGTGAGATAGTGCGATCTTGCAAAGCTGTTGTCGGAGGCGTTGATCAGGAGATTGATATCGCCTTGCGACCATCGATCCACGGCTTTCGAACGATGACGTCCAGTCAGCCGGAAGCCGAGTTGGCCCAGCAACTTCGCCAACGGCTCCGCATGAATCGGGTCGACGGCGAATTCGACGAAATGCGTGTTCGAGACGCTGGCGCGTGCGCGCAAGGGCGGGTCGGCCTTGCGCTGCTCGCTGCCCATCAACACCAGCGAGCGCATCGCGTCGATTGCGACCTCCCTGGTCGATTGCGCGCGGAACTGGTCGTTGAAGATTTCGAGCGAGAGCGGTCCGTTGTAGCCGGTGGCATTGACTGCCTGCATGAACTCGGCGACGGGAAGGTTGCCCTGTCCGGGGAAGCAGCGGAAGTGCCGGCTCCATGAAAGCACATCGAGATCGAGCTGCGGCGCGTCGGCGAGTTGGACCAGGAAGATCTTGTCGGCGGGGATTGCCGTGATCTGAGAGACTGGAAAGCCGGGTGCAAGTGTGTGGAAACTGTCCAGGATGATACCGATCGCGGGATGATTGGCGCGTCGCACGATTTCCCAGGCGTCCCGGTAGTCATTGACGTGGCGTCCCCAGGCCAACGCCTCGAAGCCGACACGCAGGCCGCGCTTGGCTGCGCGCTCTCCGAGCTCGCGTAAGTCGTCGGCGGCGCGGTCGATGCCGCCGAGCGCCAAGGGAGAGACATTGCTGCAAACGAGCAGAAGATCGGTACCGAGTTCGGCCATCAGGTCGAATTTCTTCTCGGCGCGGCGGAAGGCCTCAGCGCGTTGAGGCTCCGGCAATCCCTCGAAATCGCGGAATGGCTGCAGCGCGCAGATGCGAAGGCCGAGATCGCCGCACATGCGCGCGACATCGCGCGCCGAGCGGTCGAAGCAGGTGAAGTCGTTCTCGAAGATTTCGACTGCCTCGAAGCCGGCGGCCGCGATCGTCTTGAGCTTTTCGTCAAGGGCGCCACCAATCGAAACTGTTGCGATCGAACGTATCATTGTGCTCTCCGTCCGCTTCGACAGGCCAAGGACATCAATAGTGGATTTGCGCGAGCTTGCGCAATTCATCCGACGTCGTGGTGCCGAAACCAAAGAATTCGAGATAGGCAGGAATCTGCTCGAACAGCATGTCGGTGCCGACCTGATAGTCGCAGCCCTTGGCGCGCGCCGCGGCAAGGAGCGGTGTGATCTCCTCCTTCATCACGACCTCGCCGACGAAGGTCGACGGCGCGATGCGTTCGACATCGAATGGAAGGGGGTCTTCCTTCTTCATGCCCAGCGGCGTGGCATTGACGACCACATCGTAGCCGACCGGGTCGGCGGAGCCCGTCGTCACCTCGAGTTTCGGGTAGTGCGCTCTCAGGCGCTCCGCCAGCGCGTTCATGCCTTGCGGGAAGGCATCGTAGAGGCCGAGCCTGGCAACGCCGGCTTTCGCCAGCGACGCTGCGATCGCAGATCCAACCCCACCGCAGCCGGCGACAAGGACACCGGCGCCGGCAAGGCAGCGACCCTTCTTCAAGACGCCGCGCACAAAGCCTTCACCGTCGAACATGTCGCCAATCAATCTGCCGTGTTCGTCAACCCGGACCGCATTGCAGGCGCCGGCGATCCTGGCCGACACCGACGTCTCGTCCACGAGCCCGAGGGTGATAATCTTGTGAGGCATGGTGATCAAGGCACCATGAATGTTGCTGAGCCTGAACACCAGCTTCAGAAACTCGGCATAGTCCTCTCCCTTGCAGCCCATCGGTACGACGACGGCATTGATCTTCCGCTTCTCGAAGAAGGGATTGTAGATCATCGGCGCCTTGAACGACTCGGTGGGCCAGCCGATGTGGGCGATCAGCTTTGTCTTTCCATCGATCATGACTTAAGCCTTCTCCAGGGATTTCGCCTGATCTCGCAGCAGGAATTTCTGAATTTTGCCCGTTGACGTCTTGGGCAACGGTCCGAACACCAACGTCTTGGGAACCTTGAAACGGGCGAGCCGGCTTTTGCAAAAGGCAAAGATCTCGGCATCATCGGGCCTGGAAGCGCCCGGCTTCAATTCCACAAAGGCGCAGGGCGTCTCACCCCATTTCGCGTCGGGCCGCGCCACGACGGCGGCCAGCATCACGGCCGGATGCTGAGTCAGGACTTCCTCGACCTCGAGACTACTGATGTTCTCTCCGCCGGAAATGATGATGTCCTTTGAGCGGTCCTTGATTTCGATCGCCCCGTCAGGATGCCAGACCGCGATGTCGCCGGACAGGCACCAGCCGCCCACCAGCGTCTTTGCCGTGGCACCGCTGTTCTTGAGATAGCCCTTCATGACCGTATTGCTGCGGACCATGATCTCGCCGACGGTCTCACCATCCCGCGGAACACTCATCATTGTTTCCGGATCGGCCACCCTGACATCGTCGACCATCGGATAGGCGACGCCCTGCCGCGCCATCCTGGTAAAGCGTTCGCTGTCGGGCAGTGCGTGCCACTCCGGCTGGAACACGCAGGATGTCGCCGGACCGTAGGTCTCGGTTGCGCCGTACAGATGAACCACGCGGAAGCCGAGCGCCTCCATCGAACGGAAAACCGCAGACGGCGGAGCTGCCCCGCCGGTCGCGACAGAAACGACGTGATTGAAAGGAACGCGCTGCTCGGCAGGCGCGTGTGCGAGCATGTTGAGGACGATCGGCGCGCCACACAAGTGGGTGACCCTATGTTCGGCGATCAAGCCGAAAATCACCGACGGTTCGACCTTCCGAAGGCAGACCTGAGTGCCGCCGACCGCCACGACAGCCCATGGATAGGACCATCCGCAGCAATGAAACATTGGCAGCGTCCACAGATAGATGCTGTCGTAGCCGAGGCCAAAGCACAGTCCGTTACCGAGAGCGGAAAGATATGCGCCGCGATGGCTGTAGACGACCCCCTTGGGATCACCTGTTGTGCCGGACGTGTACAACAGGGCCAGCGACTGCCATTCGTCGGTGATGCCAGGCCAATCGAAGGCCGGGTCACCCGCCGCGAGGATCTCCTCGTAGCCATATTTGCCGATGGCCGCGCCAGGCTGACCGGGTGCGGCGATATCAACCACGATGATATCGGACTCGAGTTGCGCGAGCGCTTCGCGAACGACCTGGCCGTAGTCGCCATCGACGAGCAACACCTTGGCGGAGCCATGTTCAAGCGAGAAGGCGATGTTTGCCGCGTCGAGCCGCGTATTGAGCGGATTGAGCACCGCGCCCAGCATCGGAACGGCAAAATGGGCTTCGATCATCTCGGGAATGTTGGATGCGATGATGGCGACCGTGTCGAGGCGGCCGACGCCCAGCTTCGCCAGGGCAGAGGCAAGTCTTGTGCATCGCTCCAGCAGCTCCCGATAAGTATAGCGGCGCGTGCCGTCGATGACGGCGATTTTCTCGGCGAAGGCGCTGGCGGCTCGCGTCAGGAAGCTCACCGGCGACAACGGGACATAGTTCGCCTGATTGCGATCGAGGCCGGTCTCAAAGGCATGCATGCTCGACATCTTAGTTTACCCTTGTCCACACGAGGATCGAGCGGCCGAGCGTGCCGTCGAGATAGCTCTTGTAGGGCGCCGTGGTGATGGTCAGCGTATCGCCCTCCAGCACGAAATGCCGGATCTGGTCGGTTCCGGTCCAGGCCTGATTCCATGAGGTGTCGATGTGATGCACCACGACGTTCTCACCAAGCGAGAAGGTCCCGGCATAGGCGACCATGCTGCCGATCAGCTCGACGCCTTCTTCATCGGTTGGCACCGTGTCGCGCGGCGTGACCCGGTCGTTGCGTGTGAAAATCGCGTACATCCGTCCATCCGGCGAGTAGCCGATATAGCCGACCGGCGCGTCGCCGAACTGGTTATGCCGGTGTCCGTCGGACAGACGTTCGCGCACATAGGATTGCAGCGACCAGGTCCCGATCACCGCGCAGTTCACCGGCGGCTTTCCGCGCCGGACCGAGTTCAGAATGTCACTATCGGTCACAATACACCTCGTTGCTTCGGTTCTCAGACATCGAAAAAGACGGTCTCGCGCTCGCCGCCGAGATGGATGTCGAACGTGTAGATGGTCTGTCCTTTTTGCTCGGACCGCGCAGCGATCAGTGTTTGACGTCGCTCCGGTTGTTCGATGATATTGAGCACGGGGTCGCCGGCGTTGGCCGCAGCCTCGTCGCCGAAATACATCCGGGTTGCGAGTCCGACGTTGATCCCACGGGAGGCGATCCAGAAACTGACATGCGGCGCCATGGTTTTTCGGCCGCGTCGTCCCGCAACCGCACCGGGTTTGATCGTGTTGATGCGGTAGATGCCGGTCTCGAAATCCGTTCCCGTTCGTGCCCAGCCGCGAAACTTCGGATCGAGCGACTTGTCCTGACGATCGGCGGGATGATTGTAGCGGCCTGCAGCATTGGCCT
>Ga0070709_10001021_pt1 | contig 15485 bp, 9 predicted proteins | sample LARL51metaG_FD_65449 | JGI IMG/M metagenome (GOLD analysis project Ga0070709, IMG submission 65449) | Corn, switchgrass and miscanthus rhizosphere microbial communities from Kellogg Biological Station, Michigan, USA - LAR L5-1 metaG | ecosystem: Host-associated > Plants > Roots > Rhizosphere ...
TTGTGGCTTCTCTCTTGCTGACCTCTGAATTGCTTCAGGAACCGCGGGGAATTTCCGCCAAGACGGTAACGCAGCTGGTAGCTCTAGGATATCACGATGAATTGCGGCCGGGAATTACAACCCGACCCAATCCCGCCAAAACAGTGGCAGACTTTCCTTCGTGAACCTTAGTGTCTTTGTGGTTGAGGGCTTTGAAACCACGAAGGGCACGAAGGTTTCACGAAGAATAAAAGTCAGGATCTGCCGAGCCGGCCACCGAATCACTTCTGCGGTGATTGCCCTGAAGCGGCTTCCACCAACTGCTGGACCGGCGCGACAACCGGCAAGAGCAGCCCCGCCACCGGCTTCTTCGCCTGCTCGATCACCGTCAACTGCTGAGTCTTCCAGAGCTCGGGTTCCTTCAATCCTCTGTCCAGATAGTCGAGCGCCTGCAGGCCAGCGGCGGCGATCATCGCGAGGTTCTGCGACACCGGAATATCTTCCTGCAGCAGCGCCGACTGTTGCAGCAGGGGGTACAGCGCAGCGTCGTTGTGACGCCACAGGGTTAACTGCGTGCGAATCTGAGTTTCGATGGCGGGATCTTTGTATCCGCTTTGCGCGAATTTTTGCACCAGGTTGCCGAATTCGCGGGCGGAATCGCTTTCCGGATATACCGCATCGATCAAGTGTGTCAGCGGGGAGTGGAAATCGATCGGGCCTTTGGAGTCGTCCCACCGGTTATAGTCCTGCACGGGTTCAACGACGTCTGCGAGAATTTGCAGTGCGGTGATGTCCGCGGTTCCAGCCATGCGTTGCAGCATCCGATCACGTGCAGCGTTGTGCATCAACCCGAGAAACTCCAGTTCGAAACTCACCGCATGCATACGCGCATACATCGAGTTCACATCAGTGACACTCTGTGGAGACCAGAGCCTTTCGGCAATTGCGGCATTACGGGGCCAAATGTGAGAATCGACGTTCTCTGGCGTGACCCACTCGGCCCACTGACATGCTTCCCCACCAAGAATGAGTTTCTGCTGCTCCGCCGTGAGACTCGCAGCCCCGCCGCCCAGCGGATCCACTGCGTAATGTCGAGAAGCCGGGTAAATCAAGTCGAGATAGTATCCGTGCGAGAGAATTCCGCTGAATCCCTCCTTGGCAGCCGCGGCAAGAGATTCCTGCCCGCGCCAGGATTGGACCACGATGGTCTTGGGCAGATCCGGCCGGAGAATCTCATCCCAACCGATCATCGTCTTGTGATGCTTAGCGACAATCTTCTGCAGATGCTCGTTGTAGTAGGCCTGCAGATCCTGGTTCGTCTTCATCCCATGCGCCTGTTTGAATGCCTGAATTTTCGGATTGCTGTCCCAGAACTTGCCGTTAACTTCGTCGCCGCCAATGTGGAAGTACGCATCCGGAAAGAGCTTTCCCATCTCCTCGACGAATTTATCGATGAACTTGTACGTCTCTTCGCGTGTTGGATCGGTGACCGACTCGGGACCATGCTCATCTTCAACTGTGAATGGGCCTTCATTGCTGGCCAAGTCCGGATAGCCCACAAACCATGAGCGGCTGTGACCAGGCGTATCAAATTCCGGAACCACGCGAATGCCGCGATCGTGAGCATAGGAAATGAGATTGCGAATCTCGTCTTGTGTGTAGTAGTTCCCTTCTGATCCTGTGCCCGTGAGTTTGGGGAATACCTTGCTTTCGGCGCGGAATCCCTGATCGTCTGACAGATGCCAGTGGAAAACGTTCATCTTCACGAAGGCCATGCCGTCGAGGTTTCGCTTGAGTACGTCGAGTGGGATGAAGTGACGGCTGACGTCAATCATCAGGCCGCGCCACGGGAAGCGTGGCTGGTCTTTGATCGTGACCGACGGTACCACGAAGCCCTGGGGTGTGATCGTGACCAACTGCAGGAAAGTTTGCAGACCGTGAAGCGCGCCCAGCGTGTTGGGGGCTGTAATCTGTGCGCCGGAGTCGGTGACGGTGAGCTGATACGACTCGTCTTCGCCGAGTTTCAGCAGCGCCGGAATTGGCTTTTCAGCGCGCACCGTCAGTGTGCCTGCCGCTTCCGGCTTGGGTTGAAACGGAATCCCGGTCTGACGCGACAACTGATCGGCGAAGCGATGAATTCCTGCCTCAAGCGCGGGGTCGTGGACACCAGCTACAGTCACCGAGAAGGTTTTCGTGATCGGCAATGCTCCGCTGCCCTGCTGAACGCTGGCAGGAATTGGCATGAGGTTGAGTTGGGGTTGAGATTGCGAGACTGCGAAACTACTGCAGATGAAGAGCGTTGCTGCCAACGGAAGATAGCGCATAAGGTTCACCTGGATTCTGAATCACACTTCTATTCTATTAAAACGTTTCAATCATGCTAAATGGATTGACGGCATCCATTGATCGAATTTGTGGGTCGTTTAGTGGCCGCCCAGTTCTTTCACGATACTGCCGACGAACTGCTTGGCATCCCCAAATAACATGAGCGTCTGATCCAGGTAGTAGAGCGGATTGTCGATGCCGGCGAATCCCGGATTCATGCTGCGCTTGATCACCATGACCGTGTGGGCTTTGTCCACATCGAGGATCGGCATGCCGAAGATCGGACTGGACTGATCCGTGCGAGCTGCGGGGTTCGTAACATCGTTGGCCCCGATGATCAATGCCACGTCCGTCTGCGGGAAATCGCCGTTGATTTCATCCATCTCGATCAGTCGGTCGTATGGAATATCAGCTTCGGCGAGCAACACGTTCATGTGACCCGGCATGCGGCCCGCAACCGGGTGGATCGCAAAGCGCACGTCGACACCCTTCTTGGTAAGCACGTCATATAGCTCGCGCACCTTATGTTGCGCCTGAGCTACGGCCATACCATATCCCGGAACAACGACGACTTTGTTCGCCGCCGCCAAGATCGCAGCCGCTTCTTCCGGTGTAGCGCTGCGCACAGAACGGGCTTCCTGTGCGCCCGCCGCAGATGCCTGCACCTGTCCAAATGCGCCGAACAGAACGTTGGTGAACGACCGGTTCATCGCCTTACACATGATTACGGAGAGAATGAGGCCCGACGATCCGTCGAGCGCACCGGCGATGATGAGCAACTTGGAGTTGAGGACGAACCCCATCGCCGCGGCGGACAGTCCGGCGTAGGAGTTCAACAACGAGATCACCGTCGGCATATCAGCGCCACCGATCGGGATGACCAGGAACACACCAAACAGCAGCGCGATACCAACGATAAACGGAAAATACTGCTTCGCCTCGGGATGGATTACGAGATAAATGGCGAGCGCGATCGCAATTCCGAGCAATACAAGGTTGACGACGTTCTGTCCCTTATACGTGATGGGACGCTGCGGCAAGACCTCCTGCAACTTGCCTGCAGCGATCAAACTCCCCGTAAAAGTCAGTCCGCCCAGGATGACTTCCATCGCGAGGACCGACATGGTGAACTTGGGAATGCTGGGCGTCTGCAGATAAAATTCGGCGCTACCCACGAGTGTCACGCACAACGCACCGAAAGCGTGGCTTAACGCGGTCCGTTGGGGCACGGCGGTCATCTGTACCATACCCAAAGGAACGCCAATTCCTGAGCCCAGCACAAGCCCGATGATGATCCACTTGTAGTCGATCAGGCCGTGATGAAGAAGAGTGCCGCCGATAGCCAGCACCATTCCGATCTCGCCCGCGAGAATGCCGTGGGGGGCGGTGGTCGGGGAACTCATCCACTTCAGCGAAAGAATGAACAGCGCGCTGGCGGTGAGGTATATGACTTCGATGACGTACTGACTTCCAGCGAACTCGGGCGTCATAGATTAGGGCTTCGTCACTTGGGGTTTATTGGTGCGGCTGGTTTTAAACATTCTCAGCATCCGGTCAGTGATGAAGAATCCGCCGACGACATTGCTCGTCGCGGCGACAATGGCGATTACTCCGAGAACCGTCGCGTAGGGCGCCTTTTTCTCGCCAACCAGCACAATTGCGCCGACCACAGCGATTGCGTCCAAGGCGTTGGTGAGTGACATCAGCGGCGTGTGCAGCAACGGTGAGACATGGCGGATCACTTCAAATCCGATAAAGGCCGCCAGCATGAATACGAACAGTGCGTCGATCAGGTTAGAAGGCATGCGTAAACCCCAGTTATCATTTTCATTTGTCATCCTGAGCGGAGTGGCTACGCAACGAAGTTGCGGAGCCACGGCGTCGAAGGATCCCTACCTCAGTTTCCGCAGCGTCGTGACTACAGGGATCCTTCGACTGCGCAAGAGATCGCTGCGCGAACTCTCGCTCCGCTCAGGATGACAATTCCCAAAAACAATTAACTAGACACGGCTATCGCCGCGTCCTTGAGAGACTAATTGCCTGCCGGCGCCAGCGCCGGGAGCTTGAAAGATTCCCGCACCCGCGCGTTCACGATCTCTCCGCCGTTTGTGATCAAAGTTTCCCGCACAATCTCATCCTGCAGATTCAACTGCAGTTTGCCATCTTTCACCATATAGACCAGAAAATTCGTTAGATTGCGCGCATACATCTGGCTGGCATGATACGGAACTGTGCTCGCCAGGTTGATCGTGCCGATGATCGTAACTCCCTGCGTCTTCACTACCTCACCCGTGCGCGTCAGTTCGCAGTTGCCGCCGCGTTCGGAAGCGAGATCGACGATTACCGAACCAGGAGCCATTCCTTTCACCATGTCAGCAGTAATCAGAACAGGAGACTTCTTCCCCGGAATGACGGCTGCAGTGATAACGATGTCGCTCTCCGCCACGACCTTGGTCAGAAGTTGACGCTGACGGGCGTAGAAAGTTTCATCCTGAGCCACTCCGTAGCCGCGCGCATCCTGCGCATTCTGCGCTTCGATCGGCAACGCCACAAAGCGTCCCCCGAGGCTCTGCACCTGTTCCTTTGCGGCGGGACGCATATCATAAGCCGACGCAACCGCACCCAGGCGGCGTGCAGTCGAGATTGCCTGCAGCCCCGCCACTCCTGCACCTATAACAAAGACTCGCGCCGGAGTGATCGTGCCCGCAGCAGTGGTCATCATGGGAAAGATGCGCGGCGATGTTTCCGCAGCAAGCAGCACGGCCTTGTAGCCACAGACCGTCGCCATCGAAGACAGCGCGTCCATGCTCTGTGCCCGGGTGGTACGCGGTATCAGTTCCACCGAAAAAGATGTGACCCCGGCCTGCGCGATCTGCTGCACAACTTCGGCGGACCCGAACGGCCTGAGGAACCCGATTAGAGCCTGTCCGCGTTTGTACAGAGGCAAATCGGCTTTGCCGGTCACATCGTTCGATCCGTAGCACAGAACCTGCACGACAATGTCGGCAGTTCCGAAGACAGCAGTCCGGTCGGGCACAATCTGCGCGCCCTTCTCGATATAAGCAGCATCGGGATATCCCGCCTGCTCGCCGGCTCCTGCTTCTACGACAACTTCCAGGCCGGCTTTGATGAGATTGGGAATAACAACCGGGACCAGCGCGACTCGCTGCTCCCCGGGATAGCTTTCTTTCGGAACTCCGACGATCACTTGGGCTTTGGTCCTTTCCGCAGCCGTCAAATTCTGGGCCTCGGTGGCAATGCCGTCCTGCTCCGGGGAAGAATCCTTTCACGAGCAGCCGACGGAATCTGTGACATACATCACAGCCATTTGGCGAACTCAAAACACTATCAGATCAGCGTGGGGAACTAAAGCGGGGGATTCTTACGCGAACCTGTAATGCCAAACTCTGGCGGCGCCGATCAGGTTGGTGTCCTCTCCCAATGAGGCCAGTGTCAACTCCGTCTTTTCGGCGGGAACAAAGCGACACCCTTGCCGGATCACATCGCGGATTCGATCCATAAACAGACCTGCGCTTTTCATCACACTTCCACTCAAAACAATCGCATCGGGAGTGAACAGATTGATGAGATTGGCCAGCCCAAGTCCCAGGTAGTAGCTCTCGTGCTCAACCGCCTGCTCTGCGAGTTCATCGCCCTGTTGCGCTAGCTCGCAGATCCGTTTCGCCGTGATGCCTTGCCGGTGCAGATAACCCGGTGGGGCATGACGCTCGATCCAGGTCACCATGGCTGGACCTGCCGCTAACGATTCCCAGCATCCGCGAAATCCGCATGAGCACTCAGGTCCCGACGGATCAACTACATGATGCCCGATTTCTGGATGTGCCCCATCGACGCCCCGGTAGAGCTTGCCGTCAAGAATGATTCCGCCGCCAATTCCGGTACCAATCGTCACGTAAATGAGCCGGGAGCGATCCCGGCCCGCTCCCCATCCCGCCTCTGCCAAAGCCGCTGCGTCACCATCGTTCTCCATAGCCACCTGGACGCTGAATCGTTGTGCCAAATCCTTGACCAGATTTTTACCCCGCCATCCGGGGAGGAAATCCACGTCGCCAAACTCGCCACGAATCGGATCGACCGGACCTGTCGCTCCGATGCCGATGCCGCTGATTTTCTGCCCTGCATCCGCCTCGGCTTGCCGAAGCATTTGTACAATTGCCTCAAGCCCGTTTGAATACTGTGTTGCGTCCGTAGGTGTTTGCGCCCGGGTAAGGACCTGTCCTTGGTGATCCACAACGCCGACTGCGATCTTGGTTCCACCGATATCCACGGCAGCGATCATGCGTTCGCGTGCTTCCTTTTGAATTGACAGATTAAGAACCTTACCCCTGCGGGTACAACGCGTGCGAGGCAATGCGGATGACGTTCCCGCGGGAAGAGCCCTAGTACTCTGGGACGAACGCTTTGGCTTCCTCCAGCGTGACCCGCTGTTTCTTCTTGTACGAAAGATTTGCCATGTGCACCGCAATCGCCGAACGATATCCAATCTCGGCCGGAGCATTGGGGACGCCACGGCTGCGGACACAATCAATCCAGTTTTGCATATGGTTCTGATTCGGCGTCTTGCCTTTCATGGTTTCACCGCTCGGGCGATTCGTTTTTTCGGGCCAATACTGAATCGGCTCTTCGAGATGATGCTCGATCGTACCGTCGCTTCCCAGGATGCGGTCTCCAAGTTCGTAGTGGCGGTTGCTGAACATTGACTGCCAGGTCACAACGGTATCTGGGAACTCCAGTGTGACAGCGATGGTGTCGGGAACCTCGCGGCCGTCCTTCTCTGAGAAAACCCCTCCTGACATGTAAGCTGCGGACGGCAGTGGCAAGTCCAGCGCCGACATGATCCATGCGATCTGATGCACCATGTTCTCGGCGCAGTTTCCGCCTGAAAACTCCCAGAATAAACGCCAGTTGATCAGCTTGAATCCATCGAACGGCCGGTCGGGACGCCCGTTCAGAAAGGCTTTCCAGTCGACGTTCTGGGGCGTGCAGTCCGCGGGAACAGGGCGCACCCACTGTCCCTTGCCGTGAGGTGTATTGCGGCTCATCCATGACTCGACGTGGGTCACTTTGCCGATAGCGCCGTCTTTGATCAGCTGTTTCGTATCGACCAGTGCCCCCGAGCTTTCATGCTGCAATCCGATTTGCACAACCCGATCAGAGCCCTTGGCTGCGGACAGGCACTTGTCAGCTTCAGGAATCGACCAGGTCATCGTTTTTTCGGCGTAGAGATCCTTTCCCGCGGCCAGCGTATCGATGAAGTGCCGCACATGGATATGAAGCGGACTAGCTACGATGACACCATCGATGTCCTTCATGTCGAGGAGCCGACGGTAATCATCGAACGTCTGGATGCTTGGTACTTTGCTCTTTGCTTGATCCCGTCGACGGCTATAGATGTCTGCCATCGCAACCAGCTCCACATTCGGGACCTTCACGATTTGATCCAATAGATCATTCCCGCGATCGCCGACACCGATCATGCCCACGCGAATGCGATCGTTCGCTCCCAGAACTTTGGAAGACGGATAAGCCAGCACTGCGGCACCGATGGCTGCTTGCTTGAGAAATGTGCGTCGGGTTTGTTCGGTCATCGTTCCTCCAAAATGAGTGGTTAGTGGTCGGTGATCGGTGGTCAGTACAATCCTCGAATGGGTCCATACCGCTCGTACTGGTCACTGGTCACTGGTCACTTCCACTGATCACTGCTACCAGGCATCTGCTTCTTTCAGTAACTTCTCCATCCCTGCCCAACTCTTTCGTGAGCATTCTTCCGGCGTGCCCCCGCCGTTCCAGTGAGTTTCCAGGCTCACGGCGAACGCGTATCCATCGCGCTTGAGGGCTTTGAACTGTCCGGCCCAGTCGATCATGCCACCGCCCATCGGAGCCCAATCGTAGCCACTGCCCTTCTTCACCGTGTCTTTGCAGTGGCAATGCCCTATGCGATCTTTCGGCAAGAGCTTATATCCGTCGGGATATGGAGTTTCTCCCTGAGCGGCTGCGTTCCCAGGATCCCAGTTCAGCATGAACGACTTCGATTGAACGGCACTGAGAGTCTTCGCTGCTTCCGCGCCAGTCGCAGTGTTGCAGGCGGGTTCGTTTTCAAGAACCAGGATGATCGCCTTTTTTTCAGCCTGGACGGCCGCGTCCCGCAGTTTGTCGTTGATGGCTGCCCGGTAGGGAGACTGATCCTCTAGGCGCCAGAAATCGAAGCACCGAACTCTGTCTGTTCCAAACGATTTGGCCATGGCGATCGCGCGTTCGAGGACCTCATCTTGCTGGCTGAGGTCGAAGCTGGCGTTAAAGCTTTTTTCCTCGCTGTATTTTGATTTCGGCGCGCCCGGCCAATCCACCTTGAACAAGGGGCTGGCGATGTCGGTAACCTTCAGTTGGAACTTGTCGAGAATACGGCGCGCCTCGGCGACCTCTTTCTCGTCGAGACTGACTATATTCTTCTTCCACATGCTCCGGAGTTCGATCCATCCCATGCCGAAGTCGCGAGAAGCGACCTCGCACACATGGCCGAAATCCTGCGAGATTTCGTCGTTGATTACAGAAACACGAAACGGTCGAACAGTGGTAACAGCAGAGGCAAAGCGAGAGAGCGTGGTAGCGGCGGTCATGGCAGCCATTCCCGCCAGGAATTCGCGGCGGGCCCAGGGGGCGGGCATGCAAGCTCCTAATAACTTCGGTGGATCAACTAGAAAGTCGCCAACAAATTTATCACTGTGTGGCCTGTCGCGGTATCGGTGTGTTTCTTGAACCTTCGCGTGTCCTTCATGGTTCAAGCTCTTAAGGCCGAAAAAATCATGAAAAACGCCGGACGAGCATCTCCGATTCTCGCGCGCAAAACAAAACGCCCCATGACTCGGTCTGAGTCGTGGGACGTCTGCTGATCAGCCCTCCCCCAAGTGCTGCTCAAGAACAACTCTAACTCTGACTCAAGAATCGGGAAATGGCGCGGGAGTGCTATTCGGTGGCACGAGGGTTGATGAGTTGAGAACAAGAAAGAGCAGCGTGCGAGCACTACCTAAAATTGCTTCGTGGTTGAGACTCTCAAACCGACAACCACGAAGGGCACGAAGGCGAATGCCACATTCGCGCGCAAAACAAAACGCCCCATGACTCAGTTTGAGTCGTGGAGCGTCTGTTGATCAGCCCTCCCCCAAGTGCTGCTCGAGAACCACTCTAGCTCTGACTCGAAAAAGAGCCAATGGCCCCACAGTGCTATCGCCTGGCACTGGCGTTGAATGACGTCGGGAACATCAAATGGAGTTACCTTATGCGCGTGTCAGTCGGGGTTGCGTCGCGCACTGACACATGATGACGGGCACGCAGATTTTCGCGCGCAAAACAAAACGCCCCAGACTCAATTTGAGTCTTGGGACGTCTGTTGATCAGCCCTCCCCCAAGTGCTGCTCGAGGACTAATGTAGCTCTACCCTCATCAACCGTAAATGGCTCCTCGGTGCCAGATATGGCACGAATGGGTAGGTAAATGGTAACGTATTTATTTACAATAACTTACAATACATTCGGCCATGATCGAGGCATCCCGTCGGTCCTTTCGACGGTTTCCACATGATTTGACTCCGAGGCCGCAATCGAAAAGAATGGCGCCGCAAGAATTCATACCTGGCAGAGGAACCCATGTTCCATGATTTGAGGCTGTTTGTCGCCGCCTTCTTTCTTTTCTCGATTCAGCAACCAGCCGCACAAACCGTCTTCCATCCCGACACTTTGGACACCATCCTCTACGGTGCCGCCTACTATCCCGAATACATGCCCTACGAGCGTCTCGACAAAGACGTTGAGTTAATGAAACAGGCCGGTATCAGCGTAGTGCGTATGGGCGAGTCCAGTTGGGGATTGTGGGAGCCCGAAGATGGCCGTTTTGAATACGCATGGATGGATCGCGTCGTCGCCGCAATGCAAAAGGCTGGAATCAAAGTCATCATGGGAACTCCCACTTACTCGATCCCGGCATGGATGTACAAGAAGCATCCCGAGATCGTGATGACACGGCTCGATGGCCGAACTATCACTTACGGGATGCGCCAGAACGCAGACCTCATGAATCCGACGTACCGTTTCTATTGCGAGCGCGTCATTCGCAAACTCGCCGAACACTACAAGGACAATCCTGCAGTCATCGGATGGCAGATCGATAACGAAACTCCGCCCGGCGGGGCCGCCAACAAGGATATTCAAGACGGATTCGTCGAATACCTGCAACACAAGTTCAAGACCGTAGACGAACTAAACAAAGTTTGGGGACTCAACTACTGGGGTCAGCGCTTGAATGACTGGACCGAGATTCCTCCTGAGAGCGGCATTCTGAATCCCGGATGGAAGCTCGAGTGGCAGCGTTACGCTCAGTCGATCACGACTGACTTTCTTGCTTGGCAGGCCTCCCTTGTGAATGCGTACAAGCGCCCCGATCAGTTCGTGACGCAGGATTTCGCCGGGCCGCCGCGTCCTGAAGTAGACGAATATGACATCTCCAAGACCCTCGATGTCGTGGCCGTCAATCCCTATCATCACGCTCCGCAAGATGAGTACGACGGCGAGGATTCTTCCTACCAGGGTGACTTTGGCCGCTCACTGAAGCGAACGAACTATCTGGTTACTGAGACAAATGGCGACACCATTGGATGGGATTCGAAAAGCCAGTTCCCTCCGTATGACGGACAACTGCGGCTCGATGTGTACACGCATCTATCATCGGGCGCGAACATGGTCGAGTACTGGCACTGGCATTCCATTCAATACGGACAAGAAACGTACTGGAAAGGGATTCTTGGGCACGATCTCGAACCCGGTCGTCCCTATCAGGAGATGAGCAAGACGGCGCATGAGCTGCGCCGCATCGGCCCGCAGATCGCCAATCTCAAGCCTGCAAATCAGGTGGCCATCCTGTATAGCTCGGACTCGTACTGGGGCATCGAGTTCATGAAGTTCAGCGACAAGACCAACTATCGCACGCTCCTGCGGCAGATGTACCACGTGCTGTATCAGAGCAACGTCGGAGTGGATTTCATTTTTCCCGAGAGTACTAATCTCGCGGACTATAAAGTCATCGTTGTGCCGCCCCTGTACGTCGCCAGCGATGCGCTTCTGAACAAGTTAGTCGATTATGTTCGCAACGGCGGAAACGTGGTAATGACCTTCAAGAGCGGCTTCACCAACGAATACGATACCGTCCGATGGGCTACCATGCCTGCCACTCTGCGCGAGGCCGCTGGATTTCATTACCAGGAGTTCTCCAGCCTGCGACAACCACTCGCCTTGAAAGGCGATCCGTTTCATGCAGGAAAGGAAAATCAGGTCACCGATTGGGCGGAGTTGCTGACGCTCGATACAGCTCAAGCAATGGCCTCTTACGATCACCCATTCTTTGGCAAATTCGCTGCGATTACCCGCAATACTTTCGGAAAAGGCTCCTTCACTTACGAAGGCACAGTTCTGTCAGACGCACTGCAGAGCAAAGTGCTGCTCGATGTGATGCAGCGCGCCGGAGTTGTCGGACCCGATCAGAACCTTCCCGCCAGCGTGCGTGCAAAGCACGGAACGAATCGAAATGGAAAAATGATTCACTACTACCTGAATTACTCGAGTGCCGAGCAGACATTCGGCTATTCGCATAAAAACGGCACAGATCTGCTGAGCCAAAGTGCGATCGCATCATCGCAAAAGATCACTCTTAAGCCGTGGGATCTGGTCCTAATTGAAGAAAAATAGGCTTCCATTGTCCAAGTCTAAAGCGCTTGTCATTCTCAAGAAGAGCGAAAGCCTTCGAGGAACCCTAAGAAAGCGTCTGCCACCACGGATGTCGCGAGGATCGCAACCCTTTTAACCCCACTCTGATAAATATCACGTGAAAAAGTCGTTTTCGTTCTATCGCAAAAGTGCGTCCAAGAACAGGCATGAAATGGAACGGCTCTGTTCGCAATTTCGCATGTTTCGCAGCCATTGCTTTTCTTCAACTTGCTGGTGGTGAAGGTAGCGCTCAGGATTCAAAGCAACCCGCTACGACCCAACCTTCCGCGCATTCAAATTCACAGCCGATCACCAGTCTTCCGCAGGTTCAGCTGGACTCGAATGCACTGCTGCACCACCTCAATCAGGTCATCGCCTTCTATCGGCAGTCGACGACCGGGATTCGCGATGTCGGTCTACCCAGCGACGCGATCTATCAGGAAAACGGGAGAGCCCTTGGAGCCCAGGCGGTACAACTGGCATTTCAATCCGCCAAAGTGGCGAGCTCGATTCTGGGAGGGACGAAGGACGGCGCCGATGGCCAGAACTCTCCTGGAAGCGCGCAGCAGCAGAACTTGGCTCAATTGCGCGCCAAGACGACAGCCCAGATCAATCAACTGCAGTCCCAGATCGAAGCTGCCAATGCGAAGATTCGCAAGACGCCCTCTTCAAAGCGAACTCCACTCGAAGCGCAACGCGACGCGCTGCAGAGCGAACTCGAACTACAGAAGTCCCTGCTCGATGCTATTCAAAAGATGGCAGCATTTGTCGAAAACAATGGCGAAGCAGTGGGCGGGTTGGAAGGTGACATCAATCGCTTGGCCCAGTCTGTTCCCGAGGTGCTGGGTCGCTCCAGCCCCGAAAAACCGGCCGGAACGCAAGAAAAGATGGAAGCAGCAAAATCCCCATCAAAGCCAAGCCTCGCGAACTCCGGAGGGCTCATCGGCGACGCCATGACACTCTACGACTACACCAGCGCCATGCGCCAGATCGGTAGCGTCATTAAAGAGGCGAATTACACAAGAGACGCGGCCGAACAATTGCGAAAGCCGCTGCGAGACGCGTTACGCGCAACGATTCAACAAAGCCAGCAACTGGCCGGCCAGAACACCACTGCCAATGTGCAGCAACTCCAAGCCCAACGCACGCAATTGCAAGACATCAATGACAGATTCAAACAGCTCTCGGCCGCACTGCTTCCTCTGAGCCAGGAAGTCATCGTCCTTAACAGCAGTCACACGAATCTCGACCAATGGCGCGATTCGATCGGTCGCGAGTCAAAATACATTCTCCGCGCAGTACTTTTGCGCGTGCTGGCAATCCTGGCGGCCCTGGCGGCCGTCCTGATTCTCTCCGAAGTATGGCGCCGGGTAACATTCCGGTATATTGGCGATCCTCGTCGCCGACGGCAATTCCTTGTCCTTCGGCGTGTTGTAATCGGATTGTTGGTCTGCGTCGTCCTGACTTTCGGATTCGTCAGCCAGTTCAGTTCGCTGGCAACATTCGCCGGATTTATTACCGCCGGCATTGCTGTAGGCCTCCAAGCCGTGCTGCTTTCCATCGCCGCCTATTTCTTCATTATCGGTCGTTACGGCATTCGCGTGGGAGACCGCATCAGTGTTGCGGGAATCACCGGTGACGTTGTCGACATCGGACTCGTTCGCATGTACGTCATGGAACTGGCCGGGACAGGGCTGGACTTTTATCCGACTGGACGCATTGTCGCCTTTTCCAATTCCGTTCTCTTTCAGACTGGCACGCCGCTTTTCCGTCAAATTCCAGGAACGGAATACACCTGGCATGAGGTTGTCGTGACCATAGCTCCGCATGCGGATCACACGGCCACGGAACAAAAGTTGATGGCCCTTGTCAACAATGTCTATTCGAAATACCGTGCAGAGATCGAACGTCAACACGCAGCAATCGAGCGGCGCGTCGACATTCTCGTTGATATGCCCCGACCCGAGGCGCGGCTGCAGTTCGCCGATAGTGGCCTTGAACTCCTCGTCCGTTATCCAGTGGAAATCCGCACCGCACCTAACACGGATGAAGAAATGACCCGGAGAGTGCTAGAACTCATTTCGAAGGATGAGACCTTGAAGAGTGCCGTTTCCGGAACCCCCAAGATACGATCGGCAGTCCGGGGATAGCGGCGTGGGCTCCCAACCGATAAAATAGAAAGTTCCTGATCGTGTCGAACGGTGTAGTTCAGCATACGCTGTTCTCTTCTGAACTTCGCCGGCTGTTACTTCCTCATACATAAAGGACGATACATGGCAAATCGACGTATAGGCATACTCACCGGCGGCGGCGACGTCCCCGGATTAAACTCGGTAATTAAATCAGTCGTGTACCGGGGCGCGGAACTCGGTTGCGAAGTAGTCGGAATCCGCCGCGGCTGGGAAGGACTTACTCACGTTAACCTGAGTGATGCCGCCAGCAAGGAGCGGTACATCCTTCCCCTGGATCGCGAAAACACGAGAACCATCGACCGCACAGGAGGCACTTTCCTGCACAGCTCGCGCACCAATCCCACAAAGATGAAAAAGGTCCCTCCGGCTATGCAGGGACAGAAGTTCGAACCCAAGGAATCGACGAAGAAGGGCGTAACCAGCACCGTCTACGATGTCACGCCGGGTGTACTTAAAAATATCGAAGCGCTCGGACTCGATTACCTGATCGCAATCGGCGGCGACGACACTCTGAGTTACGCCGCCGAACTCGATCGCCAAGGCATGAAAGTGCTGGCCGTGCCTAAGACCATGGACAACGACGTCCGCAACACCGAATATTGCATTGGATTTTCAACGGCGATCACCCGGGCCATGGACGCGATCGACCGCCAGCGAACCACGATCGGCTCTCACGAGCGCGTCGGTATCTTCCGCGTGTTCGGCCGCGATGCCGGTTACACCGCGCTCTATACCGCATTTGTCACCGCCGAGCGTTGCTGCATTCCGGAGTACAAGGTCGATCTCAAGCACCTGATTGATCTACTCATGCACGACAAGAGCATCAACCCGAGCAACTATGCCATCGTCATTCTTTCTGAAGGGGCTGAGTGGCAGGGCTACAAGGTGAGGGAATACGGCGAGCCCGACGCATTCGGGCACCGCAAGAAGATGAGCGTCGCCGAAGATCTGAGTAACGAGATCAAGGCCGCCACCGGGGAGGAAACCATTGTCAGCGACCTGACCTACGATCTCCGCTCCGGCAGTCCCGATTTCGTCGATCGCATGGTGGCCGCCACTTTCGCCGGCATGGCCATGGACGCCGTCGAAGATGGCAAGAGCGGCCTGATGACCGCCATCTCGAACGGCTGTTTCACGCTGGCACCGATTCCCGATCCGGCTCTCGGCCCGCGCCACGTGGACGTCTCCACGATGTACAACACTGATCGGTACCGTC
>Ga0070709_10001023_pt1 | contig 15467 bp, 9 predicted proteins | sample LARL51metaG_FD_65449 | JGI IMG/M metagenome (GOLD analysis project Ga0070709, IMG submission 65449) | Corn, switchgrass and miscanthus rhizosphere microbial communities from Kellogg Biological Station, Michigan, USA - LAR L5-1 metaG | ecosystem: Host-associated > Plants > Roots > Rhizosphere ...
ACGGCCAGGTCCAACGGCAGATCATCGGTGGTGAACGAAGGTGGCTGCTGGCGCGGGTCGAACGGCAGCGGGTCGGTCTCGAAGCCGCCGAACATCAGCCCGCCGCGCGACGGGCGCAGGTACACCGCGGCATCCACCACCCGGACGATCGGATCGGCCGGGTCGATGCCCTGGTCCGGGCCGGTGATGAGCAGTTGGTGGCGCACCGGGGCGAGCGGCACCGGCGCGCTGGCCAGTTCGGCGACCTGCCGTACCCAGCCACCGGCCGCGTCCACCACCACGGGGGCCGCGATCGCCCGGCCAGCGGTCCGCACCCCGGTCACCCTGCCGCCGGTGACGGTGATACCGGTGACCGGCTCGTGCTCGGTCACGACGACCCCGCGCAGCCGGCAGGCCGCCAGGTAGGCCTCGATCAGCGCGGTGGGCTCGGCGATGTAGACGTCCTCCGGGCACCACAGCGCGAACTCCTCCCCCGCCGCCCGGTAGAAGCCGACCCGCTTGGCGACCAGCGCTGGTTCGGCCTCGCGGACATCGGCGCCCCAGCCCCGCGACTGGGCCACCTCGCGGGCCAGGTACTCGCGGTGCTGGGCGGTGCGGGCGATCAGGAAGCTGCCCGAGCGGGCCACCTCCAGCGGCACTCCCGCCCAGTCTCCGAAGCTCACCGCCCGGTCGATGCTGCGCCGGGCCAGCCGGGTGCGCAACTCATCGGCCTGCACGGACTTGAACAGGCCCGCGGCCCGCCCCGAGGCCTGCGAGCCGGCGGTGCCGCGTTCCGCCACCACGACCGACCGCCCCGCCAGCGCGCAGTGCAGCGCGGTGCTCAACCCGAGGGCACCGGCCCCGATCACGACCACGTCGGCGTCCATGACGCCAGTGTGCCCAACCCGGTCTGCTCTCGCCCAGTGCCGGGCCTTTCATGATCGCCGAACCTGGCGGGTCACCGGCTTCTGAAGATCGTGAAAAGCACGCGGAGCACGAGCACACCGGCGACGATGAGCAGGTTGTAGCCGATCAGCTGGTAGAGGCTGACGGACTCGGCGACCTTGGGCCCGCCCGGCGCGGCGAGCATCAGCGCGGCGACGATGCCGGACGTCGCGCCAAGCAGCGCCAGCAGGAACTGGTTGGCCAGCCCAGTGACCACCCGGCGATCGCGTTCGTCCGCGAACAGCCGCACGTTAATGCCGAGCCTGCCCTGTTCCAGCGCGCTGGTGACCCGGTCGAACCGGCGCGGCAGCCGGCGCAGCACCGGGAGCAGCGCGATCAGTTCGTCGGCGGCCGACCGCCCCACGGCCTGGGGCGACAGTTTCACGGCCATGTGGTCGGCGGCGTACTCGCGCGCCTCCTCGGCGATGTCGAACGAGGGCGTGAGCAGGGCAAGCGTGCCGTCCAGAGTGCCGAGAGTACGCAGCACCGTGCCGATCTCGGCCGGAATCGTCAGCTCGAACCGGGTGGCCAGGCGGAACAGGTCGGTGAACATCTGAGCGGACGCCCCGGTGCCGCCGGTGAGATGGCGCGCGATGAACTGCCCGAGCGCCCGCTCCAGTTGGTACTCGTCAAGCTCATCGGTGCGGTCCACCAGATCAAGCAGGGCGTCGCGGAGCGCCGCGGAGTCACCGCGCCCGACGGCGAGCAGCAGGTTCTGCAGCGCGATCCGCTGCTGGCCGTCAAGGTGGCCGACCGAGCCGAAGTCCAGCAGGGCGAGGCGGTCATCGGCGAGCAGCAGGACGTTGCCCGGATGCGGGTCGGCGTGGAACACCCCGCCCTCGGTGATCTGGTACACCATACTGCGCAGCACCGCGCGGGCCATCTGGGCCCGGTCGAGCCCACGGTCGTCGAGCTGCTGCCCGGCTGCCCGCAGGTTGACCCCGTCCAGCCATTCGATGACGAGCACGTGCTCGGTGCACAGTTGCTCGTGCATGCGCGGCATGACCACCGACACCCCGCCCCCGGCGGCCCGCTGCTGATCCGGCCAGGTGGCGGCGACGGCCGCCATGTTGCGCGCCTCGACGCGGAAGTCCAGTTCTTCCCGCATGGCCGCGGCGAACCCGCGGGCAACGCCGGCCGTGCCGACAGCCCGCGCCCAGCGGGCGCGATCCTCGAGCCGGTCCGCCAGCCGGATCAGGATGTCCAGGTCCTGTTCCACACCGGCGCGGATCCCCGGGCGCTGGACTTTCACGGCCACCTCGGCGTCCGGGCCGCTCGCTCCGCGCAACCGTGCCTTGTGTACCTGGGCAATGGACGCGGCGGCAGCGGGTTCGGTGTGCAGGTCCGCGAAAACCTCCTCGGGCGGCGAGCCCAGGGACTGGGCAATCACCTCCGCCACCTGTTCCCACGGTGCCGGTTCGGCCCGGTCCTGCAGCTTGGCGAGTTCGGCGGTGAACTCCTCCGGGAGCAGGTCACTGCGGGTGGACAGGAGCTGGCCAAGCTTGGTGAAGGTGACGCCGCCCTCTTCCAGGGCCTGGCGCAGCGACTGCGCCAGCGCCGCCCGCCCACCGACCGCGTCCGCGCCCCGGTCCCGCCGCCCACGCAGGTAGGGGCCAAGGCCGTGGCGCACCGCGATCCGGCTGATCTGCGCGTACCGCCGCGACCGCCGGTACGCCTTCCGCACGCCGAGCACCATCTCCAGCGGCTGCGGCAACGTCCCGCTCGGCACCAGCACCTCGGCCAGCACGATGAAGAGCATCGCGACGATCAGCGGGACACCAAGCACCACGGTGACGAACGCGGCCACGTGCCCGGGCTGAGCCGCCCGCAGCGACCTGCCCAGAAGTTCCGCGGCGGCAAACCCGAGCAACCCGGCGATCAGGGCGCGCAGCGCGCCGACCGGCAGCCCCAGCAGCCGCCGCGATGCCCATGCCAGGCCCGCCACCAGCACGGCGCTGGTGACCAGCACGACCGCTGCAAAGGCGGGCCCGCTCAGTTGCGACGATGCCGCGGCCAGCATCGCTCCGGTCGCCGTTCAGGTTCCGGGACAGTCTTTGCCCACGGCGGCAAACAGTTGCTGCGCCGCCGTGCTGACCTGGCCGACCGCGGTGACAACGCCCGAGACGGCGGTGGTGCTGGGGTTCGCCGCCAGTTTCTGCACCGCGGTCTCGAGGCTGGAGAGCGCGGACTTCAGCGCGCTGGTCTGGGGCTGCCATTCGCCCTTCGCGTCGTTCGCAAACTTTGTCGTTGCCGTCTTGGCGTTGGCGAGGTCGGCCTTGACCTCGCTCACCGCGCCCTGCCCGGCCGAGGCCTGGATGCTCGTCAGCTTGCCCAGGGCGGTGCGCAGCGCGGCGGCATCGGCGCACAAGGCGGAACTCGCTGCCGAAGGGGAGGCGGCGGGCGACGAGGACCCGCCGGATGCCGTGCTGCTGCTACTCCCCGACCCGCACGCGACCGTCAGGAGCGCGACGCCGCATCCGGCCGCGGCGAACCGCCACCGCGCGGGCGTGGTCACATTGCCCCCAGGTTTCATGTCACCCGAGCCTCCCGGCCGACCAGATGCCCGCGCATCACCCGTGACGGGGCATTCGCCCGGAAGGACCAGGTAGCTGCCTCCGTTCCGCCCGGCGTGACCGGGAAGCCGGGCGGCGCCGGTCAGGCGTGCGGGCCGAGGAGGCCCAGCGGGCTGGGGGCGGTGAACTGAATGCGAAGCACGGCAGCGCCGTCGGGCAGGTGCACCGACTGCACCCGTGCGGGCCGGAACTGGCCGTGCTGCGTGTGCAGGAACGAGACCATGTCCCGCACGTACGCGGCGGTGATCGCATGGCCGGCGTGGTGGCGTGCGTGTGCGTCCTCGGCGAGGTCAGCCTGGCGCAGCGGCATGTCCGGGTCCGCTCCGGGTGCGGGGCTGCCAAAATCCACGATGAACATCGGGTGCGTGGCGGCCATCTGCGCGATGGCGATCAGCAGCCGCCCGTCGACCGCTCCCTCGGCCAGCTCACGCCGGGCGAGAGCACTCGCCCCGATCCGGCCACTGTTCAGCAACTCCACTCCGGAGGCCTTCCGGTTCGCCAGGTCCGCGCTGAGCAAGGCCCGGTAGGCGGCGGCTCCGTGCTGGGCGGTCGCGCGGACGTCGATCCGGTCCGGGCCGACACCGAAGCTCGCCAGCACCGCGGGCGCGTACACCGAGCTGAGCACGTTGCCGAACTGTGCCCGCACTGTGGCCGTCGCGACGATGACCTGGGACCGGAGCGGGCTGGTGGTCTGCGGGCCGAGCTGGTACAGGTGGCCTGCTGCTACTCCGTGTGCCATGAGTGCCTGGCACATGACCGGGTCGCAGGCCACCATGGCGGTCCGGCTGACCTGTCCGGCCACCCACTTGGCCGTCCGCTTGCGCACCACTGCCCCGGCACCGCTTGTAGGCGGGCCCAGGCCGGTGCCGTGCCTGGGCGCGGTCCTGCCGGACAGCACCAGCGCGACCACTGCGGCCACCACCAGGGCCACCACGGCGAGAATCACGCCGGCGATGCGGTAAGGCCTGCCCGGCCGCCGTGGCTGCCTGCCGGTCGGCAGCGCCGCGGGCAGCGGTACCGCGCTGGCGCCGCCCCGGCGAGAGCCCGGGCTGACCCCGCCCGGATCGGAGACCCAGTCGTAGCCCGCGGGAGGAGATGCCGCCGGCGAACTCGATGGTGCGGGCATGGGCGGTGCAGGCGGGGGCGCCAAGTCCGGCGCGGCCCGAGCGGGTTCGGCCGGTGGCGCGAACGCGGACGCGGCTGCTGCCAGTTCCGCGCTCCCAGCAGGCATGGTGGGAGCCGACGCGGCCGCCAGTGCCGCGCTGCCCACCGGCATAGTCGGTGCCGACGCGGCCGCGATAGTCGAAGCCGAGGGCGCGGACCGCGGCGGGACCGAATCAGGCGGCACCGTTCCAGGAAGCACCGCTTCTCCCCGCGGGGCTCCAGGCGGCACAGGTTCGGCCGGCGCTCCCGTTGGTTCGGCCGTGGACAGCCCGGAGTCCGGCGATCCAGGCTCGGCTGGTGAGCCGGCCGACAGGGGGGCGGCCGGGTCAGCGGCCGGTGACGCCGGGGCGGGCCGAACGGGCGAGAAAACGGACTGGCCGCCGGAACCGGGCCCGGTTGCGGCAATTCTGGGGAGCGGCTCGGTGTGCGCCTCCGGCTCCAGCCTGCGGCCGAGCACAGACGGCGGCAGGTACTCGCGCCGCAGTTCGGCGGGCGGTGGTGGTGCACCGTTCGCGCCAGGCGCACGCCTCGGCAGCGGTACCGCTGGCTTGGCGGCCGCTCCATCCGGGGCGCCTGCTGCGTCCCCAGCGTCTCGGGACTCGGCCTCCTGCTCCGGTTCCTGCGCCGCCGTCGCGGCTTCCGCTGCCTCGCAGCCCGCGTCCGCTGCCTCGTCGTACTGAGTATTCCCCTGCTGGACCGGCGTTCCCGGCCACAACGCATCCTGGTTCCACGGCGGGTCGTTCCCCGGGACCGGGCTCATGCCGTAGTCGAGGCGGGGACCTGCGGCGTTGGCCAGGCTGACGCCACTGCCGTTCTCGAGATTTGCGCGGCTACCGTTGGCCGGGTTTACCTCGTAGCTCGCAGCCAGGCTTGTATCGTTTGCGTCGGCCTCGTTACCCGCCCTGATGGCGTTCTCGGTGCCCAGCACGCGGTAGACGAACTGGTCGCCGTCCTGCTCCTGGGAGTTGCGCCGCCGCTCGGCTTCGTCCCGCTCGAGTTCGCTCGCGATCGCGGTGAGCACACGGTGCCGCAGCTCTTCCGAAATGATCCCAAGATCGACTGGCACCGTGGGCCTGGGCGAGCCGGACGCCCCAGGAACGCGGCGCGGAAGCGGCGGGACGCCGCCGTCAGTTACCATGCGGCCACCCCCCGGAGGCCCACGCACGAGCGGGTCGTGTGCCTGGACAGCGGAACATACATCGCACGCTTAATTCAACCGAAATCGCATACTGTCTCAATGAAACTACCTAAAGTGCGCACGCACCTTTGGGGTTTGCATGACCGGCCGTATAGCAGGGTAGCCACATTTGACTACCCTGCGATAGATGTCATCGCCTGGCTCTCGTTGCACCTGGGACGGTCCCGGTGCCAGCGAGGACACCAAGCCAGGGACTGACCTGCGGACAAGACCGGTCAGTTCGGCCATGGCTACGTTCGGTGATATCCGGCCACCAACGCGCCGAGCCGCTCATAACAGTCAGACACCCTTAAATCCGCGCGAGCGGGACGCGTGCCGAGGTAGCGGACCACATATTGCAGGGCTAATTGGTCGAAACAGCATATTGTTACTGTTTAACTACCTATGGTGCGGTCCCTAGGGTTGGCCGAACAGTCCCAGCGGGCTGGGCGCGGCGAATCCGATACGCAGCACTGTCTTACCGTCGGCCAGGCGTACCGTCTCCACCTGCAAGGGCTGGTACGGGGCGGGCTGCGCGCGCAGGAAAGCGGTCATAGACCGCAGGAACGCAAGTGTCGCCGAACGGTCGCCGACGACATGGCCGGAAGATTCCTGTGTCATGTCGGCGAAGCGCACCGGCATGTCTGCATCGGCGCCGGCGGCGAAGCTGTTGAACGCGACGATGTAGACCGGGCGCTTTGCTGCCATGGCGGCGAGCGTGAGCTGCAGCCGCGAGTCCACCTGCCCAGCGGAGAGCTGCTTTCGCGCCGTGGGCGAGACGGCGATTCGGTTACTACGCAACAGTTCGGCGCCCGAGGTCCTCCGCGCCGCCAGGTCGGCAGCCAGCATGGCCCGGTATGCGGCGGCCCCATGCGGGGCGACCGCGCGGATGTCGATCCGCTGCCGGCCACTGCCGAAGCTCGCGAGCACAGCCGGCGCGTAGACGGAGCTGAGCACGGTGCCGAACTGGGCACGGACGGCGGGCGTCGCGACCACGACCGCGGACCGGAGCGGGCTGGTCTCCTCCGGCCCGAGTTCGTAAATGTCCCCTGCCGGGAACCCGTGCGACTCGAGCACCTGGCACATGGTGGGATCGGCGGACACGATAGTTCCCCGGCCGATCTGACCCAGTACAAAGGCCGCCGCCTGGCCACGTGCCCCCAGGCCAGCGCCTGACCCTGGGCCAGCGCCTGACCCTGGGCCAGCGCCTGACCCTGGGCGCTGGCGATGGCTGCCAGGCGCAGCCACGGTCCCGCTATGGCCGTAATGCGCCAACGCCAGCGAGCCCCCGATGACCACCGCGGCCACCGAACAGAACACACCGGCCACGCGGTAACGCCGGCCGGGGCGGCGCTGCCGCCGGCGCGCCTGCTGACCGGTCGTATGCCCGTCCCGCGCTGGCACCACCGCAGGCGAATCAAGAACCGCCGCCGGCCGCTCCGGCTGCGCGGGAGCCTCGGCGGCTGGCGGGTTCAACGGGGCACTGTGGCTCCCGTTGACGGGCGGGGAAAGCCTCGGAAGCGGCTCCGTGAGAGCCTCGGTTTCCACGACCTGCGGCGGGACGGGCACGAAGTGGCGGTTCGTCTCCGGAGGCCGGGCCGGGCCAAGGGTGACGTCAGGCGGCCAGCGCGGCCGGGGTACGTGCTGCTCGGCGGGCGCCGCGGGTGCTGGGTGACCGGTCTTGTGCGGGGAACCGGCTTTTCCCAGGGCGGCAGCCCGTTCTGGCGGAGGCTTTTTCTCACGGGACGGCGTTCGCTCCCCGGGGGGACCGGTCCCGGCAGGTGCCACGGGCCGGGCCTGGGATAGTGCTTCTTCCTCGTGCGGGGCGGCCTCTTCGTCGTCCTGCGGGACGGCCGCCGGCTCCTGGGCCACGTGCTCCTGCGCTTGAGCAATCGCCGCCAGCAGGCGCAGCCGTACGGCCTCCGGCAGCACTGGCTGCTCAATCCTGGCCGGCGGCCGTGGCGAATCAGTCGCACCGCGCACGCGACGCGGCAGCGGCCTGACGCCGTTGTCTTCTGCCGTGTGGATCACCCCCCGGGTCACACATGACGATCCACGCTCCCCACCGCAACATACCGGAACTACCGGGTCAGCCAGATTAAGATCTCATCACTCTCCTGCTGCCGGACATATGAACCGGCACACCTTGCTCCGATGCGTGCCCGCGCTCCCTTCTGGCAGGTCATCAGGGGCGGGCCAGGGTAAGCCCAGCGGTGCGAAGACGAAACGCCACTTCGGCCACCTGGTCGCCTTCGATGCGCCAGTTCTGTCGGTAGGGGTCGCCCACTTGGCTTACGTCGAACCACACAAGTCCCAGCGCCTTCGCTTGGCGCATCCCATCGAACAGGTTGCTGATCTTGGCGAACTGGCCGGTGCCCGGGCCCACTCCGACCTCCGACAGCAGCACCGGTTTGCGTGTGAAGGCCCGCACTTGATCAATCGTGCGGCCGAAGACATTGGCGAACGTATCGGAGGGGCGGATGTAGTAGCCATCGATGCCGACCCACGTGACATAACGCGCCCCTGGCCACCATGCCGCGACTGGACCGGTTCCGGGACGGTCCTGGTTAACGGTCCATATCCAGGTGACGTTATCGGCGCCCTCGTCACGAAACAGGGTCACGATGTGCCGCCACGCCGCTACAAACGTCGACGGCGCGACGTGCCCGTAGCCCCACGAATACCAGTTGCCGTTCATCTCATGTCCGAAGCCGATGACAACGGCATGGCCAAAGTCACGGACGCTGTCGGCGTAGCCGCGTAGGTAGAGGTCGTAGGCACCAGCGGCGATCGCCGAGACCGAGGCGTACGTAGGGTCGATCTGCACGTAGGGGATGATGCCGTGCCTGCGGACCTTTCGCGCGAACGTGGACGCGAAAGGCTCGGCCCAGCCGCTGTAATAGCCAACCATGTTCGGCTGCTTGCCCGCCGCCGCGGCGAAGGTCGCGATCGGCCCGTAGGCCGGCGGTGACCCTTGCTCGTAAACACCAAGGTAAGCGGACGACGTCGGAGGAAGCGACGCGTGTACCGGTGGTGGCTCGGAAGGTATGAGGGTGAGCCGGAAGCCGGTGGAGGCCACGGCGATAGCAGCGGCCACCAAGGCCGCCAGCACAACCAGGCGTGACTTCATCCGGCTCGTGCCCCTGGGAAGATGACGCGGCTGACCACGGCGAGGTTCAGCACGCCGAAGAACACCAGGATCACGAACTGCGCGGAGCCAAGGGCTACTGTCCGCCACAGGGCCAGGACCACCCATAGCAGGGCCGTGCCGCCGCTCCAGCCGGTGACCCACAGGCGGAACCGCCGCAACGAACTGCCCGGTGTCCGGGTCGGATGCCAGCCCATCGTCTTGCCGCGGGCGCTGTCCCAGATCGAGAAGACATGCGCCCATCCCCGGGCGATGCCCAGTGGCCACACCGACGGCCCATATCGCGCGTGATGCCACAGCGGGTACAGGATGAATCCAGCGACCATGGCGGGGCCGAGGATGATGAAATTCCGCAACCTGATCTGGCCGGGCAAGAATGCCAGCATGACGATCGGGATGACGGGCCCGAAGAAGGTGAGCAGGCTGGTATAGGCGTAGTAGAAGAACCCGGAGATGTAGGTGAGCCGGGCCGGGACCGGCATGCGCACGCTCCACAGCCGACGTGAGAACACCACACCGGCGTTCCCGGTGCACCACCGGTACTGCTGGCGCACGAAGGCGTCGAGGTTGTCCGGGCAGATGCCGGTTGAAAGCACGACGGGCACGTAGACCATGGACCACCCGCCCCGGCGCACATCGAGCCCGGTGTGCACGTCCTCGGCGTAGGGGATGAGTGTCGGGCCGCCCTGCGGCTCGAGCGCGGCCCGCCGGTAGACCGCGGAGGTCCCCACGCAGATGGCGGCGCCGAGCCGGTCCCTGGCCACCTGGATCGACCGGTAGAACACCTCCTGGATGGCGCCCGCCGCGTTCTCGATCCATGTCTGCTCCGGGCTCTCCCGGAAGAACTGCGGGGTCTGGACGATGCCGATCCCCGGATCGTCCATGTAGGGCAGGGTCTCGGCAAGGAAGTCGCTGCGCGGAGCGAAGTCCGCATCCAGGATGACCACATATTCGCCATCGGTACGGGCGAAGGCATACCGCAGGTTGCCGCTCTTCTTGTAGGCCCGCAGGTCGGGCCGGCGCAGGTAGCGAAAGCCGAAGGACTCCGACGCCGAACAGGCCTCGTCGGAGGGCCCGTCGTCGAGTACGAAGGCCTGGGCAGGCCCCGGGTAAGCGGCGATGAGCTCAAAGACCGCTTCCCAGGTGTTGCGGAGCACCTCGATTGGCTCGCCGCAGATGGGCAGGTAGATGTCGACGCTGGGGTAGCTGACCGGTCGCCAGTCCTGGATGCGCGCCCGGTGGGCGGCCAGGTCGAAACCCCTGCCGGTGAAATTCACCGGCAGGCTGATCACCTGGTAGATGACGTACGTGGCGGTGAAGGCCAGGAACGGCCACGCCCCAGGGGCATGCATCTCGAACCGGATCTGGCTGATGATGAGACAGCTTGCGCTTACCACGAGGGTGAACGTCAGATAGGCCAGGTTCCGGTGAATGTAGCCATACTTCTCGCTGTCGCTGGGCGGCGCGGGGAACACGAGGGGGCGCATGCGGCGCTGCGCGCCCACGGTGCTGGCCGTGCTCACTGACGCTCGCAGCGAGGCGTACCGGGTGGCGCTCACGGCTTGGGCTCGTATCGCCAGATGACATAGGTGCCCCGGCCGATGGGTGGCACCTCGGTGCCGTACGGAACGACGCCGATGGTGTGGTAGCGAGGATCACCGTGAAGCTGGTCGGCGAGACGATGGTCCAGCGCAGTGGTATCGGCAAAGTTCAGCGCCACGTAGGAGAAGTAGCCACGGGTGATGAACTCCGAGAAGACACCCACGTTGCCGGCACCGGCCACACTCGACGTGCTGGCCGGGCCACCGGTGCTGATGCCGGACGGCAAGATGATGTTGCGGGTGGACGACCACCGTTGCCACTGGCGGCCGGCGGGCAGGTAGTACCGCGCGACGGAGGGATCCTCGACCAGCAGGTGCCCGCTGCCGTGAGCCACCAGTGGGCGCAGCACCGCGATGAAGCTGGTCGCGTTGGGCCAGTCGGTGGCCAGCGCCCACGATTGGCTGGCGCCCAGTGTGACAGGGAAGACCAGCGCGACCACACAAGCCCCGCAGGTCACGGCCTGCGCCCGGCCCGCCCGCGCGGCCGCGATAAACCTGTCCACCGCGTATCCCGCGGCGATGGCACCGAACCAGGCGCCCAGGCCCACGTGCTCGTCCAGCGAGGCAAGGCCATGCTGGCGCGCCTGCTCCAGCGGCCCCAGCACGACAGCGGCGGTGAAGACCGCAAGCAGACATGTCTGCGCCCACCCCGACCGGCTGGCCCAGCTGATGATCACACCGCACCCGGCCACGGCCACGAGCAGGCCAGCCCAGGACGCGGTATGGGCCAGCACCGACAGGGGCGGGCTAGCGCCGGGCGCCGGCGCCAGGGTAGTTCGCTCGAATCCGCCGATATAGGCGCTCCCGCCGACGAGCACCCCTGCCGCCAGCAGCACCACAACGGTTGCCAGCACGGTCGCGCAGCGCCGGGCAGCCAGCCCGCCTCCAGACGGCCACGCGGTCAGCAGCGCAAGTGCCAGCACGACAAGATCGAACGGAACCGAGGAATATGCCACGGCGTTGGCTATCGCCAGTGCCGTGCCCGCTGCGATCATCCATCCGGTTCCCCTCCCCCGCTCCCCCGCCCGTACCACGCACCAGGCGCTCAGCGCGATCAGCACCACACGGAGGGCGTCGTACGTCGCGAACGCTCCTAGATGCAGCGTCGGGCCCAGGACGGCGAACAACGCGGCAGCGAACAACGCGGCCCGCTGCCCATACAGCCGCCGGGTGGTCCCCCACAGCAGAGCGGTTGCGCCGAGCATGAGCAGCAGCGACAAGATCCGGGCCGCGGGCAGCCCGCCAGCGCTGTCAGCCAGCGCACCCAGGGGCGGGTAGATCACCGGCGCCCCTGAGAAGAACGTCGGGAACGCTGGGATCGGCGTGCCGTGTAGCCAGTGTGCCCACTCCAGGTGCCCGGCCCACAGCGCCATGGCCTCGTCGTCGAATGCCGTGTCCGCCCGGACCAGTCGCAGCGACAATGCCGCCTGCACGGCGAGCACCAACAGCAAGAGCCAGGAACTCCACGCCCGTTCCCGTGCGGCCGTCCGCCGCCGCGGTCCCGGCCGCCGTGCGACCGGGGCCTCCGTAGGCGCCGTCGGCCGTCCGGACAGGGTGCCCCCTGGCGCGGGCCGGGCAGTCCCGGCCAGGGATGTCAGCTCATCGCTCCCTCTGGATTCACTGGTCACAGCCAGCGCGGAAGACACTTTCTCACCAGGGATTACATTGCCGTTTCCGCGCCACACCAGCCACCGCCCCCTTGGATAGGCCTCCCGTGCAAATAGCCACCTGACACAGGAAGTCCGCAAACGGTCCAACTTCACCAAGAACGTAGTGGTCACGGCTCCGCGGTCGAGGGACGTTCGACTAAATTCCCCGCGATGGGTGCCTGACCAGGACCATCCGCGACAGAGGGCCAGGGTGGGCCGGCTGCTCATCATGAGGGCGGCCGGTAGCCGCGCGCACCGCGGCGGAAGGCGGCGAATGCCGCCGCACTGTGCAGGCGCCAGTCACGAATCCCATTCCGCGGCAGTTCATGGCGCGCCACGGCGTCGAACCACACGAACCCCAGCAGCCCGTACGCGCGGATTCCAGCGAACAAGTTAGCGACCTTGGCCGACTGGCCCGGCGTATTCGGGGCACCTGTCTCGGTGATCAGTATCTTGTCGAGAGTCAAGGCGCGTACGGCCTTGATCGTCGGGCCGAAGAGCGAGGCGAATGTCCACGCCGGCTTCAGGTAATAGCCGTCGATTCCTACCATCGTGACGTACTTGCCGCCCGGCCACCACCGGGCGGGCGATGGGATCCCGCCGTGGGCATCGATGATGTTGACGGTCCACAGCCAGGCCACGTTGCCTGCGCCCTGCTGCCGGAACACGGTGACGACGTGCCGCCAGGCCGCTACGAACGCGGCCGGTGCGGTATGCCGGTTTCCCCAGGGATACCAGTAGCCGTTCATCTCGTGGCCAAAGGACAAGACCACCCGGCCGCCGAAAGCCTTTACCGAGGCGGCGTAGGAGCGCAGATAACTGTCATAACGCCCTGCTGCGATCGCGGCGAGGCTGACCCCGGTCGGTTCCATCTGGACCAGCGGCACCGCCCCCCGCCTGGCTGCCTCCTGGGCGAATCCCGTCTGGAACCTTTCCTGCCACCCGCTGTAGTACATGACCAGCCCGGGCCGCACCCCGGTGGCGGCCGTGAAGGCACTGACCCCGGCGTAGGACTCAGGCAGCCCGGTCGTGTAAACGCCGAGGTAGCTCGTGGGCGCCGGGGACCTGCCGTCGGCGAACCTGCCGTACAGCCCAATTCCAAGGGCGATCGCAAGGGCCATCGCCACGGCCGCCGCAGCGATCAACCGGACAGGCTTCTTCCGCCTGCTCTCCCGATCCGGTGGCGGCGGCCCGGAATCGTGGCGCGGGTTCGCCGCGGCAGGCAGGCTCGCCCGGCGACCGGCGGCCAGCTCCCGCATCCGTGACGAGGCTCGGCGATGCCGCCCCTGGCCCTGCCCGTCGGCGTGGACCGCGGCCCACTGGTCCGACGTGTTCCGTTTCACCGGCGTCCACCCCTGGCGGCGACGGCGATGACCATCGCTCCGGTGCGCCTGGTGCCGCACCGGAACAGACGACGCTGGCCGGTCACGAGGTGGCCACCTTGTAGGTCCGCGCGCCCCGGCCGAACTCAGCGATCGCGGCCGGCCCGGTAAGGCGCCAGTCCTGGGTGCCCGGGGCGTTGAACCATACGAACCCCAGCAGCCCATAGTCACGGATGCCGCTGAACAGGTTCGCGATCTTGGCCGGCTGGTCGGAGGCGGGCGCCGCGCCCGTCTCGGCGATCAGTACCGGGGCGATTGTCAGCGCCCGCACGGCCTTGATGGTCGGCCCGAACAGGGACGCGAACATCCAAGTCCGCCGGAGGTAATAACCGTCAATCCCTACCCAGGTCACGTAGGAACTGCCTGGCCACCAAGCGGCCGGCGAGGGAATCCCGTGGCGCTGGTCCATGATGTTGACCGTCCACAGCCAGGTCACGTTGTCGGCGCCCTGCCGCCGGAACACGGTGACGATGTGCCGCCAGGCGGCCACGAAAACCTCGGGTGACGTGTGCCGGTATCCCCAGGGGTACCAAGAGCCGTTCATCTCATGACCGAAGCCGATGATGACCGCATGGCCGGTCGTCGCCCCGTAGCTGGCCACGCTGGTGGCGAACGTTTCCAGGTAAGTGTCGTACACGCCGGCGACAATCGCGGCGAGACTGACTCTGAACGGCTCGATCTGAATAAAAGGTACGGCGCCGTTATCTCCTGCTTGCACGGCAAAGGCGGAGCGGAATGTCTCCCGCCAGCCGCTGTAGTACAGCGCGACGTTCAGTCTCGCGGCGGTGGCCGTGGCCAGTGCCTTAATCGGCGCATAGCTCTCCGGTACGCCTTTCGCATATGCACCGACATAGGATTCGGGATGCGCCGGCAACCTCACTACCACTGGATGGTGGCTGAAGGTGCCGATCGGCGGTGCGTTATCCGTGGTCGGTCGCGGCGCGGCCGCAATGGGCCCGCCGACCTTCGCCACGCCGGTGGTGACGAGCGCCAGAGCCCCGGCGATGCAGAGGCCGATGAGCACGGCGGCGACCGTGCCATGCATGATGCCGCCAAGCCTGCGGCCGACGCCTTCTATTGTTCGATAGCCGCGGAACATGGCCGAGCGGGCACGGTCCGCGACGCCGCGGTTGGAGTGACGGCCACGCCGTGGCGGCTGAGCCATCGGCGCCGGCGATCCCCCGTACGGTGCCGTCATGCGGCACTCTTCCCTGGGAAGATCAGCCGGCCAACGATGAGCGCGTTGACGACGCCGAAAGCTGCCACGGCGGCGAACCTCAAGGAGCCGGTCTGCTCGATGCGCCAAGCGGCGAGGCCAAGCCAGGCGAGGGCTACGGTGCCGTTCCAGAGGGTAACGCCCCACCAGAACCGGCGCGTGGCGTCGCCCGGCCCACGCGTTGGCTGCCAGGACATGACCTTGCCGCGGGAGTAATCCCAGATCGCGAGAACCTGGGCCCATCCGACGGCGATCGCCAGCGGCCAGATCCTGGGGCTGTAGGGGGCATTGTGCCAGAGGGGATAAAGGATCGTGCTGGTGACGACGGCGGGAAGCAGCAGCAGTGAGTTGCGGAGGAGAATCTCGTCTGGCAGGAAGATCAGCAGCGTCACCGGGATCAGCGGCACGATCAGGGTGCGCAGGCCAGTGGTCAGGTTCCAAAGCCAGCCGGCGATGTAGGGCAGCCGGGACGTCCAGGGCATCTGGACCCGCCACATGTGCCTGGTCCAGATCAGCGAGGTGGCGCCGCAGCACCAGCGGTACTGCTGGCGCATGAACGCATCGAGGGTGTCCGGGCAGATCCCCGCCGCCAAGGGGACGGGAAGGTAGATCAGCTCGTAGCCGCAGTACCGG
>Ga0070709_10001024_pt1 | contig 15464 bp, 13 predicted proteins | sample LARL51metaG_FD_65449 | JGI IMG/M metagenome (GOLD analysis project Ga0070709, IMG submission 65449) | Corn, switchgrass and miscanthus rhizosphere microbial communities from Kellogg Biological Station, Michigan, USA - LAR L5-1 metaG | ecosystem: Host-associated > Plants > Roots > Rhizosphere ...
GCGACTTCGCGCACCATCTGGGCGCCCATGTTCTCGAACTTGTCGTCAAGCTCGATTTCCTTGGCGACGGTCACGCCGTCCTTGGTGATGCGGGGAGCGCCGAACGACTTGTCGAGCACGACGTTGCGGCCCTTGGGGCCGAGCGTCACCTTTACCGCATTGTTGAGAATTTCGACACCGCGCAACATCCTGTCGCGAGCGTCGACGCCGAATTTGACTTCTTTGGCCGACATAATGATCTCCGTTTTCAACTGGTCAGATCCCAAGGATCGCGCGACGGGGCGAGCTCCTAAATGACGAGATTTGAACTTGCAGACCTCATCCTTCGAGGCGCCGGCTGCGCCGACTTCTCAGGACAAGGAGAACCGACTGGCGCTTAGGCGACCTTCTTCTTGGCGGCGGGCAGATCGGTGAGAACGCCCATAATGTCGCTTTCCTTCATGATCAGCAGTTCCTGACCATCGAGCTTGACCTCGGTGCCGGACCACTTGCCGAATAGCACGCGGTCGCCGACCTGGAGGTCTATTGGGATCAGCTTGCCGGCTTCGTCGCGGCCGCCAGGACCGACCGCCGTGATTTCGCCCTGCGAGGGTTTCTCCTTGGCAGTGTCCGGAATGATGATGCCGCCAGTGGTCTTCTCTTCGGCTTCGATACGCTTGACCACAACGCGGTCGTGAAGCGGACGGAAGTTCATGCTGTCCTCCTAGTTTCTCGTTGTTGTTGCTTCGGACGAAATAGCAGTCGTGGCCAGCGAGTGCTAACCAGCAAGTAAGCCGCCGCAGAGGGCGTACAAGACCTTCTCGGCAATATTCTGCCCAGGTCGTCACGAATACCTGCCAACGGCCGCTGGCGGCTACCCGCGTTTCTCGGCGCGTTCCAACGGGCTTCAAATCAGACGTCAGCTCCCGTTCTGCGGCGCAGTCCGTGGAGACCATGCGTACCCAGGGAAATCCGGCCCGTGCTGAGGACGCTTGCAATCGACCTGCCGCAGAACTGCCGAGCCTTTTTGCTACTGATCTTCCATAGGGAGGCGGCAATGGTCTTTCATTCTGAGCACCGCGCCGAGATCGCGCGCGCATTTTTACGATGTCGGTCTCGACCCGCAAGCCGCAGATCTTAAGTCATTGATGGAACGCGGACGGCAAAGGATCGCGCACCAGTTCACTTAGATCCAAGGCCTCGCCACTTTCTGGCCGCGGGTGCTCGGCTTGAGCCCGAAACAACAGTCGACCTGCAGCATTGAGGGGAGTGTCACCGCTAGAACCGCCGATGCCAAGGACGATATCTCGGTCGTCACGATTCCGGGGGCTTCAATTGAACGGTGTCGTCCACATGGTCGACCCTGTGTCGCTGCCCTTCAAGTAAGAATCGGTGCCGGCGAGCCGGATTATTCGACGCCGTCTAAAGCTGATCTTCGCCAGGATTTCGACGGCAGACGCCCCGGGTGTGCCTTTCGATTTCAGCCAGTGCGGCGTCGAGAGAGGCATGCGGCCCTTGCTGTATGCCGGCCATGGTTTCGGTGGCGTGGCCCTCCGGATGGATCATGAACTGACGGAGAGCGTTTGCCGTAATGCGCCCCATCGAGCGGCCGAGCAGGTCGGTCAGCTGCCAAACAGTGCCTCCCTCTGCCGGTGTGACGATCACATCCATGGTGAACCTTCGGCGGGGCGGAATTCTCTCACGCAAGCGAAAGACAGTGCTGCTGCACTGCTCAGAAGTTAGCGGCGACCAGATCATAAGAACCTCTGCTTCCGCGGACATAGATTCTGGCTGCGGCAGCACATATCAGGTCACGATTGGAATCGAACGCGTTCAAGAAACCCGACTCGTCGGGGCGAGCATCTGGTTGAATTCGTCTCAATGCATTCTCGTCTATGAAGAACGATGCTTCTATAGCGCTATCGTGTCCCCAAAATCGCACGGCTCGCCGGGTCTTGTCGTAGGAACGACTATGATTCGGAAAATCAATCATGTGATCCACGCTCATAAGGCCGCCGCCGGTCCACGGCCGTTCTAATCGGGACCGGAATCAGCGAACCCTCGTCGCTGAACATGGATTGTAACATTGGCTCGGTCGCCACAACAATTTGATCGCGGACTTGTCTTGGCGATTTGATTCGTTCAACCCACTGCCATTCAATGCGGCGAAGGAAGCTCAATGGATTGTTGCCAGTCATTAGGTCAGCCTCGCTGATACGCTCTTGGCGAGCTTCGCCGATCGTCAAGTTCAATAGATAGGCGCTAGTTCCGATTTTACGAGCCAACGGGAGGTGCAGCCCTGCGTCGGATGCGGAGAGATGCCGGCGATGCTGATGGCATCACTGCTGAAATAGCCAGAAAATCGCGCAGAGATTCCCTGTTTAAGTCAGCCCATTAGGAGGTAAGCGAACTTCCGCCCCTGGGCACCACGCTGCCGCCGACGCTCTGCCTGAACGGGATGCGTCAGGTGGTTAAGGCGAACCTCGAAATGGATCGGATCGCTTGCATTGATCACGGCGGGGGTCTTGGACTCCTGCTGCAGAGCCCCGAGCGCCGCCTCCTCAAGCTGGTCAAGCCCAGACTGAGCGCGCGCCCTGCATCATGCGTAACTTTGAATAAGATATCCTAGGCTCGGCTGGCGTGGGGAAAAGCGGTAGCGTTCCAGGGTCTCGAACCCCTGACGGCTAAGAATCCTTCCTCGTAGTCATCAACGCCGTAAACCACTTCCATTCCGCGTATTTGTCGCCGGTTTGCCGGAGATGCGTGTAGCGCTTCAGGCTGGACCAGGACCGATGACCAGATACAGCTGCGACTTGTGGAATGTTTCGGCCGATTTCGAATAGTCTTGAGACACCGTCGTGCCGAAGGTCGTGAAGGTGCAACATTGTTGTACTCTGGAGCGAAAAATAGGTGAAAATAGAGGAAAATCGACGAGAATCGGCGGTTATCTAGGTCCTTCGGAACGGCATCCAAGTACTTGCTATGAAAGAAAAATTAGGTAAATCAACGCGCTTTCTGTTCTCCGTGGCTCCGATGATGGACTGGACCGACCGGCATTGCCGTGTGTTCCACCGTCAGATCACGCGGCATGCGCTGCTCTACACCGAGATGCTCACGACGGGTGCCGTGATCCATGGCGATCGCGGCCGGCTGCTCGGGTTCGACGCCACCGAGCATCCCGTGGCGCTGCAGCTCGGCGGTTCCGATCCGCGGGATCTTGCGGCCGCCGCGCGGATCGGCGCGGATTTCGGCTACGACGAAATCAACCTCAATGTCGGCTGCCCGTCGGATCGGGTCCAGGAGGGGCGCTTCGGTGCCTGCCTGATGGCCGAGCCAAGACTGGTCGGCGCCTGCGTCGCCGCCATGAAGCAGGCGGTCGACATTCCCGTGACCGTGAAGTGCCGGATCGGCATTGACGACCAGGATCCGGAGGTTGCGCTCGATGCGCTGGCGCGCGCGGTGGTCGCGGCGGGCGCCGATGCCGTGATCGTGCACGCCCGAAAGGCCTGGCTGAACGGGCTGTCGCCGAAGCAGAACCGCAACATCCCGCCGCTCGACTATGACCGCGTCTATCGGCTGAAGGCGGCACTGCCGGACGTGCCGGTCATCATCAATGGCGGCATCGGCAGCATCACTGAGGCCAGGCAGCATCTCGCTCATGTCGACGGCGTCATGCTTGGGCGCGCGGCCTATCAGGAGCCGTGGCGGCTGCTCGACGTCGATGCCGAGATCTTTGGCGCGCCGGCAGGGCCGCGCAGCATGAAGGAGGCGTTCGCGGCCATGATGCCCTATATCGCGCGCGAGCTCGCCTCCGGCACGCGGTTGCATGCGATCACGCGGCATTTCGTCGGCGCCTTCCATGGCGTGCCCGGCGCGCGCGCATTCCGCCGACATCTCGCCGAGCATGGCGTCCGGGCAGGGGCCGGCATCGATGTGCTGGTCGACGCGATCGCGCTGGTCGAGGAGCGCGCCGGCGCGATCGCGGCGTAGCCAGCCGTTCGCAATGATGATGGCGCAGCGCCTCTGGTCCGGGTAGGGTCGGTCTCAGCCGGCAGAGGCTCGCTGTGTGCAGAGAAGGGTGATCATGCAAGGATCACTGTCCGCCATCCTGCTGTCCGTTTTCTGTCTCGCTGGGACCATGCATCGGGTCTCCGCACAGGACATGATGCGCTATCTCGATCTCGATTCACCCGAGATGACGGAGGCCGAGATGTCGCGCGGCGACGTCGAGGCTGTGCTCGCCGCTGCGACCAAGGATCGTCCGGCCGACCTCACATTGCGCCGGCTGTCCGGACTGGACCTCTCCGGCCTCGATCTGTCGCGTGCGGTGCTGCGCGCCGCGCGTCTCAACAAGACCAGCCTCAAAGGCAGCCGGCTCGATGGTGCGATCCTGGATCAGGCCTTTCTGCTCAAGGCCGATCTCTCGCACGCCAGTCTGAAGGGGGCTCACGTGTTTGCTGCCCAGATGCAGGGCGCCAAACTCGATGGCGCGGATCTGGCCGGCGCGCGGCTGGTGGCTGATCTCAGCAATGCGAGCCTCGTCGGCGCGTCGCTTGCCGGCGCTGATCTCGGCGCCGACATGAAGAACCAGTCGATGGGTCTGATCCACGCGATTTTCCGGTCGGCCAACCTGACTGGCGCCAATCTTTCCGGCGCGAACCTGTCGCGCGCGGACCTCGAATTCGCCGTGCTCAAGGGCGCCAATCTGTCGAATACCTCGCTCGAGAAGGCCGCGCTTGCCGGCGCCGATCTGAGTGGCGCCTCGCTCGCCGGCGCCGACTTTGCCGGTGCCGATCTCACATCGGCGAAGCTGATCGCGCCGGTCGGGCTCGATGGCGCGCGCAACCTCGACAAGGCGCTCAATCTCGACCGGGCGGAGCGTCGGTGAAGCAGATGGCTGCAGGTTCGAGGTGAGGAATGGACATACGCGACGCGACGGAAGCCGATGCCGGCGGCATCCTGCGGATCTACAATGACGCGGTCGCCAACACGACGGCGATCTGGAACGAACAGCTTTCCAGCCTGCAGTCGCGCCTTGCCTGGCTCGACGAACGGCGGCAATCCGGCTATCCGGTCCTGGTCGCGGCGGAGGAAGGCAACGTTTTCGGCTACGCGTCGTTTGGCGCCTTCAGGCCGTGGGACGGCTATCGTCACACGGTGGAGCATTCCGTCTATGTCGACGGCGCCGCACGACAGCGCGGCATCGGTCATGCGTTGATGAACGAACTGATCGCGCGGGCGCGTGCCCTGGGCAAGCACGTCATGATTGCGGGGATCGAGGCGACCAACGAGCCCTCACTCGCGCTGCATGCGCGGCTCGGCTTCGCAAAGGTCGGCCATCTCCGGTCGGTCGGCCGCAAATTCGATCGCTGGCTCGACCTGGTGTTCATGCAGCTGATGCTGGACGATCCGGCTCAGGGATAGCTGCGCAGCCAGGTGCTCGGCGCGCACCCTCCCGGCTCCCTATTTGGCGTTTAGCTCATCAAGGAGACGTTTGGCTGCCAACACGTCGGGGGTACCAAATCCTTCCGTAAGCCGATCGTACACCGGCTGCAACAGCGCCAACGCTTCCGCCGAGCGGCCTTGGACGCATCTCAGACGGGCGAGACTCGTGGCGGCGCGCAGCTCCCAGGACAACGCGCCCAGTTCGGTCGCCGTCTCGAGCGCTTCCCGGAAAAGCTTCTCGGCGGACGCCGCGGTCGCGGCCCCACCTTGCAAAAGAAGCAGTTCTCCCTTGCTTCGCAACAGGTCGGTGATCAGCCACCTCTCTTTGCTGAGTGCAAAACGCTCCAACGCTTCGTCGATTTCTGCGAGTCCCTCCCGGATCTGCCCGGCACGACCGAGCGCCGTGGCCGCGTCACCAAGGAAGCCGACGAACCTCACGGCGAACCTGGCTTCGCCTAGCACGGACAAGCCTACGCGCAGGATTCGCAACCCGTCGTCGAAATCGTTCGCGTTGATGAGGAGCAGGCCCTGATAGTAGCGGCCCCATCCCTCCCAAAGGGGCAGCGCATGCTTCCTTGACTTGTCGAGCAGCACGGAAATGTAGTGCTCCGCTGTGCACATATGCCCCGCGAGCAGCGCGAGCGGGCATCCCGCTAACGCCAGAGCATAACACAATGACACGGAGTGATCGGCACCGTGAGCATCCTCGATGCTGCGCTTGACCTCGTTCATGGCCTGGTCCGGGAAGCCCTGCAACCACATGATGCGAGCGACCAGCGCGCGCGGCCGCGAGAGCTGGTCGACCTGGAAGCGAACGATATCTGACCACCTGTTTGACTGCGAATAGCCGGTGAGCATGTGTTCGATGCGTCGCCGCGCGTTGACCAAATTGCCCGCGAGATACTCAACCTCGCCGATCATCAGCTCGCCAATCATCCGATCGCTCGGACTTGAGCGATCCGTTGCCAGGCTATGGAAACGATTTGCGAATTCGAGAGCAATGCGATGCTCACCGCTGCGCATATGGGATGACCACACACCGAGGAGCGACCGCAACTGATAGTCGATATCGCCGAGACGTTCCGCGAGTTCGAGGGCCTTCGCCCAGGTTGCACCCACCTCCGGATCCGTCACGCTCCTCGTATACATCAATGTTGCGCCCAATGCTGCGTGAAGCTTCATTTGCTGGCGCATGTCCGGTTCCGGTTCGGTCGCGAGCGCCTGCTCGACGCGACTGCGACATTCTTCCAGAAGCGACAGGTGCAACCATAACGGAAATGCAGCAGTTGTGAGTGCGATCCCCAATGCTGGCTCGCCCTTGGCGGAAAAGGCCCAGTCGAGGGCCGAACGCAGATTGTCGATCTCCGGCCCGTAATCCCTCAACCACTCCGCAGTCCGTCTCGTCTGCAGTTCGGCCTGGGCGTGGTCCATCAGATTCAAGAAATAGGCGGCATGCTGGCGCGCGAGGCATTGGCGCTCGCCGATTTCCTCGAGCTTTTCGATCGCGTACGCGCGAGTGGTGTCGAGGAGCCGGAAACTCGTGCTGGCGTCGCCGACCTCTGTCACAACCAGCGATTTTGCGACCAGCATCGAAGTGCCCTCGATGACCTGCGAGGGCGTAAGGTCTGGACCCTTGGCAGCGACGACACTGGCTGCAGTGAGGCTGAAAGGGCCGGAGAAGATGGCGAGGCGCCGCAGTATCGTCCGTTCGGACGAGGTCAGCAACTCGTAACTCCAGTCAAGCGTCGCCCGCAATGTCTGGTGCCGGGGCAAAGCCATTCGTCGCCGCCCGATGAGCAGCTGAAATCGGTCGTCGAGGCGCGCAGCTATCTCGTCGGGGCGCAGGGTAGATGTGTGTGCGGCGGCCATTTCGATGGCAAGTGGGATCCCATCAAGTTGACGGCAGACCGCTGCGACGCCACTCATGGCTCGCCGGTCGAGAGACAAACGCGGATTTACCGCCCGTGCGCGCTGAACGAAGAGCTCTACCGCGCCGTAGCGCAGCAAGTCTTCGGCAGTCTCGGAATTGTCAGGAGGAACGCCCAGCGGCGGGACGGGATAGATCCACTCACCCTCGACCTGCAGCGGCTCGCGGCTGGTCGCCAGCACACGCACACTTTCGCCGGCTCGCAATACGGCGTCAGCCAGTGCCGCAGCACCGGCGACGAGGTGCTCGCACGTATCCAGGATCAGCAGCAGCTTGCGGCCGGCGAGCGCCTGCGCCACGCGCTGAGCCGACACTTCGCCGCCACCAAGTTCGAGCCCGATCGCCGTGGCCACTCTGGTGGGAACGAGGGCGGCATCGACGAGTGGTGAGAAATCCGACAACCATACGCCGTCGGCAAAGCTGGACAACATGCGAAGTGATGCCGCGACGGCCAGACGCGTCTTCCCAATGCCGCCGCTGCCGCTCAACGTTACCAATCGATGCGCCGAGACGAGGTTCTGGATTTCCCCTAGAACATCGTCTCGGCCAATGAGTTCGGACAGCTGCGCGGGTATGTTGGTGGGAACCGGCTCGCCCAGCAACCGCGCAGTAGGGCGGCCGGCTTGCGATTCTGACGCGGCCGCGTCCATATCCTCACCGAGATCCGCTTGCGAGGTGCGGATCTCACCGGTGAATTGATACCCGCGACCCGAAATGGTCCGGATCAAGTTGCGATCTGCGCCCAAAGCGGAACGCAAGGCGGAGATCTGCGATTGAAGTGCGGTTTCCTCGACGATCCGACCACCCCACGCGCGTTCCATCAGCTCGTCCTTGCCGAGCACGGCTCCACGCGCGTTTATGAGCGCCATCAGCACGTCGAAGGTGCGTCCGCCAAGTTTGACCGGCCGGCCGTCCGCGAACAGCTCGCGGCGCTGCGGCAAGAGAAAAAATCGCCCGAACGCAAGGCCTTGCACCTGGGAAGAGCGGTCCATGGTTCGTTATTATCGTCCGATATCTCCGGTTGCGCACCAGGAGATTCCAGCTTTTTCCAGGTTTATTCCGACAGGCGCAAAGACTTGAGGGGCGCGACTCGATAGTTTTGTGAGTCTCGGACGCTGCACTCCAGAACCGGCTGAGTCTTCGCATGAACGTTCGCTTCTCACCCGTCCTCACCCCGAGGATGCGCAAGTCCGGCGGCGCTTTGTCGATCAGGGCCATCGATCTGACCGATATGGCCGATTGCACCTCTCCCGTTACCGGGCTCAATGAGTTCCGCCTGCGCGGCCAGCCATTGCCGCCGCCTCCGCACGCCGGGCTTTCGGCCTTCACGTATATGTTCGAGGATTCAGAAGGGAGTCTCCGCAAGCGCGACGCGCTCGGGAATGACGTTGTCGTCAGCCCGGGCGGCATCGTCTGGACCAAGGGGGGCGGGGACGTGATCGATCATGACGTCCCGGTGGATGATGGCGAACTGCACGGCCTGCAGCTTTTTGTAAAGCTTGGCGCGAACAACAAGTATGTCGGGCCGCGGATGCTTCGGCTGCAGGGCAACGAGGTGCGGGAGTGGTGGCATTCAGCCGGCGACGGCGTGCGTGTCGTGGTCGGCTCGTTCGAAGGCATCACATCGCCGCTGGTTCCCGCCGAACCATTCACCTTTCTGGATGTCGTGCTCCGGCGCGAGATCACCTTCAACATTCCCCCGGCCCACAACGCGCTCGTCTATGTGCTTGATGGGACCGTCGCGATCGGCGCGGCTGGACGGCAGCAGAAAATCATCCGTGGCCAGGCGATGGCGCTGCACGGAGGTGGCGGGCGTGCTCGGCTGGTCTCTCTTAGCCCGGCCCACGCCATCGTGCTTTCGGGGCCGGAGATCTGCGAGCCCATGGTTGTCGACGACCCCTTCATGAACGAACCGGATCAGATCGAGGCGATTGTCGCGCGGTACCGGGCGGGAGAGATGGAGCGGGTCACCTCGCTCTGATCGCTCGCTCCTGTGAAAAACTCGTGACGGAAAGCCAGGACATCCGCGTCCACGGTCTACAACGCCGTGGCCGGTAATGTGGCCCCGGATTGGACCTGATTGGTCTATCTCGACCTGGTGTTCATGCAGACGCTGGACGATCCTGCTCAGGGATAGCCGCGCAGCATCAGGCGGTCGGCGCGCACCTCCCAGCTTTCCAGCCGGTCGAGGAAGGTCATGCCGAGCAAATTGGTCTTCATCTGGCCGTGCGGCACCACCAGCGCCGGGATCGAGCGTTCGACCAGATTGCCGATCGCGAGCCGGTCGAGGGTCAGCCGTGCGGCCTTGGCGTGCCCGCCGGCGGTCTCGAGATCGACGTTGTAGTCGAGCAGTTCGAGCGGCAGCCCGGCCGCCTTCGCGGTCTCGTAGGTCAGCACAACCGAGGTCGCCCCCGTATCGACAACCATCGGCGCCGCCACGCCGTTGATCCTGGCCTGCAAGGTGAACTCGCCGCCTTGTCCGCGCGGCACCTGCACGGCGCGGGCGGACGCCGTGCGCTTGCGGAGCATCGCCGAGACGCTGTCGCTCGCGCGCGCCGCCGTTTCGGGGTCCCTGTAGGCGACGACCGTTCCGACGGTGACAGCCATCAGAAGCAGGACGAGAAGGGCGCGGTTCATCGCGATCCTCCGCTCATTGCTCCCGTGCCGATCACGGCCGCTTCGTCATCGGCGCAAGGCCGGCACCCGCCATGCGCGCGGGCAGGTCCGCCATCAGCGCGCGCCGCTCGGGACTCTCCATGCGTCCCCAGGCCGCTATTTCGCGCAGCGTGCGTCCGCAGCCGAGGCAGAGGCCGCTCCTGGGATCGATCATACAGACGGCGATACACGGTGTGTCCTGGTTCATTCAGCAATATTGACGGCTAAAACGAGGCGCGCGCAAGCGTGCTTGGGGAGCGTGTCATCCCGTACCCGCGCTCATGATCGGCTTGCGGCGCAGCCGGCGCTTGTCGTCGGCGGCTGCCGTGTCCGGCTGCAGCGGCGGCGCGTCCGCGTCGTCGGACATCGGGCCGAGCGCCGACATCACGCGCTCCGGCGGGAACGTCACGATCACCTCGGTGCCGATGCGCAGCTTCGATTTCAGCGTGAACGTGCCGCCATGCATGTCGATCAGATTCTTGGCGATCGGCAGGCCGAGGCCCGCGCCCTGTTCGGCCGACTTGATCGAGTTGGAGCCCTGGCCGAAGGAGGCCAGCACGATCGGGATCTCGTTCTCGGGAATCCCCGAGCCGGTGTCCTTGACGCTCAGATATTGTCCGCCGGAAGCGGTCCAGCCGGCCTTCAGCCAGATCTCGCCGCCCTGCGGCGTGAACTTGATGGAGTTCGACAACAGGTTGAGCACGACCTGCCGGATCGCGCGCTCGTCGGCCCACAGCCGCGGCATGCCCTGCTCGAACACCTCGTGGATGGTGATGCCGCGGCTCGACGCTCGCAGTTTGAGCAGATGGTGACAGTCGGCCACCACATGCACCAGCGAGACCGCTTCCTCGTTGAGCTCGTAGCGGCCGGCCTCGATCCGCGACAGGTCGAGGATCTCGTTGATGAGGTTCAGGAGGTGAACGCCGGAATTGTGGATGTCGGCGGAATATTCCTTGTAGACCGGCACGGTGTGCGGCCCAAAGATCTCGCTCTTCATCACCTCGGAAAAGCCGAGGATCGCATTCAGCGGCGTCCGGAGCTCGTGGCTCATCTGCGCGAGAAAGCGTGACTTTGCGACGTTGGCGGCTTCGGCGCGGTGCCGCGCCTCGTCCGAGATCGCCTTGGCCTGCTCCAGCTCGCCGATCAGCGCATCCTTTTCGGCGCGCGCCTCCAGTGTCGCCAGCGTGGTCGAGTGCAGGCGATGGGCGAGCAGGGCGAAATAGCCTTCGGCGGCGAGCGCCAGCGCGGCCAGCACGTAATTGTCGAACGAGCCGCTCAGCATGAAATTCAGCGCGATCGCCACCGTCACCGGCGCGGTCGCGGCCAGGGCCGCGACCGGCAGGTTTGCCGAGACCATGCTGGAGACCGCGATCACCAGCAGCATCAGGAACATGATCATGGCGCCCGAGGCGGCATCGAGCGCCGGATGGATCAGCACGGCGACCCAGCACAGGCCGTAGAGCAGATCGAGCAGCACGAAGCGCGTGCGCCATTTGCGGGTCGAGGGGATCGAGGGCTGTTCGGCGAGAAAGCGGACGCAGTGGCGCGTGATCGCGGCGTGAATGCAGAGCATGCCGCAGGTCCAGGCCGCCGCAATGATCGGCTGCATCCACAGACCGAACAGCACACCGGTTGCAACCACCAGCAGGATGACGACGAGCGAGGCCGAGATTCGCGTTTGCGCATATTGGCGCAAAAGCTCCCGGTCGAACGCCGGGCGGGTTCCGCTGGTCGACGTTAACTTGTCCCGCGCCTCGCGCACACGCTGCTGGGCCGCCCGCCGGGCATTGACCGGAACCGGGGCGGGCGGTTCTGCCGGAGGCTGAAAAACCTCAGGTTTTTCGGCGGGTTTGCTCATCAAACAACACAAATCCTGCCCGCGGACCGCGCGAGCCTTTTGTATTGCCTATCTGTGGAGCCAAATCCTTAAGAGCTGACTTAAAGAGCTAAAGAATCCCGTTAATGCGGGGTTAAAAACCAGCGTCTGCGGAAGCCCACGCTTCCGGCCACACCGTCATTGCGAGGCGCTTTAGCGCCGAAGCAATCCAGTTCTTCGCCAGTGGCCTGGATTGCTTCGCGGAGCCTGTCATCGGGCCGCGCATCCGCGCGGACCCGTTGGCTTGCAGTGACGGTCAGAACTACCGCTCCAGGCGCGCGAGCAGGCTCGACGTGTCCCAGCGCTTGCCGCCCATCTTCTCGACTTCGGAATAGAACTGATCGACCAGCGCGGAGACCGGCAGGTTGGCGCCATTGCGGCGGGCCTCGCTGAGGCAGATCGACAGATCCTTGCGCATCCATTCGACGGCGAAGCCGAAATCATACTTGCCGTCGTTCATGGTCTTGTAGCGGTTCTCCATCTGCCAGGACTGCGCGGCGCCCTTCGAGATGGTCTCGATCACCGCGGCCACGTCGAGGCCCGACTTCTTCGCAAAATGGATGCCTTCCGAAAGTCCCTGCACCAGCCCTGCGATGCAGATCTGGTTGACCATCTTGGTGAGCTGGCCGCTGCCGGCCGGGCCGAGCCGCTTGCACATCCGGGCATAGGCCGCGATCACCGGCTCGGCGCTCGCATAGGCGTCCTCGGCGCCGCCGCACATCACCGTCAGCAGGCCATTTTCCGCGCCGGCCTGTCCGCCCGAGACAGGCGCATCGACGAATTTGAAGCCCCCTTTGGCGGCGGCGGCGTCGAGCTCGCGCGCCACTTCGGCCGATGCGGTGGTGTGATCGACGAAGGTCGCGCCCTTTGCCATGCCGGCAAAGGCGCCGTCCGGACCAATCGTAACCGCGCGCAGATCATGGTCATTGCCGACGCAGCACATCACAAAATCCTGGCCCTCGGCCGCGGCCTTCGGCGTCGGCGCGCTCTTGCCGCCGAACTTCTCGACCCATTGCTGCGCCTTGCTCGCGGTGCGGTTATAGACCGTGACCTCGTGCCCGCCTTTTTTCACAAGGTGTCCCGCCATCGGGAAACCCATCACGCCGAGACCGAGAAAAGCGACTTTGGCCATGGATCGAACCTTTTGTCTTTGGAGTTTGCCTGGGGTTTTGCCGGGACGTGGCCCGGGGTACGCATGAAGGAGGTTTGGCGCCCCTGATCCGCACGGAGCGGGCCGGGTTCCGCGCAAAACGACAGGCCGGCACCATAGCCGCTGCTCGGGAGAGGGCAACGGCTTCGTTTGGCGATGGGTCGGGGTTTTGTGCTAGGGTCCTTGAGCCCCAAGCAAATTCGCAAAAAAGGGAGTGTATCGCATGGGCATGAGCGTAGGCGTGCTCGACCATTTCAACATCCGGACCCGCAATCTGGCCGATACGGTCCATTTCTATGAGGAGGTTCTGGGCCTGGAAAAGGGCCCCCGCCCGAACTTCGCCTTTCCGGGCGCCTGGATGTACAGCGAGGGCAAGCCGGTGGTGCACCTGGTCGACATCTCCGGGACCAGCGAGCCGCAGAAGCCGGATTCCGGCGTGGTCCATCACGTGGCCTTTGCCAGCCGCGGTTTTGACGACATGACGCAACGGCTGAAAGCCAAGGACATGCGCTTTGAGGCGCGGCAGGTGCCGGGCGGAGAGCTGTGGCAGATTTTCGTCGACGACCCCAACGGCGTCCTGATCGAACTGAACTACGAGGCCGCCAAGGAAGGCGGCGCGGCCGCGCCCGAAGAACGCCAGGACGATATCGGGGCCAAGCAGCACGCTTGAGGCCCTTCTGACATTGCCTTGCCGGGCATTTGCAGCGGATCGCAGGTCGCGATCCGCCGAAATACCCGGGCGGAAGTGCTGTCATTTTCTGCCGCAGGGCCTTATCTGTGCCCTGACGATTTCGGCAGGAGATGCGCCTTGAGCGTGACGCAGCAACAGGTTCTCGACACCCTCAAGAAGATCAGGTCGCCGCGCGGCGTGGCCCTGACTGATGCCAATGTGCTGTCGGCGATCACCGCCAGTGACGGCAAGGTGTTTTTCTCGATCAATGTCGAGGCCACTGAGGCGCGCGCCTGGGAAGGCGTCCGCGCCGAGGCCGAGGCCGCCGTGCGCGCCATTGCTGGCGTGTCCTCCGCGATGGTCGCGCTGACCGCCGAGCGCCGGCCCGGTGCCGCGGCGCCCGCGCCGCATAGGCACGCACCTGGTCACACGCATGGCGTCCAGCCCGTCAGCGCCCATCGGCCGCCGCAGTCTCCCACCTCGCCGATGTCGCGGCAGGCGGAGATTCCCGGTGTCGCCGCGGTCATCGCGGTCGCCTCCGGCAAGGGTGGCGTCGGCAAGTCGACCACTGCGGTCAATCTGGCTTTGGGACTCTCCGACCTCGGCCTGCGGGTCGGGCTGCTCGATGCCGACATCTACGGACCATCGATTCCGCGGCTCACCGGGCTGCACGAGAAGCCGGAATTGACCGACGAGCGGAAGATGATTCCGCTAAAGCGCTTTGGTCTTTCGATCATGTCGATCGGCTTTTTGGTCGAGGAAGACACGGCGATGATCTGGCGCGGGCCGATGGTGATGTCCGCGATCAACCAGATGCTCAGGGACGTGGCATGGGGCACGCTCGACGTGCTCGTGGTCGACATGCCGCCCGGCACCGGGGATGCGCAGTTGACGCTCGCACAGAACGTGCCGCTGAAGGGCGCCGTCATCATCTCGACGCCGCAGGACCTGTCGCTGATCGATGCGCGGCGGGGGCTTGCGATGTTTCGCAAGGTCAACGTGCCGGTGCTCGGCATCGTCGAGAACATGAGCTATTTCCAGTGCCCGCATTGCGGCACGCGCTCGGACATCTTTGGCCATGGCGGCGCGCGCCACGAGGCTGAGCGGCTCGGCGTGCCGTTCCTCGGCGAGATCCCGTTGCACATGGCGATTCGCGAGACCTCCGATTCGGGCCATCCGGTCGTGGTCAGCGAGCCCAGGGGACCGCACGCGGAGGCCTACCGGGCCATTGGCGCCGCCATACGCGATCAGCTCAAGGGCGTCATCGCCGCAGCCTGATTGACTCGAATCGGCAGCCCCTGATGATGTATGCGACTTTCGTTGAAACCGCAGGGACGCATGCCTTCGTCCCGTTTCCGCCGACGTCAACTTCGTGTTAAACGCCGCGAGGAACGCTCCCGTTCGACGTAGGACGTGATGGGTGGGTGCGAGCGATGAATACATGGGAAACGTCCCCCTCAAGCAGGAGATGCCTTGCAATGAAGCGTCGTGATTTTCTGAAAGTGTCGGCCGTCGGTGCCGCAGCGACCGCGGTGGCCGCGCCGGCGATCGCCCAGTCCTCGCCCGAGATCAAGTGGCGCATGACCTCCAGCTTTCCGAAATCGCTGGACACGATTTATGGCGGCGCCGATCAGCTCGCGAAATACGTCGCCGAGATGACCGACAACAAGTTTCAGATCCAGGTCTTTGCCGCCGGCGAGATCGTCCCGGGCCTGCAGGCGCTCGATGCCACCTCCAACGGCACCGTCGAGATGAGCCACAC
>Ga0070709_10001028_pt1 | contig 15432 bp, 24 predicted proteins | sample LARL51metaG_FD_65449 | JGI IMG/M metagenome (GOLD analysis project Ga0070709, IMG submission 65449) | Corn, switchgrass and miscanthus rhizosphere microbial communities from Kellogg Biological Station, Michigan, USA - LAR L5-1 metaG | ecosystem: Host-associated > Plants > Roots > Rhizosphere ...
GAGGTTTTTTCCATAAAAGGAGGAGAACACATCTTGACAAACTAATCCACATGGTATGGGACGTACTCCTATTATTTACATAAAATCATTTACTTATGAATTGTTGAGTCCAATAATTCCCATTAGACGAGAATCCTACTCCTATATGGGTATAATTTGGACTTAAAATATTTTGCCTATGTCCTGGAGAATTCATCCAGGATTTAACCACACTATCGGGAGAACTTTGTCCCTGTGCGATATTTTCCCCCGCTGTTTTATACTGGATTCCAAAGGCTTTCATCATATCGAAAGGACTCCCGTATTTGGGGGACGTATGGGAAAAATATTTTAAATTACTCATTTCTTCTGATTTGTGACGAGCTACGCGAGATAGTTCCCAATCGGTTTGGAGTCCTGGGATTCCCGCCTTTGCTCTTTCTTGATTTGTCAATGAAATAACTTGATTTTCAAAACTTTTTAAATTATCTAAATTGGGAACATTTAACTTCTGTTTAGGATAAATCAGATTAGGATTTTTAACATCCTTATTAGCGTTTATAATCTCACTAACCCCGATCTGATATTTAACCGCGATTTTCCACATTGAATCTCCAGGTTTTACGATATAGGAATCCATTGTTCCCGCGTATACTGGAGATCCAAGTCCTAACAATAATAATCCAATCAATAATATTTTATACATTTTGTTCTCCTGGATTAGTCTCCACTCCTGGAGCTACTGGAGCGGGTTCTACTACTGGAATAGGTTGTTCGACTGTTGTTGTCGCTGTTGGTACGGGTTCCGCTGTTACTGGAGCTACTGGAGCTACTGGAGCGGGTTCTACTACTGGAATAGGTTGTTCCATCACTACTGGAGCGGGTTCCACTACTGGAGCTACTGGAGCTACTGGAGCGGGTTCCACTACTGGAGCTACTGGAGCGGGTGGAGCTTGTTGTTCCTGTTGCTCTTGTGCTGTTGTCGTGTTTTCATCCGTTTTAGCGACTGTCTCATTTTCTTTAATCGGTGCGTTCGCTGTTGTTTGATCTGTTGTTCCTGTTGTAACCGTTTGAGGTTGTGGAGTAACGACTGTAGTCTCGGGAGAGCTAACACTTTGTAAACGATCCGTACTAGTGAGAGTATCGGGAGCGGAATCCACTCGGAATAAACTGTCCCAGGTTGGTTGGTCTACTACTGGATCGTGATATCCTAACCCGTTTTTATGTTTATGAACCGTTACATATGCCATAGTAACAAAATCAAATTCTCCCGATGGTTCCAAACCTAAAACCTGTTGAATATCCTTAATAAAATCATTTGTGGAACCTATTCCGATATATACATTAGGAAACGCATATTTTACTGTCATTTGTTTTCATCCTCCATTATATGGTGTAATAAATGTTTATTTTGATCTGCTGTTCCTTTATATCCGTTTATATGGTATTTGATCGCTAATAGTTCCCGATTCTCGTAACTGGAATCCATTCCGCGTGATTTCATATAATCGACGATACTTGTCTCCTGGTTTAACTCTTGATCGATAGTATTATTATCGTCAAACTCAGTCAATTTAAAACTTTTTATAACCCCTATTAATTTACTCGCATAATTCGGATCTGTCATATAGGGAGTTTTTGCAAACGATGTAACTACATCATTAATATTCTTTTTACCTATAACCGCGGGAGCGTATATCTCGCGATTCCAGGAAACCCCGTTTTCGATCAACTCGCAAAAATCAACAAAACTTTCTTTAAAAGATGGGTACTTTCTAAATTTCGCGTCAATTTTATAAGGTTGTCCGTTATCGTATTCAGTTGTTTTCATTGTTACGCTTGATCCTTTGTACGATCCTTTGATTCCGAATAGATTATTCCCTTTTGTGGCGAGTCCCGATTTCCCTCCTCCACTTTCTAACCATGCTACACCCAAAATAAACGACGGTAATATATTAAACTGTTTACCGACTAGACTTGCATATTTTCCCGCTGTCTCTCTAAAATCCATTTTTTAACCTCCTATTTAGGCTTATTCATTCCGAGAACAACAAATCCAATTAAGATCAAAAATACTGTAAAGATCCCTATACTATTTAAGATTTCTTGGATCAAAATTATTATCCCCTTTTCGATGAACCCTAATAGGAATCCTATCAACTTTAAAAATATGTTCTCCATCTATCGTCCAATAAATTAGACGATAGGATCCTCGATTTTCTGTTTTTAAAATATACACATCTTTCTTATGCTCCTATGATGTTATTAGACAACACAATATAAAAAGGATTAGGATTTATTTCTCCTGGAGTATATTCCTCTCCTGGATTTTCCTCGACGTAAACATCCGATTCAAACGCGGGTTCTAGATTTAATTCATAAGGTTCTGTAGTAACAAACCCCCCGTAAACTGTCCCCGTTCCGTTTGCTATTGCTAGTTTCCGATCTCGATAACTTTCTCGGTATGTAGCTCCTACCGCGTCGGCTCTCCTGTTAGCAATAATGATCATTTTTTGATGTTCTTCCTCTTCCCTGGTTAAATCAGTCGGGAGGAGTGTAAAGTCGCTTAGAATCTGATTTTGGACGGTTGTCGAGATCGATCCCGATTGAACCGCGATATCCATTAATAAAGTATATCCTCGACGAGAATACAAATTAAAAGTTTCTTTATATGAAAGAGCTGTTGCAAAATAGGGTTCACATCCTAATAACTGTCGTTCTACTCCCTCGGGACTCATTCCCAATTGTTTAAAATAAGTATTCCAGGGTTCAACTACCTTATGACTATTATTAGGATCTGTAATAGACGTTCCCCAATCCTGTTGCTGTTGGTTTGTCCTATTTAATACTACATCCACCCAAGTATTATAATCGGTTAGAACGTTGTTAAAAGCTGTTTTACATACTGTGGAATAATTATTAATTAAATAACTCCATATAGGTTGGATCGTCCCACTCAAAAAGTTAAATTGAATTATTCCCGTACTTAATCCAGCGGAATCGAAATCACCCGCGGTAACTCCATAACATTCGGGGCGAACTTGTCCCGTTTCATAATAATAAGTAATGTAATCTAACATTTTCCCTTTTAGTTCATCTATAGGTAAAACTGTCATAAGGAAATTTTCTCCACTTTCGCTGCTAACTCTTGGACAGATTTCCAAAGCATGGAAACCATAGAATAAATATCCACTGTATCATTATTAGTTATAGATCCTGGAGATTCATCCCGAATAAGTCCTAGTCGTTCCCGTTCCTCGGGATCTCCTTTATATTTATATTTTCTTATTGGAGTTGTTTTCACCTGGTCGAGAGCGTTATCGTTATATTCTTCAATATCTGTTTTATAAGCTCTCTCGGATCCGATATTAAAAGCACTCGCAAACATTGCCATAAATGCGGAATCGTCCGCGGTTTTTGAGTGTACTCCATTCGACGCGAATTTTAAACTCGTATTACTGATAGTAGTATTTTGAGATTGAACATAAGGGAAACTTCCTGTCGCTGTTAATCCTATATTTAATCCATTCCCTGGATAGGATCCAGGATTAATAACTAAAATTCCTTTAGGATTTAAAATAATATTTTGAGGGATCCCCGCGACGTTTGCATCGTTTGTAATAATAGTAAAGTTTGCACTCGTCGCACTTGCACTTCTACCCGTTCGGATTGTCATATCATCAAAATATGATCGTAATTCTATTTTATCGGAACCCGCTGTAAAACGTCCTAGAGCATAGGAATAAGTCCACGCGTCTTTCATTATTCCACTCCATAGACTTGTACCTATAGGAGCTGTTTGAATGAGAGAATTAATCCCTCCTGTGACGTTTAGAGTCCCCGCGATTGTATTCGCTCCCGAATTATTAATCTTGGTCGCTATATCAACAGTATTTATTGATTGTTGAGTCTCGACGTTTGTCGCTCTCGTTTCAAGGTTCGTAACTCGATTAAGATCGAAAATAGTATTTAATCCCATTATCTATTCTTCCTCTCTCGAATTTCGTCTTTTAATTCTTCTGTTTGTCGGTGGATATATTCATTTTGTAAACTTGTATTTTTCTTAGACATAATGTAATGAGTAACTACGATTGCTAAATACATAAAAAGATTAAAATGATTTAATTGATCCATAAACCAACACATATTATCACACTCCCAGGAATCGAACCGCACCCGATCCCGATTGTCTCCAAAATTTAACCTTTGAACATTTTCGCGGGAGATCCGCGATTTGTTCTCCTGGAGTTATTCCTATAGCCTGGTTTAATCCATTACTTTGTGCTACCGCGGGATCTATATCGTCAAACGCGATATATAGAGTTGTATCACCATCATTTTTTATATAGGAAATATAATTAACCGACTCTAGTCCCATATCGAAAGTGATAGTCGTTTGTGCTATGGTTCCCCAATATTTTTGGTGAGACTGTTTAACTGGATTGTTTGTAACCTCTACCGCGGGCATACTGGAGATAGTAACTCCACCCGCTACGGAAACGGATCCTATATGTGAAACCCCTTCCGCTAATGGAGGTAATAAATTAACATCTACTTTTCCTATGTTATTTGTTCCCGCGGGTAAAACATCCATTGTAAATGTTGCGGGAGGCATATCCGTTACCACTACCCGACCTATATTATTATTCCCACTCGGGAGAGGAACCGTAAAACCTACTATAGTAGAATCTACTCCTCCCGATACATCTATAGTTTGTCCTCCCGATGTTGCTCCCGCGTTTCTTAATGAGGTTGGATCGAATTGTTCCTCGAAAGATGTAACTTTAAATTGTATATCCGCGACGGAATCATTATAGATATAACATTTTTTAAAACCGTTTGGAGATCCGAAAAGATTATCATTGAAACCCTCGACCACCATATCATACATATTATTAGTAGGATAAAAAGATCGTCCGAAATAAAGATTTCCCGCACTATAATTATTGATGTGAATATAATTAGGAGTCGTATCGGGAAAATTTATTTCTGTTGTGGTTTGTCCGTTCAAAATCATAGTTGTTTCACGAAACGTTTTATTTCCTATATCTGCCAAAATTAACCCCTCCTTATTTTGTTTTGATAGGAACTTTTGTTACCGCTTTTACCGCTGTTTTTGCTATTCGTTTTGTTGCCGATGTTGCTCCTCTAGTTTGTCTAACTCCCTCTTTTACTACTGGTACACTATTTATAGCCTGGAAAAAGAACCATACACCCACAATAAATAAAACTAGATAGATTCCAAACTTTAACGCATTAAATTGTGCTTTCTCCAGGAATCCGACTACTGGATCTAACATATTTGATCCGAACCCCGTATTCGTTGGATTATTTAGATCCAGAGGAGTTGTCGCTCCTCCAATAAATTTAATCTCTTTATTAACGTTATATTTATCTAATCCATACGTCGAAACCTGGTTTGATAATTTTCCTGGATATTTCGGATCTGTAGCATATCCACCCTTCCATATTCCTGTGAAAAAATCATTAATCGTTTTCGCGTTTTTGTATTGAGATGTATATCTCTCTTTACTGATTAAATTAATATAAGCGTCAATAGATTCCAGGGGAGAGTTATACGACGCGAAACCGCTTGTCGGTTTACTCCATTTTCCGTTTATATATTCCGCGGATCCATAATAAGCGGTTCCCCTTGTCCCTTTGCCTTTGATCCCGAATAGGTTATTATCTTTTGTCGCGAGTCCACTCTTTTTGGTTCCTCCCGATTCCAGGGTTAGTTGTGCTAAAACTACCGCTGTAGGGATTCCCGTTTGTTTTTCTTTCGCCTGGATATAGGGAATATACTCTTCCCAATAATAAGCCATAATAAAAACCTCTTTTCGTTCGGGTTTTAGTTAAAAATAGTTTAGCAGCAGTCCCCTAAAATTTTTATATTATACCTGAAACCCGAACAAAAATTTTATTTTAATGCTTTTAATTTCGTTAATAATTGTTTATTTTGCGTTGCGGTTCCTTTGTAATTAGAGATCCCCGCTTGACTCGCTAATGTAGATCTATCATTATAAGTATTTTTATATCCTTTAGATTTCAAATAATCGACTACAGAATTAGGATTCCATCCACCACGCGGAACCGCGTATTTGATCCCCGCGGAAACTGGTTTTAATGGATTTGGTGCGGGATTCGTTTTAGGTGGCGACGGTGTTACTGGAGTTGTTGTTTTCGTACTTTCAACTAATTTATCTTTAAAACCATCCTTAATAATATCCTCTAATTCATTATGTTCTTTTCCTACCTGGTTTTGGAGCTGTGAAATATTTTCGTTAATCGTTAAAAATTTATTCGTGAAATCCTGGGAGACTAGAGCTGTATAATTCATAAACTGTTGATCTAGATCCTGTTGATCCATTGTAGGGTAGTAAGGCATATCCATAATTTCGGGATTTAAAGGAACTTCACTTTGTTGTTGTTGTGGTGCGGATCCTCTTCTAAAAACGACGAATAAGAGAACTCCAATTCCACCATATAAAAGTAGTTTCTTTTTTCCTTTTCCTCCACCCGTTATACCGTTTGTTATTTGTTCAAACCCCATTTTTAATCCTCCTCTTATAAGGGATTCCCTAAATAGAATTGATTAGGAAAATCATCCTCGAATACGGGATTCCCTGTAAAGTCGGATCCTGTCTCCTCTATTGGAATGAGTAAAGGATTCGGTAATACTACAGTCGGTGCGTTCGGTTGATATCGATACATCCTAATATCATAAGGACTCCAGGATTCCGATTCTCCCACTCCTAGAGTTACTTTTGGAATATCGACTCTTACATCTAATGATTTTAACGCGTGTTGATTAAGGATCCCAGGTTTATAAGTACCATTTAACATATTATCGTCCCTGGAGCGTTCGGATCCCGCTCGTTGTATTTTCTGCTATTGTTTTAATTATGCTAGTTGTTGCGGATCCATTGTTTAAAAATAAATAAATACCGATTAGGATCCCGATTCCCGATAATGTATCAAATACTCTATTCATTAGTTTTACCTCCAAAAAACGGAATCTTTTTTAAAATATCGGGATGAGTTATCACTTGTCCTAATAGGATTAATGTTAAAATCGTTACGGTTGATTTTTGTCCCGCGACTGAATTTAAAATCATAATCCCGATTAAAAATCCTATTATTTTTCCGATATCTTTATAAAAGTTCTCTACCATATTTTTTACCTCCTAAACCATTATAGGTTTAGTTTTTACTCCAGGTTTTAAAAAACTAGGTTGATTTTGTACTCCTCCCGCTCCTGGAGTTGTTGGGAGACTTGGATAAGTTGCCAGGTTTGGAGGAATCGGTGTAGGATCTCCCGATAATGGAGGTTGAGGAGTTAAAGGTTCCGCTCCTCCTCCTCCTAATACTGGAGTCGTATTATTAATCAAATTATTAACCATTGTCGTGATCCGTTTTTTACCGACAAAATCATCCATTAAAAACCATACCGCGACGAGTGATAAAGTTAGAAATAAAATATTTCGATCCATTATTTTTTCCGTAAAAAGAAAAAGTAAATAGCGAGAACGATTAATAGGATTGTCATTACATTCATAGTTGTTTACCTTCTTTCGTTGGTAGTTGCTCTATTACTTGTGCGTTTTGTAATTTTGTTTCAAGTAAAGAACCTTGAATACATTTTATCTCGTCTATAATTTTGTCGTGTCGTCTCATTGCTTTTTGTTGGCTATACATAAAATAGAGACTCATAAATATAGGGAATCCCAGGTTTGAAATAAAATTCTGTATAACCTCGAATGTTAACCCTGTGAGATCCATTACATACGAACTCCCAATAATAAGAGAACTCCAATTATAATAATCAATCCAAAATAATGACCTTTTACCGCGTCGGGACTTACTGTGATAGGATTCGCGACGGCTACATCTTGATTATTTTTTGTCATACTCGCCTGGTCTCCAGGTTCGGGGATCGTTGTCGCTCGGGTAGTCATATAACCCATATTAGGATAGAGATCTCCCATATAAAAATCATTTTTCATTTTCCCGATCCTCCTCTATTATTCAGAACGTAAACGAGATAAAGTTTCACTAATAACCGTTATATTTCCTGTTACGTTTGAATTAAAACGGATCCATAGTTCTGTTAACCGCTCACTATCGATATAGTCCCTGGATCCTCCATAATTCGGGATTCCATTATCCGAAAAGTCGAATACATAAACTCCCGCGGGTAGGACTGTGTTATATTGTCTATGATTTAACGCGGATAGGATTTGTGGTTTTACGCTGTATGGAATATCGGCTTGATTAAAAATTAATTCAATGTTACCGATAAAATCAGTATCAACTAATGGAGTCCCATCGTCTTTAGTAAATTTCATAATCATTTTTCTGTAGATCGTTCCTACTGGTAATTTAATTACTGAAGATCCTCCACCCTGGAAAATCTCTTTTTTACTTGAAACTAATTTCAGAACGCTAATATCGGGAAACGCTTCTTTGATGGGAGGAATCGAAAACGTTTCTAACATCGGTGTGATCGTTAGATCCTTAAAAGTTACCGCGTCCCCGTTCCCAGGATTAAGAGTATAAGCGTTTGCGAGTTGATCCACATCTACAGTTAACGTTGTGGAGCTTTCATCGTTTTGTAATAGAAGGAACCCGACTCCATCCCTTTGATTTAATGTTACTGGGAGATTCAATGTAAAATGTATCTTATTATCTTTTCCTTGTGCTGTTGCTAGATTTTCTACATAGGTATTAGCTTTACTATTAGTTGATGGTACATAGGCTTCCGATTCTAATCCGATACGATCATATAGATACATATCTTGTCCCGATAAAATTACTGGAGAAAATCCATTATTAAGATCTAACGCGATTCTTCTTAAAATGTTATATGGAGCATAGTTATTAGTTGCAATCGTTCCCGCTGAACTTGTTAACGTTGCTGTTGCTTCTACATATAGCATGATACGAGATAATAATCGTACTTTAGGGAGTGTAAATTGTACTGTTGTATTTTCCGCTGTTACTCGTTGAGCTGGTAACGTTTGGAAATTTTGTCGCGTTGCTTGTGCAAACAAAATAGCTCGATCCTGTGGAGATAATTGTTTTTGTTGTTGAGTACCTTTAACATCTGCCATAGTTTTTTACGCTCCTCTTTGTACAATATCCTTAATAACGGGAACATTGTATCTTTCAGTAAATTCTTTTAAGATCCATATAATCACGATTGTTAACAATACTGTTGTAAAGGTTGCTTGAAGTCTACCCCATGATAAATTCATATAGCGTTCACCATATCCGATACCCCTTGTACTTCATATTTGTTAAAAATCACTTTAAACATAACAATAAAAATCATTGTCATTATAGAAATGAGTAAAACATTTCTCATTCCCACACCCGCAAAACGATCCATTACATCACCCCTTAATTTTTAAAGTTGCCAATATAGGATTATTATGTCCAATTTTGTAATACCAAAAATGATATTTTTGAGGTTTTTGAATAAAATGTTTTTGATCTGTCACTTTTACGAGTTTTTCTCTATCCTGGGGGAGATTCAAATTAAAAATAAAAAAGTGTGTAGAGTTTGCCATTATAATTGATGGAATTTCTGTCGGTCTTTGTGTTAGACTCCAAACCGCACAATTTCGGGAGCGTCCTCTAGTCATTAGAGCTTTTAAATATCTCGGATAACGTAAAGGATTTTCCGCGACGCTCATTAATTCATCGATCCATAAAGTTGTATTTTGTCTTTCATATATCCACTTCATAAGAGAATCATAAAACCCGATTTCCTGCTCTTCAAAATCGGGGACGTAAATTATTTTCTTTGTTGTTACCTGGTCGAGATCCTTTAATCTAAAAATAACTGTATAATCTTTGTCCTCTACGAGTCCTCTCCAAACGGGTTTATTATCTGCTACCCGTTCGTAATACTCGCCTTTTGTATCGAGTTTAACCACATACGGAAAATCCTGTCCCGCTAAATATATTTCTGCTAGTTGAGATTTTCCCGATCCTGTGGATCCCGCTATAAAAACATGTTCACTCTTTAAAATCCTCGGGGAGCTGTTCGTCGTTGTCATTCGGATACTCTCCTCTATCGATAAACGATTCTAATTCTCTTAATACATTTAGAATTTTTTCGACTCCCTCCTCACTGTATTGAAGGAATGACGTTATAGAGTTCGTTGCCAAAATTCGGGCGGGAATCGGGAGCGACTCTATCATTTTGTTTAGGACGAGTTCCATCCGTTCGGCTTTCGACTCGGGGATCTCTTTTAATTCCAGTTTGTTTATCATATGTTATTTTCTCCTCTTTTTTAGGTTTACTCTTTACTTGGAGCATAACCCGCGGAATTATAATCGTTCCTACTGCTACTAGTAATGCGATATAATCCCCGTACTCACTCGCGATTTTATCCACTAATGGATTTTTATTTAAAATATTTGTGAGTGGATCCGCGATTAAAATACTCTCCTCCTGGGAGAGTTTCCACACTTCATATCCTGGACGCGTTCCCATAACATCAAAAATAGTTTTAATTAATACCGCGAGTTGTTCCTTTTTTAATTCTGCTTGTACATCTTTTTTAGTTTTTCTTTTTGGAGCTGTAGTCGCTTTTTTCCTGGGAGGATCCAGGATCTCGGGATCCTCACTCTCGGGAACGTCTACCAAAACCAGCTTAGGAACGTTTGATTCGGTTTCTCTTCCTCCTGGTTGTTCTCCTGTTGTTGGTTCTTTTCTTGGTCGTCCTCTTCCCTTTTTGGGGGTTTCGGGATTGGAATTTGTTTCGGATTTGTTTCCGTTTGTGGTGTTAATATTGCTATCAGTTTTTTCGCCCATTCTGGAGTCTCCTCTTCCACATTTTTATTTTTTTCTGTAGTCGCTGCTTTTTTCTTTTTTGGTTTTTCTTCCTCTTCCTCTTCCTCTTCCTCGATCTCTTCCTCTATTTCTTTTTTCTTTTCGACTGTCAATTTAATCAACTCCTTTTATTTATTTTGTTATGTATTTATTATTTCCAATAAAAAAAGAGTAAAACCAAAAATCGGTTCTACTCTTAAATTTATTTCAGAAATCAATCAACTAGAAAGTGACTTGGGGTGAAACTATTCAATTTTCAAGGCACAAGGGCTACAAACAAAATTAATGAGTAGTGTATCGGCTCCATACTTAATCATTAATTCTTTTTGTTCGCTTGAAGGATGAGAAATAAAAAAATTTTTACATTCAATACAATATTGAATAACTTTACTCACTCGCTAAGGGTTCCGATACTTTCATCATTGTATAAAATACTCGCCTATGCTCCTGGATCGGATCCATATAGATTACTTCATATCCTGTTTTAATTAGTTCCTCGACGTAATCTAAAATTTTATCTTGACTCGATCCAAACGTTTTTAACTTTAGATTCCCGTTCGAGTCTAATCCCCATGAATGAATTTCGAGCATAAAAAATTCCTCCTTTTTTGGATCCATAAATTATATGCTACAGCATTAAAGAAAATTCCAGTAATAGATCCTCGGGATTATAATAAACAAATTCACACCATATATCTAACGCGAGTCCTTTTGTTCTAAAATATTTTTGTCGGATATGTTTCGGGATCTCTAAATATTGTTTATAGAGTTCGGTTCCTTTTTTCGGGATTTGTATAAAACCCTCATTCAATAAAGTATTAGTAAATTTATTCGCACTCGCTTTTAATTCTTTTATATTTTCTTCCCTCAATTTTTCAAAATAGGTTTCCATCTCGTTTGGAGTCCCAGGATCAAAACTCCAGGGTTGAGATGTATTATTTTCATAATCCATTTTTCGTTTTTCTGTTAACCCTCTTAGATTTAACCCTTTTTCTATTTGAATTAATGTATTGAATGGTTTATTACTTTTTAATGCTGTAATCGGTTTGATCTGATTTACATATCCGTCTTTCTTTTCAATTATTGGGATAAAATCGATATCCTGTTTTTCTTGTCTTTTATTGATATAAGCATAGTCGGACATATTCATTTGATCGACTCGATCTTTTGGGATCCCTTTAAATTTTTTATTGATTTTACTTTTTCCTTTTTCGATTGTTTCCTCGATATATACTTTAGGTTGATTAAAATAAGCCTTTATTATTTCCCCTTCCAGTTTCCATTTTCCGAACTCATAATCTGATATCATATTCGGTTCCATTTCTATATCTGATACTAGAGAATCGGTATCTCCATAATATACTTTTCCTCCCCTGGAGATTATCTGTTCTATCCCTTTGTATAGTTCCATTCTCGCGTATGCTGTTACATATGCGGATATTTGAACCTGTACATATTCACTCGTTAAATAAGAATTAAATTGTATTAATTCCTCATCTAAAAAATAGTTTTTGTATCTTGTCGGCATACGTCCCAGGATAGACATATCTTGTTTTGTATACCAATTTTGTTGAGCGACTTCTATTCCATCCCGTAAAACATCTTTAAAAAATATGATTTCGGGTTCAAATATTTCTCCTTTCTTCTCAAATTTTTCAATCGTTTTTACTATTTCTCTAGAACTTGTATAAGCTGTTTTTTCTCTACCCGTTGCAAATTTTCCATACAAACTGTTCAAAATTAATTTTGCGTATTGTCTTAAACTCGGATTAATTTTTTTATCGGGATTTTTAGAATCGAATGTATTATCATTTTTTAGCTTTTCAAAATAGGTAACAAATTTTTCAAATAGAGATTCCATAACTCCAAAATATATCATGGAATGGATCTCTTTAATTTTTACCCCTCTTTGTTCTGCAAATTCTAATTCGTGTAACGTCCATGATCCTCTAATCTCCCCGACGGGAAATAATAATTTTCCTTTGTTAAATGCTCTATATGGGAGGATAGGATATTCCATATCATTAGGTATTATTACGGTTGCTTCTACGGTTCCTCCTCCTGGGTGTTTTCCGTCTTTCATCTTTTTAAAAACAAGGTATTGTATTTTTGCTTTTAATGGATTATCAATTATTTTATAATCCCCGATTGGATATTTATATTCTCGCATACAAAACGGATATAAACTATTTACATCATAATGAAATCCTGTTTTTAATTTCGGGATAAAAACCTCGGTTCTCCCTCCATAATATGCCTCTCTTAATTTCTCTTCTACAGCGTTATCCCGTCCCATATAATTAGTTGATATAGCTTTTTTATAATCATCTTTAAATTTTGATTTATAAGCCTGGAGGGATAGACTCGCTGTAGTTGGTGCTAGTACAAAATCCTTTTTAGCGAGTCCCGATATTTTAACAGTCGTTGCGACGATCTCATATAATGATCTACAGTCAAACTCTAAATACTCATTTAATAACGGATCCAGGGGATCCACATTCATAAAATATTTTTTTAAGGTTTCTTTTTTATTAATTTTATTTTCGGGTTTCTCGATTATTGTTGTTAGTGTATCGGTTTCCTCATCATAAACCGATGTTTTAATCTCATCATAATATACTATATAATCGGTTCCCTCTAGAGCTTCTATGAGATCCATTTTCCTGTTTTTAACGTCAAAATCTTTACATAGTTTATCTAATGAATATGGAAACAAACTATAACTATCATGGAATGTGAAATCCCCTGTCTTGATTATTGTTGCTCTACCATTTATAATAATGGATTCTAACCACAATATTTCTTTTCTTAAATCTCCTATAACTTTTGAAAGATCAAAATTTAAGTTGTGTATAAAAATATGCACATCATTTTCAATACTTTCTCCTAGAAGTATTTGTTTAATTTTGTTAAAATCATTAGAGGGATAATAATTTGTTCCGTCGAACAATCCTACCCTAAAAATATTCCCGTCTAGTCCTCGGGTTTCTGTGTCAAGAGTGAAAAGTTTCGTCGGCTTTTCCTCTTCTTTTTTTATATACTCTTTTCCCATGTGGACAATCTCCTTTATACATTAATATCGTTTTGTAATTTATCTCCTATTTTTTCGTTTAATATTTGTGCTGTTGTTATGATTGCATTTGCTGTTGCTTTCTTTTGCCAGGGTTGATATATGTAAACTCCTAACGACGCTACTACAGCTAATAATTCTTTATACTGTGGTATATCATTATATATTAAAGTCCATCCCGTATACATTCGTATATAATGTTCTTCCTCTTCCCTATTAAAAGCTATCTCTATTTCTGCTTTTCCTATTTGTCCGTATGCTTGATCGAAATATCCTGGAGTGGATCCCGATCCGTTTATATCTGTTTTTAAATAATTAATTGATTTTCTTTTATTCTGATTTATTGATTTTGTTATCGAGCTACCATCTACCTCGTCGGTTTGATCCTTCCAAAAAATCATCATTTTTGGATATTCGGATCCTGTCGAGATCGGTTCCCGCGGTTTCCTGGTTGGATTTTTTACTATGGATCCAGGGATCCATTTTCCATTTCTCGTATATCCTTTTCTCCAGTGATAACCGTCGGGGATCTCTTTTGTTTTTGGTTTCTTTTCTCGTCTTCCTTTTGTTTTAATCTTTTGTTGTTTTGGAGGGAGTGAAACCTTTTCGAGCATACCCCCGCTTTTTAATTTTATTGCCTGGTCTATTTTGTCCCAGGAATTTTTGCGAAATTTTCTCGCATATTTCGCGGGGATCCCTTGATCTATTAAATAATTATATTTTAATTTAATTAGATCATTTCCCTGGAGTCCTTTGTTTCTCGGGTTTCTTTTTGCCATATTAGACGATCAAACGATCCTCGCCCCCTAACTATCCAAAATCAAAACAAACGTCTTATCTCATGCTGTGAGCGTTTAGGAACTTTTCAAATTCCTCCTGTGTTATACGATATGTTGATCCGTAACGGAACGCGGGGATCTCGTTTTTATCGATCCACCTTAAAACAGTCTTTTTGTGAACTTTCATAATATCCGCGATTTCTTGAGCTGTTAACATTCTATTTGTATTTGTCAATGTTTTTCCTCTCCCCTACCTAAAAAGTACATGTACTTATTGATTATAACCTATAAAAATTTTTTGTGCAATATTGATAATATGTGTATATAATGGGGAACAATCGGGGACATGAAAAAAGGATCCGCGGGGATCCTCTCTCGATGTTTTACTAGATAGATTTTTAATTTTTATGCAATTTCTTGCATACTCGCTAGAATTAATTTTAATATTCTCGCTTGGAAATCTTCCGATTTCTCATTATCTTTTGTTAATGTAATCAGATTTACAAACGATCCATTCTCTAATTTTTGCGATGGGAACCCGATAAAATAATCCTGGTTATCTTTTGTCATAACTAGTTTACAATCTCGGATATTCATCCCTATATCTCTAATATGTAGCGTAAAAAAAGCCTTGACAGTATCATGGTTTATAGCTCTCACATCTGAAATACTTATTTCCATCATAAAAAATCCCTCCTTTACATATGATAAAATCTAGTATAGACTGAAATCCAGGATATTAAACATCCCCCCTTCCCTAC
>Ga0070709_10001031_pt1 | contig 15414 bp, 13 predicted proteins | sample LARL51metaG_FD_65449 | JGI IMG/M metagenome (GOLD analysis project Ga0070709, IMG submission 65449) | Corn, switchgrass and miscanthus rhizosphere microbial communities from Kellogg Biological Station, Michigan, USA - LAR L5-1 metaG | ecosystem: Host-associated > Plants > Roots > Rhizosphere ...
AGCCCCATCATGAAACGTTCCCGGATCTGGACGGGATCGCGGCGCGTGGTTCCGATGCCCGGCTTGTCGTCGATGCGCACGCCGATCAATGTCGGCGCCGCTGCCGACAGCGACTGATCGACGAGGCGTTCAAAGTCGTCCTCGTCCGCGGCCCAGGCGCTGTCGGTGAGCCCGCTTGCGACTGCGATCGCGACGATGTCGGCAACTGACGACGCCGGCGTCGGCTGGCTGCCGGTGATCTGATAGAGACCATTGTCCATCACGACCATCACCAGGTTTTTCGGCTTCAGCGCCGCGATCGTCGACAGGCACCCGAGCTGCATCAACAGCGAGCCGTCGCCCTCGAGCGCGAAGATGCGTCGCGCCGGCTGCGCCAGCGCGACGCCGAGCGCGATCGGAAAGGCGAGGCCCATGCTGCCCAGCATGTAAAAATTCTGCGGACGGTGACCGGCGGCCCACAGATCGAAATTGGTATTGCCGATGCCGCCGATCACCGCCTCTTCGTGCTTCAGCCTGCCAACGAGCCGCGAGGTGACGTCAAAACGGTTCATGACCTTGGTGTTGCGGGCCATCGGTGTTGCGGGCGCGTTCATCCCTGGGCCTCACTTGTCGAAGACTTTGCCGCCGGTCAATAGCGGCGAGAGGATCAGCGCCACCGGCGCCTGCGTGGCGACGGCCTGCTTGATCGAGCGGTCGACGGTGAATTCGAGCTCGTCGAGCCGCGTCACTGTGTGATGCTCCATCGCAAGCGAGTCCAGCACCGGGCGCATGGTCCGGCACACCAGCGACTGGCCATAATTGAACTCGCCGAGCGTGCCGCGCTCGGAGACGAACATGACGAGCGGGATCTGGCAGGGCACGACCAGCGAAGCCAGCACATTGGCGAGCGTCGCAAAGCCGGACGTCTGCATCAGCACCGCGCCGCGCGCACCGCCCATCCAGGCGCCCGCGAGAATGCCGACCGCCTCTTCCTCGCGCGCGGTGGCGAAGGTCGTGAAGAACGGATCGGCGTGCAGGTTCTTGATCAGTGCGGTCAGCACGCGGTCCGGCACGTAAGGCACCAGGCGGACGTCGTTGCGCTTGAGCGTCTGCAGGACGATCTCGTGCCAGCTCCGTTCGGTTTGAGACGCTGCATGTCCGTCGGCCGCCGCCATTCCGGTCTCCCTTGTTCTGCGATGGTTGTTCTTCTGTTGCCGCAGAGAGCTGAAACTTGACGTCATCAGCGGGATTGTCAACATGCCCATGAGCGGCGAGTTGGCCCGCGCGCCTGGCATCCGACAATGTGAGAAACAACAGCCACAGCGCGAAGATTTTGGAGGAACACCATGCCTGGGTTGCCAGAGGATTGCCGGATCGCAATCCAAAATGCATCGTCATGTTGCCAATTGAAGGCTGCGCAATGACCGTCAACACCAGGCGCGTCTTCTGCGTCAAATATCTCGCTCATCCGATCTACACCGACATCCTGGCCGCCCGCGGCGACATCCGTCTCGACCGGCTCGAGAATGACAGCCCGGACGAGGTCGCCGCGCCGATCCTCTCCGCCGCACATGTCTATCAGGTTGGCGCAGCGCGCGACGAACTGGCGCGGCATTTTCATGTCGATGCCGATCTGCTGCGCCGGGCGCCGAACCTTCTGCTCGTCTCCAGCAACGGCGCCGGTTTCGATCCGGTCGATGTCGAGGCCTGCACCGCGGCGGGCGTGCTAGTCGTGAACCAGTCCGGCGGCAATGCCCAGTCGGTCGCCGAGCACGCGCTCGGCATGATGCTCACGCTCTCCAAGCGCATCATCGAGGCGGACCGCGCGCTGCGACGTGAGACCGGCGTCGACCGCAACAGCCTGATGGGCACCGAGATGCACGGCAAGACGCTCGGCATCATCGGTCTCGGCCATGTCGGCCGCCGCATCGCCGCGCTCTGCAGCGGCCTGCTCGGCATGAAGGTGCTGGCGTATGATCCTTACCTTTCGCCTGAGGAGATCGCGGCAAGGGGCGGAGAGAAGGTCGATCTCGACGCGCTGCTGCGCCGCTCCGACTATGTCTCGATCAATTGTCCGTTGACCAAAGAGAGCCGCGGCATGATCGGAGTGCGCGAGTTTGCAGCGATGCAGCCGCATGCCTTCTTCATCACGACCGCGCGCGGATTCATTCACGACGAGGATGCGCTGCTTGCGGCCCTCCGAGAGAAGCGCATTGCCGGCGCCGGCCTCGACGTCTGGTCAAAGGAGCCGCCGCCGCCCGAGCATCCACTGCTCGCCTTCGACAACGTGCTGGCGAGCCCGCATACCGCCGGCGTGACGCGCGAGGCGCGCGAGAACATGGGCCGGATCGCCGCGGAACAGGTGCTGGCGGTGCTGGACGGCGGCCGCCCGCCGCGCCTCATCAACCCCGAGGCCTGGCCGGCCTATGCCGCGCGGTTCGCGCAGGCGTTCGGCTTTGCGCCCAAATAGCGCTGCACCGGCGGAAAATATTTTCATCGCTTCGCCCGCCGTCGCGACAATAAATCAACTGCGACGGGCCTTAAGCGCGATGGCTCCGTTGCTATTTTCGTAGCCGCCTCGACAGGCGTGTCCAGGGTCGCCATTTTTGTGAGGCGCGCCAAATAGTTGAGGCTGCCTATTGCACCGGCGCGGAAGGACAGTTCGATGCGCCGGATCAATTTCCTCTTGCGTTCCACGCGGTCCCGGATCGGGAAGCGATTGTCGCTGATCGTTGCAATCGCGGCCGCAAGCCTGCCGTCCGTGGGCGCCTGATATCCTGCGTTACCTTTCATAAAGCCTTACCTGTGGTAGCATTCCACGAAAGCAGCTTGATGCTTGTCAAGCCGCCGCGAAAGCGCGAGGGTAGTAAGGGGGCCAATACTCGGGCGTGCGAGGGGAGGGTTCCATCGTGCCGCGCTATGTCATCCATTTCATGAAGAACGTCCTCGGCGAAAACGGCCGGGAGGCCGAGATCTGCCAGCGGACCGTCGAGATCGACGCATCGAGCGAAGGACAGGCCACTGACCTCGCCAAGAAGCGGTTCTGCGAGTCCCAGGCCTTGGGCCATTGGTCGCTTCGGGCCGACCGGATAAAGATCCAGGCTGGCGATTTCCCGTCATAGGCGCTGCCGCGCGCTGATCTGCCGATCGAACAACAACAGACAACGCTCCCAGCCGCCGGCGTCAGCCGATCGGCCCCGGCCTGCACGGCTTGTCTGCGCAAAGCCTCTGGCTGCGCCTTTCCGGGCAGGCTAGAGTTCGCACATGACCGTGACGGACATTGCGAGCAGGACCTATAATCACGGCTGGCGGCTCGACCCGATCGTGCGCAGCCTGCTCGATACCGATTTCTACAAGCTATTGATGATGCAGATGATTCGGGAATTCTACCCGGATCAGCGGGTGACTTTTTCGGTGATTAACCGGTCGCGCCATGTGCGCCTTGCCGAGGTCATCGATGAAGGGGAATTGCGGGCCCAGCTCGACCATGCGCGCACCATTCGCTTCACCAAGAAGGAACTGATCTGGCTCGCCGGCAACACGTTCTACGGCAAGACCCACATGTTCTCGCCGGACTTCATCTCTTGGCTCGCCACCTTCCGCCTTCCCGAATACGAGCTGCGCAAGGTGGAAGGGCAGTACGAACTGCATTTCCACGGGCCATGGACCCACAGCAGCATGTGGGAGATTCCCGCACTCGCCATCCTCAACGAGCTGCGCTCGCGCCAGGCCATGAAGGGGCAGGGCCGCTTCGCGCTCGACGTGCTCTACGCGCGCGCCAAGGCCAAGCTGTGGACCAAGGTCGAGCGGCTGCGCAAGCTCGAGGGGCTTCGCCTGTCCGATTTCGGCACGCGGCGGCGGCACGGTTTTCTGTGGCAGCGCTGGTGCGTGGAGGCGGTCAAGGAGGGGCTTGGACCATCCTTCACCGGCACCTCCAACGTGCTGCTCGCGATGGACAACGATCTCGAGGCGATCGGCACCAACGCGCATGAGCTGCCGATGGTCGCCGCTGCGCTCGCCAATGACGACGACGAACTGCGCTGGGCGCCGTACCGCATTCTCGACCAGTGGCGCCAGACCTATGGCGGCAATCTGCTGATCGCGCTGCCCGACGCGTTCGGCACAAAGCCGTTTTTGCGCGATGCGCCGGAATGGGTCGCGGACTGGACCGGCTTTCGGCCCGACAGCGCGCCGCCGATCCAGGCCGGCGAAGAGATCGTCAACTGGTGGAAGCAGAAGGGGCGCGATCCCAAGGAGAAGCTTCTGGTGTTCTCCGACGCCATGGACGTCGAGTCCATCGAGGAGACCTATCGCCGCTTCACCGGCCGCGTGCGGATCAGCTTTGGCTGGGGCACCAACCTGACCAACGATTTCGTCGGCTGCACGCCCAACGGCTCGGACGATCTCGATCCGATCTCGCTCGTCTGCAAGGTGACCTCGGTCGATGGCCGGCCCGCGGTGAAGCTGTCCGACAATCCGGAAAAGGCCACCGGCGATCCCGCCGAGATCGAGCGCTATCTGCGCGTGTTCGGCAATGTCGGCCGCGTCCGCATGGCCGTGCATGTATGAGGCATTCGCGCCTCGGCGGCTGCCGTCGCAGTGCGCGCTGACAAACTTGCTGAGAGCCTGATCCATCGCGCCGACGTTACGACGGGTGTTCCCGCAATCGATTGCCGGGAACCCGTCGCGCGACGCTCTTACAATCGCCATTGGAGAGCTGCGCTCCTGCCTCGCTTTTGTCAAAACCGAATGTCCTTTTGCGCGAAGAATGCGAAAGCACCACCGCTGGAGGTAGGAATGTTTCACCCGGACGAGCCATTCCCGGAACAGGACTGGATGACAGACGAGGGAACGTCACCCGGCAGGCCGGCGCGCGATCAAGGCATCCTGTCTGATCTGCGCATTGGCACCCCGAGGCAGCCGTCAATGCAATCTTTCCGCTCCTTCGGCTCCAAGAAGGATCAGGTGGCGATGAGTCGGCCACCGGTCGGCCGCCGAATTCTCCGCGCACTGACCCGTTTTTTCGTTGCAGTTCTCATCGGTGTTGGGGCCACGCTGGCCTGGCAATCCTATGGTGGTGCGGCGAGGGAGACGATGGTAGCGCAGTCTCCCGCACTTGCCTGGCTGTTGCCCGTTTCGGAGACGCAGTCGCCGGTCTCGGCACTCGATCCGGCACAGCAGCTCGTGCCGCTGGCATCCAATCTCGAAGTGATCAGGCGCAATGTCGAGCAACTCGCTGCCAAGCAGGATCAGATGGCGCAGAACATCGTGCTGTTGCAAGCGACCCAGGAGGACGTCAGAGAGAAAATGGCGTTCGCGTCTGCGGCTCAGCAGACGGCTGTCAATCCGCCGCCGAAGCCACCGCAACCGAGGGTACAACCGGCGGCGCCGCATGCGCTGACACCTGCTCCTGCCGGATCTGTTTCGCGTTGATCGCGCAGCGTCGGTGCGCTGGGCTCATGGCGGCGACGTAGCGGCGTCATTCTGGTTCAAGCGTCAAACAGCAGACGCACGTTCGCGTCCTCGGCGCGCGCGAGCGCCCGAGCTTTGCAAACAGTCCGTCCTCACTGGAGGAGAGCGCAGAGAATGCCGAGTGAAGGCCTCCGATGCTGGTGAACGTGACCGTTCAGGACGGAGTCGCGGAACTCCGGGGAACGGTTCTCGATGAGCGCGAACGGCAGGCGTTGAGAGTGGCCGCGGAAAATGTATCCGGAGTGGCGGGGATCAAGGACCACAGAGCGTTCGCCGAACCTTATGTCCTTTCATGTGAACACGCGCGCAATAGATCGGTGCAGTAAAGCAAAACGGAGAGATCGCGATGTTCTTTCTCTCGGAAGGCTTCACTTTCCGCAATTTCTGACCGACGCCTTCGCCGTGGTCATGTTGGTCCTCTGGTTCTGGCTCCTCATCACTGTGATAGGCGACCTGTTCCGGCGTCACGATATGTCGGCTGGGGCAAGGCGTTGTGGGTGCTCGCCCTGATCGTGTTCCCCTACCTTGCAATATTCGCGTACCTGATTACTCAGTCGAGGGGTACGGCGGAGCGACGCGGCCAACGGGCGCAACAGGCGCGTGAAGAATTGCGTCATGTGGTCGGCTTCAGCGTTGCCGACGAAATTGAAAAGCTCGATCGTCTTAAAAAATCGGGTCCATCACCAACCAGGAATTCGTTCGACTGCGCGCCAAGCTGGTTTCGTAATGAACATCTTGATCCCTTTTCCCATAGCGAAGTCGCAGCGATTGGCGCGTCATCGCCGCTCTCAATTGAATTCACGCGATCTTTTCTTGAAAACTAACACCAGTGTCATTCATCAAGTTGAATGAACTGGACGTACAACAATCCGTTAGTGGGCTTGCGAACCGTTGCGTGACGTCCCAACGCGGCGTAGCGTCTGGGTAGGCAGGGATCGAAAGCAATCTTTCAGATACGGAGGATGCGACCATGCCCCGGGTCAAGCAAGCTTCGAAGCGGAAGCGCACAACCAGAGCCGCCGTGAAAGTGCTAGGTGCCGCTGGACTGGGTCTTTCGCTGGTGGGCAGCGGATCCGCATCCACGATGCCCACTGCGGGTATCCCGCAATCTGACAACACCTCGCCCAATCACCGCTTCGTTCTCGGCGAAGAGGAAATGGCCGACGTGAGCCTCGCCACGTTCCATCTCTTCGACAGGGAAAGCTTCGGTGGCGGCGTGCAGGTAGCTCGCGGATGCGGTGGTTGCGGTGGTTGCGGCGGCTGCCGAGGTTGCGGTGGCTGCGGCGGCTTCCGAGGTTGCGGCGGTGGTGGATTTATTGGTGGCTGCCGCGGGTGCGGCGGCTTCCGTGGGTGCGGCGGCTGCGGCTGCGGGGTCATCGGCATAGGGTTCGGTGGCTGCGGGATCGGGTTCGGGTTCGGTGCCTGCGGGATCGGGTTCGGGTTCGGTGGTTGCTCGGGTTGCTCGGGTTGCTGCGCATCGTGGGGAGCGTGCCGCTTGTGCTAAGTCCCGCGACCTGACGGCCGGTCTCACCAAGGACTCTGTTGAGCCGCGATCGGCCTCTCGTCGATCGCGAGTTCGAGGTCAATTTCGGGTCTAGGCTGGAGGGCGTGTCTCAGGCCGCGATCGCAGCGATCAGCGGCTTCAGGAGCAGACGTCCCGAATGCGTGCGCTTGCGCCACGTCCGATGAACCGCAGATCTGCGGCACGAGCTGCGCCGCGGCAACGATTGACGTAAACTCATCAGGCTTTGATCTAGCGTCCGCTCACACTCGTCATCGGCGGCGGCTCAGTTGTCCCGGCGCCGAGGGAGCGCTGCACCATGACCGTGTCGGCCCAGCGGCCGTAGCGGAAGGCGACACCCCGCAGGTGCCCGACACGGGCAAAGCCGAACTTGTCGTGGATGGCGAGCGAGGCGGTGTTGTCGGCATCGATGTAGCCGATCATCTGGCGAAAGCCCGCCGCCGCGCAGGCGTCGATCAGCGCCTGCAGCAGCAAGCGGCCGACGCCGCGCCCCTGATGCTCGTGATGGACATAGATCGAGTGCTTCGCCGCATAGCGGTAGGCCGGCCGCTTGCGGAACAGCACCACATAGGCATAGCCGACGACCTCGCCACGAAACGTCGCGGCCAGATGCGGCAGGCGGTGATTATGGAGGTTCTTGCGCCGCTGCCGCAGATCGTCCGGTTCGGCCATGCCGCCGTTGTCGACGCCGGTCTCGATGCCGCGCCTGATGTGGTTGCGGTAGATCGCGAGCATCGCGTCGACGTCGGCATCGCGCGAGGGCCGGATCACCACCGTCTCTTGGTTCTGCAGGGGTGTGATTGCGCTATCCATCTTCTATTCGGTCACCACATAGGTAAAAAGCTTGACGCGTCCCAGCTCGTCAACCTGCTTGTAGACGCCCTGGATCTCGACTTCGAAACCCGGAAACATGTTGAAGCAGGTCTCGAACATCTTCAGATAATCCAGCATCGGCTTGGCCCTTTCCGTCAGCCGCTCGCCCGGCACGATGGTGGCAATGCCCGGCGGATAGACCACGAACGGCGTGGTCGCAATGCGCCCGGCCGCGGCGTCGATCGGCACATAGTCGACATCGTTGCGCACGAGCTGGCGTGCCGCGTCGCGCGGCGACATCGCGATGTCGGGCAGGTGCTCGGGCAAGAACTGTTTGGCCTGCAGCGTCGCCACGTCGGCCTCCCTGAAAAAGCGGTGCATGTCGGCGCAGAGGTCGCGTAGGCGCACCCTGGCATAGCGTGCGGCATAGCGGCGGTAGAACTCGGGGATGGCCTCCTCCAGCAGCGCGTTGTCGTCGTGCAGCCGCTTGAAGGCGACGAGGCCGCTGATCAAGGTGCCGGCCTTGCTGGCTTCGACGCCCGGCGTGAGCAGGAACAGCAGCGAATTGAGGTCGTTCTTCTCCGCGACGATGCGGTTCTCGCGCAGATATTGCGCGACCACCGGCGCCGGAATGCCGTGCTCGGCATAGCGGCCGGTCGCGCGATCAAAGCCAGGCGTCAGCAGCGTCAGCTTGTTGGGGTCGATCATGGCAAAACCCGGCGCGAGATCGGGATAGCCATGCCAGCCGGCGTCAGGCGAAAGCTGCCAGAGCGCGGCATTGGAGGCGAGTTCGTCGGTCGAGATCGCCTCCCAGGCGACGTTGTGGGCCGCGCCTTCGCGCGCGGCGTCGCGGATCTCGACGCGGTCGGGCACGAACGGCTCGAAGAACCAGCGCCGCTCGGGGCGGGTCTCCTTCTCATCGAATTCGCGCCGCATGGCGCGGATCTTCTTGCGCAGCTCGATGCCGAGGCGGATGGTGTCATCCCACAAGACTTCGCCGGAGCGGCCCTTCATCATCTGCGCGCCGACGTCGAGCGAGGCGAACAGCGGATAGAAGGGCGAGGTCGAGGCGTGCTGCATGAAGCTTTCGTTGAAGCGGCGGTGCTCGATCCGCCGTTTCTGCCCGCTGATGTGGCGGTCCTTGATGTGGATCTGGGAGGCCTGCGAAAAACTCGCGAGCTGCTTGTGGGTCGATTGCGTCGCGATGATGCCCGGCGCTTCGGGCGAGAGATTGGATAATCCCATGGCAAAGCGCCCGGCATAGAGCGGGTGAAATTTCATGAACCCGGCCCAGGCCTCGTCGAACAGGATGTAGTCGCAGAGGTGGCCGATGCGTTTTAGGATCATCTCGGCGCTGTGGATCGAGCCGTCATAGGTGCATTGCTCGACGACGGCGACGCGGAACGGACGCGCCTTGCGCCAGGCCTCGCCATCCTTGACCAGCGGATGGCTGCGAATGCGCTCGCGCAGCGCCGTCTCGTCCAGCGCATCCCAGCGCATCGGGCCGATCAGTCCCCAGGCGTTACGTACCGTGGGAACATAGATCGGGATGCCGCCGCTCATCATCAGCGCGCCATGATGGGCGGCCTTGTGGTTGTTGCGGTCGAACAGCACGAGGTCGCCGTCGGCCACCAGCGCGCCGAGCGCGACCTTGTTGGAGGTCGAGGTGCCGTTGAGTACAAAGTAGGTCTTTTCGGCGCCAAAGATCTGGGCGGCCTCCTTCTGAGCCCTCAAAGCCGGTCCTTCATGGGTCAAGAGATCGCCGAGGTCGAGCACCGAATTGTCGAGGTCGTCGCGAAACACCGCCTCGCCGAGATGTTCGACGAACACCCGCCCGATCGGGCTGCGGCTGTAAAACACCCCGCCATTGTGGCCCGGACAGGTCCAGAGCTGGTTGCCTTCTTCCGCATAGTCGACCAGCGCGCCGAAGAACGGCGTCTTCAGCGTCTCGGCATATTGCTTGAGCCGGCTGATCAGGTTTTTTGCGATGAATGGCGGGGTTTCCTCCGACAGGAAGACATAGCCGTCGATGAAGTCGAGCACCTCGACAGGCAGATCCTCGAACCGCTTGCGCCGGATCAGCAGGATGATCGGAAAATCCAGGCCGCGGCGCCGCATCAGGTTGATCAGCGCAGCCGTCTTGCCCTCAAGACCCTTCTTGCCCCAGTCGACCACCATGCAACCGATCGCGGCGTCGGTCTGCACCGCGATCTCGGCATCCTCCAGCTTTCTGGCGCGCACCACCTCGAAGCCGGAGCGCTGGATCTCGTCGATGATCTGGTTGAAGCGCACGCCTTCGAGGTCGTCGGTGTCGAAAACGGGCGCGGCGAACAGAAAGGTGAAGCGTCGGAAATAGTCCATGCGTGTCCTCAAAGCGGCTGGGGACAAAACCTGTCGGCAGGTTTGATGACAGTTCAATGACAGTTACCGTTGCGGCCGGCACGCGCGCAAGGTTTCAACTGACGATTTGATCGACCGACAAGACCCTCACGGTGGGGAGCGCGCTCATGCGCGCGTCTCGAACCGTGAGGCCCCGATGCTGGTTTCCGGCCTCATGGTTCGCAAAAGGCGCGGCTCGTCACCATCGGGGTCTGATAACACAGCATGGTTACGGCCTGACCGGAACAAACCGCAAGGAGAAGCGGGCGCCCGTGGGTTTCCGGTTTTCCACCGTCACCGTTGCGGAATTGAGCTCGGCGACGCGCCGCACGATCGACAGGCCGAGGCCCGAGCTGCCGGCCTTGCGGCGGTCGCGGCGCCAGAAGCGCTGGAAGATCAGGTTGCGCTCCTCGTCCGAAATGCCGGGGCCGCTGTCGAGCACGCTGACCGCGCCGTCGCGGTCGACCACGAACTCGACCGTCGATCCCGCCGCCGTGTGGTTGATGGCGTTTTCGGCGAGATTGCGCAGCGCGCGGCCCAGCATTTCAGGGTTGCCTTTGACCCAGACCGGCTCGGCGGCGCCTGATAGCGCGATGTCCTTGCCCTGCGCCAGCGCCAAGGGCGCGACGAACTCCGCGATATCAGCGGCGACCGAGCTGAGGTCGGCACGCTCCTGCGGATCGACCACGAAGGAATCCAGCTCGGCGATCTCCAGCAGCTGACTGACCACACGCGCCATGCCGTCGACGTCGCGTCGCAGCGCCTCAATGGCGTCACGGTCCTTCAACAGGTCAAGCCGGGTCCTGAGTACGGTGAGCGGCGTGCGCAGCTCATGGGCGGCGTCCGCGGTGAAATCGCGCTGCACGCGAAAAGCCTCTTCGAGGCGATCGAGTCCCTGATTGACGGCCGCGACCAGCGGACGGACCTCCTGCGGGATTTCGTCGTTCGGCAGCCGCAGTCCCGGCCGCGCGGGACCGATGTTCTCGGCGATCTCGGAGGCCAGCCGCAGTGGCCGCAGGGCTCTGCGAAAAATCGCGATGTCGATGATCAGGAGGATCAACAGAATGGGCAGCGTGATCCACCCGACATTCTTGTAGAAGTCGGCGACGATGTCGTCGGTCAGCACGTCGCGATTGCCGAGATCCTCGCCGGCCTGGATCCACAGCGCCTGCCCGCCGACGAGCTTGCGAACGCTGGCGCCCGAGACGGTGGCCTCGCCGCGCTTCTGCTGCAGGAACGAGACCTCGCCCGCACGGGGATCCGCCGGGAACAACGCGGCGCGATCCCTGAGCGAGGAGAACTGAACGTTGCCGCCGGCATCGACCACCGCATAGGAATAGCGCCCGTATTCCTGCGAATAGAGCCCGAGCAGGTCCAGGGGCAGCTCGAGTTCGAGGCGCCCGTCGGATGTCCTGCGCAGATGTTCGCCGACCGCGACCGCCTGCTCCTGCATCGCCTCGTTGTGGATGTTGTTGGTCGCGTAGTTGAGCAGCCAGGACAGCGCGACCGACATCAGGATCGAGGTGATCACCACCGCGACGACATGCAGGAAGACGATGCGCGAGATGATCGACTTGAAGCGCGGCACGCTATTTTTCCTCCGCGATCAAATAGCCGACGCCTCTGATGGTGTGGACCTGGACCTTTGCGCCGCGCTCGGCGAGCTGCTTGCGCAGGCGATGGACGTAGACCTCGACGGCGTTGGAGGCGACGTCTTCGGCATGTCCAAAAATGTGATCCTCGACCTGCTTCTTGGAGACCACGCGTCCCTTGCTGCGCATCAGCAGCTCCAGCACGGCCGTCTCCCGCGCGGAGAGCGCCTGCGGCTGGTCGTCGATCGTGGCCTGGCGGCTGCGGGTGTCGAACTCGAGGTTGGCGATGCGGAGCGTGTTGCCCAGAAGCTGCCCGGGGCGGCGCAACAGCGCTTCCAGCCGCGCGATCAGCTCCTCCAGCGCGAACGGCTTGACCAGATAGTCGTCGGCGCCGCTGCGCAGGCCGTGGATGCGGTCCTGCAGGCCGCCGCGCGCGGTCAGCACCAGCGCGGGAATTGGGTTGTTGCGCTGGCGGAGGTCGCGCAACAGCGCGAGCCCGTCGCCATCGGGCAGGCCGAGATCGAGGATCAGCGCCGCATAGAAGGTGGCTTCGAGGACGCGCGCCGCCTCGGCAACGGTCGACAATATGTCGATCTCATAGCCGGCCTCGCGCAGGCCCTTTGCGAGGAGGTCGGCCAGTTCTTCATTGTCTTCGACGATCAATAACCGCATGTCCGCGATCCCCAGGAGGACTCGCCCGGCCGGCAACGCGGCGGATCCGGCCGTCGATAGCCGGCAATCGTTTTGCTGTCGAATCGCAGTTCCCGCAAGGCTGCGGTCTGGCGAAACGCACAGCGCGCCGCGAGGGCGCGGCGGTCACGGCCGGAGACGGGCCGGCAAGCCCGAAATTACCAGATGATGAACGCGCAGAGAACCGACAAGGGCAGCAACAGGACCCCGAGATACAGCCAGGTCCGATAGCCGGCACGATCCTTCGGCAGGATGAAGATGTGCACGACGAGCCAGACGCACACGCCGAGGCCGAGGATGACGCGAACCAGATCGCCGGGCGTCTCGTAGAGCGACCAGATGTGCTCGATCTGGGGGCTGGCGACGCGCGTCGTGATCAGCGCGAGGACCGCAATGAAAAGCGTCCGGACGGTCAGGCCGCCAAACCACACGGCCGTCGAGAGTTCGGACGTGGCTTTTTTTGCTGTCTTCACCTGCAACCCACCCAAGTAAATTGCGCTTCAGCCGACGCTGCGACGACATGTGAAAGATATAGTTCGTCGGTAGTAAGGGCAAGGCTTGGCCGAATTCCGGTGATTCAGATCACCAATGCGGCCGGACATGGCTTCAACTGCGGCGGGAAATCGAAGGCCAGATCGGCGTACGCCTGACCGGTGGCGCGCGCTTCGCCACATGGCTGCCACGACGCTGGGCAAACGGCCGGGATTTTAGTCAAAATGACTGCGCTCATTGAACCGGTCGCAGGCGCGATTCGCTCGTCCATCGGACGGCGCTCTGGCAGGGTGATTCGCTGCGCTGCCTCTTGGCCTGTTCTCTGGCCTGTCCTTCCGACCTGCCGTCTCCCGCTCCACATCACGCTGCCAGGTCGCGTTTTCTGTTTTCGCAAAATAGCTGACGATTCCTGATTTTCGGCGAACGGACAAGGACGAGTTTGCCGTCGCCTCGCCGGGTTGTCGCCGGCACCTCACGGAGGAGCGCTATCCACGGGGCATCGCCAGCCGCGGCGAGCCGCAACATGAAGCTGATGTGACACGCCAGCCGCGAGCGTCGCGCGCTTTGTCAGCAAGCGGCGGCCGTGAACATTCATCGGTGTGGATGAGCGCGCGATACCACGGCGTTACCTTACATGATCCTTACAAATCGGAGCGCGAGGCGATACTTGCTAACGCTATCCCGATGATTCGCGATCAACGATCTGAGAGTTGCAGAAAATGCCTGGAAAATAGCTTGTTAAGCTGCCGCGAATGCGCTCTTGCTGCGCCACGAAATCGCCCATAAGACGAAGGGCGGCGAGGAATTGGGGCCGCCCGATCTTTGGCAAGGTCCGGCGATGAGAGGGGCGGCGCGAGTGCGTATGTCGTTGCGCAGATTGTCACGATGAGTATCGCCGCGAACAGGCGCCGGCGGAGCATTGCGGTCGTGCTGATTGCGGCCGTGCTCGTTGCCGGCATTTTCGCCGCGAGGTCGATGTTCGTACAACGCGCCAGGTCCCTGGAAGCGTCGTCGCCCGCGCCGAAGGCCAATCCGTCGCGCTTCGTGCCGACGCCCGCGCAATGGGCGAACCTGTCGTTCGAGCCGGTCGCCGAGCGCGCGTTTCGCGCCGAGCACGTCACCGAGGGCAAGATCGCCGTCGACGAGGACATCTCGACGCCGATCTTCTCGCCCTATGCCGGACGCGTCGTCAAGCTCCTGGTCAAGCCGAGCGACCGGGTCGAACGCGGCCAGCCGCTGTTCGTCATCGAAGCCACCGACACCGTGCAGGGCCTGAACGATTTCGCCACCGCGCTCTCGACGCTCGACACCACCCGCTCGAAGCTGAAGCTCGCGCAGATCGTCGAGACCCGGCAGAACGACCTCTATGCCGGCAAGGCCGTGCCGCTGAAGGACTGGCAGCAGGCGCAGGCCGATCTGACCGCCGCACAGAACGACATGCATGCCGCGGAAACCGCGGTCGAGGCCACCCGCAATCGCCTGCGCATTCTCGGCCGCTCGGAAGAGCAGATCGAGACGTTTCAGAAGACGCGGCAGATCAGCGCCGATACGCCGATCCAATCGCCGATTTCAGGCCTCGTCGTGCAGCGCAAGGTCGGCCCCGGCCAGTACATCAACAGCGGCGCCAGCGATCCTGCCTTCGTGATCGGCGACCTCACCACCGTTTGGCTCACGGTTTTCGTGCGGGAGAGCGAAGCGGCGGATGTCAGGCTCGGTCAGGGGATCGAGTTCACCGTGCTCGCGCTGCCCGGGCGCAGCTTCAAAGCCTCGATCGACTATGTCGCGGCGGCGATCGACCCGACGACGCGCAGGCTATTGGTGCGGGCGACGGTCGACAACAAGGACGGCCTGTTCAAGCCGGAGATGTTCGCCAGTGCGACGATCTATTCCGGCGACGACCATCCCTCCGTCGGCGTGCCGAAACAGGCCCTGATCTATGAAGGCGACCATGTCCGGCTGTGGGTCGCCAGCGACGACAAGTCGCTCGAGCTTCGCGAGGTCCAGACTGGCCTCGCCAACGGCAACCTCGTCGAGATCCGCTCCGGGCTGAAGGCCGGGGAGAAGGTCGTCACCAGGGGCAGCCTGTTCATCGATCGCGCGGCGTCCGGAACCTGAAGCGATGGACCGTCTCGTTTCATTCGCAGTCAGTCGTCGCTTCTTGATGGTCGGCTTCTTCGCCGCCATCGTGATCGGCGGCCTGATCGCATTCCAGCAGCTCAACATCGAGGCCTATCCCGATCCGACGCCGCCGATGGTGGATATCGTCACGCAGAGCGCAGGGCTGTCGGCAGAGGAGATCGAGCGCTACATTACCATCCCGCTGGAAACCCAGGTCGCGGGCATCAAGAACCTCAACGTGATCCGCACGATCTCGCTGTATGGCCTGGCCGACGTCAAGCTGCAGTTCACCTTCGACTACACCTACGACCAGGCGCTGCAGCAGGTGCTCAATCGCCTGGCGCAGCTCTCGCCGCT
>Ga0070709_10001032_pt1 | contig 15412 bp, 14 predicted proteins | sample LARL51metaG_FD_65449 | JGI IMG/M metagenome (GOLD analysis project Ga0070709, IMG submission 65449) | Corn, switchgrass and miscanthus rhizosphere microbial communities from Kellogg Biological Station, Michigan, USA - LAR L5-1 metaG | ecosystem: Host-associated > Plants > Roots > Rhizosphere ...
TTCCTGTTGTTCGTGCTGAGCTCGGCGTTGTGCGGCCTTGCGCCAAGCCTCCCGGTGCTCATCGCCTTTCGCGTCCTGCAAGGGATCGGCGCGGCGCTGCTGTCGTCGAACAGCGTCGCCATCGTGGTGGCGGCAGCCGGTCCCGCGCGGCGCGGCCGCGCGCTCGGTATCCTGTCGGCGGCCCAAGCCGTCGGTCTGAGCACCGGGCCCGCGCTCGGAGGGCTGGTGCTGGATCTGCTGGACTGGCGCTGGGTGTTCTGGATCAACGTACCCGTCGGGCTCGCCGCCATCGCGCTGGCCTACCGGGTGGTACCGGAAAGCAAGGACGAGCACGACCGGGGGCGCCCCGACCTGATCGGCGCCGGGCTGCTGGCGGCGGCCGTCGGCCTGGTCGCGCTGGCGCTGGTCAAGGCGCCGGAATGGGGCTGGGGCTCGCCCGCCTTCGCCGGCGTGCTGCTCGCGTCGCTGGCCTGCGGGGCCGTCGTGGTGGCCCGGTCCCGGCGGCACCATTCCCCGGTCATCGAACTCGAACTGCTCCGCTCCCGCACCTTCAGCGGCGCCTTCGCCGCCTCGATCCTGTACTACGCCGGGTTCGGGGCCTTCGTGCTCAACTTGGTCGAGTTCCTCACTGGCGTGTGGCACTACTCGGCCGTGGTCGCGGGCCTGGCCATCGCGCCCGGGCCGCTCATGGTGCTCCCGTTCGCCCGCGTCATCGCTCCCCGCCTGGCCGGCTGGCTCGGCGGGCCGGGGCGGGTCGCGGTCATCGGGTGCATGGTCAACGCCGCCGGGCAACTGCTCTGGTTGACCCAGATCCAGGAGCAGCCCGCCTACCTGACGCACCTGCTGCCCGCGCAACTGCTCGGCGGGGCCGGTGTGGGCCTGGCCATCCCCTCGTTGCTGGCGGCGGGCAGCGCCGGGCTCACCCCGGCCAGCTTCGGCAGCGGAAGCGGGATATTGAACACCGCGCGCCAGATCGGCACCGTGCTCGGGGTGGCCGGGCTGGTGGCGATCCTCACCCACGTTTCCCATGCGGACCCGATCGCCAGCTACCGTCACGGCTTGATCCTGATCGTGGCCTTCTTCGCCGGGGCCGGCCTGGTTGCCGCCGCGCTGCTGATCCGGCGGCCGCCTGCCGCGGCGGCCCCGGCCGCAGCGCCGCCGGACAGCGAGCGCGCCGGTCAGGCCGGTCTGCGGGCCTTGGGCAGCGAGGCAACGACCAGGTCGTAGGAGTCGGTGAGCAGGTCGGTCACCATCTGATCCGGCAGCGACCCGTCGAGCGTGATCGTGTTCCAGTGCCGCTTGTTCAGGTGGTAACCGGGCGCGACGGCCGGGTGCGCGGCCCGGAGCTGTACCGCGAGGTCCGGGTCGCACTTGACGCTGAGCTGCAGCGGCTCGGCGTCAAGGAGGGAAAGCGCGAACATCTTCCCGCCGACCTTGAACACCGAGACCTCGTCCCCGAACGGGAACTCCTCCGCCGAACCGGGCAGCGCCAGGCAGGCTGCCTTCAGTTCATGCTGGTCCATGACCGGCTCGGTGCTCGTACTCGATGCTGACCGCGGCCGCCTACGGTGTTCCGATCGTGGCATGGGACCCGTCGCCCGGCGCGGTGACCTGGCCGGCGCCGGCTTCCTCGGTCCGTTCCGGCAGCAGCAGCAACGCGCCCACGAGGAAGCAGATCGCGCCGACGAGCGTGCCCAGGTTCGCCCGCTCGGCGTTCCGCAGCTCTCCGGTCACCGGGCTGATGTAGCCGGCCACCGCGGACACGCCGAAGGCCACGGACCCGAGCAGGTTGAGCAGCGTGATCCACCAGGACCAGGAGCGGGGCCGCCAGGCGGCCCAGCCATGGCAGACCTCGTACCAGGCCAGCGCGCTGGCCACCAGGAAGCAGATCGAGCCGACGGCGTCGGGCCGCCACACGTGCCGATGTGCCGCCTGTGCGGTCAGGTTGGCGCCCATCGCGACGCCGGTGCTGACGTTGAAGTACAGCGTTCCCGCGAGCTGCACCGCGGTTGCCCACCAGTCGATGCGCCGCGGCTGGTAGACGAAGAACCGCCGGTGGCCCGGATCGTCCTGGGCGCCGGGCGCCGCGTCCACCGCCTCGCGGTAGGTGAGGAACGCGGCGGAGGTGAAGAACAGCGAGCCGATGAAGTAGGTCACCGAGTCCCACCGGACCCCGACGGCGCCGACGTACCCGGGCACGGAACCCACCGCGAAAAGCGCCGACCCCACGGCGAACAGCACGGCGATCCACCAGCCACGGGCCCGGGGGGCCCACCACGTCGAGCCGCCGGCCGCGGCGGCACTGAGATGCTTGCGGTGGTGCCGCGACTCCCAGCGGACTATCAGGCCGTCCTGGCGCCGGTGGTCGACGAACGTCGTGGCCCGCAGGCCGTGATCGGGGCTGCTGTGGCCAGGCATGATCACATCATCGCTGGCCGAGCCCCGCGATGTCAGCGTCCCGGGGGGTTCCAGGCCATCGGGGTCTGGGGTGTCCCCCGGAGAGTGGAGTGCTCCCCCAGGCAAGCACGCCCGGCGCGATCCGGTAGTGGTACCTGTGGTGGCCGGTGAACCCGCAGCGGGCGTAGAGCGCCATGGCCGCCGTATTGCCCTCTTCCACCTGGAGGTAAAGGCGGGTGGCGCCCTGGTCGGCCGCGGCCTCGGCAAGCGCCACGGTGATCGCGGTGGCCAGCCCGGCCCGCCGGTGCCCGGGGTGCACAGCGACCGCGGACAGCCCGCCCCAGCCGGCCGCGACGGCGACCCGGCCGATGGCGACGGTGGCGCCGTCGCACCGGATGCTGGCGAACGCCTGGAACGGCGCCGAGAGCAGCAGCCGCCGGGCGACCGGTGGCAGTTGCTTCCGGTACCCGTGGTAGAGGTCAAGCCAGGCCTGGTCGGGCTCGGGCCGCAGTTCGGCGTCTGCGGCCGTGCCGCTGTTGGCCACCCTGGCGGTCGCCACGGTCATCACCACCGCCGGGCCGGGCCTGACGCCCCAGCCGCGCCGGTCGAGGAACCGGTCGACGTGGCCATCGCCCGGGCGGCCCAGCGGATGGGGGACGGCGACCAGCGGCGGCAGCCCGCGCGCGGCATACCAGTCGCACACCCGGGTGAGCGCATCGGCCAGCGGCAGGCCGGGATCTCCTACCGCGAGCGCACTGTTACCCCTGCCGGTGAAGCCCTCAGCCGCCCGCAGCAGCCACTTGCCCAGCGAGGCTTCGTCCGGTGCACGCCAGCCCGCGGCGGCCACGGCCTCGAGTTTGGCGATGCTCACCGGCATGGCAACGAGAATGCCAGCCGCTCCTGCCATCCCCTGGCGTGGCCCCGAACTTGCCCGCCCGCGCCGCGCGGTCAGCCGAGCCAGCGCAGCCAGGTCCCGTGCGGGTCGGTGTGTGCGAGGGGCGTCCGGCCGTCGCGGATGAGCACGGCCGCGCTCTGTTGTTCCCGCCCCCGCGCTCCGCGCCCGCCCCCGCTCTGTTGTTCCCGCCCCCGCGCTCCGCGGCCGCCCCCGCTCTGCTCGCGGGCGGTCGAGGGGACGCCAGGCACCGTCCCGGGCACCTCGTTGGACAGCCAGACGGCCTCCAGGTCACCGACGGCGGTGAAGAACCGCCACCGCTCGCGGGGGGCAACATAGGTGAGCACGGAGGTGTGGTAGACCACCAGGGTCGCGTCGGAAGGCGCCTGGGCCGCCAGCGCGGGCAGGTCGGTCAGCAGGTCACCGCGCTGCACAAGCGGCGGGTCCCGGCGGGCCGAGGCGAGCGCGCGGGCCAGCCGTTCCTCCCGGTCGCCCTCATCGGGCCAGACCAGGCAGGACAGCCAGCGCACGTCGTCGGCGTCGTTGACGTCCAGTGGGTTGAGGTCAAGCCCGGCCCGCCAGACGACCTCAGGAATCCCGGCCGGCAGCGGGACCGGGCCGCGCGGCTCACAGCGCAGGGTTGGCGCCTGCGGGTCGCGGCCGGTCAGCCGGTGCCCGGCGTAGTCGTAGGAGTAATGGTCCACCAGCAGCGTGAGCCCGGCGCTGGCGCCGACCTCGATCAGCGCCAGCGGCTGCGGAAGCTGGGCCAGCGCAGGCAACAGCGTGGCGCAGCGGGCCGGCTCGTTGGTCTGCGTGCGGTGGCCCAGTATCACCTCGGTGAGTTCCGCCCTGGCGCCGCTGACCAGGTCGCGCAACTGTGGCAGGCCGGGCACCGTGCCGAGCAGGTACCGTGCCGCCGCGAACAGCAGGTTGGGCTGGCGCTTGACGTAGGGCAGCGAGGCCACGAAGCTCACCAGCGCCGCATCGTCGGCGACCGACTCGGCCAGCGACTCATAAGCCGGGGAGCGGCCATGGGCCTCCTGCCGGGCGAACGCCCGGTACCCGTCCGCGATCTCCGCCGCTATGTCCGCACTCGCCGCCACTTCCCGGACACTATCGGACCGCGCGGGGCCGGGCCGGCGCTGCGAACCCGGCTGGCATGAGGGGGCTCAGGTAACCGCCGCGGGGCCGCTTTGCGTTGGAAGGGTGTGGGAACCAACCGGCCGGACTTCGCGGAGTTCTACCGCAGGTCCAAGGATGAGTGCCTGTTCACCGTCCTGGTGAGCGTCGGCGACCGGGACACGGCGCAGGACCTGGTGGCCGAGGCCTTTGCCCGGGCGTGGGCGTCGTGGCGCACGGTCAGCAGGCATCCGGCGCCGGCCGCGTGGGTGGTCAGGACCGCGCTGAACGCGCACGTGTCCCGGTGGCGGCGGCGCCGCCGGGAGGTATCGCTGGCCGACCCCGGCGCGATCGCGGACCGGCCTGCGGCCGGCGAGACGTTCGACAGCCCGGTCGATCCCCGGATCATGGCGGCGCTAACCCGGCTGCCCGAACGGCAGCGGCAGGTCGTGACGCTCCGGCTGTTCCTCGACCTGGACACCGCCCGCACCGCAGCGGCGCTCGGCATCGCGCCGGGCACCGTCCAGGCGCACCTGGGCCGCGCCATCGCCGCGCTGCGCGCCGACCTTATGCCGGAACGACACAAGGAGATTCCGTCATGACCGACGACGACCTGATCACGCTGGTACGGGAGCAGCACGCCGGCGTGGAGATGACCACCCCGGTGGAGCAGATCATCGTCCGCGGCCGGGCGCTGCGGGCCCGCCGCCGGATTCCCGGCCTGGCCGCCGGGGCCCTGGCGGTGGCGGCCGCGGCCGCGCTGGCCGTGACCGCGCTGCTGCCCGCCAGCCACCGGCCCGGGCCGCAGCCACCTGCCCAGCTCGCGGCCTGGACGGTGACCAAACAGGCCGACGGCACGATCACGGTCACCGTCCGGCAGTTGCGGGATCCGCAGGGCCTGCAGCGCAGGCTGCGCGCCGACGGGGTGCCGGCCATCGTCACGTTCTTCGGCCACGAGCCGCGCGCCTGCCAGCGGTACCCGAGGATGAGCGCAATCTTGATGGCCGAGGTATTCGGCGGGCATGGGCCGCCCCTGGTGATCCACCCCAAGGCCCTGCCGCACGGGGTCGGCATCCAGCTCAACCCGTTGCACCACCGGCACGGCGCCCCCATCGCACTGGCGGCCGGCCTGGTGCGGGCCAGCCCGGGATGCACCGGGACCTGACCCGCACGGGCAACCGGGCCATCCGGCCACAGGGCCGCGCCACACCAGGCGCGGCCCCGCACCTGTTCCGGTGGCCCGTGGTGGCGACCCAAGCTCCCGGCGTTCTCAGTGCATAGGCATCAGGACCTTGTTGATCACGTAGACGGTCGCGTTCGCGGTCTGGATGTTGCCGCAGATCACCTGGGCGTTGTTGACCTCGTAGACCGAGCCCATCTTCGCGCCCTTGACCGAGCCGCCCTCCAGCGTCTGCAGCGCCTGCCCGTGCGCCAGTTCCGCCGGGGTGACCCGGCCGCTCACGATGTGGTACTTGAGGATCTTGGCGAGGTCGGCGGTGCTGTGCATCATGTCCATCTCGCTGGCCGGCAGCTTCGCGAACGCGCTGTTGGCCGGGGCGAACACGGTGAAGGCGTCCATGGCGTTGAGGTCGCCGGTGAGCCCGGCCATCTTGACGGCGGCGGCAAAGGATGTCAGCAGCGGGTTGTGCCTGGCCGCGGTGACCACCGGGTCCATGCTCATGCTGTGGAAGCTGCCCATGCCGGTGGCCGGGACCATCCCGCAGTCCGGCCCGAATCTGGCGGTTTCTGCCATGGCGTGAGAGTGCGAGGGCATCGCGTGGTGGGTCGCGGCGGCGCCGGCCGCCGTGGAACTCGCGGCGCCGCAGCCAGCGGCGGCCAGCGCCAGCATCGCGACGGCCGCGGTACCGGTGAGCGCTCCTGTCCGGCGTGCTGCGTCAACGGTTTTGATACGCACGGTTTCTCCTCCTCGCAGGGGGCACCGGCCGGTCGGTAGCGGCCGTCCGGCGGCGTGGCCACGGCTCCGGTGCTGCCGGGCCGTGCCTCACACCAGGTATTCGGCACCGGCCGGCCCGCTCATTGGCCATGGGCGGCGGCCGCACCGATGGCGCGATCCGGCCAAGACGGCGCCGCCGCGGTGACGAATTAAGGGCGTGGAGACCGGACCTGGCCGCGTGTCACCGCCGCGGAATGGCGGCGGCGTGCCCGTGCCGGGTGCGGACCTGGCGGCCCTGCTCACCCGGGTGGCTCGCGGCGACCACGCCGCGTTCGCCGAGGTCTACGACCGCGTCGCCGCCCCCGTGTTCGGCACGGTGCGCAGCGTGGTGCGCGATCCTTCGCTCTCGGAGGAGGTCACCCAGGAGGTGTTCGTCGAGGTGTGGCGGGCCGCCTCCCGGTTCGATGCCTGCAAGGGCAGCCCGATGGCGTGGGTGGCCACGATCGCGCACCGTCGGGCGGTGGACCGGGTCAGGTCCGAGCAGCGCGCAGCGGACCGGGACCGGCGCAGCGCCGCACCCCTGATCGCCTACGACGACGTGGCGGAGACCGTCGAGGACAATCTCGACCGCGAGCGGGTCCGCCGCTGCCTGGGGGCGCTGACCGAACTGCAGCGCGAGGCGGTCACCCTCGCCTACTACGGCGGGTACACCTACCGCGAGGTCGCGGGCCTGCTCGGCGTGCCCGCCGGGACGGTGAACACCCGGATGCGCGATGGCCTGATCCGGCTGCGCGACTGCCTGGGAGCGGCGCGGTGAATGGCCAGCAGCCCGAGCCGCACACACTGGCCGGTGCGTACGCGATGGACGCACTGGACGGCCAGGACCGGGCCCGGTTCGAGCGGCACCTGGAACGGTGCGAGGAGTGCACCAGGGAGGTGGCCGGGCTGCGCGAGGCCACCGCGCGGCTGGCCGGTGCGGCGGCGGTGCGGCCGCCGGACGCCCTCAAGGACCTGCTGCTGGCCGAGACCGCCCAGACCAGGCAGCTGCCCCCGGTGCCTCGCGGCGCGCCCTCGGCCACCGCACGCCGGACTCCGGCTGCGCCCGGCCAGTGGTTGGCCCGGCTCCGTGGGCAGCTGCGGGCACCGAGGCTGGCCGTGGTGCTGGCCGCGGTTGCCGTGGTGGCCGCGGTGGCCGTCTGGGCAAGTGGCGCCGTGGTCCGGCCCTCACCGCCCGTGCAGTCAACGGTCGGCCACGACGTCGCCACGGTGCTGACCGCACCGGATCTGGCCGTGCTCACCGGCCGGGTTCGCACCGGCGGCACCGCCACCGTGATGATGTCCCGCCGGGACCGCATGCTGGTGTTCGCCGCGGCGGGGCTGCGGGCCCTGCCAGGCTCCAAGTGCTACGAACTGTGGCTGATGGGACCCCGCGCGGACCGGCCCGCCGGCCTGCTCCCCATGCCCAAGCACGGCATGATCGGCCCGGTGGCTGCGGTCGGCCTCCAGGCCGGCGACCGGCTGGGCCTGACCGTGGAGCCTGCCCAAGGATCCCGGCGCCCGACCTCGCCGATGATCCTCGTGCTCGCCCTGTAGGCCCGCCCCGGCCCCGGCGGTGGTGGTGCCGTCCGTGCCAACACCGCCGACTTCGACGTACAACGTGTTGCCCGGGATCACCGCGAGCGTGTCGGAGACCTGTTCGCCCTCCCCGCCGGTGCCGCCGGTGCCGCCGCTGGTCGGGGTGGATCCGCTGCCACCGGCCGCGCCGATGGCGATCACGTCGATCGACGTGACCCCGGACGGGACGGTGAAGGTCTGCTCCGCCCCCGTGTAGTTGAAGGTGACCGTGGTGCTGTTCTTGATGGCGTGCCCCCGCCAGGGGGCTGCGAATGCGCCGCAGCAGCGCCCGCCGGTGCCGCCGTAGCCAGGCCTGCCGCCGCCATGGTGGCCAGGCCAGCCAGCGCCGCCATGGGGCGGCCGGCCGGGGCCAGGCGCGGTATGAGCTTATTCATGGATGAACCCTCCCCCTTACCTGGAATCCCAGGTTCGGTCCCTTTTCGCACCCTTACTGGGTTAAACGCGTCCTGTTTGCTGGCGGCCTGTTTCGGCACTTTTTGCGGTCTCACGCGTGGCTGCGCCAATGGGCGTAAGCCCAGCCTGGCGACCGGATGGCGATCGACCTGCCCCGTTCTACCGCCCGGATCGAGTGAAATGACCCACCTTGACGAGGTCAAATTCCAGCATTCCGTACCCCCCAAGGTACGGATTTCCCGCATACGCGTTTAGCAATCATAAACACATTGCTGGGAAGAAACCATGAAGGGCCTGTGCCAGCGATTTACCAAGGCGGGCGCGCCCCGTGCGGCCTGGGACGGCACGTCCCGCCGGCAAGCGCGACGATCGGGCCAAGGTGCAGGCCTCTCGCCCCGTGATAAGCAATTTCCACCGGCACAAATAAGCAATCTTGCGTATTCCGGGCAATCCGGGTCAGCTGCCATGCTTGGCAGCCAAGGATCGGCCTAGGGGGGACCCATGAACCGTTACCGCGCCCGGTCGGCGAAACTCGCATTCTTGGCGGTGCCTTCTGCGGTGGCGGCGGCAATGCTGTGGGGTCCCGCCGCGCTGGCGGGCACCGCGAGCCCGGCAGTAACCAAGGTGCTCTCCACCTGCGCCTTCACCGCGCTGAAGAATGCCGTGGCGGCCGGCGGCACGATCGACTACGGGGTCAACTGCACCTCCCCGGCGGTGAACTTCACCGCCACGATCAAGGTCCCGGCGGGCCTTACCGCTGACGTGGAGGCGAACGGCCACTCCGTCACCTTCGATGGTGGTGGCAAGGTGCGCCTGTTCCAGGTGACCGGCGGCAAGCTCACCATCGGCGGGATCTCGCTGTTCAACGCGGCGGTGTCGACCGCGACCGGCGCGAACGGCGGCACCGGCGCGGACGGTACGCCCGGGACGGCCGGGACCAACGGCGCCAACGGGATGTCTGGCACGTCCCCCGGCCAGGCGGGCGGCCCGGGCCAGGCGGGCGGTGCGGGCGGTGCGGCCACGGCGGGCAAGGCCGGTATCGCCGGGAAGGCCGCAACGCTGGCCCGGGGCGCCGCGCTGCTGATCACCTCGGGCACCGTGACCCTCACCAATGACAGCCTCACCGACGACAGCGTGACCGGCGGCAACGGCGGCAATGGTGGCAACGGAGGCTTCGGCCGTGCGGGCGGTGGCGGCGGAGTCGGCGGCGCCGCCGGCGGCGGGGCGGGGGGAGCGCCCAGCAGCACCGGCGGCGTCGGCGGAGTCGGCGGCAAGGGCGGAAACGGGGCGGCCGGCTCGGTCGGCGGGGCCGGCGGCAAGGGCGGGAACGGGGCGGCCGCCCAGGGAGGGGCGGTGTGGAACGCGGGGACGCTCACCGTGTCGGGCTGCACCTTCGGCAGTGACTCGGCCGTGGGCGGCAACGGCGGTTCCGGTGGCTCGGGCGGTTCCGGCGGCCAGAGCGGTGGCGGGGGCGGCGGCGGGGAAGGTGGGGCCGGTGGCCTCGGTGGCAGTGCCCCGGCCAGCGGCGGCACCGGTGGCGACGGCGGGGCCGGCGGCAACGGCGGGGAGAACGGGACCAACGCGGCCGGGGGCGCCGGTGGGGCAGGCGGCGCGGCCGGCGCGGCCGGCCAGGCCCAGGGCGGCGCGATCTACAACACCGGGACGCTGCAGATCACCGGCAGCACCCTGAACAGCAACCGCGTGGCCGCCGGGAACGGTGGCAGGGGCGGTCCCGGCGGCGAGGGCGGCACCGTCGGCGACCCGGGCGGCCCCGGGGAAAGCGGCGCGGGTGGCAGCGGAGGAGCAGGCGCCAAGGGTGGCGGTGGAGGTGCCGCGGCCCAGGCCGGCACGCCGGGAACCGTCAATCCGACCGTCCCCGCCGCGGGCAAGGGTGGCGCGTCCGGCGATGGAGCGGTAGGCGGGGCTGCCCAGGGCGGCGCCGTGTTCAGTTCGGGCACGCTGAACACCCTGACCGGGACCAGCTTCTCCAGCAACCACGCGAACGGCGGGAGCGGCGGCAGCGCCGGGACGGCGGGCCTGGGCGGCGGCGCCACCAACCAGAACGGCAACGGCGGCCCGGGCGGCTTCGGCGGTGGCGGCGGCCCGGCCGGAACGCAGGGAGCAACGGGCGCCAGCGGGCATGACGGCGCCAACGGCGGCCCCGCGCCGGTCGGACCGTCCGGTGGCGCGGGGGGTGCCGGCGGCACCAATGGCGCCGGCGGACCCGGTGAGGGTGGGGCCGTGTACAACAGCGGCTCGGCCGACCTCGGCACCGCCGCGGCGCCCGACCATTTCACCTCCAACCAGGCCGTCGGCGGCACCGCGAGCACGAGCGCCACCGCGGGCAGCAGTGGCTCCGCCCAGAACGGCGGGAACGGCGGGGGCGGCGGTGGCGGCGGCCAGGGCGGCGGCAACGGCGCGCAGAGCGGGAACGGCGGCAACGGCGCGGGCGGTGCGGCGGCCGGGCACCCGGGGGCCGTGGGGGCCGGGTTCAACGGCGGCGCCGGCGGGGCGGGCCTGGGCGGCGCGGTCTACGGCAACGGTTCGGGCAGCGGCGCGCAGCTCACCGTGACCGGCGACACGTTCTCGGGCAACACGGCCACCGGCGCGACCGGCTCGTCGGCGTGGTTCGGCGGCGCGGGCGGCCGCGGTGGCGGCGGTGGCAACGGCGGGACCGGCGGTGGCGGCGGCGACGGCGGCGGCGACAAGATCGGCACCGGCGGCGCCGGCGCGGCCGGGGTGAACGGCGTAGCGGGTGCGGCAGGCGGCAAGGGCGGCGCCGGGGGCGCCGGCGGCCTGGCCGAAGGCGGCGGGATCTACGCCACCGGGTCGCTCAGCATCACCGGCAACTCCTTCGCCACCGAGTCCGCGGTCGGCGGCGCCGGCGGGACCGGCGGCCACGGCGGCAACGGCGGAACCGGTGGCGGCGGCGGCGCCGGCGGTCCGGGCGGTGAGAACGGCAACGACACCGCGCAGGGGCCCGACGGTGCCAACGGCAACGGCGCCAACGGCGGGAACGGCGGCGCGGGCGGGAACGGCGGCAAGGGCGGCAACGCCGACGGTGGCGCCGTGTTCAGCGTCTCGCCGCCGGTGGCCGACTCCGGTAACACCTTCGGCGGCGACACCGTGACCGCCGGGGCCGGCGGGGCCGCGGGTACCGGCGGCTCCGGCGCCAGCGGCGGCCAGCCAGGCGGCGGCCCCGGCGCGCCGGGAACCGCGGGGAACCCGGGATCGACCGGCGCCAGCGGCACGGCCGGCGCGCCAGGCACCGCGACCAACCCCGACCAGAACTGACGGCCGGTCACCCCGGCCCCCTGGGGCTGGCTTCCTTGATCACGGACGATCCCTTGCGGTTTCCGCGGGGTGATCGTCCGTGATCAAGGAAGTGGCGCACCTCGGCGATGGCAGCGCTGGGTCAGGAAGCCGTTCTCTTGGCGGCGGGGCTGCCGCCGGGGTGGAAGACGCCGAGCACCCGCAGCGTGCTCTGCCCGGTGTTCTCCAGGCAGTGCTGCTGCCCCGGCGGCAGGTGAATGCAGGTACCCGCGGCGATGGGATGCTCGACGGGACCGGCGTGCAGCACGCCCTCGCCGTCCAGCACCAGCACGACCTCGTCATAGGTGTGGCTGTGCAGCGGGGCCCGGCCGGGCGGGATCTCGCCGACGAACTGGGTGGCCGCCTCGCACCCGTTGCCCGGCCCGAACAGGACCCGGAACCGCCGGTCCCCGGTCACCTCCACGGCGCAGTCCGCCAACCGGGCCAGCCGCGGCCCCCCGGTGTCGTCGAGGAGCCCGGTGGCCGCGGGAAGCGTAACGCTGTCCATCGTGAGCATGCCCGCGGCGGCGGTCAGCCGGTAGCGTGCGCCGGGCGGCAGCCACAGCGCCGCATCCCGCACGATCGGCGCTGCCGGCCCGTCCCCGGAGGTCAGCAGGCCTGCCCCGTCGATCACGTACCACAGTTCGCCGCCGGGCCCGGCCGCGGCCTCGACGGCCGATCCGGGGGGCATCTCGACCCGGCGCCTGACCAGGCCGTCCCCTCCCGGCGCGGTATCCACCAGGGTGCGCACCACCACATCCATGTGCCTATCGTCCCAGATAGGCGCGTTTGAGGTCCTCGCTGGCCAGCAGTTCCGCCGCGGTGCCCGCCAGGACGATCTCCCCGGTCGACAGGACATAACCGCGGTCGGCGATGGACAGCGCCATCGCCGCGTTCTGCTCCACCATCAGCACGGCCACGCCGGAGTTGTGGATCTCCTTGATGATCTGGAAGTTCTGCTGCACCAGCGCGGGGGACAGGCCCATCGACGGCTCGTCCATCAGCAGCAGCCGGGGCCGCGACATCAGCGCGCGGCCCATCGCCACCATCTGCTGCTCACCGCCGGACAGCGTGCCCGCGAGCTGGCCGCGGCGCTCGAGCAGCCGCGGGAACAGCGCGTGTACCCGGTCGAAATCCTCGTCAAGCTTCTCGCCGGCGCGCAGCACCGCGCCCATTTCGAGGTTCTCCCTGACCGTCATCTGCCCGAACAGCCGGCGGTTCTCCGGCACGATCGCGATGCCACGGGCGATCCGCTGCGGCACCGTCCAGCCGGTCACGTCCTCGCCGCGCAGCAGCACCCGGCCGGTGCGCGGCCGCACGATGCCCAGGATCGTCTTGAGCGTGGTCGACTTGCCGGAGGCGTTGCCGCCGAGCAGGCAAACCAGTTCGCCCTCGCGCACATCCAGCGAGATACCTTCGAGGATCCGCATCTGGCCGTAGTAGGTGGTGACGTCGTCGAGGCGGAGCAGCGCGGCGGGTGCCTCCGGGGGCGGCCCGCTCATCCGGCGTCCGAGAGTGCTTCTGGATCCCGCCCGAGGTAGGCCTCGACCACCGCCGGATGGCCCGCGACCGCGTCGAAGCCGCCCTCGGCGATCTTGACCCCGTGGTCCAGCGCCACCACCCGGTCCGAGCAGGACGCCACCACGTGCATGTCGTGCTCGATCACCAGGATCGCCACGTCGCGCTCGTCCCGCAGCCGCGCGATCAACTCGGTGATCTCGTGCGTCTCCGCGGGGTTCATCCCGGCGGCCGGCTCGTCGAGCAGCAGCAGGGAGGGCTGCGTAGCCAGCGCGCGAGCGATCTCAAGCCGCCGCCGGTTCGCGTACGACAAGGAGTACGCGGGCTGGTCCCAGCGGTACCCGGCCAGCCGCTGGCCGAAGAACGAGAGCACCTCGGTCGCCAGCGCCCTGGCCTCGCGCTCCTCGCGCCTGGCCCGGGGCAGCCGCAGCACCGACTCCCACGGCATTGCCTTGGTGTGGCCGTAGGTCGCGGCCATCACGTTCTCCATCACCGACATGTTCAGGAACAGCCGCAGGCTCTGGAAGGTCCGCGCGATCCCCTTGCGGGCGATGGTGTGCGGCAGCAGCCCGGCGATCGACTTCCCGGCGAAGACGACATCCCCGGCGCTCGGCTCATACACGCCCGTGATCACGTTGAAGACGGTCGTCTTGCCCGCGCCGTTCGGCCCGATCAGGCTCACGATCTCCCGCTCGCGCACCTGCAGGTCCAGTTCGGAGAGCGCGCGCAGGCCGCCAAAGGACAGCGAGAGACTTTGCAGTTGCAATACGGAGTCCCTGCGGTGCTCGCCGCCCTCGGGCGCGGCCGTCCCCGGCTGATTCGCGTCCGCGCTCATGTGATGGCCTCCACGCGCCGTTGTCCCAGCAGCCCCTGCGGACGTGCGTTCATCATCACGATCAGGATCGCACCGATCATGAGCTGCCTGGTAACGGCCGGCTCGACGCTCAGCCGGGTCTCCCAGACGAACGCCGCCAGGTACAGGGTGGGCGGCAGCAGGATTGTCCGCGTCCGGGAGCTTACCTGGACCAGCGCAATGAGCAGGCACACCAGCGCCACGAACCCCCAGTTACCGGCGACCGCGGCATTGGCCGGCACGATCACCCAGTCGTGCATCGCGGTGCCGATCCACCCGGTCGAGGTCGGGCTGCCCGCGACCGCGCGGGCCGAGACGGCCGCGGCGATGGCGTGAACCGCGAACCCGAGCGCCACGGTGGCCCCTAGCACCAAGCCAAGCCGCCGCCACGGCCGCAGCTTGACAACCAGGGTCAGCAGGATCAGGCCGTAGAACAGGTAACCGGAATCGGTCGGGCTGCGCAGCAGCCCGTCGTAGATGACCATGATCACCAGGGCGCCGGTGGCCGCGCCGGCGATGCTGCCCGCCCCGCCGAGGATGAGCCCGGCGTAGATCAGGATCAGGATGGGCGTGTCGAAGTCGGTCGGGAACACGCTGATCTGCTGCGCGGCGAAGATGGTGCCCGCCAGCGCCGCGACCGCGGCGCCGAACGCGAACGCCATCAGCTTGACCCGGTCGACCGGGATCGTCATGGATCCCGCCGCCAGCGGGTCCTCGCGCACTGCCCGCCAGGCCCGCCCGGTGCGGGAGAATTCGAGCAGCCGCAGCACCGCCATGGTGACCACGAGCACGACCACCAGCAGCAGGTAGTACCCGGTGTTGGTGGTGATCTGATGGCCGAAGATGCTGATCGGGTCGATACCGACGATCCCGTTCGGCCCGCCCAGCGTGTTCGGCGCCACGTTGTTGGTGAACTCGACGAACGCCTCGCCGAAGAACAGCGTGACGATCGCCAGGTAGTCACCCACAAGCCGCCTCGACGGCAGCCCGACTAGCAGGCCGAGCACCGCCGCGGCGATCATCACCAGCGGTATGGACAGGTAGCTCGGCAGGTGGATGCCGTTCGTGCCGACCTGGCCCGAGGACACCAGCGCGAACCCGTACGCGCCGAAGCCGAAGAACGCGACGTAGCCCAGGTCGAGCAGCCCAGTCCAGCCCACCGTGATGTTCAGCCCCACCGCGAGCAGCGCGATCACCAGCGCGTCGATCCCGACCTGCAACTGGAACCCGCCGAGGCCCACCAGTGGCAGCGCGGCCGCGGCCAGGCCGGCCAGGGCGAGCCGCGGCCACCAGCCGATCCGCTCGGCCTGCCGTTGCGCGCGGCCCAGCCAGGACGGCAGGTACTCCCGGCGGTGCGCCTGTCTGGCGACCCACTCGTCCGCACCGACCTGAGGCCCGG
>Ga0070709_10001033_pt1 | contig 15410 bp, 20 predicted proteins | sample LARL51metaG_FD_65449 | JGI IMG/M metagenome (GOLD analysis project Ga0070709, IMG submission 65449) | Corn, switchgrass and miscanthus rhizosphere microbial communities from Kellogg Biological Station, Michigan, USA - LAR L5-1 metaG | ecosystem: Host-associated > Plants > Roots > Rhizosphere ...
CCGCGGTGGGCCTGTTCGCGCTGATCTTCGTGTTCTGGGGGCATCCCACCGCGGCGGTGGTGATCCTGCTGGTCGTGCTGCTGCTGGTGGTGCTCGCGCTGATCGAGCTGATCGGCAGGCCCCCGGCGCCGGGCGCTCCGGCGAAGACGGCAGGTCAGACCTGACCGCCGCCGGGCGCGCCCGGATCAGGCCCTTGCTTCCGGCCGCTACACCCTGGCCCGGGTCTGCGTCGTTACGTGTTCGCGCGCCGCTTGTGCCGGGCTGACTTCAGCTCGCGTTCGGCCCGCGCCCGGTCCCAGGCCACCACCCGCGCCACGGTGCGGGTCTGGCTCTCTTTCCCGATGGTGGCCAGCGCCCGCACGCCGACGACGGCGACGATCACGCTGCCAATGAACCGGCGGCTGGCCAGGTAACGAGTCAGCGCGGCCAGCTCAACACCCACGACGATCATGCGACGCTGACGGCCCTCCAGCCGGTCCAGCCGTGCCAGCCAGGCCGGCTCGCTCGCATCGCGCGGCACTACCGCTCCCGATGCCGGACGGGAATCCTGCCCCGATCCAATCTCAGTTGTCATCTTGACCCCGCTATCCGCATGCTGGTGCCATCCTACGGCCACAGGTCACGGTTGCGGCGCGATCTCCCGGCCCACCGTGAGGGCGTCCCGCAGCCGATCCGGTACGTCGTGCAGGACGGCGTCGGGCAGCGTCCCGGTCGCGTCGAGCATCTTGCTGAAGAAACACCGGGCCGCGGCCGCGGCGATGATGCTGAACACGTCGGTGTCGGAGATTCCCAGGTCGCGGAGCTCGTCTACGTCCTCCTGGGTGATCTTCTCGGCTTCCAGGGCGACCTTCTGCGCGAATCGGACGACCGCCGCGTCAGCCGCATCCAGCGCGTCGCCCGGCTCGCCCGCCGCGATGGTCGCGACCTGCTCGGCCGGGTAGTAGCTGGTCGCGAGGATCTGCCCGTGGACCAGGCTGCAATAACTCGACCTGATCGCTGTGGCCGCGGCCACGGTCACCAGCTCATACAGCCGGGGATCCATCTGCGACGTGATCGCGTCCTTCAGCGCCATCCATCCCGCGTACACCTCGGGTCGGCCACTGAACGCGCGCGCGTAGTTCGCGACGTACCCCCGCGCGGCCAGCTCCTGGTCGTAGATGGCCCTGACCTCGCCCGCCGCGTCCTCGGGCGGAACGGTATGCAGGTATGGCATCGGCTCTCCCTTCCGGGTATGACGTTACGACACGCGCGTGCAGATACAGCGCTCCCGGCCGGCCGCAACCGCGGCCGACCGGGGTCAGGGCGCTGTCGCGCTACTCCCAGCGGAAGAAGCGCTGCGCGAGGAAGCCGAACGCGACCGCGTATGCGGCCAGCACCAGCAGCGGGGCGGCCGGGGGAAACCCTTGCAGCATCGAGTCCTGGATCGTCTCCACCGCCGCGCCGAGCGGGGTGTAGTTGCTGATGTCCACGAGCACGCCCGGCATCATGGCCCGCGGCAGCCACAGGCCGGCGAAAAACATCAGCGGAAAGAACGCCAGCCGGCCGATGACACTCGCGCCGTTCGCGGTCCTGGCTATCGCGGCAATCATCAGCCCGATCGGGAAGAGCCCGGCGATGGACACCGCAACCGAGAGCACCAGCCCGGCGGGGCTCTTCGGGGCGGGCGCCCCGAAGGCGGCGACGCCGATGACGAAGATCACGACGAGACTCAGCGCGGCCACGCACAGCTGGACGACGCCCTGCGCGGCCAGCACCCAGGACGGGGGGACCGGGGTGGTCGACAGGCGCCGCAGTACCCCCAGCTCGCGGTAGGAGGCGAGCGGAATCGGCAGGCCCATCAGCGCGAGCATGGCCAGGCTGAACACGACCAGGATCGGCACGTACAGATCGAAGACGGTGAACCCGCCCAGGCTCCCCGGGTGCTGGCGGAACGAGGGCAGTTCGCCGAAGACGACCACCAGCAGCACGGGGATCCCGATGCCGCCGATCAGGCCGACAGGCCGCCTCCAGCTGAGCCTGGCCTCGTTGAGCACGATGTTGCCGAACGCGGTACGCCGCGCCAGGGTTGGCAGCGGCTGGGCGAGCGAGCTCATGCCATTGCTCCTTCCTTGTGCGGGTGCCTCCCGGTGAGCTTGACAAAGGCGTCCTCGAGGTTCGACGAATCGAGTTGCACGTCGCGGGCGGTCACGCCGGCCACAGCCAGGGTGAGGATCACCGCGTTGACAAGCTCCCCGGTTCCGGTGACGATGACGTCGGCGCCCTCGCGCTCCAGCCGCGAGACCTCGGGAAGCTCTGTCAGCAGCCGGTCATCGAACGGCGCCGACAGCCGGAACCGCACGCTCTTGGCGTCTCTGGCTCGCGCGGCCAGGCTGGCCGGGGCGTCCAGCGCGACAACTCGTCCGTTGTCGATCAGCGCCACGCGGTCGCACAGCCGCTCGGCTTCCTCCATGAAGTGCGTCACCAGGAGAATCGTCACCCCGCGCCCGCGCCCGCTCTCGATCAGTTCCCAGGCGTCGCGCCGGGCCTGCGGGTCCAGGCCGGTCGTCATCTCGTCGAGCACCGCGATCTTCGGCCGTCCGATGAGCGCCAGCGCGACCGACAGCCGCTGCCGCTGGCCGCCGGACAGGGACCGGTAGTAGTCCGCGCGCTTCCCCGCCAGCCCCAGCACTTCGATCAGCTCGCTGATGTCGGCCGGGTCGCGGTAGAACGACCGGTACATGTCGAGGATCTCGCCGACCCTGAGCTTGGCCGGCAGCGCGCTGGCCTGAAGCTGGACACCGACGATCTCGTGGATCTCGTCCCGGTCCACGTGCGGGTCCAGGCCGAGCAGCCTGATCGTGCCCGAGTCCGGTGACCGGAGCCCGGTGGCGCACTCGACGGTGGTGGTCTTCCCGGCTCCGTTCGGGCCGAGGATGCCGAAGATCTCGCCCTCGGCCACCGAGAACGACACGTCATCGACCGCGGTCACCGGTCCGTAGGTCTTGCGGAGATGCGCGACCTCCACCGCGCTTCCCGGGCTGGTCATGACTGCCTCCCGCCGGATCCTCCCGTCCGGACGCGCTGCTCGCGTCCCGCCACGGGCGGATGTTGTTGCTGCCTTAAACTGATATCATTATGCTAGACATGTAATATCAGGCATGTCAATCGGAGGTGGTGGCCGTGAGCGTGCAGGTCCCAGCAAGGCCGGGCCAGGAGCTGGCCTCTCGGCAGGTCACCGAGACCGAGGCCTGGTCAAGGCCCGGAGTTCGCGTCCTCGTGGCCGGCATCGCGATGCTGCTGATCGCGATCGGGCTGTTCGTCCTCGGCTTTGCGGAGGGCCCCGGGGGCGCGGGCCCGGTGACGGCGATCATATTCGCCGTCCTGCTCGTGATCGCTGCCGAGCTGGCCTTCCACGGCCTGACGTCGGTCGTCGCCGGCGAGGCGCGGGTGGTCCAGCTCTTCGGCCGGTACCGCGGCACCATCCGGGCCCCGGGTTTGCACTGGGTCAACCCGTTCGCCCGGCGGCGGCCGGTGTCGGTCCGGATCCGTAACCTCGAGACCGCGGTGGCCAAGGTGAACGACGCCGACGGCAACCCGATCGAGATCGCAGCGGTGGTCGTCTGGCGGGTTGAGGACACGGCCAAGGCGCTCTACGCGGTCAATGAGTTCGCGAAGTTCGTCGCTATCCAGACCGAAACCGCGGTCCGGCACGTCGCGTCCAGCTATCCCTATACCAGCCGCGGCGGCGAGCTGTCACTGCGCGACAACGCGGAGGAGATCACGCAGCAGCTGTCGGCCGAGATCGCGGATCGAGTCAGGCCGGCCGGCGTGAGCATCATCGAGTCGCGGCTGACCCGGCTGTCCTACGCCCCGGAGATCGCCCAGGCCATGCTGCGCCAGCAGCAGGCCAATGCCGTCGTCGGCGCCCGGCAGCGGATCGTCGAGGGGGCCGTGGGCATGGTGCAGCTGGCCCTGCAGCGGCTCAAGGACGAAGAGGTCGTCGAGCTGGAGGCGCGGAAGGCCGCCATGGTCTCCAACCTGCTCGTGGTGCTGTGCAGCGAGCAGGCCACCCAGCAGGTGGTCAACACCGGCTCGCTCTACCAGTGACGGCAGCGCGGCACCAGTGAGCGAACGCAAGAGCATCCTGCTGCGGCTGGACCCGGCCGTACACGACGCCCTGGCCCGGTGGGCGGCCGACGAGCTGCGCAGCACCAACGCCCAGATCGAATTCCTGCTGCGCCGCGCGCTCGCCGACGCGGGGCGGATGCCCAGCCGAGCCGGGGCGATGCGCCGGCCCGGGCGGCCTCCGCGCAGCAACGGCCCGGGCTAGGGTCGTCGGCGGCTGTTTCCTGAGCGCCCAGTGTGGCTAGCGGAGGATGTTGACCGCCCTGGCGATGACTAGCGCCGCCAAGAGCAGCGAAACCGCCGACTGGACCAGCATGAGCATCTTGGCCCAGCGGGACAGCGGCATCACGTCCGTCGGGCTGAACGCGGTGGCGTTGGTGAACGACAGGTAGAAGTAGTCGCCGAACATCGGCTCCCATGACGGCCGGGCCAGCTGCGGGCTCGTCATCTGCGGGAACAGGAAGTCCGGATAGGGCTTGATGGCCAGCGCCCGCGCGACCGGGCCACCCCGGTCGAATTCCCAGTACCACAGCCCGAAGGCGATCACGTTGGTGACCCAGATGGCTGCGCCGGTGACGAGCAGAGTGGTGGCGCTGCTGGTTCCACTGCCCTTGTGCACGATCTCATAGATGAGCCTGCCCGCGGACCAGGCGTTGGCCAGGCTGATCAGCGCGATGAGCGTCAGGCTCGTGTAGCGCAACACCATCGACTGCCGGTTGATCCGGCGCGGGTTGGCGATGACCAGCCCGATCGCCACCAGCGCCTCGAGAACCGGCAGGAGCCAGGTGGGGCGCACCAGGGCCAGCCGACCCGACACGGGCAGCTGCAGCAGGATCGCGACGGCCACGGCCAGGCTCACCTGCCAGCGGGTCTCACCCTCGGTGACCCGCCGCCAGGCGGGAACGGCTTCCTTGCCCACCTCCGCGGGGAGATGGCGCAGCTCACCGGGGACCGATCGCTCCAGCCTGAGCAGCCGTTCCCAGATTTCGCCGAGGCCGCGTCCGGCCTCGGGGTGCTCGATGTCCGCTGGCTTTCCGGGCTGGCCTGGCCCTTCAGTGCTGTCCATGACAGCCAGTGTGGCGCGCCCGGCCGGGTGACGGGGAATCCGGGCGCCCGGAGCAGGGGCCCGGCCGGCGCGGGCGATACGGTCAGGGGCGTGGACCGGTTGCTGGGGGACTGCTCGCTGGAGGGGCTGCGGCGCCGCCGCAGCTGGAAGTGGACCGAGTACCCGCCCGACGTGCTCCCTGCGTGGGTGGCCGAGATGGACTTCGACCTCGCCGAGCCGATCAAGGACGCGGTCCGGGAAGCGATTACGGCGGGTGACTGCGGCTATCCGCACCCGCTCGGGTTCGGTGAGGTGTACGCCACGTTTGCCGCCCGGCGATACGGCTGGGCGCCAGACCCGCGGCGCGTGTACGCCGCCCCGGACGTGATGACCGGGATCGCCGAGGTGCTGCAGGAGGTAACTCCATACGGTTCCGGCGTGGTCATCAACCCGCCCGTCTACCCGCCGTTCTTCTTCCGGCTCCGGCAGGCGGGCCGGGAGGTGGTGGAGGCGCCGCTGGCCCGCGACGCCAGCGGCCGCTTCCAGCTGGACCCGGGCGCGCTGGACGCGGCTCTGGCGCGCGACGACGTGGCCGCTTACCTGCTGTGCAGCCCGCACAACCCGACCGGCCGGGTGTGGTCGCGCGACGACCTGAACACGGTGGCGGACATCTGTGCCCGCCGCGGCGCGGTCCTGATCGTGGACGAGATCCACGCACCGCTGGCGCTGCCGGGCGCGCGGCACATTCCGTTCCTCTCGGTCGATCTGGACGGCGGCCTGGCCCGGCGCACCTTCACCTTCACCTCGGCCTCCAAGGGCTGGAATATACCGGGGCTGAAGTGCGGTCTCGCCGTGGTGGGCGCCGATGAGGCGGCCGCGGCGCTGGAGCGGCGCTGGGAGGCTTTGCTCCCCAGCCATCTGGGCGTGCTGGCCACCGAGGCCGCCTTCGCCGACTGCGAGCCCTGGCTGGACGCGGTCTGCAGCCAGCTTGACGAGAACCGGATGCTGCTGGCGAAGCTGCTGGCCCAGCACCTGCCCTCGGTGGGCTATCTGCCGCCCGAGGCGAGCTTCCTGGCCTGGCTGGACTGCCGGCCGCTGGCCGCCGCCGCGGACGGAGCGGGTGCCGTGGATCCAGCGGCGAGCTTCCTGGACCGGGCCCGGGTCGCGGTCAGTTCGGGCACCGGCTTCGGCGAGCAGGGCCGGGGGTTCGTGCGGCTGAACATGGGCACGTCGCCGGATCTGCTGCAGGAGATCGTGCGCCGGATGGGCGGTGCGGTCGCCGCATGATCCCCATGACCAGCTGCGGATGAGTAGCGTCTGATTATGCGACTCGGTGTCCTCGACGTCGGCTCCAACACGGTGCACTTCCTGGTGGTAGATGCGCACCGCGGAGCCAGGCCGCTGCCGGCCTTCTCGCACAAGGCCGAGCTCAGGCTGGCCGATCACCTCGAGAACGGCGACCGGCTGACGTCGAGCGGCGAGAAGCAGCTGCGGCAGTTCGTCGGCGAGGCGCTGCGGATCGCCGAGGACAAAGGGGTGGAAGACCTGCTCCCCTTCGCCACGTCCGCGGTCCGTGAGGCGGCCAACGGGGAGGAAATACTCACCCGGATCAGGGCGGACGTCCAGGTCGACATCCGGGTGCTGACGGGGCAGGACGAATCGCGACTGACGTTCCTCGCCGCCCGGCGCTGGTTCGGATGGTCGTCGGGGCGGCTGCTGGTGGTCGATATCGGCGGCGGCTCGCTGGAGATCGCGTCCGGCATCGACGAGGAACCCGATGTGGCGATCTCGCTTCCGCTCGGCGCCGGCCGGCTGACCCGCGACTGGCTGACCGGCGACCCTCCGTCTGCGAATCAGGTGCGCCAGCTGCGCAAGCATGTACGGACCGAGATTGCGCGGACCGCCAGCGAGGTGCTCCGCAACGGCCGGGCGGACCAGTCGGTGGCGACGTCGAAGACATTCCGGCAGCTAGCCAGGATCGCGGGTGCGGCGCCGTCAGGCGAGGGGTCCTATGTCCGGCGGAACCTGCGGCACACAGAGCTGACTCCGTGGGCGTCCCGGCTGGCCAAGATGAAAACCGCACAGCGCACCCAGCTTCCCGGCGTCTCCGCGACCCGGGCCCCGCAGTTGCTCGCGGGCGCGATCGTGGCCGATGCAGCCATGGACCTGTTCGAGCTGGAAGAACTCGAACTGTGCCCCTGGGCGCTGCGGGAGGGCGTCATCCTGCAGCGGCTGGACGGGATGGCGGGGCGGCAGGACACCGCGGATGGCCAGGACGGCCCCGCCCGCCGCAACAGCGCCGGCCGAGGGTGAACAAACCACCAGCGCGGCCGGCCGGGCGCAACGACGGCACCGGCGCGGCGGATCGGGTGTATACGGTCGCACCAGCGCGGCCGGCCGGGCGCAACGACGGCACCGGCGCGGCGGATCGGGTGTATACGGTCGCACCAACGCGGTCGGCCGGGCGTAACGACTGCGGAGTTACGGCATGATCAACCGAACGTCACCTGTCGAGTCGGGGTCCTCGGCGTCGCGCTTGGTCCCGCCGGGGCCGCCCGGGCCCGGCTTGTCCTGCGGCGATGAGCGGTCCCCGGCCGTTGATCCGGGTGTGGTCCCGGCCTGACCGCGCGGTGCCGCGTGCCGCGCGCGCTGCTGCCCGGTACCCGGGCCGCCCGGTCCGGTCCCGGTCTCCGGGTCTACGCCCCCCGGGGTGGCCGGGCTGGCGCCCCCGGGGCTGCCCGGGCTGGCGCCCGCAGGGCTGGCCGGGCTGGCGCCGCCAGGGCTCCCGGTGCCCCTGGGGCCTGTGGCGCCTCCGGGGCTCGCCGGGCTCGCCGGGCGCGCGGCTCCGCCCGGGCTCGACGGACGGGCCGAACCCGCACCCGCGGGCTGGGCACCGGCGGCTGAGCCGCCCGGTGACGGGGAACCCGCGGAGCGGCCGCTCCCGGGCGGGGCGCTCCCCGGCTGGGCGCTCGCGGGCTGGGCGCTCGCGGGCGGGGCGCTCCCCGGCGGGGCGCCCGCGGGCTGGCCGGCAGCCGGGCGCTGGCCAGCGGCTCCGACCGGCCGCTGCCCGGCCGGAGCCGTGGGCGTACCCCTCGGCGCAGCGGCCGGAACGCCTGCGGGCTTCCCGGCCTCGCCCCGCTGGTGGAGCGTGCTGGCGACCGTCTTGTCGACCTCTTCGTCCACGGTGCCCTTTGCTTCATCGTGGGCGACCAGGTCGGTGACCACATCACGGATCTCGGTCAGCCGCCGCATAGCCTCGGCGTGCCGGTTCTTGAGCAGGTCGAGCCGGCGCTCGGCGCCATCGTGGATGGCGCTGGCCCGCGCGGTGGCCTCGTCCAGCGTCTGCCTGGCCTGCGCCTTCGCCGCCGAGATCGTGTTGTCAGCGTTCTTGCGGGACTCCGAGACCATCCGCTCGGCCTCGGCCCGCGCGTTGTTCCGGGACTTCTCCGCGTCCGAACGCGCCGAGGCGATGGTGCGCTCTGCCTCTTCCTGCGCGGCGGTCAGCATCCGGTCGGACTGCTCCTTGGCCTCGGCCCGGACTCGGTCCGCCGCCTTCTGCGCGTCCGAGCGCAACTTGGCGGTCTCGTCGTTCGCACGGGTCTTCTGCGCCGCGGCCTCGTCGTCGGCCAGCTTGAGTATCTGGCGCATGCGGTCGCTGAGCTCCTCGTGCGCCTTGCCGCCCGACGCGGATTGCCGCGCGCTGGACAAGTCAAGCCGGAGTCGTCCGGCTTCGTCTTGCGCGCGGGACAGGCGTTCCTCAAGGTCCCGCGCGTGACTGCGAGAGCGAGCCACGAACTCATCCACCTGGCGGCGGCTGTAGCCGCGCATCTGCATTTCGAACTGGTCGTCCTGCTCCAGGCCCGGGACTACGTCTGCGTTTTCGCTCATCTCGTCGGTCGCCTCAGATGTCGTCGTGGAGGGCGCATCGCCGCTGGGGTCTTGCGCCCAGACTCTTGCCCTGAACCACCGTAGGCGTAACCGAACGACTGAGTATCCCCCTTCCCCCCGGAAAAAACGGTAGTTCCCGGACATAACTCAGCCGAGTGCGGTTAGAACCACGGCAGAACCATTCGAGGGTAGTCCGAGAATGACTCTGATGGGTCATGCGGGCCGGACTCGGCGCGTCATAACCTGTTGTCATGACCACTTCGGGCCGTGCGCCCGCAGGGTCGCTCGGGGAGGAGGTGGCGCGATGGCCGAGCAAGTCGATCTTCGCGTCCACGACCGGGTGGCACTGGACGAGATCGAGCTCTACACAGAGGTGCTGAGCGCGGTGGCCGCCAGCGACCGGCCGCTGACGGCCGACGAGCTTGACCGCGTGCTGGGAGTGGACCGTGCCCGGGCGACGCGATTGTTACGGGTGGCGGAACATGACGTCGGTGTCCCGGTGCGCGAAGCCCAGCGACTCGTACAGCCTGATCGCGGGCACATTCGCCTCGTCCACGTAGAGCATGACCCGGGACAGGCCCCGGGATCGTAGGTACCGCAGCCCGGTGAGGGTGAGCGCCCGGCCGAGCCCGGTGCCGCGCTGGCCCGGATCGACTCCGACCACATAGACCTCGCCGATCGTCTCGTGCCCGTGGCCCGAGCCCTCCCCGTTGCCGCCGTGGATCTTGGTCCAGTGAAAGCCGGCCAGCCGCCCGTCCCGCTCAGCCAGGAAGAAGCCGTCCGGGTCGAACCATGGCTCCCGCTCACGCAGGTCCAGGTCCTCCCGGGTCCACGCGCCCTGCTCGGGGTGCCGCGCGAACGCCTGCCGGTTAAGCCGCACCCACGCATCCTCGTCCTGGCCGACCACGAAGGTCCTTACCGTCACGCCGTCGGGGTAGTGCGGCTCGGGCACCGGTTCGGCCAGTGTCCGGTCCATCCGCCACAGCGCCCGGACCCGCTCGAAGCCTGCGGCCTCGGCCAGCCGGCCCGCCGCCGGGACGTCGCCGTGCGCCCACAACCGCAGCGGGTGCCCGTCCGCCTCGGTCAGCAGCGTCTCTAGGAGCGCCCGGCCCTGCCCCCGGCCGCGATACGCCGGATGGATGACCAGCTCGCCGCTCGGCCCCTCGACCGGGTCGGTCGGATCCAGGTGCGCGTAACCGGTGAGCCGGCCGGCCGTGGTGAGCAGCACGTTGCGGGCCCGCGGGTCGCCGCCGTAGCGCAGGTGCAGCCGTACGTGCTCGGACAGCGGGCTTACCCCGTCGGCCTCCGTGGCCGCATCCACCAGGCGCATGACCTCGGCTGCCTGGTCCGCCTCAAGCTGCCCGGTGACGGTGAGGCGGGTGATCTCATCGGTCGGCCCGTGCAGTGCCCGTCTCCCTCAACTCCGTCTCCGGCTCGGTGTCCAGAGCCTTCCGTGGGACGAAACGGTATCCCACGTTGCGGACGGTCCCGATCAGCGCGTCGTGCTCGGGGCCGAGCTTGGCCCGGAGCCTGCGGATGTGTACGTCCACCGTGCGGGTGCCGCCGAAGTAGTCGTACCCCCAGACCTCTTGCAGCAGATGGGCCCGGGTGAACACGCGCCCCGGGTGCTGGGCCAGGAACTTGAGCAGCTCGAACTCCTTGAAGGTCAGGTCGAGCGGGCGGGAGCGCAACCGGGCCGAGTATGTGGCCTCGTCGATGGCCAGGTCGCCGGACCGGATCTCGTCCGGCACCTCGGGGGCGCCGCCGGCCCGGCGGCCGATCGCCAGCCGCAGCCTGGCCTCCACTTCGGCGGGCCCCGCGGTGTGCAGGACCACGTCGTCGGCACCCCACTCGGCGGTCAGGGCCGCGAGCCCGCCCTCGGTCACGATCACGAGCAGCGGCGCGTCAAGCCCGGTCGTGCGCAGCAGGCGGCACAGGCTCTTCGCGTGGGCCAGGTCCCGCCGCGCATCGACCAGCACAGCGTCGGCCGGCGGGGCGTCGATCAGCGCGCTGGCCTCGGCCGCGGCCACCCGGACCGAGTGCAGCAACAGCCCGAGGGCGGGCACGATCTCGGCCGACGGTTCGAGGGCGTTCGTGAGCAGGAGCAGGTCGCTCAACCGCGATCACCTCCGGCGCAAACGCACAAAGACCCGGGGGCAGCGCCGCCCGGATCCCGTCGCAATGGAGGATAGCCCACATGACCAACGTGACCGTTCGCTACTGGGCCGCCGCGAAGCAGGCCGCCGGCGTCGCGGAGGAGACCCTCGACGCGGACACGCTGGCCGGGGCGATCGCTGTCGCGCTGGCTCGCCGCGGGCACGATCCGCGCCTCAGTGCGGTGCTCGACCGCTCGTCGTTCCTTGTGGACGGCTCGGCGGTGGGTCGCGGCGGTGCCGAGGAGGTCGTGCTGCCCGAGGCTGCGGTCATCGAGGTGCTGCCCCCGTTCGCGGGGGGATGACGGGCATCCCGCGGGGCGCCGCATGGGATGGCGCGGACCGCCCGGACGGCCCGGCCAGCGACCGCGAGCGCCTAGAGTTGGGTCTCGATGCGCAAGCTACTGATCGTGATCCCGCTGCTCATCGTGGTGCTCATCGCCATCGACCGGGCCGGCGTCTTGCTCGCCGAACGGGAGATCGGCGCCAGGGTGCAAAGCGCGTATGACCTGCCCACCCGTCCGGACGTCAGCGTGCACGGCTTCCCGTTCCTCACCCAGGTCGCATCGGGGAACTACCAGGAGATCGATATCTCGATCAACGCCGCGAAGGCGGACGGGGTCCAGGTCCGCGACATACACGCCCGGTTCACCGGGGTGCACGCGCCGCTGAGCCTGCTCTTCGGCCAGAATTCCGCGGACGTGACCGCCACCAACGCGACGGGAACCGCCCTCATCCCGTACTCGCAGGTCGAGCGGCGGCTACCGGGCGGCATCACCCTGAGCGGCGACGGCAGCAGCTTGCGAGTGACGGGGAAGACGCCGCTCGGCACCATCGCGGGCATAGCGAGGCTCGGCGTGACCAAGTCCGGGATCAGCGTCAGCCCTGAGCACATCACGGTCGACGGCGTCAGCGCGGGGGCGCTCGCCAGCCGGTTCACGTCCGTGATCCGGGTGGGCGAGCTGCCGCTGCACCTGTCCGTCACGGCCGTGCACCCCGGGCGCGACGGCTTGGTGATCGCCGTGGCCGGGCATAACGTGGCTTTTGCCCACGGATAATCGTTATGTGAACCGATGCTGCGCCTGGCACGTTCTATGGATGTGACCGGTCGGGGTGAGGCTGCTCGTCAGGGGCATGTCGCGGACGAGGAAGTCGTGCGCGCGCTCCATGCCGAGCATGCCGGGCCCCTGCTCCGGTACGCGATGTATCTGACTTCAGGAGACAGGCAGCGAGCTGAAGACGTGGTCCAGGAAGTACTGCTCCGTGCCTGGCAGCACCCCGAGGCGGTGGCTGGCCAGCCGGCCCGGCCGTGGCTGTTCACCGTGGCGAGAAACCTGGTGATTGACGGCCAGCGGGCCCGGCGGGCGCGCCCGCAGGAGGTCGGCGAGGCCGCTCTCGGCCTGCGCCCGGCCGCGGACGACGTGGACCGGGCGCTCGAGTCGTGGGCGGTCGCCGACGCGCTGGCCGCGCTGCGGCCCGACCACCGCCGGGTGCTCTTCGAGACGTACTACAAAGGCAGTTCGGTAGCGGAGGCTGCCGCCGAGCTCGGCATCCCAGCCGGCACGGTGAAATCGCGCACGTTCTACGCGCTCAAGGCGCTCAAGCTGGCGCTGGAGGAAAGGGGGCTGGCACCGTGAACATGACCGAATGCCAGCACGTCCGCCAGTTGCTCGGCGTCTATGTGGTCGGGGCCATCGACCCCGCCGAGCGCTCCGTCGTCGACAATCACCTGGCCAGCTGCCCCGACTGCCGGGAAGAGCTGGCCGGGCTGGCCGGGCTGCCCGCGCTGCTTGGCCGGGTGCCGTTCCCAGAGGCCGAGCAGATCACGCAATTTGATTCCGAACGGGCCCAGGCCGGCGAACACCCGGACGCGGAGCCCGCGCAGGCGGATGTCCTCACCCCGCTGCTGGCCAAGGCGGCCCACCGGCGCCGGGTCAGCCGGTGGCGGAGCCTGGTCTCGGTAGCGGCGGTGGCGGTCATCGCGGCGGGCGCGGCCATCGGGGCGATCCGGCTCGCTAACCCGCCGGCCGCCACTTCGTCCGCCCTGCACTGGGAGAACGTGCAGAGTGCGAATGCGCTCGCGCACATGGAGGTCAAGTACGCCGGCACCCCCGGGGGCATCCGGCTGGACGTCAAGGTTGACGGCATCCCGGCTGGCACGACCTGCGAGTTCTGGGTCATCGGCGAGGACGGGCAGCGGTGGCCGGCGGGCAGCTGGAGGGTGGCCAACGAGTGGAAGGCCAGCTGGTACCCGACCGTGTCGGCGGCTCAGGTTCACGAGGTGAGCCGCTTCGAGCTCACCTCCGGCAGCAGGATGCTCGCCCAGGTACGGGTCAGCTGACCGGGAACCGGTCCGTCCGGCCACGGGGCCGGCCCGGGAATGTATCGTGCCCGGCTCGCGCTGTAGCCGGGCGTGGTCACCGGCCTGTTGGTCAGCGTTGCCGTCCTGGCTGCGGCGAGTGCGTTCGGGATGATCTGGAAAACCAGGAACGGGCGGCTGCGCTCCGGCGCCGCCCCGGCCGCTGATGACGCCGCGTCAGACCCCGCCGCAGACCACAGCCCCGGCGCCGGACGGTTTCTCACCGAGGCGGAGCTGGGGCACCCGCTCGGCGGGCGCGCGACCCTGGTTCAGTTCTCTACCGCGTTCTGTGCCCCGTGCCGGGCCACCAGGGTGATCCTGGCCGACGTGGCCGGCCTGGTGGACGGGGTCGCGCACGTCGAGATCGACGCCGAGAGCCGGCTGGACCTGGTCCGGCGGCTGGACATCCGCCGGACGCCCACGGTGCTGGTGCTCGGCGCGGACGGGCGCATCGCGCGGCGCGCCAGCGGCCAGCCGCGCAAGGCGGACCTGCTGGCGGCGCTGGGCGACGCCATACCCTCGGGCGAGGTGAGCAGTGCCGGGCACGACCTACGGGACTAAGGAAGTGACAGGTCAGCGGGGCGCACATAGCATCTGGTACGTGGCTTCCCCGGGGATGCGGGTGCTGACCAGGCGGCGCGCCGTGGACTTCTGTCGCGTGGCGGCGGCGCTCTGCTAATTCCCGACTTTACCGGTCGGCTTATAGGTTAGACACGAGACCGTCCCCCGGTTGCCCTGGCCAGGGCAAAGGAGCACAGCAGATGGGCATTGACCCGAGAGGCGCGCGATTCGCCGCCGTCGTCTCCACGATCGTCCTCGCCCTGGTGTTGATCACCGGGAGCGGATGGCTGCTGGCCGCGCAGACTCTGGTCTTTGCCGTGGGGGCGGCGCTCGGCCTGCGTTTCGCCCCGTACGGCATGGTCTTCCGCTGGCTGATCAGGCCCAGGCTCGGCCCGCCCGCGGAACTGGAGGCGGAGCCGCCGCCGCGGTTCGCCCAGGGGATAGGCGCGGTTTTCGGCGTGATCGGCGTGATCGGGTACGGGACGGGTGTCACCGTCCTGGGCATGGCGGCGACCGCGGCCGCGCTCGCCGCGGCTTTCCTCAACGCGGCCTTCGGCTTCTGCCTAGGCTGCGAGATGTATCTGATGATCCAACGAATCCGGACAGGCGGCCGCGAGGGCGCTGTCCACCGGACCTGACAAGGAGGTTCAGGCATGAGCCGTTCTGACGTCCTCGTGGACGCGGCCTGGGTGGAGTCACATCGAGACGATCCCCATGTCGTGCTCGTCGAGGTGGACGAGGACACCGCGGCCTACGACAAGGGCCACATCCGCAACGCGATCAAGCTCGACTGGCAGAAGGACCTGCAGGACCATGTCCGGCGTGACTTCGTGGACAAGGCGGGTTTCGAGGCGCTGCTGTCCGAGCGGGGCATCGGCAACGATGACACGGTCGTGCTGTACGGCGGGAACAACAACTGGTTCGCCGCCTACGCATACTGGTACTTCAAGATCTACGGGCACCGCAACGTGAAGCTGCTCGACGGCGGGCGGAAGAAGTGGGAGCTCGAATCCCGCGAGCTCGTCACCGAGGTCCCGAAGCGGGCCGCCACCCACTACACGGCGTCCGACCCGGACAGTTCCATCCGGGCGCTGCGCGATGAGGTCGTGGCGGCGATCGGCACCTGGAACCTGGTGGACGTGCGCTCGCCCGACGAGTTCAGCGGCAAGCTGCTCGCCCCGGCGCACCTGCCGCAGGAGTCGGCGCAGCGGCCCGGCCACATCCCGTCCGCGCGCAACATCCCCTGGTCGAAGGCGGCCAACGAGGACGGCACGTTCCGATCCGACGACGAGCTCCGCGA
>Ga0070709_10001038_pt1 | contig 15360 bp, 16 predicted proteins | sample LARL51metaG_FD_65449 | JGI IMG/M metagenome (GOLD analysis project Ga0070709, IMG submission 65449) | Corn, switchgrass and miscanthus rhizosphere microbial communities from Kellogg Biological Station, Michigan, USA - LAR L5-1 metaG | ecosystem: Host-associated > Plants > Roots > Rhizosphere ...
GCGCGGGCACGGGAGCGAAGAAGGGCACCAAGATCCAGACTTGCCGGACCTGCGGCGGGTCGGGCGAAGTGCGGCGCACGGCTCAGTCCCTCTTCGGGCCCCTGGTTTCCATCGGGGCCTGCCCGAGCTGTGACGGGGAGGGCACGGTGATCTCCGATCCCTGTCCTGAATGCCGGGGGGACGGACGAGTGCGCGCCGAGAAGACGGTGCAGGTGGATGTGCCCGCGGGAGTGGCGGACCATCACTACCTCACGCTGCGCGGCCATGGGGTCCCCGGGCCCCGCAACGGCCCGCCGGGAGACTTGATCGCGGTCCTCGAAATCGAAGAAGATCCCCGGTTCGAGCGCCACGAAGAGGATCTGGTCTACGATCAGGCCCTGTCGTTCAGTCAGGCGGCCCTGGGCGCGGAAATCGACGTGCCCACGCCGTTCGGCAACACGGTGCTCAAGGTGCCCCATGGCACGCAGACCGGTACGGTATTCCGGCTCAAGGGCAGGGGTCTGCCGCGGGTGGGCAACTCGGGGAAGGGCGATCTCCACGTGCGGGTGCACGTCTGGACCCCGGTCAAGTTGACGCCGGAGCAGGAGCGGCTCCTCAAAGAGATGGCGCCCCATGAGGGCCAGCCGCCCTCGGATGTCCGGAAGTTCTGGAATCAGATCAAGGCGGCCTTCGGAGCCGGCGCATGAGTGACTGCCTGTTCTGCAAGATCGCCGCGGGAGAGATCCCGGCGTCGGTGGTCAGCAAGAACGAGGACTTCCTGGCTTTCCGCGACATCAATCCGCAGGCCCCCACGCACATTCTGGCGATCCCCCTGAAGCACGTCGCCTCCATGAACGACGTGAAGGAAGGCCACTTGCTGGGTGAGCTCATGTGTTTCGCCCGGGATGTGGCCCGCGAGGCGGGGCTCGCCAATAAGGGATATCGCGTCGTTGCGAACACGAATCATGACGGCGGCCAGACCGTCCACCATCTCCACCTCCACATCCTGGGGGGACGCGAGATGAAGTGGCCTCCGGGATGAAGAGGGGCGGGGATTGGTTAAGACGGGGGATTGGGGATTGGCGGTGCCGTTCCCAATCCCCTTTCCCCCATCCCCAATCCCCGTTAACTTTATCGGTCTCCCACATTTAGCGGAGCCGACAGGCTTCGTCCCAGAGAAGAGGTGAGTTTTCAAATGCCGGAAGTCATCATCCACGATGACGAGAGTTTCGAACGGGCGCTCAAGCGCTTCAAGAAAAAGTGTGAGAAGGCCGGGATTCTCTCGGATCTCCGCAAGCACCGCCACTACGAAAAGCCCAGTGAGCGGAAGAAGCGCAAGATGAACGCCGCGCGCCGCAAGAACCGGCGCGTTCGACCCGTCTAATGGCTGGCATTCTGGAGCGGCTGCGCGCCGCAATGAACGAGGCGCGGAAGTCCCGTAATTCGGCGCGCACGCTGCTCCTCTCCACCATCCTCGCAGATCTCAAGAACTCTGAAATCGCCCTCGGCCACGAGCCCTCCGATCTGGAGGCCGTGGAGGTTCTGCGTCGCGGGGTGAAGCGCCGCACCGAGTCCGTGGAGCAGTACGCCAAGGGCGGACGGAAGGATCTGGCGGATACGGAAGCCGCCGAGATCAAGATGCTCGAGGAGTTCCTGCCCGCGTCGGCACCACCTGACGAAATCCGCGCCGCCGTGCGCGCCGCCATCGCCGCCGGATCGACCGATCTGGGCAAAGTGATGGGCGCCGTGATGCCGCAGTTCAAGGGCCGGGCGGACGGAAAAGTCATCAACCAGATCGTGCGCGAGGAGTTGGCGTCGGCCTCATGACCCACCCGGGAGGGATCGCTCCCTCCGTGCTGGACACGCTCGAATTTCATACCGCGCTGGGGCGGGTGGCGGAGCACGCGCAGGGTCCGTTGGGAGTCGCCCGGGTCACCAGCCGCCGCCCGTCGGTCCATCCCCCCGCCATCCGTGAAGCCCTCGCGCAAGTCGCCGAGCTCGCCGCCCAGCTGATCACCGATGAGAACATCCGCGCCGAAGCGGTGCCCGACGTGTCGCCGGCGCTGGAGCTCTTGATGGTCGAAGGCAGTGCGCTCGAGCCCGCCGCGCTCCTGGACGTCCTGGCCCTGCTGGTGGCGGCCCGCGCGGTGGGGACCGAGCTGAAGCGTCTGGAGCACCTGGCGCCCCGCACCGCCGCCCTCCGGGTCGAGCCGTTGCCAAAATCCATCGAGCCCCGCCTCCAGGCGTCCATCGGGCCCGACGGGTCCGTGCTGGATGGGGCGTCGGCCGAGCTGGCGCGCGCGCGGAAGGCGGTCCGGGAGGCGCGCGAGCACCTGGTCAAGCGTCTCGAACAGATTCTGGCGGGACTGAAGGCCGACGACCGCGCGGGCGATGCGGTCGTGACGATCCGGAACAGCCGCTACGTCATTCCCGTGCGGAGCACGTCCCGCGCCCGGGTGGGCGGCATCGTGCACGACGAATCGGCCACGCGCGCCACCGTGTTTGTCGAACCTCCCGAGGTCATCGAGCTGGGCAATGAGCTGCGCGCCCGCGAGGCCGCGGAACAGCGCGAAGTGCTCCGCGTCCTCCGCGAGCTCACGGATCTCTTGCGGCCGCACCGGGAGCCGCTCGCGCGGTCACTCGAGATGTGCGTGGCGTTCGACGACTTGTGCGCCCGCGCCCGGTACGCGGTGATCGTGAACGGTCACGTGCCGGCGGTGGGGGAGGGCGCGCTCGCCATCCACGACGGTCGCCATCCACTCCTGTTGGGAGGCGAACGGCCCGTCATTCCGTTCGACCTCGTGCTCGCGGGTGACGAGTGGACCGTCCTGGTGTCGGGTCCGAACACGGGCGGCAAGACGGTGCTGATCAAGGCGGTGGGCCTCCTCTCGCTTCTGGCGCAGAGCGGGGTGATTCCGCCCATCGGGCCGCGCTCCGCCCTTCCCGTGTTCACCGGCGTCTTCGCCGATATCGGCGACAAGCAATCCATTGCCGAGAGCCTCTCTACGTTTTCGGCGCACACGAGGACGCTCCGGGAGATCCTGGATGGCGCCGGCCCGGGCTCGTTGGTGCTCCTGGATGAAATCGGCAGTGGCACCGATCCCGCGGAAGGCGGCGCCCTCGCCTCCGCGACCTTGCGCGCGCTGACGCGGCGTCACGCCGTCACCCTGGCCACCACCCACCTGGGCGCGTTGAAGCAATTGGCGGCGGAAACGGTGGGCATCGTCAACGCGTCCCTGCAATTCGACGCGCAGACGCTCACGCCGTCATACCGCCTCCTGAAGGGCGTCCCCGGGCGCTCCTACGGTCTGGCGATCGCCAGGCGCCTGGGTGTCTCGGCGGATGTGCTCGCCGATGCGGAGCGATCCGTTCCCGACGCCGAACGCCAACTGGATCGACTGCTGGCGGAGGTGGAAGCCCGCCGGCAGGACCTGGAGACGCAGGCCCGTGAGCTGGAGGGTCGCGCGCAGGCGTTAGGGGAAGAACGGGAGGGGGTCGATCGCCGGGGAGAAGACGTCGCCGGCCGGGAGCGGGCGGTGCGGGACCGGGAGCGCTCGCTCGACGCGGCGGCCCGCGAGCAGGCCCGCGCGTATCTGCTCGAGGCCCGGAAGACGGTGGAGACGGCGCTGGCCCAGGCCCGGGCCGCGGTGGATGAGGCGACCGCCCGGGAGGCGCGGAGGCTGGTGGAGGAGGCGATTGAGAAGACCCAATCGCCAAGTCGCGAAGACGCTAAGTCGCTAAGTGACCGAGGCTGGAAATCGCTCGAAGACCTGAAACGGGCGCGCGGGTCCACGACCCCGACCCCCGACACCCGGCACCTGGCACCTGCCGTGCCCGTCGGTTCCACGGAAGTCAATCTCATCGGGATGCGGACTGACGAAGCCGAGGGCGCGGTTCTCCGGGCCCTGGACGACGCGATCGCGGGTGACCTCCCCTCCCTCCGCATCGTCCACGGCAAGGGCACCGGTGCCCTGCGAAAGATGGTCCAGGAAGTCCTCGGGAACGACCGGCGGGTGCGGCGCTTCGGATTCGCCGCCGCCAACCAGGGCGGCGCCGGGGCCACGGTGGCGGAGCTCAAGGCGTGACCCTCATTCCCGACGAGCTGATCGAGCAGGTGCGCGATGCCGCGGATCTGGTGGGGGTCATCGGCGAGCACGTCGAGCTCAAGCGCACCGGTGCCGACTATCGCGGGCCCTGTCCCTTCCACGGCGGCACTCACCGCAATTTCGCCGTGATCCCGAAGAAGGGGATGTACTACTGCTTCGTCTGCCACGAGGCGGGGGACGTCTTCACCTTCTTCATGAAGAAGCTCGGCATGGACTATCCCACGGCGGTGCGTGAAGTGGCGCGGCGCGCAGGGATCACCATTCCCGAACGCGGGCCCACCGGACCGGACCCGCGAGAGCCCCTGTTCCAGGCGGTCGCCGCGGCGCACGACTGGTTCCAGCGTCAGTTGCGGGAGTCCCCCGAAGGCCAGATCGCCCGCGACTACCTCGCCTCCCGGCACCTCGACCTCGAAACCGCCGGCGTCCTGGGGCTGGGCTTCGGCCCGCGCGGCAAGGCCTTCCTGGAGGGGATGAAACAGCTCGGCGTGAAAGAGGAGCTCCTGCTCGAGGCGGGCCTCCTGGTGAAGCGCGACGACGGCACGATCATTCCGCGCTTCCGCGAGCGCGTGCTGTTTCCGATCCTCGACCTCCGGGGCCGCGTGGTCGCGTTCGGCGGGCGCGTCCTCGGGGACGGTGAACCCAAGTACCTGAACTCCCCTGAGACGCCGATCTTCCACAAGGGCCAGATGCTCTACAACCTGCACGCCGCCCGCCATGCGATGCGCAAGGCCGAGCGGGCCGTGCTGGTCGAAGGGTACTTCGACACCATCCGGCTTTCCCTCGCCGGCATCGAAGAAGTCGTGGCGCCCCTGGGAACCGGACTCACCAGCGATCAGGCCGAGCTGCTCAAGCGGCATACCGAACACGTCATCCTGTTGTACGACTCGGACGAAGCCGGCTTGCGCGCGACGTTCCGCGCGGCCGACGAGCTCCTGCATCACGGTCTGCGGGTGAGTGTCGCGACGCTTCCCGAAGGGGAGGATCCGGACACGCTGGTGCAGCAGCAGGGTGGACCCGCGCTCGAGCGCGTGCTCCGGGACGCGGTGGACGTACTCGACCGCAAACTGCAGATCCTCGAGCGCCGCGGCATGCTCGGCACGCTCCCCGGCCGGCGGCGCGCGCTCGACCGCCTGCTGCCGACCATTCGAGCGGCGCGGGATCCCATCACCCGGGAGCTGTATCTCGCGCGCGCGGCGGAAGCCGCCCACGTGCGGAAGGATGTGCTGGAGCGGGAGGTCGGCATTCAGGGGGTGCCCTCCGGCCGGAGCCCGCAACCGTCCCCGACGGCGACCACGGCCCACGCCCCACCCCCGGCTCCGTCGAACGCCGAACGCGTGCTCCTGCTCGTGCTGCTGGCGGGAGACCCGTGGCGCACCAGGGTGCTCGAGTCGGCGACGCCGGACATGTTCGAATTCCACGCGTACCGCGAAGTGTTCGAGGCCGTCAAGAGTGATGACCCCAGCCGTCTCGACAGCACGGCGGCCCGGCTCTACGAGCAGCTCGCGGCCGAGAAGCTGGCGGAGCGCGAGCCGGGGGAGATGCTGGAAGACGCCCTCAACAAGATCGCGGCCCGGGGCCTGGACCGGCGGATCGAAACCATCGACCGCGCCATGTCGGTGGCCGGGCCGGACGAGCAGCGGGCGCTCATGATGAAGAAGCAGCAGCTCACTGCGGAGCGGAATGCGAAGTCCCCCACCTACAAGATTGCGACGAGGAGGAAGGGTGCACCCGGATCTTGAAGCCTTGTTGATGCTCCAGCAGAAGGATGAAGCGGTTCGTGCCACGGACCAGGCCCTCGCGGCGCTGGGACCGGAGCTGGCGCGCCTCGACGCGGCGCTGGACGGCGCTCAGAAGCAGCTCGAGCTGGCGCGGCGGGGCATTGACGACGCGGTGGGGAGGCGCGGCCAGCTGGAGGGGAAAATCGCGACCTACCGGGGCATGCAGGAACAACGCAAGCAGCAGCTCGAATGGGTCAAAGGCGCCAAAGAGGCCCAGACGCTCATGGCCGAGCTGGATCTGACCCGGTCGGTGATCGCGAAGGAAGAGATGGAGTTTCTTCGGTCGGGGGATGCGGTCACCGAGGCGGAGCGGCGGGCCGCCGAGGCGGAGAAAAATGTGGAGGACGTGCGCGAGGCGCAGCGGGCCGATCGGGAGATCATCGCCGGACGGCGGCAGGCCATCATCGCCGAACGGGAGAACGCGCTGACCCATCGGGACCAGGCCGCGAAAGCGGTTCAGGCCTCCCTCCTGAGCCGGTACGAAAAGATCCGGAGGGGAAAGGCGCCCGTGGCGGTTTATCCGCTCCATGGCGGCTCGTGCGGGCACTGCTACACGGCGGTGCCCACCCAGCGGCGCGTCCTCATCGAGCGCGGCTCCACCATCGAAGGCTGCGAGGCCTGCGGCGTGCTCTTGTACGTGGCCTGATGATTCCCGCCAAGTGGGCACTGGCGGCCAGCCCGGATCCGGCGGCCATCCACGACCTGTCGGCGGCGCTGACCATCCCCGAGCCGCTGGCGGCGCTCCTGATTCAGCGGGGCCTCGCACAGCCCGAGGTCGCCAAGGCGTTCCTGCGGCCCGAGCTGGAGCGACTATCGAATCCGCTCGAATGGACCGGGATGCGCCGGGCGGTGGACATCATCGTGCAGGCGATCCGGGACCGCGCTCCCATCCTGGTGCACGGCGACTACGACGTGGACGGGCAGTGCGCCTCCTCCCTGCTGACCCGCGTACTGCGCGCCGCCGGCGGCTCCGTGCACGCGTTCGTGCCGCACCGGCTCCGCGACGGCTACGACTTCGGGCCCGCCGGACTCGCCCAGGCCGCGAGAGTGGGCGCCCGGCTGATCATCACCTGTGACTGCGGCATCACGGCGGTGGAGACCGTCTCCCAGGCGCGCGCGGCGGGGCACCAGGTCATCGTCACCGATCATCACCTCCCCGGTGACGCCCTCCCCGATGCCGACGCGGTGCTCGATCCGCAGCAGCCCGGCTGTCCTTCGGTGGACAAGACCCTGTGCGGCGCCGGCGTCGCGTTCAAGCTCGTTCAGGCGCTCGTGCCGGCCCTCGGGCTGTCCCCCAACCTGCCGCTCCACTTCCTGGACTACGTCGCCCTCGCCACCGTCGCCGACGTCGTGCCGCTCACCGGCGAGAACCGCATTCTGGTCCGGCACGGCCTCAAGATGCTCGCCGACTCGCGGTGGACCGGCTTGCGCGCGCTGGTCGAAGCGGCGGGACTGGCCGGCCAGCCGATCCGGGCGGGCCAGGTGGGATTCATCCTCGCGCCCCGCCTCAATGCGGCCGGGCGCATCGGCGACGCGAACGACGGACTCCGGCTGCTCCTGTCGGACGATCCCGCCGAAGCGGGCGCGCTGGCCCGGCAGCTCGAGACCCTGAACGCCCGGCGCCAGGAAATGGATCAGCGGATTCAGGACGAAGCGATCGAGATGGTGGAGAAGACGCTGGTGCCCGGGCAATGCGCCATCGTGCTGGGGAACGACGGCTGGCACCCCGGCGTCATCGGCATCGTCGCCTCGCGTCTGGTGGAGCGCTACGGCCGTCCGACGTTCCTCATCGGCTGGGATGGCGACGTGGGGAAGGGCTCGGGCAGGAGCGTGGTCGGCTTCGATCTGCACGCGGCCTTGCACCGGGTCGGCGCCTGTCTCGAAAAATACGGCGGGCACATGATGGCGGCGGGTCTCACCATCCGGCGGCCGCGCTTCGAGGAGTTCCGGGAGGGCTTCCTGGCCGCCGCGGCCGAGGCGCTCACGCCCGAGGATCTGGCGCCGGCGCAGCGCGTGGACCTGGAGCTGCCCCTGGGCTCCGTGTCGGACGACCTCGAGCGTCTCATGCGCCACCTCGAACCCTGCGGCGCCGGGAATCCCGCCCCCGTGTTCGGCGTCCGCGGGGCCCGGGCCATCGACGCCCGGCGCGTGGGGGAGAATCACCTGAAGTTCAAGCTCGACGACGGCTCCGGGGTGATCGACGCCATCGGATTCCGCTGGGCCGATCAGGTGCCCGATACCTGGCTGGCCCGCCCTCTGGACGTGGCGTTCCGGCTCGAACGGGACGAGTGGCAGGGGCGGTTCCGCCTGCAGGCGAAGGTGGCGTCCATCTCGCCCGCCGCATGATCGAGATCGTCGCCGGCGAATTCCGGCGCCGCCGGCTCAAGACCCCCGCGGGGGACCGGACGCGCCCCACGTCGGGACGGGTGCGCGAGGCCTGGTTCAACATTCTGCAGGGCTCCATCCCGGGTTCCCGGGTGCTCGACCTCTTCGCGGGATCGGGCGCGCTGGGCCTCGAAGCCCTGTCCCGCGGCGCGACGCACGCGGACTTCGTGGAGCGGGCCCGCCCGGCCCTCGACGCCCTGCGTGCGAATATCGCCCTGCTCAAGGTCGAAGACCGGGTGACCGTGCACCGGACGGACGCCCTGCGGTTCGTGGAGCGCCTCCAGCCCGGGCACTACGACGTCGCGTTCGCGGACCCTCCGTATGCGGACCCCGCCGCCGAACGGCTCTCGGCACTGTTTCGCGCCGCGCCTTTCGCGCGCATCTTTGCGGTGGAGCACTCGGCCGACACCCCGGTGCCGGGGGACGACAGTCGCCGCTACGGCGACACGGCCATCACCTTCCTCTACGCGTGATATGACCCGGATTGCGGTGTACCCCGGCTCCTTCGACCCCGTCACCAAGGGCCATGCGGACCTGATCCGCCGGTCCCTCGCGTTCTCGGACCGGGTGGTGGTGGCGGTGGCCGTCAACGTGTCCAAGCAGCCGCTCTTTACATTAGAGGAGCGGGTCGCCTTGATTCGGGAGACGGTGGAGCTGCCGAGCGTGGAGGTGCGGTCGTTCGACGGCCTCCTGGTCGACTTCGCGAAAGCGGTCGGCGCGTCGATGCTGATCCGGGGACTGCGCGCGGTCTCGGACTTCGAGTACGAGTTCCAGATGGCGCTGATGAACCGCACCCTGGCGCCGGCGCTCGAAACGGTCTTCCTGGTCCCGGCCTTCGACCTGACGTACCTGAGCTCCAGTCTGGTGCGCGAGGTCGCGCGCTTTGGAGGCGATGTGTCGGCGCTGGTGGACCCGGTGGTGCAGCACGCCCTGAAAGCGAAGTTCAAATCACTCGCGGGGAGCAAGGGATGACCTTCAGCCTCAAGAAGGACGCCAAAGGCGTCGTGGTGGTCGGCGTGGACGGCCAGCTCATCGTCGGCAACCGGCAGGAGCTGAAGCAGAAAGTCCTCGAGTCCCTGGACGGCGGCGGCCGGAAATTCGTGATCGATTTCTCGACCACGGGCTACATCGATTCCTCCGGGTTGGGCGTCCTCGTCTCCCTCTCGAAGAAGATCCGGGAACAGGGCGGGGACCTGCGCCTGGCCGGCCTGAACGAGGACCTGCAGACCCTCTTCGAGCTGACCAAGCTCGACACCCTGTTCACCATCGCCAAGACGCCGGCCGAAGCCCTCGCTGCGTTCTGACGTGAAGATCGCGGTGCGGCGCGGGAGGCTCGCCGGGGACGTAGAGCTGGCGCTCTCCGTCCCGTCGGATCTCGCCCTCGTGTCGGAAGCGGTGGAGCTCGTGACCCTCCACACGCCGTCGGGGATCCTGAGTCCCCGCCGGGTCCAGTTCAATCTCCGCACCGTGCTCGCCGAGGCGCTGGCCAACGCCATCACCTACGGCAATCGCGAAGACCCCACCAAGCATGTGGAAGTGCGCGTCGAAGCCCGGGCGGACGGGATCCGGGTCACCGTCACCGATGCGGGAGACGGATTCGATCCTACGTCCGTGGCCGACCCCACGGCGCCGGAGGCGCTGGAGCGGGAGGACGGACGCGGGCTCTTCGTCATCCGCCATCTGGTCGACGCCGTCGATTTCAACGCCAAGGGAAACGCCGTCTGCCTGACCCTGCGGGCGGGCTGACGCGCCTCGAGCAGACCCTCTCCGCCCTGGGCACGCTGGCCGGGGTGAAGCTCCGCGTGCTCACCGGCGACGGGTCCCCGGGCCGCCGTACCGGAAAACTCACGCGGGTCCCGGGCCTCGCGGACACCTGGCTCGAAATCAAGACGAAGAGTCGCGGCCGGGTGCCCGCCGCGGCCCTCGCCAGGACGGTCGGCGCGCTCATGGAGGCCGAAGCGGAGACCCGCCAGGTCGCCGCCGAGCTGTCCGAGCGATACGAAGAAATCGACCTGATCTACACGATCAGCGAAGTCCTCGGCCACACCATCCGGTTGTCCGATGCCGCGGCCCGGATTCTCCGGGAAGTCTCCGACGTCGTGGGGGCCCGCCGGGCCACGCTCCTGGCGGTGGACGAGGGTGGGAAGGTCCTGCGGATCGTGGCGGCGCAGGGGATGAATCCCTCGGAAGCGGAACCCATCGAGGTCGACGATCCCTCATCGATTGCCGCACGGGTGTTCCGCGAGGGCCGCATTCACTCGTACAACCCGCCGGCCGCCGGCGGCGCGGAGACCGGGCTCGACGGCGGCTCCCGGTCGTATCGCGGCTATGCCTACCTCTCGGTGCCCGTGCTCTACGCGACGCCGGGCGGACCGTCCCGGCCCATCGGCGTGATCAATTTCACCGACCGGATCGGCGGGGACGCGTTCTCCACGGGGGACCGGAAGCTGGTGGCCGCCATCGCCAATCAGATCGGCGCGGCGCTCGCCAATGCCCGGCTGGTCTCGCGGGACCTGGAGCAGCAGCGCCTGCGCCGGGAGCTCGAGCTGGCGCGGGATCTCCAGCTGAAGCTCCTGCCTTCGCCGCTGGTGATCGCGGCCAAGGCGGACGTCGCCGCGCGCTGCCGGCCCGCGGAGGTGGTGGGGGGCGACTTCTACAACCTGATGCGGCTGACCGGGGACCGCGTCGGCGTGATGATCGGGGACGTGTCGAGTCACGGGTTCGGGGCTGCATTGATCATGGCGCTGGCGATGTCCGCCTCCGGCATTCACGCGGAAGCCGCGGCGAGCCCGGCGGAGGTCATGGCGAGACTCGAGGAGTCCCTGGCCGACGAGCTCCAGAAGACGGAGATGTTCCTCACGCTGTTCTATGGCGTGATCGATCCGGCCGCGGGGAAGCTCCTCTATGCCAACGCCGGGCATCCGCAGGCGTTCATCGTCCGCGCCGACGGCACCCCGTGCCGGCTCGCCGCCACGCGCCCCCCGCTGGGCCTCGGCGTCGGGAGCACCAAGGATGCCGAGAGCGGTTGGGCCAAGCGCGCCGACACGCTCTGCCTGTTCACGGACGGGATTTCGGACGCGACGTCCTTGGGCGGGGTGCGCTTCGGCGAGGAACGCGTCCTCGGGCACGTGAGCCGGATGCGGGGCAGGTCCACGCTGGACATTCTGAATGCCGTGACCACCGAGCTCGACGCCTTCACGGATGGCGCCGACCCCGCCGACGACCGCACCATCGTGCTGCTCCGGATGTGAAGTCCAAGAAGAGTCTCGGACAGCATTTTCTCTCCGATCCGAACATCCTTGGCAAGATCGCGGACGCGGTGGAGATCTCCCCGGGAGACACCGTTCTGGAAATCGGGCCCGGCCGGGGAGACCTCACGCGGCAGCTCCTGATCCGGGGCGCGCGGGTGGTGGGGATTGAAAAGGATTCCCGGCTCGCGGCGAAGCTTGGGGGAACGGGAAGCGGGAAGCGGGAAGAGGGAAGTGTGATTGTCATCGAAGGAGACGCGCTGGACGTCGACTGGCATGCCACGCTCGCCTCCACTCTTCCCACTTCCCGCTTCCCGCCTCCCCCTCCCGCCTTCTCCGTCGTCGGCAACATCCCGTACTACATCACCTCTCCGTTGCTCGAGAAGGCGCTGACGCCTCCCTTGCCGCGGAGGATCGTCTTCCTCGTCCAGAAGGAAGTCGCGGACCGCATCATCGCCCCGCCCGGGTCCCGCATCTATGGCGCGCTCTCGGTGGGGATTCAGGCGGCGTGCCAGGTTGAAAAGCTCTTCACCGTGAAGGCGGGTGCCTTCCGGCCGCCCCCGAAGGTCGACAGCGCGCTGATCCGGCTGACCCCTCTCGCCCAGCCTCTCGTGCCGGTGGAGCAGGTGGGCGCCTTCCGGAGATTCGTGGTGGCCTGTTTCGGCCAGCGTCGCAAGCAGCTGCGAAACGTGCTGGCGAGCGTGACGGGACGGCCCGCGACGGCGGTGGCCGAGGCCCTGCGGGCGCTGGGGTTCGATCCCCAGGCTCGCCCCGAGACCGTGGCGCCCGCGGATTTCGCGCGCCTCTTGATTTGGAGCGGACAATTGTGAAATAATTCACAATGCGGAAGATTTCCGAATCCACCGTCCGGCGCCTCTCCCTCTACCTCCAGTTTCTGGAGCAGACCCGGGATCAGGGTCGGACCACCGTGTCTTCCGAAGAGCTCGCCCGCCGCTCCGGCGCCACTTCGGCGCAGGTTCGCAAAGACCTGTCGTTCTTCGGCTCCTTCGGGAAGCGCGGCATGGGCTACGAAGTCCCCGCACTGGTCACGCGCCTGCGCGAAATCCTGGGGCTCGAGCGCGCCTACCGCGTGGTCCTGGTGGGAGCGGGGAAGATCGGCGGCGCGCTGGTGCACTACGAGGGCTTCCGCCGCCGCGGGTTCGAGGTGTCGGCCATCTATGACCGGGACCCGAAAAAGATCGGCTCCCGCTCCAATGGGCTGGTGGTGCGGGATGTGAAACAGCTGGAGGCCGATCTCAAGAAGGAACCCACCGACATCGCGATCGTCGTGACGCCCGGGGAGGCCGCGCAGGACGTCGCCGACCGGCTGGTCCGCGCCGGCGTGAAGGCCCTCCTCAACTTTGCCCCCATCCAGCTCAAGGTCCCGCGGGATGTCGAGGTGAAGACCGTCAACATGGCGCAGGAGCTTGAAGCGCTAAGTTACTCGCTCGCAAACCGTTAGCCCCGTGGGCCGGGGGGTTCACGGCCCCGGTAGATTCCCCCCATGCCGAATGTCCGCGTCACCTCCGAAATCGGTCCCCTGAAGGCCGTCCTCGTGCACACCCCCGGTCCCGAGCTCGTCGCGGTGACCCCGGGGAACCGTGAGGACTACCTCTATGACGACATCATCGATCTGGACCTGGCCCAGCGTGAGCACCGGCGCTTCGTGGCCGTCCTGGAACGCTTCGCGGAAGTCTATGAGGTCCGGGATCTTGTCAACGAAGTCGTGGCGCAGAAGGACGCGCGGGATTTCCTGATCACCCGTACCCTGGACGTGATTCCGTCGGACGCGCTGGCGCAGCGGATGGCCAAGCTCCCGGCCGAGGACCTGGTGGGCCTGATGGTGGAAGGCGCGCTCGAGGAGGCGGGGCCCATCGCGCGCGCGCTGAACGAAGGCGGGTATGCCCTGCCGCCCCTGCCCAACCTGTTCTTCACCCGCGACACGGGGATGGTGATCGGCGACCACTGCGTCATCGGCTCGATGCGCTACGGCGTGCGGTGGACGGAGGAGCTCCTCATCAAGTCGCTCTTCACCTATCACCCCAAGCTCGCGAACGCGGGCATTCTGTACGACGGCTCGGAAGAGAAGCGGTCGAACTACACGCTCGAGGGCGGGGACGTTCATCCCATCCGTCCCGACCTGATGGTGCTGGGGTTTTCGGAGCGTTCGTCCCCCGCGGCCCTCGACCAGCTCTGCGACCTGGTGTTCGAGCAGTGCGGCGTGACCGACGTCGTGATCGTGGTGCTCCCGGCCGAACGCACCGCGATTCACCTCGACATGATCTTCACGCAGATCGACCGGGAAGTGTGCTGTATCTATCCGCCGCACTTCATCGGGCCGGAGCGGCTGGCGGTGCTGCATCGCCGGAAGAAGTCGAAAGGCGTGAAGGAGATGCCGAACTTCTTCGCGGCCATGCAGGCGGTGAATCAGCCCCTCGAGCCGGTCTTCTGCGGCGGCGCGTCGCGCGCGCTCCAGGAGCGGGAGCAGTGGTCGTCCGCCTGCAACTTCTTCACGGTACGCCCGGGCGTCGCGGTGACCTATGCGCGGAATGAAGCGACCCTCCGCGAGTTCGAGCACGCGGGCTTCCGGGTGATCAGCGCGGTGAACCTGCTCACCGGCGACGAGTATCTGGAGGACGGAGAGCGGGGGATCATCACGATCGAAGGCTCGGAGCTGGTGCGCGGCGGCGGTGGCCCCCGCTGCATGACGCTCCCGTTGCGTCGGGATGACCTGTGAGGCTGCCATCAGTCATCAGCCATCAGCCAAGAAATTCGGCAGGCTGACGGCTGACGGCTGACAGCTTTATCATTGCAGCATGACCCTCCACACAACCTTCACCATCGGCCGCCTGAAGGCGCACGCGCTCGAGTCCGGCTACGTCCGGCTCGACGGCGGTTCGATGTTCGGGGTGATCCCGAAAACGATGTGGGAGAAGCACATCATCGCCGACCAGCGGAACCGCATCCGCCTGGCCATGCGCTGTCTGCTCCTCGAGCATCCCGACGGGCTCGTCCTGATCGACACGGGATTGGGGAACAAAGAAGAGCCGAAGTTCATGGACATCTACGGGGTCGATAACGCCGGGACCGCCCAGCGGACCCGGCTGGAAGACGCCATCAAGGCGGCGGGGCACGCGGTCGCCGATGTCCGCTGGGTGATCAATACCCATCTCCACTTCGACCATGCGGGCGGCAACACCTGGAAGGACCATATGGGGGAGATCAACAAGACCTTCCCCAAGGCGACCTACCTCGTGCAGCGCCGGGAGTACGAATTCGCGACCCACACCAACGAGCGGACCCGGGGCTCGTATTTCCCGCTCAACTGGGATGGGATCGACTTCACGTTCCTGGACGGCGAGCAGGACGTGCTCCCCGGGATCAGGGTGATCCCGACTCCAGGCCATGTGCCCGGCCACCAGTCGATTCTGGTCCAGAGCGGGGGAGAGGCGCTCTTGTACATCGCGGACCTCGTGCCCACCGCGGCCCACCTCCCGCTGGTCTGGATCATGGGGTACGACGTGGAGCCCCTGGTCACGCTGGAGACGCGCCGGCACCTCTATCCGCGGGCCGAGGCGGAGGGATGGCGCCTGTTTTTCGAGCACGACGCGACGACGATCGAAGGCCGGCTGGAAAAGGACGGGAAGGGGTTCGCACTTGTGGCCCCGGTGACGCTCGGGTAACTTGAAGCGCACAATGAGCTAAGCGGGCGTCGAGTGACGCCCCACCCGCAGCCGGCCCAAGAGCCGCGCGACAGGGTCGTCGGTGTGGTCAGTGGTCGGTTGTCAGAGGTACCCTGACGACTGGCGTCTGGCCACTTGCCAGCGGACCCTGCATGACACGGGGTCCGTTTTTTTTCTTTCT
>Ga0070709_10001041_pt1 | contig 15351 bp, 13 predicted proteins | sample LARL51metaG_FD_65449 | JGI IMG/M metagenome (GOLD analysis project Ga0070709, IMG submission 65449) | Corn, switchgrass and miscanthus rhizosphere microbial communities from Kellogg Biological Station, Michigan, USA - LAR L5-1 metaG | ecosystem: Host-associated > Plants > Roots > Rhizosphere ...
GACATGATCCGCCGATTCACTCCGGCGGACGCAGACGTTCGGGCGCGGGCGTACTTGGCGCTCCTGACGCGGGGCCAGACCGATTCGGCGGCGGCTCGAGTGGTGCCCCGACTCTCCGGGCCCGATACGCAACGCGAGCTTGCGAAAATCGCGGCTCTTCTCCGCGGCCAGCAATTCGACTCTTCGAGGGTCATCGGCGCGGCGACGAACAAGATCAGCGGGGTTCGGCACGTCAACCTGTCGTACGAATTCCATTCGGCGAATGGTTGGTCGGTGGCCAACGTCGCCACGGTCGACTCGGCGAACACCTGGTTTGTCGAAGGGGTGTCGGCGAGCGCGATTCCACGTCCGCTCGAGGAGCAAGCGCGTTTCGTCCTGGGTGGCAAGTCGATACGCCACTATGCGTGGTTGCTCATGAGCATCCTCTGTCTCGGGCTTTCGGTGGGGACGGCGCTCTTTCTCGCGAGCCGGCGAGCGATGCCGAGACGCTGGCGCTGGGTTCTCGCCTCGTTGATCGGCGTCGGCGGGTTCAGCCTCAACTGGACGACGGGTGTCGCCGTGGTCAAACCGTATCTGGTGCAGATCGGAGCAGCTTCGTTCACGCGGGCGGCGCCGGTGACGCCGTGGATCATCTCATTTGCGATCCCGCTCGGCGCGATCGTGGCGCTTCAGCAGTACCAGCGTTGGCGCGACGGACCGAGCACGCCAATCGAAACCGACGCGCCCGGAGACGAATCTCCATAGGCATCACGCCGACGAAGGGATGATCGGGCTTGCGGTGGGTCGTGATCGCGTGCAGCGTCCCTACACACCAGGCGCCACCAACAGGACCCACTATGAAAGCTTATCTCTGGACCACCGGCACTCTCTTCGGGCTAATCGCCGGCGCGCACGTCTTGCGCGTGATCTCGGAATCGCGATTGCTCGCGAGAGATCCCTTCTTCGTCGCCCTGACGCTGCTCTCCGCCGGTTTCTGTGTGTGGGGGTTGAGTCTCGCTCGCTCATCCATGAGGTCATAGCCGTGCGACACTGTTTGCTCATCAGAGCCGGTGTCGCGCTGATCGCGTGCGCACTGACGAACACGGCGCACGCGCAGCGCGGCCCGGCGCCAGACACCGTCACTCGTGTCGTCGACAAAGTGTTCGACGCCTGGCGAACGACCGATTCACCGGGCTGCGCACTCGGCGTCAGTCGCAATGGACACGTCGTGTACGAGCGCGGCTATGGAATGGCGAACCTCGAGACCGGCACGCCGATCACACCCGCGTCGATCTTTCACGTCGCATCGGTCTCGAAACAGTTCACCGCGATGGCGATCATGTTGCTCGCCCGCGACGGCAAGCTCTCGATCGACGACGATATTCGAAAGTATCTTCCCGAGATCCGCGATTACGGAACGCCGATCACGATTCGGCATCTGCTCACGCACACGAGTGGGTTGCGCGACCAGTGGGAGTTGTTGTCGCTCGCGCGCGGACGCTTCGAGGAGGATCGCATCACCGAAGCGGACGTCATGGACATCGTGCCGCGGCAAACCGCGCTCAACTTCACGCCTGGCGCAGAGTACGTATACAGCAACACGGGCTTCACGCTGCTGGGCGTCATCGTCAAGCGTGTGAGCGGCAAGTCGCTCCGCGATTTCGCCGACGAGAGGATTTTCAAACCACTCGGCATGACGAGCACGCACTTCCACGACGATTACACCATGCTGGTTCCCGGCCGGACATCCGCGTACGCGCCGCGAGGCGGCGGCTGGCGTGTGAGCATTCCCAACTACGACACGTATGGCGCGACGAGCTTGTTCACGACCGTCGGTGACCTGCTCAAGTGGGAAGCGAATCTCGACAATCCGACCGTGGGCGATCGTGCGTTGATCGCACGAATGGAAACGCCGACGCCGCTGACCGGCGGCGACACGTCGAACTATGGATTCGGTCTGTCGATCGATCGCTATCGCGGAGCGCGGGTGGTCGGCCACGGTGGCGCCGACGCGGGATACCGGACGGACGTCGCCCGATATCCGGAGTTGGGATTGGCGACCGTCGTGCTGTGTAATGCGGCGAGCGCGAACCCCGGACTCCTCGGACGTCGAGTTGCCGACGCGTATCTCGGTAGCGCGTTGTCCGCTGCGCCAGCCGAGGCGACACCGCAGGGCGTCGCGCTCTCAGCTGGCCGCGTGCAGCGGCGCGCCGGAGTTTACATCGAGCCCCGGACGATGCAGATCGTCGAGCTGGTGATGCGCGACGGGAAACTGATGGTGGGCCGGCAAGGTAACATCGCGTTGGTTCCGGTTTCGGACGATCGCATGCAAATCACCGGTCAGCCCGGCAACGCGGTCTTCAAGGACTCGGCAGCGTCGGCGTTCGATCTGGTACCCGCCGCGGGTCGTCCGCTGCACTTCGAACGACGCGTTCCCGTGGCATCAACGTCCCAGTTGCTCGCGACCTATGCGGGCGAGTATGTGAGCGACGAGCTGGCGGGTGCGGTGTACCACGTGACCGCCACTGATTCCACCTTGCTCCTTCGCACCGGCACGTCCAACCCCATAACGGCGCGATTAGTGTTTGCTGATACCTTCCTCGGCGGTGGCAACACCATTCAGTTCACCAAGGCGCGCGGGCAGATCACCGGCTTCGACGTGACGAACGGGCGAGTCCGCCACGTGAAGTTCGTGAAGCGCAAATCCTGATCTCGAGAAATCAGCGTGCGCATCGGCGAGATGAACTGGATGCAGGTCGAGGCGTACCTGAAGCAGGACGACCGTGCCGTGTTGCCGCTCGGAAGCACGGAGCAGCATAGCTATCTGCGGCTCACGGTCGACTGCATTCTTCCGGAACGCGTCGCCGTCGAAGCGGCCGAGCCGCTCGGCGTGCCCGTGTTTCCGGTTGTGGCGTACGGAGTGACGCCCTACTTCCGTGAATTCCCCGGAACGATCTCGCTGCGAGTCGAGACGCACTTGAATGTGGTACGTGACATCCTCGACAGCATGGCGCACAGCGGGTTCCGGCGCATCCTGATCGTGAATGGTCATGGCGGCAATGGCGCGGTTCAGCAATTCGCTCAGGAGTGGGCCGCCGATCACACGAAGTGTCGCGTCATGTTTCACAACTGGTGGAACGCGCCACGAACGTGGGCGAAGGTGCAGGCGATCGACCCTGTCGCGTCGCACGGCTCGTGGATGGAGAACTTCCCGTGGACGCGGCTGCCCACGTCGGGCGTCGAGCTGCCGGCAACGCAGCGGCCAATGGTCGACCTGGCGAAGGTGCGTCTGCTCGATCCCGTCGCATTGCGTGCATACCTCGGCGACGGCAATTACGGAGGGTTGTACCAGCGTCCCGACGCCGACATGCTCGCGATCTGGCAGGTCGCGGTCGAGGAGACGCGGGCCCTGCTCGACGGATCGTGGGCCGAGTCGTGAGCTAGCCCGGCGCGCGTATGAGATTTCTCATCTGGGGCGCCGGCGCCATCGGCGGAACCATGGGTGCGCATCTCGCCCGCGCCGGCCATGACGTAACGATGGTCGATTCGGCCGCCGAACACATCGCCGCGATAAATCGCGCCGGCGTTCGCATCACAGGACCAATCGCGGAATTCGTGAGCCAGGTGGCGGCGTTCACGCCCGACGCGCTCACCGGTCAGTGGGCCACGATCATTCTGGCGACCAAGGCACAGCATACCGACTCGGCGACGCGCGCGCTGCTTCCGCACCTGACGGCTGACGGATGTGTGATCTCGGCGCAGAACGGCCTCAATGAGCTCGCGATTGCGTCGATCGTTGGCGCCGCGCGAACGGTGGGTGCGTTTGTGAATTTCGGCGCTGACTACATGGAGCCGGGTGTCATTCACTATGGCGGACGCGGGGCCGTGGTCGTGGGCGAGATCGACGGGCGAATGACGCCCCGCGTCGACGAGATTCGTGACGCGTGGCTCGATTTCGACTCGCGCGCCATCTCGACGTCGAACATCTGGGGCTACCTGTGGGGCAAGGAAGCGTACGGCGCGATGCTGTTCGCCACCGCGCTCACCAACGAGTCGATCGCCGATGCGTTGGCGATGTCCGCCTATCGCGATCTCTACATCTCGCTCGCACGAGAGATCCTCGCCGTCGCACATGCGCGCGGCGTGACGCCCGAGGCATTCGATGGATTCGACCCCAACGCCTACGTCCCGACAGCCGCGGCCGACGCCGCCGCTCGCTCGCTCGACGATCTCGTCGCATTCAATCGTCGCTCGGCGAAGACCCACAGCGGAATCTGGCGCGATCTGGCTGTGCGCAAACGGCCCACAGAAGTCGATGCGCAGCTCGGAATTGTCGTGGCGCTTGGGAGTGAAGCCGGTGTGCCGACGCCGCTCACCAAGCGGCTCGTCGAGCTGATTCACGACATCGAGAACGGCGTGCGCGCGCAGTCACTCGACATGCTGGACATACTCGCCGCACGCCGTCCCGCGACCGCTCCGCATGGATATCGCGTTCAACGGTAAGACCGTCATCGTCACGGGAGCAGCGCACGGCTTTGGTCGCGCGATCAGTCTAGCGTTCGCGAAGCGCGGTGCCGCCGTGTGGGCGTGCGATGTGATCGAAGACGAGTTGATGGAGACGCAGCGGCTGTGCGTCGTCGCCGGCGGGGCCTGCGTCGGACGCGTGGTCGACGTAAGCGACAAAGCAGCCGTCGACGCCTTCGTGACGGCCGCGTCGGCCGCGACGACCCGAATCGACATCCTCGTCAACAACGCCGGTGGCGTGCTTGGCCAGGTGGGTCGCCCGCTCGAGGAAGTCTCGCAGACGGATTGGCAAGAGATCTTCGACGTGAACGTGACAGGAGCGTTCCTATTCTCCCAGGCGGTTACGCCGTCAATGAAGGCGGCACGTGCCGGCCGGATCGTCAACATCTCAAGTGGCGCCGGCCTTGGCGTCAGTCTCACAGGTATTCAAGCATACGCCTCGGCGAAGGCGGCGCAGATCGGACTGACCAGACAGCTCGCACACGAGCTTGGTCCGTGGGGGATCACGGTCAACAACATCGCGCCTGGGTTCGTGCGCTCGAACGCGACCACCGAACGCCAATGGCAATCGTACGGTGAAGCCGGCCAGCGCGAGTTGGTCGATCGCATTGCACTCAAGCGATTGGGAACGCCCGACGACATCGCCTACGGCGTTCTCTTCTTCGCGTCGGATTATGCCAATTGGATCACCGGCCAGGTCATCTCCGTCGACGGCGGGAAGTGATGCCGAACGTAAGCGTCAGCGGTCTCGAGGAAGTTCTCACAAGGCTCCAGGCGAGCCACGATCGTATTCTCGCCGAGTTGGTCGAGTTCGCGTCGATTCCCAGCGTGAGCACCGATCCATCGCACGCGGGCGACGTGACCGCGGCGGCGGAGTGGGTGGCGCGTGTGCTGTCGTTCGCCGGTCCGTTCGCGGTGCGCACGATCGCGACGGTCGGCAACCCGGTGGTTTATGGCGAGTGGCTGGGCGCGCCCGGTAGCCCGACGGTACTCGTCTACGGCCATTACGACGTGCAGCCGCCCGACCCATTAGAGAAGTGGCATAGCCCGCCGTTTACGCCGACGATTCGGGACGGACGCCTCTACGCACGCGGCGTCTCCGACGATAAGGGCCCGATGCTCATTCCGATCAAGGTCGCGCAGGCGTTCTTCGCCACGGCTGGCGCGCTGCCGGTGAATGTCAAGTGCATGTTCGAGGGCGAGGAGGAGATCGGCAGCCCCAGTCTCGACGCATTCATCGCTCAGAATAAAGCGTTGCTCGGCGCCGACTTCGTCCTGTCGGCCGACGGCGCGATGTGGCGGGTCGACGAGCCGTCGCTCAACGTGGCGAGCCGTGGACTCGCCGGATTGGAGTTGACCTTGACCGGTCCGTCGAAGGATCTGCACTCCGGCCGTCACGGTGGCTCCGTCGCGAATCCGCTGCACGCGATTGCTCGGCTCATCGCGACGCTGCACGACGTGAGCGGACGCGTCGCCGTCGCGGGATTCTACGACGCGGTACGCCAGCTCACCCAGGCCGAGCGTGCCGAGATCGCCGCGCTACCATTCGACGATCAGGCGTATCTCGCGCAGGTCGGCGCGCCGGCGGCGTTCGGCGAATCCGGTTATACCACGCTGGAACGGCAATGGACGCGCCCCACGCTCGAAGTGAACGGAATGTGGGGCGGATACGAAGGACCTGGCAGCAAGACCGTGATCCCCGCCGAAGCCCACGCGAAGATCACGTGTCGTCTCGTGCCGGATCAGGATCCGAACGACATCGTCGACTTGGTGGTCCGGCACCTCGAGGCACGCGTGCCGCCGGGGGTGCGACTCGCGATCTCGCCGGGTGATCACGGCGCGCGTGCGTACAGCATTCCGGGGAACCACTTCGGCCTTCGCGCCGCCGACGCCGCGCTCGCCGCGATTTACGGCGTCAAACCGTTGCGGGTTCGCATGGGCGGCACCGTGCCGATCTCGGAGCTGTTCGCGCGGCACATGGGGCTGGACACCGTGTTCTTTTCTTTCTCGACGGCCGACGAGGATTTTCACGCGCCGAATGAGTTCTTTCGCGTGAATCGACTACACGAAGGGCTCGAGGCGTGGGCGCGGTGCTGGCAGTTGCTGGGCGCGCAGGTACGGTGACGCCGCGCCATACGGGTGGGTCGACGTTAGTATGCGAATTCTAATGATCGGCATAGCTGCGGGACTCGGCCTCTCCCATCACGTTACGACGGTGACGCATTTCAACGGCGTCGCCGCACCTCATTCTGCCTCGCGCGCCGCGCCGTGGGCAATTGTGTTTAGCAGCCCGTTGCTTCACAACCGCATCGTGCTCGGCGATTGGGACGAGAACCACAAGCTAATGAGCGCCGCGTCCACGGCGACTCGGGTAGGTTCACAAGTGCTGCGGGACCGACCTAGGATTTTTGTTTCGATGTTCTGGGGACCTGACTGGGAATATCTCCGCCGGCATCCGGAGTCGCTCGCAACGCTCGACACCAGTCGCGCCACGCAGCGCGGGTTCTTCTATCCGGCTCATCGAGAGCGTGCGGCGTTGTTGCTGGTCGATCCGGCTTTCGGAGCTGGCGGGCACGCAGGTGTCATGACGGCAGATGGGCTCGCGATACTCAAGCGTCATGGAGTTCCCACGCGCGTCGATTAGAAGCCATGTCCGATCGCCATGTCCTCGTGATCACCGGCGCGTCAGGGGCGGGGAAGACCACCGCCGTCAACGCGCTCGACGCGCGAAGCGTTCCCGGCGTTCGTTGCTTCTTCTTCGACTCGATTGGAGTGCCAGGCGTCGAAGTCATGGAACGTGACTTCGGTAGCGGCGAGCAGTGGCAGGCGTTCGCGACAGGCGAGTGGATCGCGCGGCTGGGTGCCTTGCCAGACGAGGTGCGCGTTGCGGTGCTCGATGGCCAGACGCGTCCGAGCTTTGTCTTCGCGGCGGCCGGCCGCGCGGCGAGGCGACAAGTTCATGTCATGCTGCTCGACTGCTCTCCCGAGATTCGCGCGTCGCGGCTGGCCGGCGCGCGACAGCAACCTGAGCTTGCGAGCGAGCGAATGAACAACTGGGCGGCCTATCTTCGAGGTCAAGCCGATGCGTTGCGCCTCGACGTGATCGATACATCGAGTCTGACCGTCGACGAGGTCGCCGACCGGCTCGAGGTACTCGTGCGACGCCTGAGCGGATAAACGCGTCGGCATGTTGATACTACACGGGCGCGGCGATGGGCTCTCGGCTCCGATTCACGGCCAAAAAGATCACACCGCTCAGGATCGCCGCGAAGAAACACCATACCGACGTCAACGCCTCGCGTCGAATCAGCGCCGCCGCGACGACCGACACGACGAGTGTAGTTCCGAGCGTTCGCGCGAGCTTCGACGTCGAGACAAAGAATGGAACGACCGTCGACGTGATGTACGCGAGCACGAGCAAGACGTGGAGCGCAGTGTTACTCGTCCCCGGATAGTCATAGCGAAGGCTGTGTCCAGCCACTTGGGCGAACGGTTGCCAGCGCGACAGCAGCACGGCCGCCGACGCCGAGACACCAGCGGCGAACCAACAGAGTCCAGTGAGAATGCGTCGCCGACCGGCATCGCGTTCTATTCGCTGAAGCGACAGCGGTACCCACAGCGGCCAAACTACCAGCGCGAATCCAAGGAAGACGTCGACGCCGAGTCGTTGCAGCATGGCGTCCGACGGCGCGCCGATCGTCAGCCAAACAACACCTTCCGCCGCTTGTTGCGCGCCGAACAAGATCGGCGCGGCCGCCAGCATTCTATGCGATGGTGACGCGCTCTGTACGATCGAAGCCGTCCCAATGCCAATCAGAATTCCTGAAAGGGCGAAACTCCCTGTGGCTGAAAAGCACATGGTCCCCCAGCGTGGTTGATCGCGGGGGATTCGCAGTCATCCGTGCGCTTGGATGGCGAGAGGAAAACGGCCGCCGCACCGTCTCCGGATGACGAAGCATACACCTATTTCCGACCCGCTGTCGGATTATGCCTGGATCCTGTACCCAGTCTTCCGCACTGTGAGAATGTGCCGCGGCTCGGCCGCGTTCTCCTCGAGCTTTCTACGCAACTCCGCGACGTGGGTATCGACGGTTCGGCTGTAGACCTCGCCTGAGTATCCCCAAACTTCCTCGAGCAGCTCGGCGCGCGACGCGACTTGTCCCCGTCGCTGGAGCAGCGCGATCAGCAAATCGTACTCTTTGGGTCGAAGCGTTACCGCTTCGCCGGCGCGACGGACGGTATGCGTGCCGGGATCGACTTGGATCTCACCGAACGTCACCGGCGCCGAGAGCTTGTGCTTCGTCCCGGCGGAGGCCGCGCGTCGCAACAGCGCGTCGACCCGCGCCAAGAGCTCGAGTAGTCCGAACGGCTTCGCCACATAGTCGTCGGCGCCGAGGTGGAAGCCAAGAACCTTGTCGGTCTCCTCGCCGCGGGCGCTCAAGATGAGCACGGGCGTGTCGATGCCGTCGTCGCGTAGCGTGCGCAGGACGCGATAGCCGTCCATGCCCGGCAACATGAGATCGAGAACAATGAGGTCCGGCATCGTCGAGCGGGCGAGCGCGAGACCGCTCGTTCCGTCGCCGGCGACCGCGACCTCGTATCCCTCGATCTCGAGATTGTTGCGCAGACCCGTCGCAAGATTGCGATTGTCTTCGATGACGAGAATCCGCGTCACACGCCCGACCCCAGCGTCTTCTCGACCGACACGACGTTGGCCGGGCTCGGATGCTCGTCGGTAAATCCTGTCGCCCGCGCCGCGCCCGGGAGCTCGATCACGATACGCGCGCCACCGCCCGGCGCATCTTCGACCCAGGCGTCACCACCGTGGAGACGGGCGAGCTCACGCACGACATACAGTCCGATCCCGCTTCCGGCGACCGACGAATTCGCATGACGATCCAGGCGATAGAACGAGCTCCACACACGCTCGCGCTCGCGCGCCGGAATTCCTTCGCCCTGATCGTCGACCCAGAGACGCGCGCGATCGGCCTTGATGCTCGTACCGATCGTCACGGTCTGCGACGACGGTCCGTACTTGAGCGCATTGTCGAGAAGATTCAGCACCATCTGCCGCAGCGCGCTCGGATCGGCGACTGCATGCACGTCGGGCGTGAATTGTGTGCGCAAGCGGACGCCGTTCGCGCTCGCGAGCGGCAGCGAGTCGTCGACGATGCCTTGCACGGCCTGATTCAAGTCCAACGGCTCCGGTCCGAGCCGCGTCATCTGCCGCTCGGCACGCGAGAAGTGCAGGATGTTCTCGACGAGATGCATCAGCCGCCGGCCTTCCTGCACGATGACATCGGTCGCGGTGTGTCGCTCCTCCTCCGTGCGCACGCGGCCCAGGTTCAGCGTTTCGGCGAAGAGCAGAATTTGCGACAGCGGTGTGCGGAGCTCGTGCGAGACGCTCGAAATGAAATCCGATCGCAGTCTCGAGAGCTCGTGCTCGCGACGCAGCTGCATGATCGTGATGACGACCATTGCGGCGGTCAGCGTGAGCAGTCCGACGAGAATCGGAACGCGCGACTCGGGCAATGCCCCAAGTGCGAGCAATTCAACCGCATGCGGGCGGATCGTCGCGCGGACCGTCAAGGATCCGGCTTGGTCGAGCCGCGCGTCGGCGAAATAGGGCGACGCGGGAATTGCGCCCGACTGAAACACGGTGTGGCCGGCGGGGTCGTGCACCGCGATGGCGACGATCGAGTCGTTGCTCGCTCCGCTGGTGACGGCGGCCGGGATCAGTGCGCGACGCGACAGGACGTCACGAAACGTGGGCGCGCCGATGACGTCGGCGCACGTGCTGAAACCATACGCCGCGATCGGTGCGCGATGCTCGGCGTATTTCACGGCATACGCGATCGCCGTCGGCCTAGCTCGCTGCGGCGCGCCGAGTACGATCGCGTAGCTCCAGTCGGGTTGATACACGCCTCGACCGTGGCTGACGATGGTATCGAGCAGCCACTGCCGCTCCATCGCCGAGGGTTGTGCTCCGAACGTGACCAACGAGCCGTCGCGAAAATCGATTCGAAAATAGAAGCGCGCTGAATCAGCCGCGGGCGTCGGGCAGCGCAGGACGCCCTCGGCGCTCGCCACCAGGGCACTTGGCGCGGGAAGAAGCTCATAGGGTGTCGTGGCTCGCACGCGTGTCATGGGCGCGAGCGCTGCGCCAAGCGTCGATTGCATGTGGTCGTTGACGCCGGCGACGAGCTCCCAGGCCGCGACCGCCGCGTAGTCGTGCAGGGCGCGCTCGGCGGTCGCGCGATGCGACCGCGCCGCGTCGTGGGCGACATACGCGAGCATCGTCGCCAAAAGCAGCGTGCACACGAGCAGCGTTGCGAGGAGCATCGCGTGCGAACGTGGTCGCCCGCCCGGACGGAAATACGAGGCCATTGAGCGAATCTGCTGTCGTGTGTGTGCGGCGTGCAATGGTTGTCCGGGTGCGCCCCCGCGGATTCTGACACGGTTCTGACACCGCGATCACCGCGGGGGCACACGCCGTTTCGGCGGGACCGCCATCATGCACCGTTCCACCGTTCCACCTTCATGGAGCCCCGATGAATCTCATGACCCGCAAGTCGATCGACGAGCTGATGGCAGAGGCCAATACGAGCACGCTTCGGCGGACGCTCGGTCCATTCAGCCTGACCACGCTCGGCGTCGGCGCGATCATCGGCGCTGGGATCTTCGTCATTACCGGAACGGCGGCCGCCCAGTTTGCGGGGCCCGCGCTCGTGCTCTCGATGATCTTCGCCGCGATCGGCTGCGCCTTCGCTGGTCTCTGCTATGCCGAATTCGCGAGCATGATTCCCGTCGCCGGCAGCGCATACACGTACTCCTACGCCACACTTGGCGAGTTGTTCGCGTGGATCATCGGGTGGGACTTGATCCTCGAGTACGCGCTCGGTGCGTCCACGATCGCCGTCGGATGGGCCGGCAATTTCATCAGCATCCTGCAAGACGTAGGAATTCAGTTCCCCGCCGCGCTCGCCGGACCACCTGGATCACTCGTGGCATTGGCGGATGGGAGCACCGTAACCGGCGTGTTCAATCTGCCGGCGGCCGTGATCGTCCTGCTCGTATCGGCCATTCTCATCATCGGCATTCGCGAATCGGCCGGATTCAATACAGCGATCGTCGTCGTCAAGGTCGCTGTGCTGCTTCTTTTCATCGCCTTCGGTATCAAATACATCAACACGGCGAATTGGCATCCGTTCGTGCCGCCGAACGCGGGCAGGTTCGGCGAGTTTGGTTGGAGTGGCGTGCTGCGAGGCGCGGGCGTGATCTTTTTCGCATTCATCGGATTCGACGCCGTGTCCACCGCGGCCCAGGAGGCGCGTAATCCGCAACGCGACATGCCGCGTGGAATTCTCATGTCGCTCGTCGTGTGCACGATCCTCTACATCGCCGTCGCGCTCGTGCTCACCGGCATCGTGCATTACTCCAAGCTCAACGTCCCCGCCCCGATCGCCCTCGGCGTCGACTCGACGGGACTCACGTGGCTGCGACCGATCATCAAGCTCGGCGCGATCGCGGGGTTGTCGAGCACCATGCTTGTAATGCTGCTCGGGCAACCGCGCATCTTTTATTCGATGAGCCGCGACGGTTTGTTGCCGCCGCTGTTCAGCAAGGTGCATCCCAAGTTCAAGACGCCCTACATCACGACCGCGCTGACCGGTGCCGTGGTGGCGCTGGTAGCGGGGTTGTTCCCGATCGCAACGCTCACGCAACTCACGTCGATGGGAACGCTGCTGGCGTTCGTGATGGTATCGACCGGCATTCTCGTGTTGCGTCGCACGAATCCCAACATCATTCGTCCATTCAAGACGCCGGGCATGCCATGGGTGCCGATCCTCGGCGCGCTCATTTGCCTCGCGCAAATGGCGGGGCTACCGGGCACGACGTGGATTCGGCTTCTCGTATGGCTCGCCGTCGGACTGGCGATCTACTTCGGCTACGGGCGAATGTCGGCCGAGCGGCTACGCCACGCGACTGTTGCCGCCCGGGCGAAGGTCGCGTGACGAGCGACCGGCGGTGGCGCTGATCGAGCGTCGTCCAAGATCGCGCACCGCGGCCGGGCCGCGTCGCAGCCTCACGTGCGTCACCTCCGCCGGGGCGCCGATGCGAAATGGAAGTCCCCAGTATCCCGCTCCCGGCGAGATATAAAGCAGCGAGTCGTCTCGCTGATACGCGCCCATCGAAAGCTCGAGAAACGGCGAGGCCAAACACCAACCCCAACGTGGGAACGAGAGTTGTCCCCAATGCGTGTGTCCGCTCAGGGTGAGCGCGACGCCGCGCTCGGCGAGCGCGGGCCACAGACCGGGATTGTGCGCCAACGCAATCACCGGCGCGCGGCGTGGCACCTTCGACAACGTCCGCGCAATGTCGGGTGCGACGCGCCGCGAATGCGTTTGCACGCCCGCGGGATCTCCGGTTCCGGCGAGATACACGACGTCATTGTCGCGTCGAAGCGGCACGGCTTCATTCAGCACGAGTGTCGCGGGCACTCGCGCCGCGAGCTCGCGCTCGACGTCGTCCCAACCCGCGTACACGTCGTGGTTGCCCGCGATGAGAAAGACGCCGAGCGGCGCGCGGAGTCCGGCGAACGCGTCGGCGTAGCGCGCGACGTCCTCCCAACGGTCGTCGATCTGGTCGCCCGTGACAGCGATGATGTCCGCCTCGAGTGATTCGACAGCCCGGACCACGCGGTCCAGATAATGTCGTGAGGTTTGCGGGCCGACGTGCAGATCAGAGATCTGCGCGATCGTCGTGCCGTCGAACGCCGGCGGAAGATCCGGAATCAGCGCCTCGAGGTCGTGAATGACGAGGCGACGAGATCCCACGTATCCGATAATGAACATCAGCGTCAGCGCCGATGCGAAGACCAGCACAAACCCGCGAGCAACGGCGAGCGGGTGGCCGACGGCCGCGCCAATGAGCAGTCCGAGCACACCGGACACCGCGACGAGCGGCAGACTCGTTTGGGCGTAAAGCACGGGGCGAATGACGAACAGCCGAAACGCCGCCCTTGGGTAGAAGCTCCAGCCACCGCCTTGCAAGAACGCGAGAAGTGGAACAGTGGTGTAGACGGCGATGGCAAGCGTCGCCGCGATCGCGAACGGGAATGCGTCGCGCATCACGAGTACGATGATCCCCCAGCACACCAGGTAGTACGCGCTGAGCCGGCCGAACACGCGCGCCGGGAGTCGAAAGCCGCGTTCCGTCATCGATCGCGTCGCGTCAGCTGGCGACCTGCATCTCTCGCGTCGCGGCGTCGAGCCGCGCACGGCGCGCGCTTCTGAGGTTCACGACACCAATGCCGCCAAGTACGAGAGCCCCACCAACCAACTGCGCGGCGGTGACGTCTTCGTGAAGGACGGGCACAGCGAGTATCACGGTGATCGGCGCTTGGGCCAACAACACGACCGACGCGACAGGCGCCGGGATCTTGCCCAATGAATAGGCGACGCACAGGTGCCCGATCACCTGCGTCACAAGCGCGAGCGCGATCAACGCGGCCCAACTGTCTTTCGAGAATCCGCCAAGTGGCGCGCCGATCGCGAGGCAAATCGCCAATAGCGTGACGGATGCCACGACGCCGGAGATGGCACTAAAGCTCAGCGCGTCGATCTCAGCTCTGCTGCGTTGCAGGTAGAGCAGGTACGCCGCGTAGCAGATTGCACCACCGACCGCCATCGCGTCGCCGATCCCGAGTACGGGATGACGTATGACGTCGGTCCCGACGATCGCCACCATCCCGATGAAGCTCAGCGCGAACCCGCTCCAAAACGCAACCGTCGGTCGTTGACCAAAGAACATCCACGCGCCGAGCGCGACGAAGATCGGCGCGTTCACGCCGAGTAGAGTCGCATTGCCGACGGAGGTGCGCATGATGGCGGTATTGAAGAGCGCCAGATCCGCCGCGAACGCAACGCCGGCCCAAATCGCGGCCGTTACTCCGGCGCGCGGCAATCGCGTTTTCGGCGTGGGCGCGGCGAGCCACCACGGGACGAAGATCAGCTGCGCGATCGCCATGCGGTAGAACGCCGACGTCGAACCCGCCACGCCGGACATACGTACGAAGATCGCCGACCATCCGATGCCGAGAACGCCGATCGCGAGTGCGATGTATGCGGCTTGGTGAGTGATCGTGTGATTCGAGCGATGCGGCATCGCTGAATCTTAATGACGGCGCGAACGGCTCCCGGTCGTGTTCAGGCTCTCGCGACTCGCAGGACCTCGTCGAGCGTCGTGATGCCGGCTCGCGCGGCACGCAGGCCGTCGTCGAGCAGCGTGCGCATTCCCTTCGCGATCGCCATCGTACGAAGCTCCTCCGATCCGCGACGCTGCTGCACTTCGATGCGCAGCTCGTTGTCCATCACCACGAGCTCGTAGATGCCGGTGCGCCCACGGAACCCCGTGCCGCGACACTCGTCGCATCCCGCACCCTTCCAGACGCGCGTGACCCCCGCCGCTTCGATGTCGATCCGCCGAGCCGCGGCCTTGTCGGGTCGCGTTTCCATTTTGCAATTCCTGCAGATGACGCGCACGAGACGCTGCGCCAGCACTGCGTCGACGGTGCTCGCCACCAAGTACGCCGCCACGTCGAGGTCGAGGAGACGCGTGAGTGCCGTCGGCGCGTCGTTGGTGTGCAGCGTCGACAACACGAGATGTCCGGTGAGCGCTGCCTGGGTCGCGATCTGCGCCGTGTCGGCGTCGCGGATCTCGCCGACGAGAATGATGTCGGGATCCTGGCGCAGCAGCGCGCGCAGCGCGCCGCCGAACGTCATCCCCACCTTCTCGTTCACCGGCACCTGCGGCACGCCCGGGAGCTCGTACTCGACCGGATCCTCG
>Ga0070709_10001049_pt1 | contig 15239 bp, 13 predicted proteins | sample LARL51metaG_FD_65449 | JGI IMG/M metagenome (GOLD analysis project Ga0070709, IMG submission 65449) | Corn, switchgrass and miscanthus rhizosphere microbial communities from Kellogg Biological Station, Michigan, USA - LAR L5-1 metaG | ecosystem: Host-associated > Plants > Roots > Rhizosphere ...
CGCCAGTTGAGCTTGCGCGTGGTGAGATCGACGACGGCGCTCGACACCGGCGCGGCAAGGCCCTCTCCCGAAGGATCGCTGAAGGAAAAAAAGCTCGAGTCGGGATTGGGGTCCGGTCCCATCACCGAGGCATCGTAGCGTCCGGTGATGCGACCGTTGCGGCGATCGAACTCCCGGCGAAATTCGGCCACGTCGAACCGGCCAGCCAACCGCCGGCTGACCGCCTGGTCGATGCCCGTCAGCTCCGCAACCTTGTCGGAGAGACGGTTGTTGGCGTCAACGTCGGCCTGGCCCTTGATGAGGTCGATCAGGAAATCGCTGGTCGCATAGCTCTCGACATCGGTCATGTCGGCGCGCGTCACGGCCTTCCCCTTTGCCCGGCGCGCGACCGCGGCATAGGTCGGCAGGCTCCAGACATATTGCAGCATCGAGGAGCCGGTGAATTCGCGGAAGTCGAGCACGGGAGAGATCAGGATCAGTCCCCTCACCCCGATGCCCTGGTCTCGCTGCAGGTTGCGCACGACCTTGGGCCCGCGGATGCCGCCATAGCTTTCGCCGACGACATATTTGGGCGACAGCAGCCGATCGTGCTTTTCAAGCCAGCGGCGGATGACGAGCGCGACCGAGGCGACGTCGCCATCGACCGAGAAGAAGCGCTTGCGGACCTCATCGCCGGTCGCAACAAAGCGGCTGTAACCGGTGCCGACCGGGTCGATGTAGACGAGATCGGTGAAATCAAGCCACGTCTCGGCATTGGGTTTCAGATCGGGCGATGCCGACGGCGTGACCGAGTCCGCGTTGATGGCAAGCCGCCACGGGCCGCTGTTGCCGAGCTGAAGCCAGGCCGACGCCGCGCCCGGTCCGCCGTTGAACACGAACGTCACGGGGCGTGTGGCGGGGTCGGTGCCGTCGAGTTGATAGCTGGTATAGGCGATGTCGGCTTGCGGCTCGCCTTTCTGGTCGAACAAGCGGATCGAACCTGCGGTCGCAGTGAACGCAAGTGAGCGGCCGGGAAGTTCGAGCGTCTGTTTCGTGGTCGAATCCGGCGGCAGCTTGTGCTGCTCGGCGACACCTTGTGTCGCCGGGGTTTCGGCGGCGCGGCGGCCGCCCTGGTTCTGGCCGGCCTTCTGGGCCGAAGGCGCCGATGACGGCGACGGCGGGGCAGAAGTCTCGGCAGGAACCTGGGAGGGCGTCGCCACGTCCTGCGCCTGCGCACTGCCCACCTGTGACAGGACGGTGAGCGCGACCACCAGGACCAGACGACGCGAGACCGACGATGCGACAGCCATGCACTTCCTCCGGATCACCTCCGCGCGAAGCCGGCCGCAGCGAGCTCGCATGCGAGCGCTTCGGGCGGGGATCGGTTCGCTCAGGTAACGACGGGTTGGAGGTGCAGGCAACTGCTTGCCGCGATCACCATTGCGGCATCGGACCCTGAAGGCCTGCAGTTCAGTAGGCGACGCCAACCATCAGGACAAAGGGGCGGCCGCAAAACCAAAAACACTGCCGCGGGGCGGTGGCATCGGCGATGTGCACATGCGAGTTGTACCACGAGGCAAGATGGTATCGCGGCCAGTGGTGATGGCGCTTGACGGGCGCCGACGCTGTTTTCGTGGTGACCATTCCGGCGGGCTGCCTGGGGGATACATCAACTTCCGCCGCGAACGCGGGTGAGACGGTCCATAGTGCCACGGCGAAACCCGCGGCCGCCGCCAAACGCGGCATCATTCGCAGGGTGATGTTCATCTGCTACCTCACGGTCTTACGCAGCAATACCAAGCTGCTTTCAAGCCTAACAATACGGCAATTAGAAGCCAACGCCGATCATGGTGTGGCTTCCACCACCACCACCTCCACCGCCGCCTCCGCCACTGGTGATGCTCGGACGCGCAAGCGCCTGCTGCCGCGGGGCGCGCGGCTCCGGCTGACTCGCCTGCTTCTGTTGCCGCCTCGACTGGTCCGGTTCACGATCGCGCGTTGCCTGCTGCTTGCGGCGGGCGCGGGCATCCTCTTCATCGCTGTTCTTGCGCGAGGCGGTCGCAGGCGCCGGCGCGGGGGCGGCCTTCTCGTCGGCGACACAGACTTCGCCCTTCAACGTCTCACCCGATTTGCATTCGACCGGACAGACGCGGGACGAGCGCTTGACGAGTTCGGCCACGAGCTCCTTCGTCACCATGGGCTTGTCGGCGGGCTGGCCCTCGATCTTGAGATACCTGCTCAACGCGGCCTGGGTCGAGGTCAGTGAACCGTCGGGGCGGCCGATATAGCAGCCGAGCCTGATCAGCTCCATCTGGGCGGAGCGAACCAGCGGCAACGCATTGGGCGCCTCTGCCGCACGCTTGGCGGCTTCGGCGTTGAACCTCTCGAGAGAAGCCGTCACGACCGGGCTCAAACGCTCGCACGTCACGCCCTGCGAGAATTTCTTGAGGTCGTCGACGCCGCTGCCTTCGCTGCCCTTGGCAACGATCGCATCCAGTCTGCCCTGCTCGTCCTTGCAGGCGGCCTCCTTTTGCGCTGCGAATTCGGCCCTCTTGCGCGCGGCATCGGCTTCCGCGGCCTGCTTCTGCGCGGCGGCTGCGGCAGCAGCGGCTTCCGCGGAGGCCTTCGCACGGTCGGCCTGCTGCGCCTTCTCCTGTGCCTTTTCCTGCGCCTCACGCGCCTTGCGATCCGCTTCGGCTTGCTTGGCCTGGCGCTCGGCTTCGGCCGCGGCAGCGCGGCGTTCGTCCTCTTCCCGCTTCTTCTGCGCGGCGGCGGCCGCGGTGGCGGCCTTGGCCTTCTCCGCGGCTTCGGCGGCCGCTGCGCGGCGCTCTTCCTCTTCGCGCTGGCGTTGCGCAGCCTCTTGCGCCTTCTGCGCTTCAGCCCTGCGCTGCGCCTCTTCACGTTCCTGTACCTGGCGCTTCAGCACGTCGATCCGCTGCTGGGCGTTGACGGACAGCGGCGAGTCCGGGAAGCGTTTGATGAAGGTCTGCAGCGCCGCCATATCGGTGCTGTCCTTCACCCTGTTCCACTCCAGCGATTCCTTCGTGGTCGGCTCGCGGCTCGGCGGAATCTGGTCGGGCGGCAGCGACGCCACATTGACGTTCGGCTTTCCGCTTGGGGGCTGCGCCGGCGGGGGCACGGCGACCGCCTTGTTGAGCTGCTCGATCTGGGCCCTTGCGAGGTCAGCATAGAAGCCGGTTGGATGGGTGCCGAGAAACACCTCCCAGGCGCGCGCCGTCCCGATCTTCTGCACCAATTCGAAGTCTGCCTTGACGTCGCTGACCGGGGCTTCCTGCTGCTTCACCGGGGCCGGCACCAGCGAGACATTGCCACCGCCGAGCGAACCATAGACGAACGGCTCCTGGCGGTTGCGGGTCGACTTGAGCACTTCGTCGCGGACCCGCCCGAATGCCAGCCGGACGTCGAGACCCGGGACCGGCAAATCCCTCAGGATCGCGGTCGTGAACGGGCTGTGCTCGCCATCGCCGTCGTCGGCCGTCGATCCGGCCTTCGCCGCATAGGCAATGAGGGTATCGGTGGAGGTCGGCTCGACCTTGCCGAGGCCGCCGGTCACGCCACGGGTCGCGTTCCTGCTGCGCTCGCGCCGCATGGTGCCGACGAACGGATTGTCGCGGCAGGCATCCAGGATGACCAGCCGCAGCCGCTTGGCGCCATCGGCCGAGGACACCAGCCGCTCCAGCGGGATGGCTTCGTCTTCGGCGTCGCGGTCGCTGGCCAATCTCGCATCGACCGGAATGAGATAGTTGCTGCCGCCGATCTCGAGGCCGTGGCCGGCGTAATAGACCACGGCAATATCGGCCTGATCGGCGACGTTTTCGAATTTGCGGATGGCGCGCTTAAACTCCAGGTTGCCGACATTCACCAGCACGTCGACAGAATCAAAGCCTGCGTCGCGGAACATCCGGGCAACCGCATTGGCGTCGGCGGACGGATTGGGCAGCTTCGGGACGCTCTGATAGGCGGAATTGCCGACCACCAGCGCCACCCGCTTGTCCGCAAGCGCAACGTCGGGCGCGACAACCGCCGAAAGGACGGTCATCCCGATCGTCGCCGCCAGGGAGCAAAGGCGCTTGATCATTTGCCATTCCGCGCAGACCGCTCGTCGGCCGCGCAAGTCCTTTCCGAGTATCGAGCAATTATGCGCAACGGCCTTCGCGAGTCCGCGGACGCGCACAGCATAACCTGCTCAGCCCTAGCCAATCAATCCGCGTGCTGTCCCACTTTATCGACAAATCCCGCCCGCCAAGGTGACGCAGATCACTCGGGCGGCAATCAAATCGCCGGCACAGATTGTCGCAGCCCGACGCCCGCCACGACCGGGAGTTGCGCTCCAACCGTCACAATTGTTGCCGGAAAGGTACAGCAGTCGGAATTCACAGCGCGGCGGGCCCAAAGCGGCACCGTTCAGCTTTCCGGTAACCCGTTCGGTGATTTACGGTGAGACAGCCGCGGGGAAGTGTGGCCGATTCTTTTTGGGGACTGAGGATGTCAATCAACATGTCGATTGCGAACACGAATCGCAAAGCCGGAATCATGGCAGGGGTGGTCCTCGCGGTCCTGCTGTCAGGCTCTTCCGCATTTGCGCAAGTTCTAGCGCCGCCGCCGCCGCCGACCCCTAACTGCACTACAACCCAGACGAGCACGACCGGGAGCACTATCAATAACGTCAACACCCTGGCGATTCCCCCGGGTGCCGCCGCCGGCGCGATCGCGGGTGCGATCGGCAGCGTCAACAGCGTGTTCCTGACCCAACAGGGCAGCGCCTTCGTTTCGGCACCGCCGAATCCCGCCCCCGATCAGCCGGGCGGCGGAGTCTGGGCACGTGCGGTCGGCGGCCATGCCAACATTTCCTCGACCTCCAATTCGGTCGGCAACACCGCGGGCGTTGGCGTCCAGAACACCGCGACCACAAACTGCGCCAACTCCATGAGCACCAATTTTGCCGGCGTTCAGGTCGGCGCCGATATCGCGCGCCTGAACTGGGGCGGCTGGAACGTGCACCTCGGCACGACCGCCGGCTATCTCGGCTCGAAAGAGAACGACAACAACGGCTTCAGCAACACCTTGCAGGTGCCGTTCTTCGGGACCTATCTCGTTGCCACCCACGGCCGCTTCTTCGCCGACCTGATGGTTCGCGAGGAATACTACAACATCAGCCTCAACAACCTCGGCTTCAACTACTTCAACCAGCCGCTCAGCGCCCACGGCTACTCGGTCTCGACCTCGGCCGGCTATAACTTCGATGCGGGCTATGGCTGGTTCATCGAACCCTCAGCCGGCTTCGTCTATTCCCGCACCTCGGTTGACAGCTTCATCAATCCGGGCACGCCGGCCCTCGCGATCCCGGGCCTGGTCAGCACCAACGACGTCGAGAGCGAACTCGGACGTCTGAGCCTGCGCGCCGGCAAGACGATCGAGTCCGGCAACATGATCTGGCAGCCATTCGCTTCGGTGAGTGTGTTCCACGAATTTGCCGGTAACGTCGTCACGAATTACTCTTCGTTGCCGAACGGTGCGTTCTTCGGCGGCGGTGCAACGCCAATCACCTTCAACCAGACCACCTCGACCTCGCGTATCGGCACCTACGGCCAGTACTCCCTCGGTGTCGCCGGGCAGGTCGTGAATACAGGCTGGCTGGGCTTTGTCCGCGTCGACTATCGCGACGGCAGCAACATCAATGGTTGGACCGGCAACGCGGGTATCCGTTACCAGTTCACCCCGGAAATGATCGCTGCGGTCATGCCAGTGAAGGTCAAGGCGCCGCACTCCTATATCGGCCCGACCAACTGGACCGGTTTCTATGTCGGTGGTTTTGCCGGCGCGGCTGCCGGCCGGACCGACATCGGCTTTGTCGGCGATCCCACCAGCGGCAACCGTCCGTGGGTCGCAGGCGGCATCGGCGGCCTGGAAGCCGGCTACAACTATCAGCTTCCGAGCCTGTGGGTGCTGGGTATCGAAGGCGACATCGCCGGGGCGAACGTCCATGGCGGCCGCACCGCCGGCACTGCTGACGGACTCAACCCCGCCAACGGCCAGAACACCGGCGCCTTCACGCCGGCATTCTTCACCGTTGCTGACAAGACCAACTGGATGGCCACCGTTGCGGGCCGCTTGGGCTATGCCTGGGGCCGGACGCTATTCTACGTGAAGGGCGGCGTCGCGCTTGAGGACTCCAGCACAACGGCCGCCTGTATCTACGGGCCGACGGGCGGGACCCCGCTAACCGATACGAACGGCGTTATCATCGGCACGCGCACCTGCCGCAATCAGGCCGGCATCGTCACCGGTGGCTTCAATACGCCCTCCTACACCCGCGTAGGCTGGACCGGCGGCTTCGGCACCGAGTTCGACCTGGGCCACAACTGGTCGGCCAAGACCGAGTATGACTTCCTCTCGTTCGGCAGCCACACGGCGCAGGCGAGCGACGGCACGACCTTCATGACCGACAAGTCCTGGATCAGCCAGGTCAAGGTCGGTGTGAACTACAAGTTCACTCCCGGTGCGCTGGTCGCGAAATACTAAAGACCGCGGCAAACACCACTGGATTGCAACGGGCGGCCTCAAGGGCCGCCCGTTTACTTTATGGGCCACAAAACAGCCGGCCGTCGTCTCGACAGCGACGGGCAGCCTATATAGACAGCGGAGCCGGACTCCCTTCCCGCGCTTGCCTATGACCACAGCCAGCGACGCCCGGGGGCTTAGGCCCAAGACTTAGCAAGACCCAAGACCTAACAAGGCGAAGACGTCATGAGTACGCCGAAGCGATATGAACGGATCGCCTTTGTCGCGAGCACGGGCGAAGAGGCCCAGGCGGCGCTGGCGCAACTGACCGCGCTCTATGGCAATCGCAACCCCGCGGAAGCCGACGTCGTCGTGGCGCTCGGCGGCGACGGGCTGATGCTGCAAACGCTGCATCAGCACATGCATACGGCAAAGCCGATCTACGGCATGCACCGCGGCACGGTCGGCTTCCTGATGAACGAGTTCTCCGCCCACGATCTGCATGCGCGGCTCGCCGCCTCCCGCGAGACGCTGATCCATCCCCTCAAGATGCGCGCCACCGACATGCACGGCGCGGTGCACATCCATCACGCGATCAACGAAGTCGCGCTGTTTCGCCAGATCTACCAGGTGGCGCGGCTGCGCATCATCGTCGACGAGCACGAGCGCATGCACGAGTTGATGGCCGACGGCATCCTGGTTGCGACGCCGGCGGGATCGACCGCCTATAATCTCTCGGTGCAGGGACCGATCCTGCCCATCAACGCCGCGCTCTTGGCCCTTACGCCGATCAGCGCCTTCCGGCCGCGCCGCTGGCGCGGCGCTCTCCTACCCGACAGCGCCTATGTGGCGATCGAGGTGCTCGAGGCGGAGAAGCGCCCCGTCGCGGCCGTGGCAGACCATGACGAGGTCCGCGACGTCCGCCGGGTCGAGATCCTGTCCGACAAGACGATCTCGATGCGCATGCTGTTCGATCCCGGCCACAGCCTGGAAGAACGCATCCTGCGCGAACAATTCGGCCACTGACGCGCGACGCCTCGCGCTTTAGAGCATGATCCGGAAAAGTGTGAAGCGGTTTTCCCTCGCGACAAACCCCGTAGGGGTTTGCGCGGAGATCATGCCCAAACAATAAGCTAAAGCGCGATGACGATTCATCCCAATCTCATCGCGCTTTAGTTCTCATTTGGGCGTGATCACCGCGCGAACGCGTTCGGCTGATGTCGCGAGGGGAAACCGCGTCACACTTTGCGCTGACGCTCCACGCGGGTCCGGTTTCATGCCTCCCGAGCCCCTCTTCGCAACCCTTCGTTAACCTGCACCGCCCTATGGTTAATGCGCGGTATACCGCTTTCGGCGGGATGTCAGACCTTCCCTTCCGGGTCTGCTCCTCAGGGTTGGTCCCATGTTTCGCATCGATTTCAACAAGCTCAGGTTCCTGGTCTGCGACGACAATCCGCATATGCGCCGCATCCTGCGGACCCTGTTGCATTCGTTCGGCGCGCGCGAGGTCTATGAGGCCGAGGACGGCGCGACCGCGCTCGAAATGTACACCCACTACGTTCCCGACATCGTCATCGCCGACTGGGCGATGCCCATCTTCGACGGGCTCGAGCTCGCGCAGATGATCCGCCAGCCCGAGTCCAAGGGCAATCCCTACGCGCCGATCATCATGCTGACCGGCCACTCCGAAAAGCGGCGCGTGACCTATGCACGCGATGCCGGCGTCACCGAATTCCTCGCCAAGCCGATCTCGGCCAAGGGACTCTATCAGCGCATCCTCAACGTCGTCGCCAGTCCGCGTCCGTTCATCAAGACCAAGACCTATTTCGGTCCGGACCGGCGGCGCAACACCAACACCGCCTATATCGGCCCGGAGCGTCGCACCGGCGGCGAGGTCGAAGTGCTGCAGCAGCCCTCCCTGCTCGACAAGGCCCGCTCCGCCATCTGAGCGCTCAGGAAACCTTCCATGGCGAAACCAAAGCCGTCCGACATCATCGTCAAGACCTTCGCCAGCCACAAGGTGATCACCCAGCCGAACCCGCTGCGCAAGGTGCTGCGGCGCGTCGACGAGAACGATTCCGACGATCCCGTCGCGCGCGCCGAACAGGCGCTCGCCGGCCTCTCCGGCGAGTTCAAGAACTGGATGCTGGCCGAGGCCGACAGGTTGTCGGCCGCGCATGCGGCGATCCTCAAGGACGGATTTTTCGACAAGGCCGCCGCAGAACTGTTCCGCGCCGCCCATGACATCAAGGGCGATGCAATCACCTTCGGCTATCCATCCGCGGCTTCCATCGCCGAAAGCCTCTGCCGGATCATCGAACACGCGCCCGATCTCAGCAAGGTGCCGTCCGAACTCATCGGCCACCACATCAATGCGATCCAGGCGATCGTGCACGATCACACCAAGCTCGACACGATCCAGGTCTCACACGAGCTGAGCCGCCGCCTGCGCAAGGTCGCCGACGAGTATCTGATGCATGTCAACCGCGACCGCCCCGACCATCTCGAGGCGATCCTCGCTCCGAGCATCGTGCCGGCGGAGTGATTGAGCGCGCAACACGCGCCGCCCTGCCGCACGCGACACTCCGTGTCGACACCTGATCCGCTCACTCCCGGCAACAATGAGCTGCAGCGGGCCCGCCTGAGCGCTCGGCTTGAATCGGCGGACAAGGGACGGAGCCGTAGGAGCAGAACACGCAGCAGTCGCCCGGCTTCGGCCGCAGCCTTGCTCCGCAGCCGGTGCAGTCATAAAAAAACTGGCAAGCGTTGGCCGGCATGGTTTCCAGCCTGGCAGTGGCGCAGTGCGGACAGCTGATCGTGGATTCCTGGATCATGGCGCTCTTCAAGCACGCAGAGGCATTCGCATGGACGAAGACCTCAGAGGTGGACGCTGTCAATTACAGCGTATCGATCGGCTGCGAAACCGCCGCGCCTCTGAAATCAAGATGATTTGGCCTGTCCCAGCCGCCGGCGCACCCTCGCCGACGGAACCGGTGCGCAGGATGAACCCGCTTACTTATGCCGCGATCGGATCGTGATAGAGCGGCGCAACCGCTGCTTCGGCCAACAGCTCCTCGCAGTAGAGCCGCGCTTCTTCCCGCGCCGATTCCGTCGCAAAGCGCCTGAGCAGGATCAGGAGGGCCTCGGTCGCCGCCGGATCGGATTCGCAATGGGTCAGCACGCGCTCGACCATTCGCCGCCGCAGCCGTGCGGCCGTCCCCATGCTGTCGGCAAAACCGACCTCGTGACAGACTTCAACGGCCACGCGGAAAGCCGCGAAGGTCGATTCGGGCAGTCCCGCACGCTTCAGCAGCGCATGAAGGCCGGTGGCAGAGCGGTCGTGCAACAGCGAAGCCACGCGCGCAAGCGGCATCTCCGAGAGCTCAGCCAGCGCGTAAGTGACCAGCTCGAGATTGCCCGAGAGCAGCGCACGCAGGATCAGTCCGGCGGTGAGCTGGGACGTCGCGCGCAGATGCGCGACCAGGCCGCGCATCTCCTCTCCCCGCGATCGTGCCGCGATATTGAGCGTGGAGCGGTCGCGCGCCTCGTCGGCGATGCGCCCCGCCCGGTCGGCGCTGAGCCAGTTGCGCGCGACGACGAACTGCGCCAGCGTCTCGGAAAGCTTGGCGACCAGTGCGGCGCGTGTCGCGGCGGGAAGATCCTCCAGCACCAGCATCGATTCCCGGATGGCGGCAAGATGACCGTGCCGCTCGACAATGCGGTCCCAGGAAAACGGCGCAAGCTCCGCATACGCATTTTCGATCAGTTCGAGCGCGGCGGCAGCACTGCCGACTTCCGCAATCGCGGCGCAGACGGAGGCCGGCAATCCGACGCGGCGCGCGATCGCGCATTGCGTGTCGCAGTTGCCGGTCGCGACCATGTCGACGAGATCGGCGTCGATCAGCAGCGGAGAATGTTCGAGCACAGACATCGCGACCGAGGGCTGGTCGAGCGCCAGCGCCTGCACGATCGCGGGTGGAGCATCCGCGCTGCGCGCGAACACTTCGGCCATCGCCTGCCGCACCAGGGATGAAGGGTCATCGAGCAGCATCAGCAGCGCGCCTTCGGCCGCGGCACGGTCCGCTTCGGAAAGATCCGAAATGAGCCAGGCGCGCGCCAAGGCTCGCGTGGCCTCTGCCCGCTCGCCTGCGGAGGCTGTTTTGATCCAGCTGATGAACTGCCGAACGATCATGGTCCTGCCGGCTTACGCAACCAAAAACGACACCTTGTCGTCACCGAAATACAAAATAAACCACGCTGCTTAACAAAGCGTTCACCATAACCGGCTGGTTTTATTGACGTTTTGTTAAGGGCTGAGGAGGGGCAAAAAGCCGGGGCTGGTTCAGCTACTGAATGTGCCGTCGCGGTCGCTGAAGAGATCGAGCGGACGGGGCCCGCCGCCACTGCCGCTCTGCGCACCCGGCGCACCGTTGGAGTCCGCCGTCAGCGACGACGACCTGCCCCATAATTCACGCACGGTGGAGGAGACCGGCTGCGACCGCTCGTCGACCTGGAACAGCGAGCGGAAGATCGGATCGAACGGACGCGAATTGTTGCCGGCATCAGATGAGGCGGAAACCGGCGTGACATTGCGGACGTCGGGGATCTGCGAGAGGAAGCTCGCGCTGTCGAGCGCGGGCGTGATGGGCATGGCGGGCGGCGCCACGCTCGCGACCTGAGTGCTGCCGGCCTGCACGCCGAGCGCAGGCGAAGCGCCGTACATCGCCAGCGCCGACTGTGTCGCGGAGGAGCCGGCGGCGCTGGCATAGCGGGCGCTCAGCACCGCATAGACATCGGCAACGCTGCGCGCGCTACCACCCTTGTCGTAGAAGATGGAACGGTTCGCCGATGCTGCGCTGGGAAACATTCGCGCGGCGGACGCCTGCGGATCGTCGACCGCGCTATTGATCAGCCGCGCCGCGCCGCCGACGCCCATGAAATGCGCCATATAGAGTTCACCGTCGGTCGGACGGCGGCCGATCATGCCGGTGAGCTGAAAGCTGTTGGATTGGGTCAGCACGCCCGCCATGGCTGAACTCGCGACCGGATCGTCGCGCAGCTTCATGATATCGCGGCGCGCCGTCGGATCGACCACGACATAGTCGCCGGACGACGTCCTCGTGATCGCGTCGGCATATTGGCCGTATCCGACCTGTCCGCCGGCTTCCTTCACGGTGGAAAGCCAGGTCTGTTCGATGAATTGATAGAGACCGTGCGCCGAGGATGTCGATGCGCCCGCCGTCGGATTGAAATCGGATTCCATCTTCGCGGTGGCGAGCAAATAATGGAAGCTGGCCCCGGTCGTGTTGGCAGCCTGCTTGATCGCGCCCGTGACGCGCGCCCGCAGCGAGTCGACACCCGCGGCAGCACTGGCGTTGCTTGCGTCGACCGACATGTCCTAGGTGCCCCGCTCCCCGGGAAACAACCGTCGTTTTAAGCCTGCGCCTCATCTCCCGAGAGACGCCCGGCCGGATTTCACACTGGAGCGATTATGGTTAACGGTGAGTTAAAGTTGTCATTCCGGGATGCTGCGCAGCACCAGACCGCAGATGCGCAATTGCGCATCGGGGAATCTCGAGATTCTCGGTTGCGCAATTGCGCACCCTAGTTCGCTCGCTTCGCGATCGCCCCGGAATGACGATCAGTTCTTGTACACCGCGTTCGGGTCGAACAGCCGATCGGCATCGACAAAGGACAGACGCGCACCGCCCTCGCCGCCTTCGATCCGGCGGTAGAAGCAGGACTTCCGCCCGGTGTGGCAGGCGGCGCCGACCTGTTCGACCCGGATCCAGACCGCGTCCTGGTCACAATCCATCCGCATCTCGACCACGCGCTGGGTCTGACCCGATGTCTCTCCCTTTCGCCACAACGCTTTGCGCGAGCGGCTGTAATACCAGGCCTCCCCTGTGGCGACCGTCTTGCGCAGCGCCTCGTCATTCATATGCGCAACCATCAGCACGTCGCCGCTTGAGGCATCGGTCGCGACACAGGTGACAAGGCCAGACGCGTCGAATTTGGGCTCGAAGGCGAGCCCCTCTTCGCGGTCGAGATCGGCTGAGGTAGACACGATAACCCTCGCTCTTCAAAAAGCGAGGGTGAGCAGCTAGCGCTGCGGCCCTCGCACCATGGTCAGGAAACGCGCCTGTTCCGCCGGATTGTCGCGGAACATGCCGGTGAAGCGGCTGGTGAAGGTACTCGCACCATGCTTGGCGACGCCGCGCACCGACATGCAGGTATGCTCTGCTTCGATCAGGATCGCAACGCCGCGCGGCTTGAGGATCTCGTCGATCGCAGCCGCGATCTGGGCCGTCAGATGCTCCTGGGTCTGAAGCCGCCGCGCGAAGATGTCGGTCAGCCGCGCCAGCTTGGACAATCCAACCACCCGTTCGACCGGTGTATAGGCGATATGCGCCTTGCCGTAGAACGGCATCATGTGGTGTTCGCATTGCGAGGTGAATTCGATGTCGCGGACCAGCACGAAATCGTCGTAACCCGCCGTCTCGCCGAAAGTGCGGTTGAGCACCTCCGCCGGGCACTGATGATAGCCCTGGTAAAGCTCGTCATAGGCTTCGACCACCCGGCGAGGCGTGTCGAGCAGGCCTTCGCGGCCGGTATTCTCGCCGATATAGCTCAGCAAGGTGTGCACCGCGGCCTCAGCTTCGGCGCGTGACGGCCGCGCCTGATCCGGCTTGACGGCAGCAGCAAGGAACTCTGACGGATCGAGCTCGGCCGGGCGGGCGTCCGCGGGCTTGCCGGGGCGAAGCGGTTTGATCGTGGCGCCATCCATGTCGTCTTCTCCGTTCGACCGGTCAACGCGACCGGAGTGTCACCGGGCAGACGGGGCGGTATTCCGCCGGGCGCCTGAGTCCCATTCGATATCAACACCGGAGGCGGCCCGAAGCGGCCTGTATCTCCAGCATTTGCATCCATATATAAGACGGGCGGACCACCCCGCCAAGGGCGCTTCTCGGGGGCCGCCCCAGGACCTCGCCACATGCTGAATGACATTTACAACAAGAAGATCATCGAATTGGCCGGGAACATCCCGCGTCTGGGCCGGCTGCCGGACCCCGATGCCAGCGCCACCGCCCATTCGAAGCTGTGCGGCTCGACGGTCAAGGTCGACATCAAGATGGACGGCCCTGTCGTCACCGATTTCGCCCATGACGTGAAGGCCTGCGCGCTGGGACAGGCGTCCTCCTCCATCATGGCGCGCCATGTGATCGGCGCGACCGCAAGCGAATTGCGGGAGTTACGGGAGACCGTTCGCAGGATGCTCAAAGAGAACGGCGCGCCCCCGCCGGCCGATCACAAATGGGCCGATATCGCGCTCCTGGAACCGGTGCGCGACTACAAGGCGCGTCATGCCTCGACCATGCTGACCTTCGATGCCGTCGTCGACGCGGTCGGACAGATCGAGGCCAAGCAGCCCGCCGCCGCGCAGAGCTAGTTCCCGCTTTTTCCTGAAGTCACGGCCACGCGCATCCCGGGCAGCTCCCCGACATGCGTTTCAGGTCACTTCGCCGGCGTGGCGGACGAAGCGTTGACGGTCGGAACCGCCGCCTCCGCCGTCTTGGTCGACCGGGCGGGCTGCGCATCCGTTTCCGCCGTCGAGGACACGAACCGATCGTGCACGGCTTTCGGGATCGCCGCGACCGGCACCGTCGTCTGGGTTTGCGGCAGCACGTCCACGGCTTGGTCGGTGGTGACGACATTGGTGAGCCGCAACTCGGCCGGCGTCAGCTCGTGCAGATCTTCCCAGGGTGGCACGCTGAGCGACAAGGCCAGCAGGTCGCCCGATCCACCCATATCGAAGGTGTATTTGGCCAGCCGGCCGACGTCGCGCTCGACGATCATCAAGTCCTGCGCGGTGTAGCTCGCCGCCTTCGCATCGTCGGCGCGATCGCCCATCCAGATCTGGTGCACGCGGATGTGAGCCTGGCCCGGCACGTAGCGCGCCTTGCCCGAGAGCAGCAGGAAAACGCACATCGATTCGCAGTAGGCTTCGGGCCGGATGTTGCCGTAATCGCCATGCGCGCCGTGGGTCAGCACGCTGGTTCCAACGGTCGTCAGCACGCCCAATTGGCGGAAACGGCGGCCGAGGGCGATGGCATCGTTGACCGATCCGCCGCTCGAATCCAGCACGATGGTCGCACCGCCGAGATCCCGACCGCGCGCAAATTCATCAAATTCCTTTGGGCTGTCGGCGGTAACCACGCCCACAGCGCTGACCCAGCCACGGCAATTGGGCTCGCAAGCCACCCAGCTGAACTGCATCGGCAGCTTGCGTTGCTCCAGCATGCCATTGGCGCGCGCAGGATTTGCCGGCGGCGTCACGACCGCTGGCAATGCAAGACACATGGCGGCGGCGCAGAGCCTCGCCCAACCGCGGAGGTCATACGAGCTGTGATGCTTCAACCTGGTTCCTTCCCCAAGCCCGAATCTTGCAGCGGCAAGCCCCATCTCGACGCCAGATGATTCTATCATCCAAGCGTCATAAAATGGTATCCGGGCGAATACGCGCTCGTCCATAGAGACTTGCTGCGCTGCTACCAAAGGCTCGTGCAATGTGAGAACAGTGTGGCGTAAATGTCTGACATGGCGGGTTCCCGGGCGGGGAACAATGATGTTGTGCACAGACGCGCACAGAATTTGTGGCCCTCATGAATGATTCCGCGCGGCAAGGTTCCGGCTTCGGCCACGTGCTGTTGCGAGCACCGCGCGAGGCCGGTCGCGCC